>Ga0180429_10001107_pt1 | contig 23159 bp, 21 predicted proteins | sample SS_ome_FD_132428 | JGI IMG/M metagenome (GOLD analysis project Ga0180429, IMG submission 132428) | Hypersaline lake sediment archaeal communities from the Salton Sea, California, USA - SS_1_S_1 metaG | ecosystem: Environmental > Aquatic > Non-marine Saline and Alkaline > Hypersaline > Sediment ...
CATCATTTGGGTTCCGGCCCAACTCGGTGAAACTGTCGACCAGATAGTCGATTTCATCCTCGGACAGGGCAAGGCCCAGCTCACCATTGGCCTTGACCAGGGCGCTACGCCCGCCCGCGATCACGTCAACGCTGGTCAGCGGCTGGGGTTCAGCGTGCACGAACAGCGCTTCGGCCATGTGCATTTGGTGGAACACGACCTCGGTCATGCGGTCGTGCAACTGGGCGCTGACCGCCGCCAACTGCTCGGTGCCCAGGAGTGGGCCTTCGAGATAGTAGGCAATGCCCCGCTCGATACGCTGAACCGCCGCCAATCCACAATTGTGCGCGATATCGGTTGCCTTCGAGGACCAGGGCGAAATGGTGCCGGGGCGCGGAACCACCAGCACCAGCTGCCCGCTGGGGTCATGCTCCGGCAAGGCCGGTCCATAGCGCAGAACACGGTTGAGCACCTGCCCCTGCGTGTCGCTCAGGTCACTTGAAAGTTCCGCAAAATGCATGAACTCCGCATACACGTTCAGGCGCAGGCCGGTGGCCTGGGCGATACGGCTGGACAACTTTTGCAGGCGAAAATCGGAAAGCGCGGGTGCGCCACGGAGCGTGAGCATCTGGGGCCCTCAGGCAGTCAATCGGCAAGGGCACCATGATACCGCAAGCGCCATCGTTCCGGTGGGAACGATGGCGCCAGCCAAGGAGACTCAATCCTCCTCAGAAGAGTTCAATATCGGAGTGATCCGGATCGGCAGGATCCGCCGCTGTTTCTTGCTGCATCCTCTGGCTTGCAGGCTTTTTCGGTCGCAGGGCCTCATCCCAGCCGTCCTCGCTCACTTGGAAGAAACTGAGCTTGTCTCGCAGGCTGTCTGCGAGCTTGAGCAGATCACTTTCGGTCACGTCGTGGCTGTGATTGTTTTCCACCACGCTCTCGTTCAACTGCACCAGGGCACTGACGTTGTCACTGGCAGATATGGCAACCTCTTTCTGTTGCTGCATCGCGCCGGTGATATCGTCAGAAAGTCCCTTGATGCGCTGCACCGCCGCCGCGATCTTGTTGATCTCGGCTGTTGCCCGGGTCATCGCTTCCTGGGTGGTGACGGCGCTGTCACGCGTTTGCAGGATCTGGTGCACCGTCTTTTCGGATTCGGCACCCACAGAATCCGCCAGATCACGAATATTCGCGGTCGCTGCCTGGGTCTGCGCGGAAAGACGACGCACCTCATCCGCGACCACTGCGAAACCACGTCCGTGTTCCCCGGCCCGCGCTGCCTCGATGGCCGCATTCAGAGCCAGCAGGTTGGTGCTCTCGGCGATCTCGGTGATGGTCTGTGCAATAGTCAGGATTTCGGTGTTGACGTTGGCCAACACATCGACCTGCTGAGCTGCCTGCGCTGTTGAAGTCGCCAGCTTTTCCATGCTGTCGGAGGTGACGGCGACGGTTGCAAGCGAATCTTCAGCGCCGGTCACGGCCTCGTCCACGGCGCTGCTGATTTCCTGATTCTGGTCATGGACCTTGACCCGCATGGCCTCCAATTCCTGCACGGAGGCAGCTACAGCGTTTCCGTACTGGTTCTGCATCTGCGACTTCTGGCGGATCATCATGTAGCCATCGGCCAACTCACGTGAGATTGGTACCAGGCGACCCGCCGAGGCAGTGATGTCCGTAACGCTGCGATCCGCGTCATCCAGGAAGGTATTGATTGCGATGGAAATCGGGTTGTCACGCGAACATCGCCTGTGCAGCAAAAGCCCCTCCTCACCGGACAAAGACGCCAGGAACGCTGGCAGTTCCCTGAGCGAGCCTATGCGACTGACGACAACGTAGGTCCCCACCCCGACTCCTACGATCCAAGCTGCGAAAGCATAAGCGTACCAGCCTGGCACCAGCCAAAGCGTCGGCAGAATGACCAAGACAATGCCCATGCCCAAAACAATCTGACGCCTGGTGTAGGTATCCAAGAACCACCTCATTTCGCTCTGTAATATCGATACCAGCTGATTTCGGCAGAACGACGAAAATCTTTAAGGGGATTCACCTGGCGCAGAGGCCCATATCAACCATCACCCAGAACCGGTTTACGGCGCTACGGGTCGACATCAAACCAATCGCTGACCGCGTCCTGTCCGAGTAATGTCAGGCAATCCTCGATATGCGGCCCGACGGCACACAGAGCGCGTCGCGCCAGCTCTGGAAGATTATTCTTTTCACTTAGGTGCCCCGCCACTAGGTGGCGCAGGCGCTTGTGATTGATGGCCTGGAGAAGCCCTGCGGCCTGTTCATTGTTGAGGTGACCGTAAACACCACCCACGCGGGCTTGTAAACGCGGCGGGTAAGGGCCATTTCGGAGCATTTCGGGATCATGGTTGCATTCCAGCAAGAGTGCATCAAGCTCCGCAAAACATTCGATCAGGTGTGGCGTATGACTGCCCAGGTCGGTCAGTAGGCCCAGCGCCAAGCCCGCATGCTTCAACACGAACTGTGTCGGCTCCCTTGCGTCGTGCGGTACGGGCACAGGGATGACTTCGATATCTCCAACCTGCAGCGCAGCATCATGGCTGTTGAACAACTGCAGACTATCCACCCGTCCAAAATCCGCGGCATGCCAGGTGCCATGGGTCATCCAGACGTCGAGGTCAAACCTGCGCGACAAGGCCCCCACGCCACGCATATGGTCCCCGTGCTCGTGCGTAACCAACACGGCATCAATCTCGGCCGGATCAATGCCCAACTCGGCAGTGCGACGTACGACCTCCTTGACCGCGTATCCGCAATCAATCAAGACGAGTGTCTGTGCACTCTGCACCAGGGTGGCGTTACCACGGCTGCCACTGCCGAGAGACGCAAATCGAAACATCCTTCAGGTCACATCGAGGGCCGTTGATCCACCCACAGGGGCCAGCAATAGGAAACGAGTTTGCACCCCGCCTGGTCAAGGCCTGACGGGGTGCTGACTCAAGCCGGGCTAGCGAATCTGCTCGCGCAGCAGGTTGAGAATACGCCGCGCCGTATTGGTCTGATCACGTTGTCCCTCGGCATCCAATACGGTAACGACAGTGTTCTTATTCTCCGGAGCCAGACGGATACGGTATTCCGGACTGTCCTTGCCTTCATCATCACCCCAGAATTTGAGTGACGACAACAGACCGCCCTGCTCCGCTTCGGCAGCAGGATCGTTGTACCGTACGTAGTAAACGCCCTCGGACCGATCCCTGTCTTCGACCGCAAAACCCACGCGGTCCAGGGACAATCCGACCAGGCGCCAGGAACGGGCGAAATCCTCCCCGATCACCAGCTTAACGCCATCGCGCCCCTGTACCAGCTGCGAACGGGTCTCGCTCCGCCCGGCCGCTGCCAGTTGCGAACGGGCACGTTCATCAGCAGCGCCGAGGAATACCATCAGACGCCGCAGCATCACGATTTCCAGCTCGGGATCACGATCGCGCGGCGTCCACACCGTGGTCTGTGTCTGAGCGTTTACATCCGCCTGGATCACCTCCTGCATCCCGTAATGGGTCAGGAAGATCTCGGTACGATTGTCGCCCAGGCGTTCGAACCGCAGGCGGTATTGGTCACGCTCGCTGGTCTCGTACAGGCCATCGAATACACTGCGGATCGTGTCAGTGATGATGTCGCGCTCGATCGAGGCGCGGTTTTCCAGCCAGCTGGTGCGCATGATGCCCAGTTCCGGGTCCTGCTCTTCGAGCAGAATGCCCTGATCCTGCCAGAAATCCAGCACGCGATCCCAGACCGCGTCCGCAGAGGCATCGATCACCAGCCAGCGCATGTCCTTGTCTCGTTGAATCCGCATGTCTGGATTCTCGGGCACGACGGCATTAATGGTGCTCCCCCCGCCATCGGCTCCACGCAGGCGGCGGTCGGTCATGAATTCCGAGTAATTGGTTGCAACACCGACATAGTTGTCCGGCACCCGCATACGGTCGTTGACACGGGTAGACGTCAAATCCGGCGGCACTTCGAGGTTCCTGTCCGCCTGCTTCTCCCGCTTGTACTCCACCGACTTGTCCGGCAGGTACTCATCGAGCGTGGCACTGCCACAACCTCCCAGCAGAAGCACACCGCAGGTGAGAACAGTCATTCGTTTCATCTGATTCATAATCTTTTTGGGCTCTCCGCCGCAATCATTGACGGCCTGGTTCAACGGATGCCAGCCTGGGCCAACGCCTGCTCGACCGTGGGCCGGGCTGGCTCGGACAGCCAGGTCAATGGCAGGCGAATCCCCTCCCCAATCATGCCCATGCGTGCCAGCACATACTTGACCGGGATCGGATTGGCCTCGATAAACAGAGCGCTGTGCAAACCTTCAAGATCTGCGTCAAGCCGCGCCGCCTCTTCTGCATTGCCCGCAAGCGCGGCCCGACACATCGCATGCATGGCTGCCGGTGCCACGTTCGCAGTCACGGATATATCGCCGTCAGCCCCCAGCAGGATGGCTTCCCGGGCGGTACCGTCATCGCCACTGTAAATCGCGAAGCCGTTTCCTACCAGCTCGCGTATGGTCGTGATCCGGCCCAGATCCCCTGTTGCTTCCTTGACACCGATGATATTCGGGACCTCGGCCAGACGGGCGATGGTCTCAGGCAACATATCCACGGCAGTGCGCCCCGGAACGTTGTACAAGATCTGCGGAACGTCAACCGCTTCAGCCACAGCCTTGTGGTGCAGGTACAAGCCTTCCTGGGTCGGCTTGTTGTAGTAAGGCGTGACCAGCAAACAGGCGTCCGCACCCCCTTCCTTGGCACAACGGGTCAGGCTGATGGCCTCGCTGGTGGAATTGGCGCCAGTTCCGGCAATGACCGGGATCCGGCCCGCGGCCAGCTCGACGGTCCGCGCGATGGTGGCACAGTGCTCGTCTTCATCCAGAGTGGCAGATTCGCCAGTGGTGCCGACCGAAACGATCGCGTCGGTTCCCTGTTCGACATGCCAGTCAACCAGGCGCTTGAGGGCAACATCATCGACGCTGCCGTCCGGCGACATAGGTGTGACAAGCGCAACGAGACTACCCTGGATCATGCACCACTCCGAATTCAATGAAGGGCGGATTCTAGCCGTTTCTCTGCATTAACGCACGATCGCTGAGGTGAATTGATAAGGCAACTAGCGCCCCCAATCCAGGCACGTACCCCGAACCATGCTGCCGCAGCCGCGATCACGACTGCCAACAGGCTTGGGGACGGGGGTAACGCGGCCATTGGATGCGGCACCTGGGCAAACATCGCAAATGTCCATGTTGGATAAGCAGGCAACCGTCTCGAATGCGGCGTTGGTTTCAGGCCATAGTATCGCCGGCTGCGAGAGCCGCTCAAGGCTGGCTCTCTCCCGCCCTATTGATAAATCCAATCAGTTTTCGGATGATCATTGGCAAGAATCCCTATAAATTTAGGGTTTCTACACGCCGCGACCGTTGCACCGCGATGAGCACCGGTTCCATGAAGAGGAAGAAGCATGAATCACCCTGTGCTCGCAGTAACCCTCCTGGGTTTCTGGCTCCTGTTGTCAGGACATTACACGCCACTATTGCTGAGCTTGGGTGTCATTTCCGTGTTCCTCGTCATTTGGCTGGTAAAACAGCTCGACCGGGTCGACGACCAGCCCATCTACCTGAGTTCCCTGCCAAGGCTGACCTCTTACCTCGTATGGCTCTTCGGCCAGGTGGTGAAGGCCAATATTGACGTGAGCCGCCGGATATTGAACCCGAAGCTGCCGATTCAGCCAGTCTGGCAGCCGTTGGAAATTCAGCTGGACAGCGATCTGCAAAAAACCCTCTATGCCAGTTCGGTCACGCTCACACCGGACACCTTCACCACCCACATCGAGGACGGCCGCCTGTTGGTCCATGCCCTGTGGCCCGAGAGCATCGAGGACCTGCGCAAAGGCGAAATGCAGCAACGCGTGCGCCACACCGGAATCTGAAACCCATGTTGCTGGCCACGATACTCGCTCTTTTCGCAAGCATGATCCTGATCGTCTTGCGTGCCTTTGCCGGCCCCAGCGTGTACGACCGCGTATTGGCAGTAAACATGTTCGGGACCAAGACCGTGCTGGTCATCGCGGTGGGAGGTCATGCGCTTGGCTGGACCAGCTTTGCGGACGTTGCCCTGCTGTATGCCATGCTCAACTTCGTGGCCACCATCGCGGTACTGAGATTTTTTGAGGCAACAGCAAAAGAGCCGCCGGCATGAGTCTGCTGGTCGATATACTCAGCGGTCTTTGTCTGTTGGCCGGCAGCTTCCTCTGCATCACAGGTGCAATCGGCCTGCTGCGCCTGCCGGACGTGTTCTGTCGTCTGCATGCCGCGAGTCTCAACGAGACCCTTGGCACCCCGCTGATCCTGCTGGGATTGGCGCTGCAGGTCGGCCCGACCCTGACCAGCGTCAAGCTGTTCCTGGTCGCAGTTTTCATCCTCGCCTCCAACCCCACGGCCACCCATGCCATGAGCCGCGCTGCGCTGCACAGCGGGGAGCGCCCGTTAGTCGATGAGAAAGCACAGGAGATTTCGTCATCGAAATCCTGATCGACATCTTCCTCCTCTCGTTGTTGCTGGCCGTGGCCATCACGGCGCTGCGCATGCGCGACCTGTTTGCGGTTGTCATGCTGTTCGGAATTTACAGCCTGCTGACCGCGATGTTCTTCATGAACCTGGATGCAGTGGACGTGGCCTTTACGGAAGCCGCGGTCGGCGCCGGCGTGTCGACCATCCTGATGCTGGCCGCATTACGACTCGTCGGCCGCTTCGAGAAGCCGCACAAGCACAATCCAATTTTGCCTCTACTGGTGGTGGGGGCCACCGGTGCCGCACTGATCTACGGCTTTTCCGATGCGCCCCTGTTGGGTGACTCCGCGGCCCCTGCGCAGATGCACCTTGCTCCCCGCTACCTTGAGCATGCGCAAAAACAGACGGGGGTTCCGAACGTGGTCACTGCCGTGCTCGCCAGTTATCGTGGTTATGACACCCTCGGTGAGACCGTAGTGGTCTTCACGGCAGGACTCGCCGTGATGTTGTTACTGGGCATGTCATCACCTTCCCCTATTCCGGATTTCGGCAGCACCGACGACCAGCGGGTGCAACGGCATGCGGTCAAGTTACTGATGCCATTCATCCTGCTATATGCGCTCTACGTGCAATTTCACGGCGACTTTGGTGCCGGCGGGGGATTCCAGGCCGGCGTAATTTTTGCCGCCGGCCTGGTGCTCTATGACCTGGTGCTCGGCCATTTGCACACCCGCCAGGTGATTCGTGCCCCCATATTGGTGAGGATGGCTGCCTTGGGCGTACTCATCTACGGGTGCGTGGGCCTTTACAGTCTGCTCAGCGACAAGGCCTATCTCGATTACTCGGCCTTGTCACCCGACGCGGTACATGGCCAGCACCTGGGTATACTGTTGGTCGAACTGGGCGTCGGCCTCACCGTCTTTTCGGTTATCACCCTGATCTACTACGCTTTCTCTGCGCGCAGGCCGAACACATGATCGAGATGTTGCCCGGCCTGTTCAATTACTGGGTTGCGGTAATTCTGATGATGACCGGTTTCTACGTGGTCGTGGCACAAAACAACCTGGTCAAGAAACTGGTGGGACTCGGACTGTTCCAGGCCTCGGTGTTCATTTTCTATATCTCCATCGGTAAGGTCGCCGGCGGTGCCCCACCCATCATCGAACACGGCTCCCAGTTATATTCCAATCCCCTGCCACATGTACTGATCCTCACCGCCATCGTGGTCGGTGTCGCTACCACGGCAGTGGGGCTGAGTCTGATCGTGCGCATCCGGGAGACCTATGGTTCCGTTGAGGAAGACGAAATCAATTCGGCCGACCGCCATGCCGAACTCGACCAGAAGGACGAGGACAACGACCAGGGATGAACTGGGATCAACACCTGATCGCGCTTGCCATCATCGTGCCGCTGCTCAGTGCGCCCTTGTGCATGCTGGTGGGGCAACGCCATGTCGCCTGGTTGATCGGCGTCACCAGCGGACTGGTCGGCCTGCTGATTGCACTGGCTCTGCTGCAGCAGGTCAACACACAGGGGGTGATCAGCTACCAACTTGGTGGCTGGGCGCCACCGCTGGGTATCGAACTCAGGGCTGACCTGCTTAACGCCTTCGTCTTGTTGATCGTCAGCGCGTTGGCCTTTTGGGTTTTTTTGTACGCCCATCGCAGTGTCGCCGCGGAAATCGATGCCGACAGGCAAACCGGCTTCTATGCCGGCTTGCTGCTGATCTATGCAGGACTGGCCGGTATCACGTTGACCGGCGATGCCTTCAATGCCTTCGTGTTCCTGGAGATTTCCTCACTGTCTTCTTACGCTGTGATCAGCATGGGCCGCGACCGGCGCGCCATTACTGCCGCCTTTCAGTACCTGGTAATGGGAACCATCGGCGCCACCTTCATCCTCATCGGGATCGGTTTCCTCTACATGATGACCGGCACGCTGAACATGGCCGACCTGGGACAGCGCCTTCCGGCGGTCAGCGATACCAGCACCGTCCAGTCGGGCTTTGCTTTCATAAGCGTGGGCATCGCACTGAAACTGGCGATGTTTCCCCTGCACCTGTGGCTACCCAATGCCTATGCCTTCGCACCATCGGTCGTGACTGTGTTTCTCGCCGCCACAGCTACCAAGGTTGCCGTTTACCTTTTGCTGCGCATGATCTTCAGCGTGTTTGGCGTGGAGATGACGTTTGTACAGATGCACCTGGAGTACCTATTGTTGCCGCTGGCGACGGTCGCGGTGATCAGCGCATCCCTGGTAGCCGTTTTCCAGACGAACCTCAAACGCATGCTTGCCTACTCCTCGGTAGCGCAAATCGGTTACATGCTGATGGGGATTGGCATGGCCAGCACTGGCGGCGTTGCAGCCACCATTTTGCATCTGTTCAATCACGCGCTGATGAAAGGGGCACTGTTCATGGCGCTCGGTGCAGTGGTACTGCGGGTCGGTAGCGTACAACTCCACCACCTGGCCGGACTTGGCCGCCACATGCCGTGGACCCTGGGAGCTTTCGTCGTTGGTGCGCTGAGCCTGATCGGCATGCCCTTGACGGCCGGTTTCGTCAGCAAATGGTACTTGGTCAGCGCGGCGCTGGATGCCGGCTGGTGGTGGCTCGTGGTGGTGATCGTCATCGGTTCGCTCCTCGCGGTGGTATACGTCTGGCGGGTCATCGAGGTCGTCTGGTTTCGCCCGCCACACCCGGCACTGGCCGGCAAAACCGAGGCGCCCTGGTCTTTGCTGTTCCCCACCTGGGGATTGGCACTGGCAAACGTCTACTTCGGCGTTGAAACGTCTTTGACGACCGGCACCGCAGAAGCCGCGGTCCAGGTCCTGTTTGGGATGACGCCATGAGCACGCAGTGGTTGTTGGCACTGATCCTGGGCACGCCTTTCATCGGCGCATTGCTGATTGCCCTATCCGGACGTTGGGGGCGCCTGCGCGACGGCGTGGTGCTGCTGGTACCGCTGGTTCTTTTGTGGCTCATCGCACAGCTGCTGCAAGTGGCACCGGCTCAGCCAGCACACCTGATGCTTGGCGAGATCATGCCCGGGCTGCGCCTGTACCTCGAGGCCGAGCCCCTGGGCATGCTTTTCGCCGGCGTGGCCGCACTGCTTTGGCCGGTCGCCAGCCTTTATTCCATCGGCTACCTGCATGGTAACAAAGAGCAACACCAGACCCGCTTTCATGCCTGTTTTGCCCTTTCAATCGGCGGAACCATGGGCGTGGCACTGGCCGGCAACCTGCTGACCCTGTTCGTGGCCTACGAGATGCTCACCCTTGCCACCTACCCGCTGGTGGTCCACAAGGGGGATGAAAAGGCGATGCAGGGAGGTCGCACCTACCTGGGAATCCTGTTGTTCACTTCGATCGGCCTGTTGCTCCCGGCGATTCTTTGGACCTGGCAGCTTGCAGGCACGCTCGCGTTCACGCCCGGCGGCATTCTGGGGCAGGTCGATATCGATGAGCGTCTGTTGGCGCTGCTGCTACTGCTCATCAGCTATGGCGTCGGTAAGGCCGCACTGATGCCTTTGCACCGCTGGCTGCCGGCGGCTATGGTCGCACCCACACCTGTCTCGGCACTCTTGCATGCCGTTGCGGTAGTGAAGGCCGGCGTCTTCAGTATCGTCAAGATCATGGTTTACATCTTTGGCACTGAACGCCTTGCAGGGCTGGCGGCCAGTGACTGGCTCTTTGGCATCGCCGCGGGGACCATCGTGATCGCGTCGGTCATTGCGCTTCGACAAGACAACCTAAAACGGCGTCTTGCCTACTCCACCATCAGCCAGCTGTCTTACGTGGTCATGGGCGTTTTCATCCTCGCACCACTGTCACTGGCCGGTGCTGCTCTGCACATTGCCGCACATGCCTTCGGCAAGATCACCCTCTTCTTTGCCGCCGGATCGATCTATACGGCCTCACACAAAACCGAGATCAGCCAGCTCGACGGCATCGGCCGGCGCATGCCGTGGACCATGACCGCCTTCAGCATTGGTGCCTTGTCGATGATCGGCATACCGCCGCTGGCCGGGTTCCTGTCCAAATGGTACCTGCTGCTCGGCGCCTGGCAGGCTGATCACCTGATGGCCATGCTGATCATCACTGTCAGCACCCTGCTCAACGCCGCCTATTTCGCACCCATACTCTACGTTGCGTGGTTTCGGCGACCGAACCCCGCGGTTGGCGATCACGGCGAGGCGCCCTTGGCCATTGTGATCAGCCTCGCGATTAGCGCCATGCTCACGTTAAGCCTGTTCCTTTGGGTGGAAGCTCCAATGAAGCTGGTCAGCGCTATCCCCGGGGTTGTGCTATGAGAGACGCCGAGAAACACTGGCTCGTCCGTGAGTCCACCATCCGCTACCTGTGGCTGGCACTGATCCTGGTACTGGCGCTGACCCTGGTGACCGGCCTTTTCATTCATCAACATCAGCACTTCGGCTGGGAGGACATTTTTGGGTTCTATGCCTGGTACGGTTTTCTCACCTGCATCGGCATGGTGGTCTTTGCCAAGGTCCTCGGTATCTTTCTGAAGCGTCGCGACGACTATTACCGCAAACCGGGTGACAGCGATGAGTGACCTGCTTCTCCCTCCCGGCATCTGGTTGATCCTCAGTGGCCTGCTGCTCGCCATCGCAGACCAACGTTGGCGCCTGCCACTGATCCTGGGCGCCCCCCTGGTGGCGCTGGTCGGCATATGGCTGCTGCCCTTCGATGCGACCTGGTCAATGGAATTCCTCGGTCACGAATTACGCCCATTGCACAGCACCACCAACGGACGCCTATTCGCCACTGTATTCAGCCTGATGGCATTGACCGGTGGCATATTTGCCTGGCGTATTGCCAACCGTGTGGAACTGGGGGCCGCCTTCGTCTATGCCGGTAGCGCAGTCTGCGTGACCTTCGCCGGCGATCTGCTGACCCTGTTCCTGTTCTGGGAACTGATGGCATTGGGCTCGACCCTGGTGATTTGGGCAGCCAATACGGAGGCCGCACGCCGCGCTGCCTACCGCTACCTGATACTACACCTTTTCGGCGGCATGCTTTTACTGACCGGCATTGCCGGCCATGCGCTGAACACCGGATCAGTACTGTTCGTGCCCATGCAGGCCGACTCAATGGCTCGCTGGTTGATCCTGGCCGGCTTCCTGTTGAATGCCGGCGCCCCCCCCTTATCAGCCTGGATCGCCGACGCCTATCCAGAAGCCAGCCCGAGCGGCACCGTGTTCCTCTCGGCGTTCACCACCAAGACCGCCGTGTTCGTGTTGATCATGGGCTTTCCCGGCACCTGGGTACTCATTCCTATCGGCCTTTACATGATCTTTTACGGCATCATCTACGCACTGCTGGAAAACGACATGCGACGCATCCTGGCTTACAGCATCGTTAACCAGGTCGGCTTCATGGTGACCGGCGTGGGGATCGGCACCGAAATGGCACTGAATGGTGCCGCCGCACATGCCTTCGCGCACATCATCTACAAGGGACTGCTGTTGATGTCTGCGGGAGCCGTCCTTTATCAGACCGGCAAACGCAAATGCACGGACCTTGGTGGCCTGTTCCAGAGCATGCCCTGGACCGCCCTGCTCGGCACAATCGGAGCACTCGCGATCTCGGCCTTCCCTTTCACTTCTGGCTTCACCACCAAGTCGATGATCTCGCAGGCCGCGGCTGACCAGCACCTGATGATTGCCTGGTTTGCCCTGGTGGCGGCTTCCGCCGGGGTGTTCCTGCATGCCGGCATCAAGTTTCCCTGGTTCGTTTTCTTCCAGAAGGACTCCGGCCTGCGGCCACCCGACCCGCCACGTCACATGCTGCTGGCCATGTGGGCCTTTGCCGTATTGTGTATTGGCCTGGGCATCTGGCCGGAGCCTTTGTATGCCATCTTGGCTCATCCAGTCGATTTCCAGGCTTACACGGGCGCACACCTCGTCGCACAATTCCAGTTGCTGCTGTTCTCCGGGCTGGCGTTCTTCGTAATGCTGCCGATGATGAAACGCACCCTCACCATCACACTGGACTTCGATTGGTTCTACCGGCGCCTCTTCCTGGACCTATGCGAGGCATTCAGCAGGCGCACTGATCGCACGCGCGATGACATCTACAGCCTGTTTATGGCTCATTGGCACCGACTGCTCGGCAGTCTCAATCGCTACCACGGCACCCAGGGCATCCTCGCACGCAGCTGGCCGACAGGCAGTATGGCGTTGTGGGCAGCGGTAGTGCTGGGGATATCGCTATTGATGTTTTTTGTCTGAAAAGCCTAGTTGCTCTCCAGGAAATAGGCCTGCCTGGCGATGAAGTTCTGCGCACTGACCAGGAAATCCTGTTCAAAAAACACCTGGTCAGTTCGCTTTGGCGTCAACCGCTCCGGCTGGGAACGGTGCACCCGACCATCCTTGCAGTTGACCGCGGCAAGCACCAGGTGCGGCCAGAAAGAACTTTCCACCGGTGAGAAGTCATTGATCGGCACACGCAACGTTGCCAGTAACACGCGGTCGGCCGGTGACTTTGCGCAGGCCTGTGTGTATTGCTTGTCTTCAATGGTTGGCTGCATCCCATCCAAAGAGACGTACTCCTCCCCCAGCCGCTCCGCTGCCAGCGTTGCCAGACGTTCACGCAATGCCTGCGAATAGTCCCGGGCAGTCATACCTTTCATGCCCGCATACTCTTCAACATCGGCATCCACGATCACCCACAGACCCGGGGCAGGAGGCGCCTCAGGAGCCGCAACTGCTGGACTGGGCTTCTGCAGCGAAGCAACGGCTGCCACCTGCCTCGGCAATTCCGCCCTCGGTGTTGCCGGCTTTCGCGCGGTCGCAACAGGCGGTGACGGCGCCTCAAGCCCGATGGGATCCGCTGCAACCGCTGTGTTGGCTTTACTGTCCGTGGCCGCAGTGACCCGCTGGGTCGCTTCGGGGAATGCCGGTTTCGCGGTGGCAACCGGGTTTCCGACAGGCTTTTCCGACTGGGCAAGGCGTAATTGCACCGACTCCTTTTCAGCGGGCAGGCCTACTCCTTGCTGGGCTTCTTGAGGTGACTGGTCTGAGGGCGGCTCTTCGGCAGTATCTGAAGTATTCAACGCCTGCAGCAGCGGATCTGCAGCCGGCATCTGCGGCAGCTGTTCGACCATGCTCGCGCCATCGTCACCGGGCGTTGTATCAGGAAAAAAACGCGGCACCAAGAGCAATCCAACCCCAAGAATGATCAGCAGGATGGAAGGGTTTGCGACATCGACCTTAATGCCAAAACCCTCTACCTTGCTGCTGGGCGTCCCTTCCCGGTGCCCCTTGCCTGCAAGGAAAATGTAGAGACCGAAACTGATCAGCACCACCCCGATGATGGTCAACACCGTATCGAAAGACACTCTCTCCTCCTGATCCTTGAAGTCTTTATTCCGACTGGAGTTTAGCAGGCAACCCTGTCACTGAACGATTGACGAAAAAAAACCGGGTTGAGAACTCAGCCCGGTTTTAGTAGCACAAAGGGGAGATAGACTTACCCGGCCATCTCCAGGTCATCCTGGACGGCATCGATGCCCGCCTGGGCACACATCTCGTCTGTCTCGCCACTGGGTGCGCCCGAAACGCCAACACCACCCAGCAGTGAACCACCTACCTCGATAGGCAGCCCCCCGGCAGACATGATCAGACGCGGCTGACGGCCAACCGGGGTACCGGCTCGATCGCTCATCGCCGAGGTGGCCGCATTGAACATCACCGCGGTAAACGCCTTGTCACGGCTGATCGGCACCGTGATCGGGGCTGCGATGGTGTCTCGCATGATGATCTGTTCGGTACCGTCGCGGTCAACCACCGTCACCGCAATCTGGATGCCCTCCTTCCGGCAGGCTTCGATAGCGGCATTGGCAATCGTCTGGGCGGTCTGCAAGGTCAAACGCTTGACGTTGACCATCATGTTGTCGTCTTCTGCGTGGGCATTTCCGCCGATCAGAATTGCGATCAGGCAGCCGTAAAACATCGGGCGTAATTTCATGATCTCCTCCTTCTTTCCTGGAAACGGATTTCTCGGCAGTCACAACTTATCCGACAAAGACGCCACAAATCACTTGCTTATTCCAGGGGCAGCAGAAACACGATGCTCGATTCTCATGCACCGTACTTTGTCTGGACATAATCGAGCACGATTTTCTGGAAATCGGCCGCAATGTTGTCCCCTTTCAAGGTGACCTTTTTCTCCCCGTCGACATACACCGGTGCTGACGGCGTTTCCCCGGTGCCGGGCAGACTGATGCCGATGTTGGCGTGCTTGCTCTCTCCGGGACCATTGACGACGCAGCCCATGACCGCCACGTCCATTTCTTCCACGCCGGGATATTGCGCGCGCCACACAGGCATCTGCTCGCGCAGGTACGACTGGATGTCTTTTGCCAATTGTTGGAAATAGGTGCTGGTCGTCCGCCCGCAGCCGGGACAGGCGATCACCTGCGGCATGAAGGCCCGCAACCCCATTGACTGGAGAATCTCCTGGCCTACCTGGACCTCCTGGGTCCGGTCCCCCCCAGGCTCCGGGGTGAGGGAGATCCGGATCGTGTCCCCGATACCCTGTTGCAACAGCACCGCCAGGGCGGCTGTCGACGCGACGATACCCTTGGAACCCATGCCTGCCTCGGTGAGGCCCAAGTGCAGTGCATATTCACAACGCTCGGCCAACGTTTGGTACACAGCGATGAGATCCTGTACCCCACTCATCTTGCAGGAGAGCACGATCCGGTCGCGGCCCAAGCCAATCTGCTCCGCTTTCGCGGCGCTTTCCAGGGCTGAGGCCACCATGACCTCGCGCATCATCTGGTCGGCGTCAAGCGGATCTGCAGACCGCGCGTTCTCGTCCATCATCGAGGCCACCAGCCCCTTGTCCAGCGAGCCCCAGTTAACACCGATACGTACGGCCTTGTCGTAACGAATGGCGGTTTCGATCATGCTGGCGAACTGGGCGTCTTTTTTCTCCTCACTGCCAACATTGCCAGGGTTGATCCGATATTTGGCCAGCGCCTGGGCGCAATCGGGATACTGATCCAACAGCCGATGGCCATTGAAATGGAAATCCCCGACAAGTGGCACTTTCACCCCCGTTTTGTCGAGTCCTTCGCGGATCGCCGGCACGGCACGTGCCGAGGCCTCGTTATTGACCGTTATTCGGACCAGTTCAGACCCGGCCCGCGCCAATGCCGCCACCTGTTCAATCGTGGAGGCCACATCAGCGGTATCGGTATTGGTCATGGACTGAACCACAACCGGCGCATCGCCGCCGACAGTGACATGCCCTACACGCACAGGTACGGTGCGATGACGTTGAATTGGATGGGTCATTTTTTGATTGGGATCATCCGCAGACGGGGAAAAGTGTGAAGTTTACCCGTTAAGGCCCCCCTTCCCCAGCCCACTGGCCTTTCCCGGCGGGTAAAAAGACCTTGAAAAAATTTTGGATGAATCGACGCCAACCCCGAACCGGCAACCCGTCTCGGGGGTTATTGGCAGCTGGCAACCGCTCTACCTGAGCGACTTACTTGAGACGATTGATGCCCAGCAGGCTGAGGATGTACTTCTCGTAGATCGGCTCTGAGGTGCCCTTTTTCATCTTGCGCATGAAGTACTTTTCGAACGCGATCTTCGCCATGTGCACCCATTTCCCCTTCTTGAACCAGGCCACGTTGCGTGGTGGTATCTGGGGTAGCGCAACGAAGGCTGCGCCTGTGTCACCCATATCGGCCAGGCAGATGGCATTCCAGGTGCCCTTCCGGTCCGGTTCCAAGCCTTTGAGTTCGTTGCTGATGTTTTGCACGATAGCTGTGACCATGGACTCGATCATGTACCCGGTCTTGGGCGCACCGGTTGGCACCGGCGTCGCCTCCACCGGTGGTATCGCAATGCACACGCCCGCGGAGTAGATGTTCTTATAGGTCGGGTTCCGCTGGTGCTCGTCGACGAAGACGAAACCACGCGGGTTGCAGAGTTCAGGTACCTTCATCACTGCATCGACGCCCTTGAATGCCGGCAACATCATGGCCATGTCGAATTCGACCTCGTGGTCGGCCTTCTTCTGGCCATCGTCGCCGTATTCCTCGGCAAACAGTTTGCCCGCCTGCAACCTGGTGGTCTTCGCATTCGTGATCCATTGAATATGATGGCTGCGCATTTCTGACTCGAGCATGCCTTTCGAGTCTCCCACTCCCCCAAGGCCAAGGTGACCTATGTAGGGTTCAGAAGTCACGAACTTGATATGGACCTTGTCGCGCATCTTGCGCTTGCGCAGATCGGCGTCGACGATGAAGGCAAACTCGTATGCCGGGCCAAAGCAGGAGGCAAAAGGCATCGCACCGATCACGATAGTCCCGCTGCCTTTTTCCAGAAGTTTCTTATAATCCGCATAGGTCTGCTCCGCATGGTCCACTGTGCAGATCGAATGGCTGTTACCTTCAGGACCGGAACCTTCCACTTCCTCGAATGCCAGGCGCGGCCCGGTAGCGATGATCAGGTAGTCATAATCCAACCTGTCGCCACCTGCGAACGCGATCTGGCTGTTCTCTGCGTCGATCTTTTCGCACCGCTTGCCGACAAAGTTGATGTCCTTGCGTTGCAGGCGAGGCCCGATATCAAAGGTGATGTCACCGCGCTCGCGCCAACCAACAGCCACCCAGGGGTTGGAAGGCACGAACTGAAAGTAGGGGTTCTCGTTGACCACGGTAACTTCATGTTGAGCGTCCAGTTCCGAACGCAGTTCGTAGGCGGCAGGCAGACCCCCGGTCCCCGCGCCCAGTACGACAATGTGTGCCATTTCTATTCCTCCAAGGCGTCGGCAGTAACAATCGTTGCCGGCCGCGACTTTAATTTGTTCCTCAGGCTGGCATTTTCATGCAATCACAGTGCTCTGATGGCACCTTATTCCGATTCCGGGATCGCTCCCGGACAAACTGTTCAGCGATTACCATAACGCCTTGACCAGGGTCGGGTTATTGATCTGAGGCACAAAAAAAGCCGGCACCCTCTGGTGCCGGCTTCTGCTATGTCCAGGTTTATTACCTTGGCTTACAGATCGCCGTTCACTCCCGCGTCCACGATACTGTAGATGGTGTCACGCACCTGCTTTGCCAGCGGTTGCAACTCGGGCGGAAGATCCACGGCGTGGAGCATCATGTCCATGTTCATGGTGACCAGCCAACCCTGTCCTTCGGCATCTTCCAGCACGGCAATCCGGCAGGGCAGAAAACCGGCAAAAATAATGTTGTACTCGACCATCTTCTTGGCAATCAGTGCGTCACAGAAGGCAAGGATTCGCATGTATCGCGCTTCCTCGCCCATCGCCTCCACCTGCTCGGACAGAGGCAGGTCGGCCACCAGTTTGAAATTCAGCACGTTGGCGCGAAGTTTCATGGAATCGATGGCATCGTCAACCGATATATCCTCGGCCAACTTGAAACGCTGAATACTCGAGTTGACCATCTGCTGCGCAATCGCCTTGTCGAAAGCCGGCGTTTCGATATGCTGTTTTTTGTCCGCCGCCAAAACTCCGCTCGACATCAAAACCATCAGGATTGCAAGCCACAAATTCTTCATTTCATATTCCTCTTCTTCGATTCGTCTGTTCGTTGGGAAAAGCGCCCATTTAATCTACCGGTTATGGACGGATTGCTTCGTACTTTATTCCTTATTCTTTGTCGCCGGCAGTGTCGGACCCATCATCTCGGTCGCCGGAGCTTCTTTTAAGCTTTCGCCAAAACCATGCCTGGGACTGGACCTGGCCGGTTCTGACGTACTCAAGCGCAGCGCCATGACAAAGGTTCCACTGCAGGCGCGAGAATACACGCTTTGCCCCGACGACGAGCAACCTGTCCCCGATAAACAAATCGGTATCCTCCTCCGGCAACAGCAGGTATTCCCCGTCGCGTTCCACCAGCAACACAATGGCCGGTAAGGATCGATCACGGAACCAGGGATCGCGCAACACTTCGCCCAGCTTGACCTGCTCCCCCGCCTTCTCGGCCTCGCAAATCGCCTCGCTCAACTCCCTGTCGATCAGCAGTTCCTCGAGCGCCGGCACCTTGGTGTTGACCAGCGCACTGATGCGGCTGATCAACTCGCAGGCCCAGCTGTCATCCTGGTGCATTGCCAGAAAGCTAAACTGGTGCAGCATCGGGGTGGCCAGCATCACGCGGATACGATCGGCAATGATGACGCTCGGATGCATGACCATGTCAGCGTTCACGGCGTCGATGATGGCCTGGTTCTCTGAATGGTTCTGACGTACCACCACGAAGACATCCGGGGCCACATCGCGTGCTGTCATCACAATAGACAGGTTATCGGTGTCATCGTCTGTACCGGCAACAATTCCCACTGCCCGGTCCAGGCCAGCTTCCAGCAGGGTTTCGGCCTCGGTACCCACTCCCTTCACCCAGCCTTCAGGAGGCTCACCGGTGATGTCCGGACGCGCCTCGATCACCTTGACCTGCAAGCCTTCTTTGGTCAGACGAGATGTCATGGCCTTGCCAAAACGTCCGTAGCCACAAATCACCCACAGCCCTTCCCTGGGTGGATAAACGGGATCTTCCAGCTGCGTGTTTTCTTCCCCACCCAGCCAACGCTGCAGCAGGTACAGGCAGGGAGTATGGAATGCCGTCCCCAGATACATGGAAAACGTGTCGAACGGATCGACGATATGGTCGGTACCGAACGAGGCAAGATTGGCTTCGACATCGCGGGAATCCGCCCGGCAGATGACCTTGATATCCGGATGCAGAAGTTTGCTGGTGATGGCGATCTTCAGGTTGGTTTCGTTGTCGTCGGTCACCGCCACCACCGCCGAACAGGCAGGGTGAGGCAGGCCAGCCTCCTGTAGGTGCAAAGGTTTGCGCGCATCCGCGCTCAGGGCGGGTACGTGATCCCGCAGGTTTTGCAGCTGGATCAGGTTGGTCCGCTGCTCGCTCCTGTCGATCACCACCGCATGCTGTCCACGGTCGGTCAATGCGCGCACCAGGGTCTGCCCGGTCTCCCCGTAACCACAGATCAGGTAAAAGGGTTCGCGCAAGCGACTGATGCGTCGGGCAAAACTGCGCTCGGCCAGGGCACGCTGAAAGGTCTTGTCCTGCACCAGCGAAAGAATCGTACCCAGCGCATAAATCCACGCCACCACGGCCGTGTACAAGGAGACCGTTACCCACAAGCGTTGCGTATCGGTGAACGCGTAAGGGATTTCGCCAAAGCCGATGGTGGTGGACATGAAGCTGACGAAATAAAACGCATGAAAGATGCTCATGTACCAGGTATTACCCTGCGGGTCTTCGCCCGGGATCAGGGTGAGCCCCAGTATCGCCACGGTGTAAACAGCGATCAGCGTCAGCAAAGGCTGACGCATGCGTCTAAGAAACAGGAAGACGATGTTATCCATCGTGTGCTTGGAGGCTTATCAGCGTCGCAACATGACCGTTTCGATAATCAACAAGACCACCGAGATCACGTTTGCCAGCAAGGCTCCTCCTGACAAAGAGACGATGCTGGCAGTAACCGTCGGGGTCAGGCCATCACCGCCACCATGTACTGCAACGACCCAGACGATCGACGCCGCCAGCAATTGCAGGTTCGCCACCAGGCTGGTGGCCAGCAAAACGGCACCCATCTGGCTCCTGTCGCCGAATTTAAGCACCGTCGCGATCAGGTTGACCACTACGACCGCGAACAGCTCGTAGACGTGATGGTGATCAGGATTGTCGATTTCCCCCACGAAGAACCCGAAGTTCAGCGTCAAGGCCAGGACAATGAAAAAACCAAAAACAACTTTTTCAGGGTTCATGAGCGCTCGCATTCTGGTTTGTTATTGAATTCGCCGGCCACGCGTTTCTTGTGGCCTCTTTTTTCTATGAATCCTAGCCCGAATACGTGTTGCACGCACAGGCACCTCCATCAGGACGAACCCTGATTGTTACCAAAGGTAACAACTGCTAGCCTGCCTGCATGTCTCGCCCCACTCCACCCCCGCGTCTGGACCTGCCGCTGATCCTGGGCCTGTTTGCCCTGTTCCTGTTTGCCTCCCCGTTCACAGTATGGCTGGCACGGCTGCAACTGCCCTGGTTCGTGCCGTACGCTTTCTGGGCACTGGTGCTGTTTCTGGCAGCCTGGAGCGCACAGAGGAATGGCCGCAATGAGCCATGACCTGGCGACGTTGTTCCTCGTCGGCCTGGGCTATCTCGGCCTGCTGTTCCTGCTGGCACACCACACTGACAAGGGCAATATTCCGGCACGCTGGGTGTCACACCCCCTGACCTATACGCTGTCGCTCGGCGTATATGCGACATCCTGGAGCTATTACGGCAGTGTCGGTTATGCCTATGACCATGGCTTCATGTTCCTCACGATCTATCTCGGCGTCACCCTGGCTTTCATCCTGAGCCCGGTGCTGCTGCAACCGATCCTGCGCCTGACCCGGGATTACCAGCTGACCTCATTGGCCGACCTGTTGGCCTTCCGTTACCGCAGCCAGGCGGTTGGCGTGCTGATCACCCTGTTCATGCTGTTCGGCACCCTCCCCTACATCGCCTTGCAGATCCGCGCCGTGGCGGAGTCCATGCACGTGCTGACACAGGAGGCGCCTCCGAATCTCATCGCACTGGTTTTCTGCATCACCCTAACCCTGTTCGCGGTGCTGTTTGGCGCACGCCACCTTTCCTCGCGCGAGAAGCACCGCGGCCTGGTCGCGGCCATCGCCTTTGAATCGCTGATCAAGCTGCTGGTATTTCTCGCCATCGGATTTTTTGCGCTTACCGAGGTATTTGAAGACACGAGCGGATTGGCAGCCTATCTGCAGCGTCACCCCGAGGCATTACAGGCCCTGTATGCCCCGGTTGGCGAAAGCCCTTGGAACGCGCTCATTTTCCTGTCTTTCGGCGCTGCCTTCCTGTTGCCCCGCCAGTTTCACATGCTGTTTGCCGAGAACCTTGATCCGCGGGCACTGCGCACTGCCAGCTGGGCGCTGCCGCTATTCCTGCTACTTCTCAACCTGCCGATTCCCGTGATCCTCTGGGGTGGCCAGTACCTCCAACTCGACATGCATCCGGACTACTTCGTGCTCGGCATCACCCTTGTCAATGGCCCTTCATGGTTGTCCCTGCTGGCCTTCATCGGTGGCCTCTCTGCTGCCAGCGCGATGGTGATCATCACCAGCCTGGCCCTGGCCTCGATGAGCCTCAACCACCTGCTGCTGCCGCTGGCTCACCCTGACCCGGCGATGAACCTGTATCGCTGGATTCTGTGGGGCCGCCGCATCCTGATCGCGCTGGTGATCATGGCCGGCTACCTCGTCTACGTATCCCTGCAACACAAGCAGGGCCTGGTACAACTGGGACTGATTTCCTTTGTCGCAGTAGCCCAGTTCCTGCCTGGTATCGTCGGCCTGCTGTACTGGAGGCGCGCCACCCGGTGGGGCTTCGTCGCAGGCTTGTTGGCCGGTGCAGCGATCTGGGCAGTGACGCTGATCGCCCCCCTGATGCACCAGTCCGGCATGCTGCTCGTGGAAGTGCCCATCGAACAGTGGGTAACCTGGAGCGGGATGAACAAATGGGCCTTCGCAACCTTCGCCACGGTCGGTATGAATGGCCTGTTGTTTGTACTGGTCTCCCTGGCAACCCGGCAGAGCCCGGGCGAAACGGATGCCGCACATGCCTGCTGCAGCGACTGGCTGGTTCCACTCGAGGGCGTGGTGGCCGCTGGCTCCCCGGCGGACTTTCGCGTCGGCCTGGCGGAGACACTCGGCAAACCCATGGCAGAGCGCGAGGTCGACCAGGCACTCGCCGATCTGAACATGCATCCAGGTGAACGCCGCTCCAACGAACTCCGGCGCCTGCGGGAACGCATTGAGCGCAACCTTTCAGGCCTGCTCGGGCCCCAGCTGGCACACATGATCGTCAACCGGCGCCTGGTAATGGACCACCAGGCGAAGAATGCGTTGGCTGACTCCATGCACTATGTGGAAGAACGCCTGGAGGCCTCGCGCTCCCAACTCCAGGGGCTGAGTATCGAACTGGATAACCTGCGCCGCCTGCATCGCCAGATCCTGCAGGACCTGCCGCTCGGTGTCTGCGCGCTGGACCACGAGGGACGCATCGTGTTGTGGAACCTGGCACTGGAAATCATCTCTGACCTGCCCACGCGCCACGTCGCCGGTTCGCAGTTGGAGACCCTGCCCGCGCCCTGGGGCGAACTGCTCAGTGGTTTTGCCCGCGCCGGTGAACAGCACGTGCACCGCATGCAGGTTGTCGTAGCCGGCAAGCCGCACTGGTACAACCTGCACAAGTCTCTGTATGCAGAGCCGGACCGTATCGCGAGCGACTCAGCCCCCGGCATGGTCATGATCATCGAGGACCTGACCGACCTTGGCCAGCTCGAAGCCGAGCTGACACACAGTGATCGCCTGGCATCGATCGGCAGGCTCGCTGCCGGGGTGGCACACGAGATCGGCAACCCGGTCACCGGCATCGCCTCGCTCGCACAAAACCTGCGCGAGGAATCCGACCCTCAGCTGGTGCGCGAGTCAGTCGAAGACATCATCGCCCAGACCCGGCGGATCGCCAATATTCTCAAAACCCTGCAGAGCTTCAGCCGCGGTGGCCTGCACCTGGCCCAGTATGAAACCTTCCCATTGTGCGAGGTGA
>Ga0180429_10001108_pt1 | contig 23141 bp, 15 predicted proteins | sample SS_ome_FD_132428 | JGI IMG/M metagenome (GOLD analysis project Ga0180429, IMG submission 132428) | Hypersaline lake sediment archaeal communities from the Salton Sea, California, USA - SS_1_S_1 metaG | ecosystem: Environmental > Aquatic > Non-marine Saline and Alkaline > Hypersaline > Sediment ...
CGCCGGCGGCGGCAGCCCGTGGTGGGACGATCGACCGGACACCGGCATACATCGCCATCCCCCTATTGACGGAGACAGCTGGGACCGGCGACCCGTTGGTGCCGTCCCTGGCCGACGTCACCGCGCTGACCGCGCAACCGATCCCTGACGGGCCTGCCTACGGACCGGCCACAACGCCGCTCGCCGAGCAGCCGCTGTCCGGCTCGCCCCTTCCCCCTGTGGCCCCTACGAGGCCCACCGCGGCTACGACGCCCGTCAGGGCCACGCCGCAGACCCCGTCCCCGGCCCCGCCACCCGCTGGCCCGGCGTCTGAAGCAGAGCAGGCGACTGCCCTGCCACAGGCCGAGGGCGATCCGGAGACCGACACGCCGCTCACCGATCAGGTGTGGCAGCGGCTCCAGACCATCTTCCAGCGTCACCGGAGTCGGGAGGATGAGGTCGAGGTGGCGCCGCAAGCCGCGCCACGGCCTGAGGCAGGGCCCCCCGCTACGGTTCCCCCAAAGGCGACGGCGACATCAGCTCCTGGATCACCGAGGCCGCCCCGCGGGAGACAGGTCACGACACCGGCGGCCGGCGAGGCATCGCCCCCGCCGCAAACTGTGCAACGGACACCGATTGCCGATCCACCCGCGCCGGTCTCGACGCAACCGGGCGCCCGGTCCCGGCGCCCCGTCATCACGGAGATGCCCCCCTCGCCTGCCGCGGCGGTCATTGAGAGCGGCCCCGAGGCGGAGAGTGTCCCCTACCCCCTCCCCGAAAACCGAGAGCAGCCCGAGTTCCCCCACGCGGAGGCGACCGTCATCGTAGCGCCATCGGTGGTTGCCCCGGACGCAGGGTCAGGTTTGGCTGCTACCCGCCGCGAGACCGGCTCAGGCGGGGATGTCACGCAGGTGGCCGACACGGCCGGCGTGGCCGATCGACAAGCTGGGCCGGGAGAATCCCCCGCACCGACCGGGACAGCGACCACCCCACGGGTCGAGCAACCTGAGACCGCGGGGCCCACACTGGGCGAGGTCGATAGCCTACCACCCGCTCAGGTCGCGCACGCTCCTCTCACCTCATTCCCGACGGCTCCAGAGCACGACCTCGGAACCGTGGCCGGGTCGGCTGTCGCGCTGGAGGTCACACCCCCACTACACGAGGTCTGGGCCGTCGAGCGGGTGCGCCAGGCGCAGCCTGTGCCGGCAGTAGCCCAGGCCCCCGCCGGCACAGCAGGGCGCCGGCCCATTGCCCCTCAGCCGGTGCAGGCACAGGTGAGGGAGGTGCTGGAAAGCGTGGCCGCGGCCCGCCCGACGGAGTCCGGCATCGAGGTGATCCCGCCTCGGCGTCCGAGGCCCACGCAGACGCGCATCGTCGGGCAGCCGGAAGCCCAAGCTCCGCCGATCCTGGATCGTGCATCACCGCCCCCGGCGCCCGTGGTGCCGGTCACACCCCGTCCAAGCGTCGCCGCAATCTCCAGACAGCGGTCCACGGTGGTCATGGGTGACGAGGACACAGAGACCCTGGTCCCCGACCTCACACCGACGCCGGCGGCCCGGATGGTGGAGACGGGCATCGGAGCATTGCCTGCCGACCTGTGGGAGCTCATCGGCGAATCGCCACCGATCGGAACGGTTGCGCCCGCGGGACGCTCCGGGAGTGCATCAGAGCAGCGCACAGAGGCTGTGCCGACCACAGTGGGTGTGAGAACTCCGCCCCGCGAGCAGACGACGCAGGCGTCACCGCCGGCACCACGGCGTGTGCCACAGCCGACGACGTCATCCGCCGGACCCGTCATTCAGCGATCCGTTGCGCCGGCTACCGCACAGGCCCCCACCTCGGTCACGGCCTCGCCCGCCGCCGCAGGTGAGTCGGCGGGCGGGGAGACGGCGCAGGCCCCCACCCCAGCTGTGGAGCAGGACGCAGAGGCCGCCGTCGACGTCGACAAGCTGGCGCACCGTGTCTACGCAGAGCTCAAGCGCCGGCTGACCGTTGAGTGGGAACGCGTGCGGCGCCGCTGAGCCGCAGACGATAGGAGCTAGCGATGTCGAATACAGAGAGCAGTCTGCAGCCCGCCCGCATCTACGACGTCGACTCGGGTGGTGAGGAGATCGGCAACGTCTCCATTGACTGCATGTTCAACCCCAGCGAGTACTCGGTTACCAAGACCAACACCTACAAGGAGGAGTCGAGGAATCGTTCGGACGTGCCCAGCTTTGAGTTCGAGAAGGCCGGACCGCAGACACTGACGCTTACATTGCTCTTCGACACCGTCTACGACGACGAGGACGTCAGCCTGAGGACCGAGAAGCTGTGGAAGCTGATGGAGTCGAAGACGAGGACCGAGGGCAGCCGGACCAAGAAGGTGCCGCCGCCAGAGGTCGCGTTCGAGTGGGGCGTCTTTCGATTCGTCGCGGTCATCACCAAGATGACGCAGAAGTTCACGCTGTTCGATAAGGATGGCAAGCCGCTGCGGGCCCAGGTCGAGGTGACCTTCACACAGCACAAGGACACCAATGACTACCCGAGGCAGAACCCTACTTCCGGTGGCGGCGAGATCGAGCGGGTCTGGCGCGTGGTCGCCGGCGATCGGCTGGACGCCATCTCGTACGCTGTGTATGGCGACGCCACGCGATGGCGGGCGATCGCCGAGTACAACGGGGTTCGCGACCCGCTGGCGCTCGCCGCCGGTCGGCAGCTAGTCATCCCCGCGGATTGAGGACCGATCCAGACGATGCCCGAGCAATCACAACTCGCCAGCCAGATACGTGTGAAGATCGACGGCACGGAGCTGCAGCCCGACGTGATGGCGAATGTCGCCTCCGTCGAGGTGGATCAGCACGCCTACCTGCCGGCGATGTTCACCGTGCGTCTGCAGACCCCTGAGCTGGACCTGATCGACGACACCCCCTTCGACCTGACCAAAGAGGTGGAGATCAGCGCCCAGGGAGAGGACGAGACGTGGGTGGATTTGGTCAAGGGTGAGGTCACGGCGTTGGAGCCGGAGTACCAAGAGGGTATGATCGCGAGGCTGGTCGTGAGGGGCTATGACAAGTCACACCGGCTCTACCGTGAATCCAAGAGCGTGGCCCACCTGAACAAGAAGGACAGTGACCTGGCTTCGGAGATCGCACAGGGCGCCGGCCTCCAGGCAGATGTCGAGGCCACCAGCACGGTCTACGATCACATCCTACAGCACAACCAGACTGATCTGGCCTTCCTGAAGCAGCGCGCGTGGCGCATCGGCTATGAGTGCTATGTCAGCGACGGCAAACTGGTCTTCCGAAAGCCCGTGGCTGGCAGCACGACCGCAACGTTGGGCTGGGGCGACACACTGCTCACCTTCTTCCCCAGAATGAGCCTTTCGGAGCAGGTGGACGAGGTCGTCGTCCGAGGGTGGTCGGCCAAAGACAAAACGGCCATCGTCGGACGTGCCGACCGCGGCGCGCTCTACGCCAAGACCGGTGAGTCGAAGAACGGCGCCTCTTGGGCCAGCTCCTTCGGCAGCGGCAAACACATCATCGTGGACCAGACCGTCGCCAGTCAGGCCGAGGCCGACGCGCTGGCAGCGGCACGGCTGACCGAGATCAGCGGCGCCTTCGTGCAGGCCGACGGCGAGGCGATCCGGCAGCCCGCCATCAGGGCCGGCAAGGCAGTCGAGCTAGAGGGATTGGGCCGGCGATTCAGCGGAACATATCTGGTCACGAGCGCACACCACGTTTACTCGCCCGAGGGACTCAAGACGCAGTTCAGCGTCAAGGGCACGCGCTCGGGTCTCCTGCTGGAGCAGATGCGGGACCCAGGCGCGGACAGCCGGAGCCCGGGCGTCGTCGTGGCACAGGTGACCAACGTGGAGGACCCCGAGAACCTGGGGCGGGTCAAGGTGAAGTACGGGTGGATGACGGACGACGCCGAGAGCTTCTGGGCGCGCGTGGTGGGCATCGGCGCCGGGAACGGTGCCGGCTACTGGATCATCCCCCAGGTCGGCGACGAGGTGCTGGTCGCGTTCGAGCACGGCGATATGCAGCGCCCCTACATTCTGGGCGGCCTGTGGAACGCCGAGGACGCGCCGCCTCCCACTGCCAAGGGAGGGGGCAGGGACCCCGAAGTGCGGAGCTGGCACTCGGCCTCGGGCCACCACATCACTGTGCACGACAACGAGGACAACAAGATCGAGATCGTCACCCAGGGTGGACAGAAGATCATACTGGACGACGCCAACAAGAACATCACCATCGCCAGCAGTTCGGGGATGGTGGTGACCTTTGACGACGGTGGCAGCAAGTTCAGCGTCGAGGGGAGCGAGATCGAGATCAAGGCCAGTGGGAGCCTCAAGATCGAGGCGGGCGCCAATATGGACCTGCAGGCAGGTGGACAGGTCACCATCAAGGGCGCGATGATCAACCTGAATCCGTAACGAGATGTCAAGACACAACAGGGAGCAGTGACGTGGCGCAACCCGCCGCCAAGCAGGGCGACCAGATCGTGGCTGTCGACATGCACATCGTCATGGTGCCGTCACCGGGCGGACCTGTGCCGACGCCGCTGCCGCACCCGTTTTCGGGGATCATCAACGGCAGCCTGAGTCCCAATGTCAAGATCATGAGCATGCCGGCCGCGGTCGTCGGAAGCACGGCGACGAACCAGCCCCCGCACATTCCTACGCCACCGGGCACGGCGTTCCAGGTGCCGCCGCAGAACCAGGGCACCATTATGATGGGCAGTTCAACCGTGACGATCAACAGCAAGCCCGCAGCGCGCAATGCTGACCAGGCGCAGACCTGCGCCGAACCCGTGCCGAATATGAGCGCGTCGGTGATCGCGGTCGGCACCGTGATGATCGGAGGATAGGCGCATGGCACAGCAGATCGTCGGCAGGGGATGGGCCTTCCCACCCCAGATCGGAGCGCAGGGCGGCATCGCGCTGACGCAGGAGCGAAGCGAGCTGGAGCAGGCGATCCGTATCATCCTGACGACATCGCCGGGCGAACGCGTGATGCGCCCGACCTTCGGCTGCCGGCTTCAGGATCTGGTCTTCGACCCCAACAACAGCCACACCGCAGCGCGTGCCAGACGCTATGTTGAGGAGGCGCTGGGGATGTGGGAGCCGAGGATCAACGTCACCCGCGTCGACGTGCGTCACGATACCGACGAGGCCAACTGTCTGATCATTGAAATCCAGTACCAGATCAAAGCAACCCACGACCAGCGCAGCCTGGTCTATCCCTTCTACCTCATCCCAGAGGAATAGCGGGAACACGGAGGGCAGGATGGCACTACCCAAACCCAGACTGGACGACAGGAAGTTCCAGGACATCGTCGACGAGGCGAAAAAGCGCATTCCGCACTACACCAAGGAATGGACCGATCACAACGTCAGCGATCCGGGCGTCACCCTGATCGAGCTCTTCGCCTGGATGACGGACATCCTGCTCTACCGCCTCAACCAAGTACCCGACCGTCACTACGTCGAGTTTATGGAAATGCTGGGCATCACGCTGCGCGAGCCCGTACCGGCCCAGGTGCCGGTGACCTTCTGGCTCTCTCAGCCACAGGAAACCCCAGTGATCATCCCTGTGGGTACGGAGGTCGCCAGCACCCAGACCGAGACAGAGTCGTCGATCGTCTTTACAACAGACCGAGATCTGCGCGTCGTGCCACCGGAGCTGGTCACGGTGCAGTCGCGCGCGCACACACGGAAGAGCGGCGATGCGCGGTTCCGCGAGCAGAACCTGCGTCGTCTGGAGACGGGGTTTGGTGGCTTCGAGGTCTTCTCGACTGTGCCCCAGGTCAACGACGCCCTCTACTTCGGCTTTGCCAACAACCTGAGTCAGCACATCCTGGGATTCCAGATGGACTTCGATCCCGCCGGCGGTGCCGGCGTCGACCCCACCCTGCCTCCCTACATCTGGGAGGCCTCTACCGGCGACCCGGATGACCGATGGGAGACCTGCGACGTGGAGGTCGACACCACGAGGTCCATGAACACCGCCGGGCGCATTCAGATACACCTTCCCGACGTGGGCACCTATGACTTCGGCCAAGGCGACCACTACTGGGTAAGAGCGCGGATCAAGGAGATATCTCCGCGAGAGCAGCACGACGGGATGCAGCCCTATGAAAAGGCGCCTGTGTTGCGCCAAGCCCAGGTCGCAACCTGGGGTGGCACAGTGCCCGCAACGCACGCCCAGGTGATCGCCGATGAGTTCCTGGGTCAGAGTGATGGCACCCCGGGACAGCGGTTCAGTCTGCAGTCCACACCGATCCTCGATCGACGGCCCAGCGAGACACTGGTCGTGCAGGTAGAGGAGCGTCCCCAACAGATGTGGATCGAGGTGCGGGACTTCGCCGATTCGGATGCCGCATCGCCCCACTACACGCTGGACAGCGTCACGGGTGAGCTGCGCCTGGGGCCGGCGGTGCGCCAGCCCGACGGCACGATGAAGCTCTATGGTGCGATTCCGCCGCGGCACAGCAACCTCGTGATGAAGCGCTACCGCTACGGCGGGGGGCAGGAGGGCAACGTTCAGGCCGGGGTACTCAACACCCTCAAGACCGCCATACCCTTCATCTCCAAGGTCGTGAACCGCTCCGCCGCGTGGGGTGGCCTGGACGCGGAGTCGTTGGAATCGGCGATGACGCGGGCCCCCGCGCTACTGCGGTCTCGCGACAGAGCAGTGACCGAGTCCGACTTCGAGTTCCTGGCCACGCAGGTGCGCCCTGCCTCGATCGGTCGGGTCAAGTGTCTCCAGCCACGCCCGTCCGAGGCGGGCCGCGTGGCGCCCGGGCAGGTCTACGTGCTGGTCATCCCACGCGTCGCCAACCCCGGGGGCTTTCTGGATCCCGATGCCCTGAATCTGAACCAGGACGATGTGACCGCGCTGAGCGATTACCTGGACGAGCGACGACTGCTGACGACGCGCCTGGACATCAGACCGCCGGCCTACTATTGGGTATCGTGCCACGTGCAGCTGCGTGCCGCTCCCGGCGTCGACCAGGCAGCCGTGGAGGAAGAGGCGCTCGCGCGGCTCTATCGATTCATCAACCCACTCACCGGCGGTCCCGACGGGAAAGGGTGGCCGTTCGGGCGCGACCTGTTCGTTTCAGACGTCTACCAATGTCTCCAGGGTCTGCCGAACGTGCAGTTTGTCCGCGGCGTGGAGATGCAGATCGCCGGCCCAGGCGGGAAGGGCAAGGGCGACGCGGTCGAGTCCATCGAGGTGATCGCCCACGGAGTCGCTGCTTCGGGCGTCCACCAGGTGGAGTTCGTCTAGCAGCCGATACCGACGCCCGATTGGGGCGTAGAGGCGCGACCTATGAACCCAAGTCTTATGTTCCAGCTTCAGATCACGGACGCAGAGGGGAACCGGCGCACGATCCCGCTGCCGGCCACGACGTCCATCGGACGGCAGGAGGGCAATGACCTCCTGCTGGACGACCAGCGCGTCTCACGCAGACACGCCAAGATCGAGTGCTCAGAGGAGCTCTGCCACATTACCGACTTGGGCAGCTCCAACGGCACGACCGTGGATGGCGAACGGCTCCACGCTAACGTCCCGGTTGCCTTTGCGCCGGGCACCGTGGCCGAGATCGGCGGCTTCGAACTGGCCCTGACCGCAGTGCCGGTGCCGGAGCCGGTGAGGGAAGCCGAGGTCCCAGCCGCTCCCGAGGAGCCGGAAGAGACCCCAAAGGCCGCCGAGCCACCGCCTCCCGAACCTCCAAGCGCGGCCCCGCCAGCCTACGTTCCCGACGACATGGTCCCTCCAGGCCTGACGCTGGAAAGCCGGCGGCTGCTCACCTACCTGCCAGGCATCTACCAGACTAGCTTCATGGCGCGGTTCCTGGGCATTTTCGAGGCCATCCTGACGCCGATTGAGTGGAACATCGACAACTTTGACCTCTACCTCGACCCTGGGACGGCGCCGATGGACTTCGTACCCTGGTTGGCGTCCTGGTTCGACGTTGCCTTCGATCCGTCCTGGACAGAGGCGCAACGCCGCAGCCTGTTGTCGGAAGCGCACGACATCTACGCCCGCCGAGGCACCAAGTGGGCCCTCGGTCGCACGATCGAGATTTGCACGGGGCATACGCCCGTGATCATCGATGCCGACCCCGACACGGAGCCATTCACGTTCAAGGTAGTACTGCCAAAGACTGCCAGGTCCCTGGACCGGGAGATGGTCGAGCGCCTGGTTGACGCACACAAACCCGCACACACCCTCTACACGTTGGACTACGAGAGATAGAAGGAGAAGGCGTATGGAGCGACTAGTCGGCCAGACACTCAGCCGCTACAAGATCACCAACCTCTTGGGCGAGGGGGGGATGGGCGCGGTCTTCAAGGCCCGGGACGTCACGCTGCAGCGAGACGTGGCCATCAAGATCATGCACCCTCATATGGCCAGTCAGCCCAACTTCCGAGAGCGGTTCCTCCAGGAAGCGCGGACGGCGGCACGGCTGGACCACCCCGGCATCGTCCAGGTCTACGACTTCGGCCAGGAGAACCAGTTGCTCTTCATCGTGATGAACTTCATCCGCGGCGCCAACCTGCGCCAGATGATGGAGGACCTCAAGGCGGAGAAGAAGTGGCTGCCGCTGGACGAGTCCGTCCAGTTGATCGGCCAAGTCGCGGCGGCCATGCACTATGCCCACCGGCACGGCGTGTTGCACCGCGACATCAAACCCAGCAACATCATGATCGAGCCGGAGGCCAGCAATGGCCTGCCCTACCGGCCCATCCTCACCGACCTGGGTCTGGCGCGGTTGATGGAGGGACAGAGGATCACGAGGGCCGGCACCTCGATGGGCACCCCCACCTATATGTCACCGGAGCAGGCACAGGGGCTGGAGACCGACGCCCGCAGCGACGTATACTCGCTGGGCATTATGCTCTATGAGCTCTGCGTGGGACGCCCCCCCTTCCCCATCAAGACCCTCTCGGAAGCCATCCGGTACCACACCAAGGAGACACCACGCCCACCGCGACAGCTCCGCGCTGACCTACCGGCCTCGTTGGAGGAGGTGATCCTTAAGGCCATCGCCAAGGACCCCGCCCAGCGATGGCCCAACGCCGAGGCCTTCGCACAGGCGCTGGCTGGTCTCGACCACGAGGTGACCGCGGTCGCGGGCACACCGACAGCGGTCGAGGTCAGCGTGAGCCTGATGACCCAGTACCAGCGGAGTCTGGCGCAGCCCCGCGGTCCCTCGGTGCTCAAGGAGTTCTCCACACCCACGGGCAGTGGGGATCGCGTTCAGGCCAGGCTGGCCGACGGCACCAAGGCAGAGATCGGCTTCTCTGACAACAACATCACAATCGGCCGCGCTGAGGACAATGACCTCACGCTGGTCACGAACAACGTGTCGCGCCACCACGCCCGGATCGACTACGAAGGCGGGACATACCGGGTAGTCGACCTGGACAGCACCAACGGCACCTATATCGGCAACGCAAAGCTGCTGCCGGGCGTGCCGGAGACCTGGACGGCCGAACAGCCCCTGCGCGTGGGCGATGCCTGGCTCCGTCTGGTTGTCGCCAACGAACCGGACTCCACCTCCCGACTGGGTGGCGGGGCAGCCGCGCCGCTGGGGGCGACCCGTGTCGACCGCACCGCGGTCCGCACCAGCACCGGAGAGGGACGCGTGGGCGTCGCGATGGACCAAACGCAGCTCTCGGTGGCACCGGGCGAAGTCGTCGTCAGCACACTGGTGCTGCTCAACCAGGGCGCCATCGTCGACCACTTCAGGGTCGGTGTGGATGGCATCCCGGCGGAGTGGGCCGAGCTGCCGCCTGTCGTGCAGTTGATGCCGGGAGAGCAACAGGAGGTCACGTTCACCCTGCGCCCGCCCAAGACGGCTGCCAGCAAGGCCGGTCGGTACACACTGACCGTACGCGTGATCAGTCGCGACGTGCCCACGCAGTTCGTGGAAGTGCAGGCGACGCTCACGGTCGGCGCATTCAGCCAGTTCCAGTCAAACATGCACCCGCAGAAGATCAGGGCGGGCAAGCCTGCGAAGGTCAGCATCCGCAACGACGGCAACTTCCCCGATACCTATACCGTCGTGGGAAGCGACCGGGGGAACGAACTCGCCTTCACGCCACCCCAGACCCAGGTCAAGGTGCCCCAGGGCAGTACGGCCTCCGCCGACCTGACCGCGGCACCGATCAAGCGCCCCTTCATCGGCGGATCGAAGACGCACCCCTTCAGGATCGAGGTCCGCTCTTCACAGGGCGGGACCCAGCAGCACGCGGGAGAGTTGGTGAGCCGCGGCGTTGTCCCTCCTTGGGTGCCGCCCCTGCTCATCGGCCTGGCGCTGATCGCGTGTATCGCGGTGGCGCTGTTCATCACGCGCGCGCCGGTCATCGAGCTCGCCGAAATCGCCCCCACGACGCCGCTGGCGGGCCAGGAGGTCAACCTCAACTGGCGCATCACCAACGCGCGGCGGGTGGAGCTGCGACCCTTCGGCATCGAGCTTCCGGGCAATAGTGAGGGCTTCACCTTCACGGAAGGCTTCGCCGAGGCCACCAGCGTGACGATCGTCGCCTTCGGTTGGGTGCGATCCACGGAGGAGACACTCTTCATCCCCGTCGACATCCCGGTGATAGAGCCGGTGATCACCGACTTCTCTGTCTTCCCCACGGAGATCATCGCGGGTCAGGAGGTCACGATCCGCTGGAGCGTCGTCAACGCTGAGGCCGTGAAGCTGCAACCGTTCGGCAACGTGGAGGCCAGCGGAGAACGGAAAGACAACCCGCAGCAGACCGAGACCTACACGCTGATCGCTTCGAACCAGGGTCTGAACGTCGAGCAGTCACAGCGCGTCGTGGTGGGTACGCCGGAACCGGACGCGCCGGTCGTCAAGTCGTTCACCGTGGAGCCGGCGACAGTGGTCGTGGGCTCTCAGCCCACGGTCAAGCTCAGCTGGGAGACAGAACAGGCGGACACGGTGACCATCGAGCCCGGACTGGGACCGGTGGGCCTCACCGGGAGCCGCGACGTCCCGGTGCCCGCCGACGACACGATCTATACGTTGGTGGCCAAGGGACCTGGCGGCGAGGCGCCGGCGCAGGTCCAGCTCGTCGTGTTGCCTCTGCAATGCCGGACCGCCTCGGCCACGCTCAACATCCGCTCAGGACCGGGCACGGTCTACGACCCGCCGCTGGCGGCAGTACCAGCCGGCACCGAGGTCACACCGTTAGCCTTCAGCAGTATCGGCTTCCCGGACGGTCAGTGGGTCAAGGTAGATGTTCCCAGCGCCGGTGTGATCGGATGGGTCGCCAAGGATCATCTGGCCGACTGCACCGTGGATGTGACCACGTTGGGCAGCGCGGAAATCCCACCGACGCCGACGCCCGAGTTTGCCGTCACCAGCGTGACAGCCTCGGTCTCGCCCAACAGCTTCACGGGCATATGCCCCAAGGAGTTCAACTTCTCAGCCGACATCACCGTGAACACGGGCGGCACCATCCAGTACGTCTGGGAACGCAGCGACGGCGGCACGCCGACCCCCGAGAGCCTGGACTTCCCGGGGCCCGGCACCAAGACGGTGAACACCTCCTGGACCACGAGCGCTTCGGGCAACGACAAGTGGATGCGCTTGCACGTGACCGCGCCCAACGACATCACCTCCAACCAGGCTACCTTCTCGCTGGAGTGCATCAGTGAGGGCGTGATCATCTACAACACCGATCTGAACGGCGCCCAAAGGTTCAAGCAGCTCCTCGATGGCCACAGCTTCGATATGGACATCATCAAGATGAGCTCGATCCTCTCGGCCAACTACAGCAAGTACAAGGTCATTCTGGTGATGCCCGACACCGGGTCTGGCGGCACGTGGGGCGACGCCGGGGGCACGATGGCCCAGAAGCTGGAGGACACGAATCTACCTGTCGTCGGGGTCGGCAGTGGCGGGTACGCCTTCTTCGGCAAGCTGGGCTATCCCATTGGGTGGGGCAAGGGATGGAGTGGCTCGGGGCGTGACGTGTACGTGATGGACTCGGATGACTCGGTCTGGAAGTCAGTCTACAAGATCGACATCCCAGGAAGCCGGATCGTACAGCTGTACGGGAGCAACGTAGGCTACACGGCTATCCACTATCCCAATCCGATCGCGGGCATCACGGGGATTGGTCGCCAGTCGGACGACAACAGTCACTATCAGATCATCGAAAAGGACACTCAATACATCCTCTGGGGGTTCAACGGCGGACCCAACCAAATGACCGACACCGGCAGACAGGTGTTCGTAAACACTGCCAGGAGCGCTATGGAGTTCAGGTTCTTCCTGCTCCAGCCCATACCGATCATCGTCCAACCGCTGCTGCCGGGCCCGTAGGATATGGTATACTGACAACCGTCAGGAACAGAGGCAGATGATCACACTCAGAGCAGGTCAGTCAAGCTTGGTGATACCAGGTGTCGTCTCGTTTGGGGAAGCGCACCCCACTTAGCGGTGCGCCCCTCGAAATCGACGATACAGGTCACTGTCCGTCACCAAATCAGCAGAGAGACTCAGAGCCGTGGGCGCGCTTGCGCCCGCGGCTCTGTCTTTGGCCCCATCTGCATGCCATAGCCTGAAGCGCCGCGGGACGAGCACCACGGCGCCACACAACAGGAGAGAGCACATGGCAGCAGTCCAGATACGCATCGACCGCGTCCGCTTCCACCATGCCGCAGAGTTGATCCTCGACGACGTCAGCTGGGAAATCCAGGCCGGCCAGAAGATCGGGCTCGTGGGACCGAACGGCGCCGGCAAGTCCACGCTCCTGCAGCTCATTGCGGGCGATCACGCGCCGGACACCGGCACCATCGTCCGGCCCCAAACGCGAATCGGCTACCTCGCCCAAGACCCGACGTTCCCGTCCGGGAACACGGTATGGGACGTCGTCCTCGCTGCGAACACTGACCTCCACCAGATCGAGGCGAGTATGCGCGCCCTGGAGGAGCAGATGGGCGATCCGGCTGTGTTCGGCGACGCCGTTACCTTTGAGCGCGTGCTGGCGGCGCACGCTCGCCGGCAAGAGGAGTTCGAGGAGCGTGGCGGCTACCGCTACGAGAGTCGCTGCCGGCAGGCGCTGCAGACGGTGGGCTTCACCGAGGGAGACTTCGCCCAGAGCGTGGACGTGCTCTCCGGCGGACAGAAGAAGATGCTGGGGTTGGCCCGGCTCCTGGCGATCGAGTGCGACCTGCTCCTGCTGGATGAGCCGGACAACCATCTGGATTTGGCGGGCAAGGAGCGCCTGGAGCACTTCATCACCACCTTCCCCGGCACCGTCGTGATCGTCTCCCACGACCGCTATCTGCTCGATGAGACGGTCACGCAGATTGCCGAAGTGGAGGACCACCGCCTGACACTCTTTCTGGGCAACTACGGTGCCTACGCCACCGAAAAGCAACTCCGTATGCTGCGGCAGCAGCAGCAGTTCGAGGCACAGCAGAAGGAGATCAAGCGGATCGAGGAGGCCATCGCCCGGTTCGAGCTCTGGGCAAGCCTAGTGGTCAACGAGCGCCATATTCGCCAGGCACGGTCGCGCCAGAAGATGCTGGACCGGATGGATAAGGTCGAGAAGCCGATGATGGAGCGGGAGCGGATGGGGCTCAACCTCGAAGGTTGGCGGGGCTCCAACAAAGTCTTGGAGATCAAGGAGCTGTCGAAGGCATTCGACGACGAGCCGGTCCTGCTGGACGTGGAACTGTTGATCTGGCGCGGAGAGCGCGTGGGCGTGCTCGGTCCCAACGGCTCGGGCAAGAGCGTGCTCTTCCGGTGCATCCTGGAGCAAGAAGCCCCCACCTCGGGCGTCATCAAGCTGGGGCCGAGCATCAAGGTGGGGTACTACGCGCAGGAACACCAGACGCTGAACCCGACGAGGACGCTGATCGAGGAGATCTGGGACGCGAGGTCGATGTCGGAGCACGCAGCGGTCAACTTCCTGCGGCGTTTCCTGTTCCCCTACCGGCGGACACGGGACACGGTCTCGACGCTGTCGGGAGGGGAGCGCAGCCGACTGCAGCTGGCGAAGTTGATGCTCTCCGGGGCCAACTTCTTGTTGCTGGACGAGCCGACCAACAACCTGGACCTACCGTCGTGCGAGGTGCTGGAACAGGCCCTGGACGAGTTCGACGGCACCGTCCTCGTGATCAGCCACGACCGTTATTTCCTGGACCGCACAGTGACACGCATCGTCGACCTCCAGGACGGAGCCCTGGACGAGTACGCCGGCGACTACACCTACTACAAGGATCATGCACGCCGGACTGTGTAGTCCGGACTACAGCACCCCGGGCTCGGTCATCCGGCAGGGATCGAGGAGGTCGACGAGATCGGACTCGGGAAGCACACCTCGGGCGAGGGCGACCTGGTGTACTGTACATCCGGTCCGTTCGGCCTCCTTGGCGATCTCGGCGGCCAGATCGTAGCCGAGGGCCGGGGCAAGAGCCGTGGCTACGGCCAGGTTACGCGCCACGAGCGACTCACAGCGCTCGGCGTTCACCTCGATGCCGGCAATACAGCGATCGGCAAAGACCCGCGTTGCGTTGGCCAACATCTCGGTCGCCGAGAGGGTGTTGTGGATCAGCAACGGCATCATGAGATTGAGCTCGAAGACGCCACCGAGCCCTCCCAGCGTATTGGCCACATCCATACCCGCCACCTGGGCACAGACCATGATCAACGCCTCAGCGATGACGGGGTTGACCTTGCCGGGCATGATCGAGGACCCCGGCTGAACCGCGGGCAGCCGCAGCTCCCCCAGAGCGTTTCTGGGACCCGACGCCATCCAGCGGATGTCGTTGGCGATCTTGTGCAGACTCACGGCGATGGTCTTGAGCAGGCCCGAGGCCTGGACCAAGCCATCACGCGCGGCATTGGCCTCGACATGGTTACTCGCCTCTACGAAGTCGGTGTCCAGCGCGCCATTCAGGCGCTCGATAGCGAGCGCCGGGAAACCCTCAGGACAGTTGAGACCGGTGCCGACAGCGGTTCCCCCGAGGGGTAGCTCGCGGACAGCGTCGATCGCCTGCCGGGCGCGCGCGACGCTGTGGCGTACCTGGGCAGCGTAGCCGGCGAACACCTGGCCCATCCGGATCGGCGTCGCGTCCTGGAGATGTGTGCGTCCGGTCTTGACCACGCCGTCGAAGGCACGGGCCTTCCCCTCCAAGGTGCCGGCCAGGTGCTCGAGTGCTGGGATAAGATCGCCGCCAAGCGCGAGGGTCAGCGCGACGTGCGCGGCCGTGGGGATCACGTCGTTGCTGGACTGGCTGCGATTGACGTGGTCGTTGGGGTGGACGGGCTCACTCAGGAGCTGACTCGCTCGCTGAGCCAGCACTTCATTGGCATTCATGTTGGTTGACGTGCCCGACCCTGTTTGGAACACATCGATGGGGAAGTGCTCATCCAGGTCACCCGCGATCACCTCATCGCACGCCGACGCTATGGCCGCCGCCATAGGCTCGGAGAGCCCGGCCAAGTCGGCATTGGCCTGCGCACACGCCCGCTTGACCCGCCCCAAAGCCTCGATGTAGCGCCTGGGGAAGCGTACCCCAGAGATGGGGAAGTTCTCCACGGCTCGCTGCGTCTGCGCACTCCAGAGCGCGTCGACGGGCACCAAGACCTCGCCGAGCGAATCTCGAGCAACTCTGACATCCCCGTCCGGTGCTATCCGTCGTCCCAAGGACATCTAGGCTCCCTCCTCCACCTCGCTCCCGCCGCACCCGTGGTGCCAGGTCCCGCCACAATCTGCCAGCAGCTCGGCGGCGGCCCGCGGTCCCCAAGACCCCACGCCATAGGTGTGAGGGTCGCGGGAACCCATGAGAGGGTCGATCAGCTCCCACGCCAACTCGATCTCATCCGCACGGGTGAAGAGCGAAGCGTCGCCCTGGAGAGCGTCCAACAGCAGACGCTCGTAGGCCTCGGGCAGGGCGCCCACGCCGAAGTCCTTAGCATAGCTGAAGTCCATGTGTACCGGCGACGTGCGCATGCCGGCACCGGGACGCTTGGTCTCGAACGTCAGGTGGATGGCCTCGTCCGGCTGGATGCAGAGGGAGAGATGGTTGGGGTTCGGGTCCACGTTCTCGGGGAAGAGAAGGTGAGGCACACGCTTGAACTGCAGCGTGATCTCGGTGAATTTCTGCTTGAGCCCCTTCCCAGACCGTAGATAGAAGGGCACGCCTTGCCACCGCCAATTGTCCACGAACAGGCGCAGCGCGGCATAGGTGGGGGTCTGCGACCCCGGCGCGACACCCTCCTCGTCGAGGTAACCCGCGTACTGACCCAAGACGATGTCCTCGGGCGTCGATGGCCGGATGGCCTGCAACACCTTCACCTTCTCATCGCGCAGTGATTGGGCGTTGAAGGCCGATGGCGGCTCCATCGCAGTGAGGGTCAGGAGCTGAAGTAGGTGGTTCTGCACCATGTCACGCATCACGCCCGCGTGCTCATAGTAGCCGGCGCGCCGACCGACGACGACGGACTCAGCCACGCTGATCTGCACGTGGTCGATGTAGGACCGGCTCCATAGGGGTTCGAAGATGGCGTTGGCGAAGCGGAAGGTCAGGATGTTCTGGACGGTCTCCTTGCCCAGGTAGTGGTCGATCCGGAAGATCTGGTCTTCCCCGAAGACGCGGTGGATGCGGTCGTTGAGGGATCGCGCGCTGGCGAAGTCGTGGCCAAAAGGCTTCTCCACCACGATGCGCGACCAGGCGCCGTCGCCAGCTCGGTCCAGGCCGGCTCGCCCCAGGTGGTCGATGATGACGGGATAGAGCACGGGGGGCACGGCCAAGTAGTAGAGACGATTGCCCGGCATCTCATCCTGGCGATCCCACGCCGCGAGGCGTCGTGCCAGACGCCGGTAGGTATCCGGATCGTCATAGCCGCCCTGCAGATAAGTGTATTGGTCGGCGAACCCGCCCCAGAGCCGGCACGACTGGGGTGTCCTCCTGGCATAGGTCTCCACACCCTGATAGAGCCGCTCCCGATATGCTGCATCGCTATACGCCGACCTGGCCACACCCAGGATGCGCACACCCTTGGGCAGGAGGCCCTCGCAGGCCAGGCTATGGAGCGCCGGCACCAGCTTGCGCTGGGTGAGATCACCTGAGGCACCGAAGATGACAACCGTGGATGGACGCGTCCTATCAGCCATCGCTCCTCCTTGGATCACTCCATTATACTGATAGGGACGATGACAGGAAGCCCGTCCTTACGACCACCGGGGCAATGGGCTGCTGTCCGGCGCGCGCGGCCCAACTGGGCTATGCTCCAAGCGGACAACAGTCCGCGGTCCCGACACGAGCGCGCCGCACATGCAACAGCGACGCGCGGTCGGGGTCCCGACCGCGCGTGAGCTGTGCAGAGTCCGAGAGCGTGGATGCGTTAGCTGTGCCGGTTGTGGGGGATGATAAGCCAGAGGATGACATAGGGCACCACGCCCGGCAGGCCCCCCGGCACCAAGAGGATCAAGAAGAGCAGTCGGAACCAGAAGGGCGCGATCCCGTAGAACTCGCCCAGTCCTCCACATACACCGGCAACAATCCCATTCTGTCGTCGCAGCTTGTTCCGTTCCATCGTTACATCTACCTCCCTTTCACGTTCTGACCATTACTACGGAGCAGCAAGCCATCAGGTTGCAGGCACGCGGCACATCAGCACGTCTGAACGTTGGCACGTTCAGACGTGCCGACGTGCGAACGCGACCTCACTTGCCTGACACCGTGTCCATGCTAGACTGCTGAGTTGGACATCTCTGGCGAGGAGCCCACATGCCACAACAGAAGACCCGATCACCCAAGTTGCCACGTTCGGTTCAGGTACTCATGGTCCTGGCTCTGGTCCTCAACGCACTGCCGTTGAGCGCTGCGCTGGCCGCACCCGTCAGCCAGGACTCGGTCATGGTCATCACGTTCCCCTCCGAGGGCAGCACGGTGAGTGGGCAGGTCGACATCCTGGGCACTGCCACGCACCCCAACTTCAACTCCTATGGCCTACTCTATGCGACTGGGGCACGTGTCACGGCTCAAACCGATTGGCAACTCACCGACCAGATAGCCTGGGACGTGCGCACCCAGGTCGTGAATGGTCAGCTGGGAACCTGGGACACGACGGGGCTCCCAAACGGCTCGTACGTCCTGGCCCTCGTGGTCTACGGCCAGGGCAACGAAACGCCCCAGGCGCACTTCGTGAACAACATCACCGTCCTCAATGAAGAAACAACGCCAACGCCGGAACCGACGGCCACACCGAATCCCGAGGAACCGGGCGAGGAGGGAGAGGGAGAGGGTGATGCAGGGCCGCCGCCCGCGGCACCAACGGTGGTGCAGCCGCCGACCTCGACCCCGCGCCCCACGGCAACGCTGGCTGCTGCCGCGCCGGGTGAAGGCGAAGAGGGGGGCGATGACGAGGGCGGGCTCCTGCCCACAGACCTCTTCTCGGTCGATGCCATCAAGGAAGCAGCCAAGACCGGTGCGCAGCTGTCCCTGCTGCTGTACGCCATCGGCATGCTCTACGTCCTGGCGAAGGCGGCGATCCGCTACTACCTGCGGCAACAGGCCAAGGGCGACGCCGGGTCGTGAGCCAGTTCCTGCTAGTGGTGGGACTGGGCAATCCTGGACCGCGCTACGCTCAGAATCGTCACAACATCGGGTTCCAGATCGTCGATGAGCTGGCCGGCGCTCACGGTCTCTACTTCTCCAAGTCGGAGCACAAGGCGCAGACGGCCCATGGCTACATCGGCGCACAGCGGGTCGTCCTCGCCAAGCCACAGACGTGGATGAACGACAGCGGCAGATCAGTGGGCGCCCTGGCCCGCTTCTACAAGATCGAGCCGGCCGACCTTCTAGTGGTCTATGACGACCTGGACATCCCCTTAGCCACGATCCGCCTGCGCGCCTCCGGGAGCAGCGGCGGCCACCGGGGCGTACAGTCGATCATCCAACACCTGAGCACGGACGCATTCCCGCGGCTCCGTGTCGGGATCGGGCGTCCGCCGGGGCGCATGGACCCCGCGGCCTACGTACTACAGGACTTCTCTAGCGAGGATGCACCCCTGGTCTGGGAAACGGAACGCACGGCGCGGGGTCTGATCGTGGAATGGATCGCGGGCGAGCCTGACCTGCAGCGCCAGGGAATGACCTGGCGCGTCGAGACCACAGACCAGCCCTAACCCATGGCGACCTCGCTGAGAGGGCTGCTGACGTGGATTCGCGACCACTCGGCCTATTCCGGTGTTCGCGACCGGCTGAGAGCCGGTGGCGAGCTCCCCCCCTTGGCTCTCCTGGCACGCGCCAGGCCTGCCGTCGTTGCGGCCCTGGTCGGAGAGAACACGGCGCCCACGATCGTGGTCGTCCCGACCATCGAGGAAAGCCGGAGGCTGACCCTATCCCTCCGCAACTGGATGGAGACGCCGACACGCCTTATGCAGTTTCCCGAGCCGCCGGGCCTGCTCTACGAGCGCGTCGCCTGGCCGCCTGAGGTGATCGGCGATCGCCTGGACGCGATCTCGCAGCTCGTCACCTCGGCGGGAAGCCACAATCAGGACGCCCCCGGACCCGTGATCGTGACCTCAGCGCGAGCGCTGATGCGGCGGACGCTGCCCTACCGGCAGTTCCGCAAGGCCATTCGGCGAATCACTACGGGCAGCTCCGAGTCACTGGGAGAGCTGACGCGCCACGCCACGGGCATCGGGTACGAACCGGTGAGCGTCGTCCAGAGCCCCGGAGAGCTGAGTCGCCGCGGCGGCCTTCTCGACATCTTTCCCCCTCAAGCAGCACGCCCGTACCGTCTCGAGTTCTTCGGCGACGAAGTCGACACGATCCGCACATTCGAGCCGGAGACGCAGAGATCGGTCGCGCGCGTCGACGAGTTCTGGCTGACGCCGGTTCGCGAGGGACTGCCCAGGCACACGGCGCGTGCACTGACCGCAGTGCGAAGACTGATCGAAGCGGGCCCGCCCGCCGAGCTGCGCGGTACCCTCGAGGCGGACGCGGAGGCGCTGGCAGCACAGATCCCGTTCGACAACCTGGAGTTCTACCTACCCTATCTCTACCAGGAGATCGGTACACTGCTGCACTACCTGCCCGCTGATGGCTCGGTGATTGTCTGCGACGAGGAGCCGCTTCGGATGCGGTGGCGAGCGCTGGAGGAGGAAGCCGTCGAGCATCGCCAGGCGGCCCGCGACGAACGCTTCTTGCTCGACGATGCACCGATCCCCTACGTCACGTGGCAGAGGATTCGGGATGTACTGCGTCAGAAGCGCACGCTGAAGCTCTCGAGTGGCGAGGAGGGCGTGCTCGCGGACGCCTTCGCGCCGGAGCCCCACTTTGCAGGTCGCGTCCCCGAAGCGTTGGGACGCATCCGCGGATGGGTCAACCTTGGCGACCAGGTTGTGATCGTCAGCCGGCAGGCCGGACGCATGGCCGAGCTCTGGCAGGACTTCACGCCGCCTCCGGTCCACGAGACCTTGATCGACCCGCCGGACTCCCTTCTCACCTTCGTCCAAGGCGTCATCAACGGCGGATGGCAATGGCGGGGCGACGATGGGGTCCGCCACCTGCTGACGGACGAGGAGCTGTTCGGCTGGCAGCCACCCGAACCGCGCCGCCGCGTGCGCCGTCGAGCCGCTGCTCCGGAGCAGGGCTTCGCGGATCTCCAACCCGGCGACACCGTCGTGCACGAGGACTATGGCATCGGCATCTTCCGCGGCCTGGTGGGTCGTAGCGTGGACGACATCGAGCGTGAGTACTTGCTGCTGGAGTTCGCCGGCCCTGGTGGGTCACGCCCGCTGTCAGGACGCTCCGCCGAAGGAGCCGCCGAGACCCAGCCCCGGTTCGACAAGCTCTTTGTGCCGATCCACCAGGCCGACCGCCTGAGTCGCTACGTCGGCGCCGATGGCTTCGGGCCACGGCTCAGCCGGCTGGGCAGCGGCGGCTGGGAGGAGACCAAGACGCGGGTCGCCAAGGCAGCGGATGATCTGGCGCGCGACCTTCTCGATCTCTATGCCACGCGCCAGGTGGTCAAAGGGCACGCCTTCAACGCCGACACCCAGTGGCAGCAGGAGCTCGAGGCGGGCTTCCCCTACGTGGAGACGACCGACCAGGTCGAGGCCATCCACGCCGTCAAAGATGACATGCAGCGAGCCCGTCCGATGGACCGCCTGATCTGCGGTGACGCCGGCTATGGCAAGACCGAGGTCGCGCTACGCGCCGCCTTCAAGGCCGTTCTGGATAACAAGCAGGTTGCCATGCTCGTACCCACGACGGTGCTGGCGCAACAACACTACCAAACCTTCAAAACGCGGCTGGCTTCATTTCCCGTGAGCGTGGAGCTGCTCTCCCGATTCCGATCCGACGCCGACATCCACGGCGCGCTGGTCAGCCTGCGCGAGGGAACGACCGACATCGCCATCGGGACACATCGCCTGCTGCAGCGGGACGTGGAATTCCGCGATCTGGGTCTCGTCATCATCGATGAGGAACAGCGCTTCGGGGTGGCGCACAAGGAGAGGCTAAAGCGGATGCGCACCGAGGTGGACGTGCTGACACTGACGGCGACGCCCATCCCTCGCACACTCTATATGGCTCTGACCGGGGTACGCGACATCAGCATCATCGAGACCCCGCCACAGGAGCGGTTGCCCATCGCGACATATGTCGGACCCTACGCCGCCGACGTGAGCCGGCGCGCGATCCTCCGTGAGTTGAAGCGTGGCGGACAGGTCTTCTACGTGCACAACCGGGTCGACTCGATTCCCACCGTGGCGGCACGTCTCGCCGACCTTGTCCCCGAGGCGACCATCGGGGTGGCGCACGGGCAGATGAAGGAGAAAGCGCTCAGCCAGGTGATGGAAGCCTTCACCGGCGGGCAGATCGATGTCCTGCTGGCGACGACCATCATCGAGAGCGGCCTCGACTTCCCCAACGCCAACACGCTGATCGTCGAGCGCGCTGACTGGTTTGGACTGGCACAGCTCTACCAGCTTCGGGGGCGGATAGGGCGAGGCACCCGGCGCGGCTACGCCTACTTCTTCCAGGGACGCAAGATGACGCCCGAGGCACAGGAGAGATTGGTGGCATTGCGCGACACATCGAGTCAGGGCGGCGGCTTCACGGTCGCGCTGCGCGATCTCGAGATACGCGGCGCCGGGGATCTGCTGGGCAGGGATCAGCACGGCCACCTGGCGGCGGTGGGGTTCACGCTATACACCCGCATTCTGACCCGTGCGGTGAACCGTCTCAAGGCGCACCAAGAGGGCAAGCCGCTCCCGCCCGATCCCGTCGGATCGATCACCATCGAGCTGCCCCTGGCAGTGGGGTTGCCGGCCGCCTACGTGCCCGACGACACACTGCGACTCCAGCTCTATCGCCGCTCGGCCGAGATGACGACGGAGGAAGAGATCGCTCAGCTGCGCGACGAACTAGAGGATCGCTTCGGTCCTCTGCCCACTATGGCGGAGAACATGATCTTCCAACTACGGCTCAAGCGACTGGCGCGCGACGCCCACATCCCCGCCATCGCAGTGGAGAGCGGCCAGATCGCGCTGCGCCCGCCGTGGCTCAAGGAGATGGACGCGGGCGAGATCGCCACGCTACGACGTCAGCTCGGAGAGAACGCCAGGGTGGGACGACGGGAGATCTGGCTACCGCTATCGTGGGAGGCGGACCGCTGGCGAGACAACGTCAGCGAGGTATTGCAGACACTTGGAGCTTGGTGGAGGCAGAGACAGAGCGTCTAGCGCTAGCCGACGCCTGGACAGAGGGGATCAGCTGGCCGCAAAGTCGGCTACCCAGGCCACTGCTCGATGACATCGCTGTAAAGACTACTCACCTCGGTGCCGAAGATCGCCACAACCGCGATCAGAACAATCGCGATCAGCATGATGATGATGGCGTATTCAACGAGGCCCTGACCCGACTGCCCTGGATTGTAGAGCATGCACATACCTTCCGCTCAGACACGGCGTTTAGTACACCTTACCCCAGGGCGGGGGCCCAGGTCAATAGGCTTTTGGTCCTGAGGCGGAGGCCGTACCAGCGTCAGGGTCGCTGGAGGTAGCGGCGCCGCACCTCGCCCGGATCGTTGGCGGCGACCGTATCCATCCCCATGGCGATGGCAGCCGGGTAGTCCCAGTCGACGCCGCCGCAGCTCACCGGCACCCCCATCTCGTGCGCGGCATC
>Ga0180429_10001109_pt1 | contig 23109 bp, 31 predicted proteins | sample SS_ome_FD_132428 | JGI IMG/M metagenome (GOLD analysis project Ga0180429, IMG submission 132428) | Hypersaline lake sediment archaeal communities from the Salton Sea, California, USA - SS_1_S_1 metaG | ecosystem: Environmental > Aquatic > Non-marine Saline and Alkaline > Hypersaline > Sediment ...
CTGCGCGCGTTCGGTTTTCCTAGTTGCGGCGCGATTTCGTTAGTGCGCGCAGTCACTTGCGCAACATTACAAGAGGAGGCACCGGTGAACAAGGCGGCAATCAGGGCAGAGGCGCGGTCGGCTAGCTTTCGGATCGCCGGCGTCGAAACCGCCGAGGAGTGCATTGGGACGCTGGAGCCGGGCGCGCGGATCGTGGGGCTCACAAAGGGTCAGTTCAGCTTGCTCGATCTGATTCGCGCGGTAGTACGGCAGACCGGGCCGGCCGACGTCGCGTTGTCGACGTGGACAATGGGGATCCGAGACGCGGAAAACGTGTCATGGATGCTCGAGTCGGGGCAGTTGCGGCGCTTTGTGATGCTAACCGACCGCTCGTTCGTGAAAATGAAGCCCGATCGCGTGCGGCGCATCGAGGAGGTGTTCGGAAAGGGCTCGGTGCGGGTGTCGAGGACGCACGCAAAGGTTGCGCTGGTGGGCTGCGGGGACTGGAGGGTGTCGATCCGTTCGTCGATGAATCTGAACCGCAACCGGCGGTGGGAGCAGTTCGATCTCGACGACAACGCGGAGATCTTTGGGTTTTTTGATCGGTGGTTCGTGGAAATGGCCGAGAAGATGCCAGAGGGGTGCAGTCCACCGGGCTCGGTGGTGCATTCGGTGTTCGAGGACGCGCTGGAAGACAGCCGACACAAGGCACCGCCGGTTGAGGAGTCGGAGATGATGCGGCTCGCTCGGCTCGGGTACACGCGGACGGAGATCGCGGCGCGTGTCGGCGCGGCGCTGGATGGAGAGGAGGACGACTATCACCGCGGCGTCTATGAGATCGCGGACGGGTTGCGCGAGGCGACGATCTCGGCCGCTTTGGGCGGCGACAAGCAGGCCCGCGAGCGTGCTCAGTCGTGGGTCGAGCAGCAACTGGAGCTGTTGTGAGCAATCCGCACGACCTGCCGGGCAAGAGAGGCGGGCCGCGGGACGTCGCGGCAGCGCTAGGGATCAGCGTGCGCTACGTCCACAAGCTGGTGGAGCAGGGCAAGTTGGGCAAGGGCTCCGACGGGCAGTGGAACCTCGCGGTAGCGAGGACTGAGTTTGCAGCGGTGCCGGAGCGAGCGGGCCGGCGAACAGCGGAGTCGAAGCCGGAGTCGCGGGCGGGGCAGGGGTTGGCGGATGCGGCGCGTCGCGACAAGATGGCGTCGGCTAAGATGCGCGAGCTGAAGCTGCGTGAGCGCACGGGCGAGCTCGTCGAGCGCGCGGCGGTCCGACGCCTCCTCGTCGACCTGGCGAAGACGACCGCGGGCCAGCTCGACAGCCTCGAGGACGAGCTTACGTCACCGCTCGCGGCGGCGACCGACGAGCACGAAGTGCGGCGGACGTTGCGGCACGGCCTCAACCGCGCGAGGCGGACGATCGCGGACGCGGTGGAAAGTTACGAGGGTCACGACGGATCGCCCGGCGGTCGGGATGCGTACCGGGCGTGGCTTGAGGGCGAACTGGAGAAGTTGGATGAGTAGCAAGCTGAAGCCTGGAACGTACTGCATGCACACGTCGTCCAACCGCGTTGCGGTGGTTCTGGATGACACGTGGCGGACGTCTTTGTGGGTCGATGGGTCGTGGGCGAGGGGATGCATCATCCCGCCGAGCAGCCTGGGGCCGCTCGACGCCGAGCCCGAGGGCGTGACGCCCTACCCCGGTTGCCCGTTTCCCGATGCGTGGGGAGACGAGCCGGTCGAGGAGCCCGATGACGAGTAGCGTGACGGCTGAGGCGATGGCGTTTGCGGACGCCATCCGGCCGCCCGAGCTGCTGCCGATGGACGTGTACGCGGACCGCTATCACGTTCTGCCGGCGGGCTCGGCTGCGGGTCGGCGGTGGTCGACGGAGCGGACGCCGTACATTCGAGAGATCTTGCGGCGGCTGAGTCCTGACGATCCGTGCCAAGAGATCGTAATGATGTTCGCTTCGCAGATGAGCAAATCTGAGGCGGCGCTCGTTTTCCTGGGCCACTCCATTAGCCACGACCCCGGGCATGTGATGCTCGTGCAGCCGACGGTCGACGACGCCAAGAAGTTCAGCAAGCGCCGAGTGGCGAAGCTCATCGACGGCTCGCCGACGCTGCGCGATTTGGTGGGCCCGACGAAGAGCCGCGACAGCGACAACACGCAGTTGTTCAAGTCGTGGCCTGGCGGGTCGCTGACGATGGTCGGGGCGAACGCGCCATCGGGGCTGGCCTCCGTGCCCATTCAGAAGTTGATTTTGGACGAGGTCGACCGCTACCCGAGCAGCGCGGGCGAGGAGGGCGACCCGGTCTCGTTGGCGAAGCAGCGCACGGCGACGTTCGGCAGCCGGCGCAAGATCGTCGCCCCGTCGACGCCCACCATCGCGGGGGAGTCCCGCATCGAGGCGTGGTATCTTGAGGGCGACCAGCGGGAGTTCTGGGTTCCACATCTCGGCTGCGGGGCCTACCAACGCCTGAAGTTCGAGAACATGCGGTGGGAGAAGGGGCACCCCGAGACGGTGCATATGGTCTGCATTGAGTGCGGGGAGCGCATCGAGGAGCACGAGAAGGCGGCTATGCTCGCCGAGGGCGAGTGGCGAGCGGGCGCTCCGTACAACGGCAAGACCCGGAGCTACCACATTAGCGCGCTCTACGCGGCACCGGGCCTCGGCTGGACGTGGCGGGAGATCGTCGAGAAGTTTCTCGAGGCGAAGGGGGACCCGGCGTTGCTTCAGACCGTCGTCAACCTGCTCTTTGGCGAGACATGGAAGCGTCCCGAGGGCGAGACCATCGACGCTGGCTCCCTGCTGGACCGTCGCGAGGGAACGGAGGTGACGGACGGCTACTACCGCCCCGGCCGACGCATCCCCGACCGCTGTCTTGTGGTTACGGTTGCGGCTGACACTCAGGCCGATCGCATCGAGGCCGAAGTGGTGGGCTGGGGAGACGGCGAGGAGTCGTGGTCGCTCGACTACGTGACTATCCCGGGCAACACGGAGTCGCTGTCGGACCCGTGCTGGGAAGCGCTCTGGCGGGTGGTCGCTCGCCGCTGGGTGCGGACGGACGGCGTGGTACTGCGCGCGTCCATCGGCGGGATCGACTGCGGAGGCACGGGCACGACGACGGACACGGTACTCGAGTGGGTGCGCAGCGTTCACGGTCGAGACGGCATCCCGTGCTTTGCCTTGAAGGGCGGGCCGGCTGGTCCGCGCGCTATCTGGCCAAACAAGGCGACCGTGGCGGAAAGCGGGAAGGGGCGGATGTTCGTCATCGGGCAGGACAACGCGAAGTTGCGACTCTTCGCCCGGCTACCTCACGAGACGACGAGCGCGGGCTATTGCCACTTCCCGAAGGTCTATCCGTCGGGGCGCGAGGCCGACCGCGCTCACTTCGATCAACTCGTCAGCGAGGAGCGCCACGAGACGAAGACGCGCGGGCAAACGACCTACCGCTGGAGGAAGCGCCGCGGCCAGGTCCGCAACGAGGTGCTGGACGTCCGCGTATACAACATTGCGCTTCTCGAGGCGCTGAAGCGGCAGGGCCTCGACTGGAAGGCGGTGGCTATGCACCTCCTTGACTCCCGTGTCAAGTCCTCGGATGATGCACCAGCGGGGCGAAGAACCGAGACGCTCCCCCGTCGCCCCGCGTGGGTGGACCGCAAACGAGGATGGCTCCGCTGATGGCAATCACTCAGACCGACGTCGACCGGCTCAAGGCCATGTATGTGAGCGGCATTCTCGAGTCGGGCCACGGCGCCAAGCGCGTGAAGTTCCGCTCGATGGACGAACTCAAGCGCGCGCTCGATTTCGCCATGGACGAGGTGAACGGCGTTAACCGAGACGCTGCATCGTTCACGCTCGCCAGCTTCAACGCCTCGCCGGGCACGGAGGGCGCATGACGACTCAGACCGCCCCATGGTGGCGTCGCATTTTTGGGCGCAAGCCCGCACCGACGATGCCGGTGGCGGTTCGCGGTTTCGTGCCGCATCCCACCCCGGCGTTTGGGAGCCGGCGTCAGGACGGCTGGCCCATCGCCCTGAGCGGCCCCAACCGCGATCTCGGGATGAAGGCGCCGCAGCTTCGCAAGCTCTCGCGCGCACTCGTCCGCGACAACGCCATTGCTCACGCCGTGGTTCGGGAGTGGACGACGCTCGTGGTGGGTGGCGGCTTTGTGGCCAACTCGACGCCCGAGGCCGAGGCCATCTGGTCGGCGTGGATGAAGCAGTGCGACGCTCAGGGCGCGGGGCGGGACTGGAACACGGTGCTGCGAACGCTGGTCCGAGCGGCAGCAGAGGGCGGGGGGGCCTTCCTCCGACGCCGACCTCGCCGCCCTGGCGACACGGTGGACGGGACGGGCACGAGCGAGCCGCTGCAGACCCTGGTCCAGGTCCAGGTCCTCGAGGCGGAACAACTCAACTGGCATCAGGCTGGCACGACCTACGGCGTGGAACTCGACCCGCTCGACCGGCCGCGCGCCTATCACTTCTTCCGTCGCCACCCCGACGAGGACGCGGCGACGCGCGATGTGGTGCGGGTGCCGGCCGGCGACATCGCCCACTTCTACGACGCGACCGCTCGCCCCGGCGTTCTGCACGGCCTTCCGCTACTGACGCCGGTCATGCAAGACCTTTTCGACCTCGGCGGCGTGCGTGAGGCGCTGCGGGTCAAGGAGCGCATCGCGGCGTCCCTCGCCGTCATTCTCGAGGGCACGGCGGACCAGCTTACGACCCCGGCGGGTGTGCCGCGCCCTCTGGGAACCGACCGCACGGACGGTCTTGCCGTCGACTCGGATGGGGCCCGCGTGGACGGACTTGAGCCCGGCATCATCCTCCGCGCGCCGAACGGCATGAGTGCCAAGGTTGTGAATCCGCCTCAGGCGAGCGGCTACGACGCTAAGTACGACGCCCATCTTATCGCCTCTGGCGCGGGCATCACATACCCGCGGATGACGGGCGACCTGAGCCAGGTGAACTATAGCTCGGGCAAGCTCGGCGAGGCCAACGCATGGGCGCGCGTGCGGACTACTCGCGACGTGCTCAAGGCGATGGTGCTTGACCGCGTGTGGCGCTGGGTGATGCAGGCCGCCGTTATGTCTGGCGACCTCGCTCAGGTGCCGCCGGTTGAGTGGATCGATACGCCCGAGCCGACGCTTGACCCGCAGAAGGAGGCGCAGGCGGCGTCGAAGATGATGGAGATCGGCGCGTGGTCTTGGGGCCACGTCTCGCGGCGGTACGCCGGTTCCGAGCCCGAGCGACACCTTGCGGAACTCGCCGACGAGGTGAAGCGGTTTGCAGAGCTGGGCCTCAAGCACCCTATGGCGGCGACCCCGCCGCCTATGCCGACCGTGCCGGACGAGGCCACCGTCTCAGGTTGAGAACCGCCGTCGCATTTTGAGTTGACTTTCGTGTCAGATCGGGGCAAAGATTGGGCATGCCCAATCTAGACCGCAGTGAGAGTGCGCCTCGGCTTGAGGCGCGGATGCGTCCCGAGACCTGGGACGCCGAGCGTCTCACGGTCGATCTCGTTTGGACCGCTGGTGCTCCCGTTCGTCGCCGTGACTGGCGCACCGGGGAGGAGTACCTCGAGGTGCTTTCGACGCAGCCTGGCGACGTCCGGCTCGGTCGGCTCCAGAACGGGGCTCCGCTGCTCTACCAGCACGACCCGGACTTTCGGGCTGGCGTGGTCGAGCGTGCGACCGAGACCACCGCGTCAGTCCGGCTGAGCCGTCGCGACGACGAGGCGATGGCGGGAATCCGCCTGGACGTCGCTGACGGCATCCTGCGAAAGGTGTCGGTCGGCTACGACCAGGGCGACACCTACGACGACGTCCAGGGTGACGACGCGGCGCCGTACAACGAGCGCGCGGGCACCACGGGCCTCTCGGTTCGGATCTTCCGCAACTGGGAGCCGCACGAGCTTTCGCTGGTCACGATCGCGGCCGACGACGACGCGGGCACCCGCTCGCACAACCCCCAGCAGCCCGAGACCCGGGCCAACGACACCGAGGAGCCGACCATGGCCGACACGCAGGCGCCGGAGGTTCCGGCGGTGGACATCACTCAGGTTCGCGCGGCCGAGCGCCAGCGCATCAACGACGGTCTCGGGGTCATCTCGTGGGCCCGCGGACTCGACAAGTTCGACGTCAACCAGCTCCTCGCGCTCGAGGACGAGGTGCGGACGACGGACATCGGGGTGAGCGAGGTTCGCGCCAAGCTCCAGACCCTCGACGCGGTCCAGGCCGACGCGGTCTCGACGTCCCCGGCTTACGGGGTCGACGTCGTGGCGGACGATGCGGACAAGCGCTCGTCGGCGATCTCCTCGGCGATCCAGCACCGCCTTATGGGCGGCGAGCTTCCGAGCGAGGCCCGCGAGTTCCGCGGGATGCGCCTCCCCGGCATCGCCCGTCACCTTCTCGCACAGCGCGGCGTGTCGACCACGGGCAAGACGGACCAGGAGGTCGTGCGAACGGCTCTGTCGATGCAGCGCTCGGGGTTCCACACGACCTCGGACTTCTCGCACGTCCTGCTGGACGCGATGGGCAAGGCCCTGGTTAACGAGGGCCAGACCACCGAGACGACCTGGATGCGCCTGACGCGCTCGGTCACGCTCCCCGACTTCCGCGACCGCAAGGTCATCGGCTTTGACGCCCTTGCGAAGTTCAAGGACGTCCCCGAGGGCGGCGCGATTGAGATGTCGACGGCCACGGACCGCAAGGAGACTTGGTCGCTCGGCACGGTCGGCACGGGCTTCATGCTGACCCGTCAGGCCATCGTCAATGACGACCTGTCGGCCTTCGCGGACTTCCGCCCCGAGCTGCTTCGCGGCATCGCCGACAAGAAGGAGGAGGACTTCTGGTCGCTGGTCACGGCGAACGGGAACCTCTCCGACGGCGCGGCCTTCTACAACACGGCCTCGGGCACGCTCGCTTCCTCTGGCGCGGCACCCGACATCGACACCATCTACGCCGGCATTCAGGCGATGCGCGGCCAGACGCGCACGGTCGACGGCGAGACGAAGAAGCTGCGCATCGCGCCGCGCTTCCTCGTCTACCCGCTGGCTCTGGCGCCGACGGTCGAGAAGCTCTATGCCACGTGGCGTGAGGGCAACGCGGTGGGCTCGGGCCAGGTCCCGACCCCGGCGGTCCTCGGGCTTGAGTTCTTTTATGCTCGCGACCTCGACGATTCGTCGACGACTGCTTGGTACCTCTTTTCGGACCCGAGCGTCTACCGCGCTTATGAGTACGGCACGCTTCAGGGCGCTGCCGGCCTCCAGACGGCGCCGGCCGACGACGTCCCGAGTTACCGCGGTGTGGGCATCTACGCTTGGGAGGACTTCGGGTTCGGCCAGGTCCAGCGCGAGGGCGCCTACAAGAACGCGGGCGCCTAAGCCCCAGGACGACGGAGAAGCACATGAAGAACTACATCGGACCCTCCAAGATCGTCACGGTCGCCGCCCCGGCGGCGGCCACGAGTGGCGCTCCGCTGGTGAGCAACGGGGTTTTCCTCGGCATCCCGCAGGCCAGCGCGGCTTCGGGCGCCAACGTCGCCCTGCTGCGGGACGGTATCGCGAAGGTCGACAAGACCACGGGCACGGCCTACTCGGTTGGCGACCCGGTCTTCTGGGACGTGGCGGGGCTGAAGACGGTGGATCTCGCGAACGCGAGAATCGGCACCGACCCTTACATGGGCCAGGTCCGTAAGGCGGCGGCATCGGGGGCGACCTCGTGTGAGGTCATCTTCGACGCGGACGCCTCGAACCTGTTCGCCACCTTCGGCTCGCTCGTGTCGAGTTCGGGCGGCGCCGCTCTCGTGGGCATCGAGGACGCGGGCGGTCTCTACGTCGGCGCCACCGTCGAGGCGGCGCTCCAGGAGCTGACTCCGTAACATGAGCCTCCGCGCGCACATCGAGGCGGCGACCAACACCGGGGCCGCGTCGCCCTGGGAGGTCGCTGTCTCGTACACGCCCGCGGGTGGTTCGGCGGCCGACATCGACGCCGTTTTCGACCTCGAGCATGTGACGGTGCTCGATGACGGGGCGGTGTCGGTCGGCCCTGCGCTGCACGTCATTCTTTCTCGCTTGTCCGCTGACCCCACCGCGAAGAGCGGCGAGGCGGCGGCGGGTGACACGTTCACCCACGGCGGCATCACCTACGAGGTGGTGGAGATCGAGCGCACCGGCAACGGAGACGCCACGCTTCACGCCATCGAGGTGGCCTGATGCCGGCACCAGCGTCGGGCACGAACTCGGCGGTGCGGGCCTCGGTGGTCTCGCTGCTGACGATTGCCGTGGGTCCGGCTTCGGCTTTCCAAGGCGTGGTGCACGATTCGCGGTCGGTGCCCATCGACGAGGACCACGTCCACCCAGCCGTGGTCGTCCTGGCGGACATCGACCGCGAGACGCTTCTTGCCCAGACCGAGCCTTTCATGGACCGGACGTTGACGGTCCAGGTCCACGCCTACGACCTGATGGAAGACGGCAACGAGGCAGCATTGGCCGACGCACTCGACGCGCTCGTCGAGGCCATCCGCCAGGCCCTTTTTGGCGACGACGACTGGCGGATGTTCTTTCGGTCCATCGGCGCATCGAGCACTCGGCAGTTCATCGACAGCACGACCCGGCGAGCACGCGGCAAGGCGGTGCTCTCGCTTGACCTCTCCTGGGAGGTCCAGCACGACCAGACGACAGCGCCGGCGGACCAGTTCCGCGAGGCGCACATCACCTCGACCGAGGGCACCTCTGCTGAGGTGACCAACATCTACTCGTGAGGAGCCGACGATGAGCTTCACCTACGTTCCCGACACCAAGGTCCCGGGCGTCTACTTCGAGCTCGGCCCCGGCCAGGGTACGACCGAAGAGGTCGGCCCGGTGCTCATCATCGGTCCGCACACGAGCTCGTCGACGCTCGCCGACAACACGCCCGCTCTCTTCCTGGGGACGTCCTGGGAAGACTGCGAAGCGTTCGCGGGGGCCAAGTCGATCCTGGCCCACATGCTTTGGCGCTACCGCCAGACGGACCCGACCGGCGCGGTGTACGCGATCGGCCTGCCGGACAACGCGGCGGGCGTGGCCGCGACGGGCACGCTCGCCTTTTCGGGCACGGCGACCGCGGGCGGGACGGTGTCGCTGCGAATTAACGGACGAGCCATCCGCGCGGGCGTGTCGAAGGGCGCGACCGCCGCAGACGTGGTCGACGCCCTCGTCCCGCTTATCAACGCCGACGGCCGCACGGCGGTCTCGGCTGCGGATGACGGGGACGATGTCGACCTCACCGCCGCCAACGACGGGGAGCTCGGGAATCTGGTCGTCATCGAGTCGAATCCGTTCCCTGGCGACGCCACGCCGGCTGGTCTGTCGCTCACCGTTACGGCGATGGCATCGGGCCTGAGGGACGCGGACATCACGACGGCGCTGGGCAACCTGGACGACGACCGGTATTCCACCATCGTCCATCCTTTCATTGACGCGCCGAGCCTGACCGCGGTCGAGAACGAGCTGAACGAGGACTCGACGGGTCGCTGGCACCCCACACGGCAGCTCTGGGGCTACGCCATCGTGGGCTCGCGCGACTCCGCGGTTGACAACATCACGCTCAGTGCGGGCCGCAACTGCCGGTACAGCGTGATCGTGGACGTCCCCGAGACGACGCCGGAACCGCCCTGGGGCGTTGCGGCCGCGGTTGCGGGCCGGGTGCGCGTCTCGGCACTCGCGGGCGACAACTCCCCTGCGCGGCAGTTCACCGGCCTCACCGTCCCGGGCTACCCGTCGCCCCGTGGCAGCCGTCGGACCTACACGGACAAGTCGGCCCTCATCGACGGCGGCCTGGGCACACTGTCCGAGTCTGACACGGGCATCGAGATCCTCCGCCTGACGACGACGAGCGAGAACGCGAACTACCTCTTCCTGAATGATGTGCTCGTCTCGATGCGGGTCTTCATCCGCCTCATCGCGGCTATCCGCGCCACCTACCCGCGTCACCTCCTCGTGGACGACGCAAGCAAGCTGCGTGCGGGCGTGGACGCGGTGGACCCGGCTGGCTTCAAGGCGTTCCTTGTCGGCGAGATGCGCAAGCTCGAGCGAATCGGCTGGGTGCAGAACGTGGACGACTTCGCGGACTCCCTCGTGGTCGCCATCAACGACAGCAACCCCAACCGCATCGACACCAACATGACCCCCGAGTACGTCCGCCAGTTCGTGATCAGCGCGAACCGCGTCGACCCGGCGGCCTAGGAGACCTGACTCATGGCACGGAAGCTCGGCCTGATGGCCTTCAGCATCAACGGCACGCCCTACACGCCCAAGGCGGACACGGCGGTGACCTACGACACGCGCAACGAGATGGTGGGCGAGAGTGTGCCGGGTCTTACGGGCCGGGCGGGCAAGCTCTACCAGGGGATGGTCCCCTACATGGAGATCGAGCTCGTGTGCTCGCCGGCCGAGGTCGAAGAGGTCGTGCGCACCGAGGATGCGACGATCATTGCGGTGTTCCGCGACGGGTCGACGCTCTCGGGGCAGCTCGGGGACTACGTCGGGGACGTCACCGCCAACGGCGCGGACGGCTCAACCCCCTGCCGGTTTGAGTTCGATGACCTCGACTTCGTGGGCGCGTGATGGAACTTCGCGAGGGCTGGTCCTTTGACGATGAGACGGGCGCGGCCTCGGGGCCGGTTCGTCCGTTTCAACTGGCTTCCAAGGTCGTCTGCGACCGCGTCACCGTCCGTCGTTTGAAGGGCCGCGACATGAAGGTGGCGGCTGAGCTCGGCGACGGCGTGTCGGCTACGTTCAAGTTGATCAGCCGACTCACCGGCCTACAGGTCGCGGACGTCTATGAGATGGACGCCGACGACATCGGCTACATCAGCGAGATCATCGGTTTTTTCACCGGGGGTGGCCGGGTGAGTGGAGGGCAGAGCTAGCCTTCTTGGCTCAGCACTTCGGCTGGTCGCCCGCGCAACTGCTGGACATGACCGACCTCGAGGTCGGGTGGTGGGCCGAGGGGCTCGCAGCACTCCTCAAGGAGCAGCGTGGCTGACCTGAGACTCAAGACGATCATCGGGCTCACGGACCGGCTCACCGGTCCGCTCCGACGCCTGAGTGGTCGCGTCGCTGCCGCGACGACGCGCATGAGTGCGGTCGCGACACGTTCAGCGGTGCCCATCGCTGCGGGTGCGGGGGTGGCGACGGCCGCGCTCTACAAGATGACGTCGGGCGTTGCGGCTGCCAACGACGAGCTCGCCAAGGCAGCGCGACGGACGGGCATCACGGCGCAGGCGTACGCGGAACTTCGGCACGTGGCGAACTTGTCGGGCGTGAGTGCTGGCGAGTTCGCGAAGGGCATGGAGAGGGCCACGCGGAGCATCGGCGAGGCGCGCGTCGGCACGGGTGCACTGTACGCGATGTTGCGGAAGAGCAACCGCGGTCTGCTGGAGCAAGTGCAGTCGGCGGGCTCGACAGCGGAGGCCATTGACCTGCTGTTTGAGAGCATGGCGCGTCTTGAGGAGCCAGCGGACCGGGCGGCGTTCGCCGCGGCGGCCTTCGGTCGCGCGGGCGCGAAGATGGCGCTCATGACGGAGAACGGCGCCGATGCCCTTCGTGACACCCGGAAGGAGTTCGAGCGCTACTTCGGCGTGGTCGACGACGACGCGCTCAAGCAATCTGAGGGATTCGTCGACACTCAGGCGCGGCTCGACCTCGCGATGGCGGGGCTCAAGAACACCATCGGCAACGCGCTGATCCCGGTTGTCGAGCCGCTGCTGAAGCAGTTTACCGAGTGGGCGAGCCTCAACCGTGAGTTGATTTCGTCGCGGGTACAGGACTTCGCGCGCAAGCTAGTGACGACTCTGCGGTCGGTGCCGTGGGGCAAGGTGGGCGACGGGATCGCGCGCGTGTGGAATGGGCTTGGCCGCCTCGTCGAGATGCTCGGGGGTATCGAGAACGTGGTGCCGGCGGTGTCTACCATGCTGGGCGTTGGCCTGGTCGGGAGCCTGACGTCGCTCCTGGGACCGCTGGGCCTGGTTGCTGGAGGCATCGCCGCAGCGGTGGCGCTCTGGGACGACATGCCACCGGCGGTGAGACGGGCAGCGGCAGCGGTCAAGCGGGCGATGGGCCCGGTCATCGACACGATCGGCAAGGCGGTCGACGACGCGCTTCACCTCATCGATCTGCTCGAGCGACAGTCGCGCCTCGAGGAGTACGAAGACCGCATTGTTCGGGTCTCGGCCGTCGAGCGGTTTGGCAAAGCTGTCTCGGCGGCCAACCCCTACCAGGGGTCGCTCGGCGAACTCTTTGAGGCGGTGTCGACGGGTGGCGCGTCCGTGCGAAAGAAGTTCGAGCGGACCTTCGTCGATGAGCAGCGCAAGTGGATCCGCGCTCGCATGGCTACAGCGCCGCTCGGCCCGCAGAAGGGCGAGGTCATGGTCCGCGTGAAGCTCGAGGGCGACGGCGCTGAGCGGGCTACGGTGGTCCGCACCGAGTCCAAGTCCCCGCTCGGCCTCAAGGTCGGCGTGCGAACCGTGGGGGCGACGCCGTGACGTGGCGAGACCAGATGCAGCCGGCGTCCTTCAGGGGGGTGGCGTTCCACGTTCCAGAATGGACGCTCGGGACGGGCCGTCTGGGCCCTGACCACGAGTTTGTCGGCAGCGACTCCGCCTACGCCGAGGACACCGGGGGCGAGGCCGAGCGCGGCACCTTTACGGCCACGGTTTTCGGCGACGATTGGGTCGAGCGGGCGACCGATCTTCGAGACGCGCTGCGCGAAGAGGGGCCGGGCGTCCTCGTTCACCCCTTCCTCGGTCGGCGCACGGTCCAGATCCGTCACGTCGACATCACGCAACGGATCACCGACGAGGGTCCGGTCGTTCGGTTCGCGATCAACTACACCGAGACGGGCGACCAGCAGTGGCCCCTCGTCATCGACGACACCGAGGAGCAGGCCCGAACGCAGTCGGCGGCGGCCAAAGCTCGCGCCATCGCGGCGTTCGCGTCGACCTTCGACGTAGAGGACGTGCCGGGGTGGAGCCGGGCGAAGTCGATCACCAAGGTCGGCACGCTCGCAGCGGCCATCACGACCGGCACAGTGACCTCGACAACTGCGCTTCTGTCGAGCGCGGTCGACACTCTCGAGAACGACGCCTCGACGCTGGTGGACACGCCGGCCGACCTCGCTGCGGCGTTCCAGTCGGCCATCGACCAGATCACGACCATCGCCGGGTGCGACTCGCTCACCGCCGACGCGGGAGCCGACGACACGTCCTCCGTGACGTCGACACCGAACACGGACGTTGCTGACGCTAACGACACGGCGATGGACCGGCTCGTGCGTCGCCTTACCCTCGCCCGGGTCGTAGAGCTCGCAGCGGACACAACATGGGACGTGGCGGACGACGCCATCGAGGTTCGCAACACCTACGCGGCGCGCATCTACGCCGAGGCCGACAAGTCGGACAGCACTACGCGCGAGGAGCTGATCGACCTCGCCTCGGCCTTTGTCCTCGACATCGACGCCCGCGTGGGCAACCTCGCGCGGCTGGAAACGCTGGTCCTTGATGTGCCTTTTGAGACCGCGCTGACGCTGGCCTGGGACCTCTACGGCGACGCCGGCCGCGCCCTCGAGATCGTGGAGCGCAACGGCATTCGGCACCCGCTCTTCGTCGACGGTGGCGAACTCGTGGTGGCGTCCTCATGAGCGTCGAGATCCGAGTTGGCGGGAAGCGCTACGGTGGATGGACCGAGGTGTCGGTGCGAACGTCCCTCGAGGAGTCGGCGGGGCAATTCCGCGTGGTACTCTCGGCGTTTGACCCGGGCACCGAGTCGCCGCTGGACATCGGCGTCCAGAAGGATTGCTCGGTCTGGGTCGACGGGACCAAGGTCATCACCGGGATCGTGGAGCGGGTGACGGCACGAGACGCGGTGGACGGATCGCTCGTCCAGCTCGAGGGCCGGTCGAAGACGGCACAGCTTGAGTGTTCGGTCGCGACCGCCAAGGGGCGCCACAAGCGGCGGACCCCGCTCCAGATCGCCCAGGCGCTAGCGGTCCCCTTTGGCGTGACGGTCGCCGTGGGGGAGGGCGTGACGCTGACTCGCCAGGTTCGGTCGTGGACGGCCAAGGCCTCCGAGAGCGTCCACGGGGCGATCGAGCGGCTGGTCCGGCCCGACAACCTGCTGCTGACGGATGACGCTGACGGCCGGCTTGTGCTGACGAGCGTCGCGCAGTCGGGGCCGGTGGCCCAGACCATCCGCGCGGGCGAGGGCCCGGTGCTTGCGGTTGAGTCGACGGCGGACGCGACCGAGGTCTTTAGCGACTATTACTGCCGGGGTCAGAGCTACGGCACGGACAACGACAGCGGCGAGGCGGTGTCGTCGCCATCGGGCTACGCATCGGATCCCGACGTGACGCTACACCGGCCGACGGTCATCGACGCGGACGGGGCGTCGGGCGCTGCGCAGTGCCGGGAGCGAGCTCGAGCCGAGGCAGCGACGCGGGCCGGGCGCTCGGTGCCGGTGCGCGTCCAGGTTCAAGGCTGGCATTGGGCGGACGGTACGGTGGTGCAGAAGGGTCAGCGGGTGCGCGTGGTGAGCACGACGGCACGGCTTGACGGCGTCTTCGTGGTGGTCTCGGTCGACTACACAAAGAGTCACGCGAGCGGGACCATCGCGGATCTCGTGCTGCTACCCCCGTCCGCGTTCACCGTCGACGAGATCGTCGCCAAGCCGTCGAAGCGTCGCGCATCTCCTCGCCAGTCGCTCGCCGAGGCGCGGGCTGAGGCTGCGGCGACGCTCACCCAGATGATGCGCGCGGCCGTGGGGGTGTGGAAGTGACCCGACTCGTCGACATGTTCCTCCGTGGCGTCGTGGACCGGGTCACCGACTCGTCTAAGTTCCAGGGCGTTGTCGCCAAGCTCCGCGCATACGACGACCTCGAGGACGGGCCGGACGGCTCGGGCGTGGAGCATTGGCTCCCCTACGGATTCACGGCGGTCGCGAAGGCTGGTGCCGAGGCGCTGGTCGGCTACCTCGGGGGCGACTCGGACAAGGCCGTCGTGATCTCGGTGGGCGACCGCCGGTACCGGCTGACGGGGCTTGCCGAGGGCGAGGTCGCGCTCTACGACGACCAGGGTGCCAAGGTGCACCTGACGCGCTCCGGGATCGTCCTTGAGCCGGCGTCGGGCCAGACGGTGGAACTGGGCGGAACCGGTGGGGCTCAGGTCGCGCGGAACGGGGACGGGACGATCGTCGACGGGACCACCGACTCCGCACTTTTTGTGTTCCTGGGCCAGGTCCAGTCCGGGATCGTCGCTGCGGGCGGGACGTGCCCGCCTCCTCCGACGACCATCACGGGCAAGGTCAGCGCCGGCTCGACGACGGTCAAGGCGGTGGCATGACCGACTTCATCAACAGCCTTCGCGGACTCGACGGCACGACCGCCTCGGGCCGCTTCGCCATCTTTCCGCCCCAGGGCGAGAGCGACCAGGCGAGCCTCGACGAGCTGCGCGAGGCCATCGTAATCAGCCTGCACACCGACCGCCGGGCCGATGCATCCGAGCTGCCCCACGGCGTGCGCAACCGCGGCTGGTGGGGCTCGACCTACGAGACCGGCGACGCCCTCGGCTCGCTTCTCTGGGCGGTTATGGCTCGCGGCATGACGACCGCGAGCGCGGCGGCCTACGCTGACGCGGCTCGGGCGGCCTTGAAGTGGCTCACCGACGACGGGGTGGCGGACAAGGTCGACGTGACGGCCGAGCGCGTGAACGGCGGCGTTCAGCTCACTACCATCATCCACCGGGGCAACGCCGAGCCCTACAGCTATGTCTGGGAGGCTTACCGTGGCCAATGACCCGGAATCCGGCTTCGTCGTCCCCGATATCGACCGCACGATCAATGGGGTAAAGGACGACATCAACGCCCGTCTCACCGGGGCGGACGCATACCTCCCTTACATCGGCCAGGCGCTCCGCCGTCGTGTGACGAACGCGATCGCGATCGCCCTCGGCGGTGCGGTCTGGGGCGTCCACGCCTTCGTCGGGCGCGGGCTTCGTCAGCTCTTCCCGCACACTGCGCCTGATTGGGGCGTGCTTGCATGGGCGGACATTTTTGGACTCACCCGCATCCAGCCGACGACGGCCGCGATCACGGTGACGTTCACGGGCACCGCCTCGACGTCCATTCCGAGCGGCACCGAGGTCGTCGACGGCAACGGCAACGCCTACACGACCGACACGACGGATAGCATCGGTGGCGGCGGGTCGGTGACCATCGCTGCCACGGCGAGCTTCACGGGGACGGCCGGCAACCTGGACCCAGGCGCGGTGCTGACTCTTTCCTCGGCCATCTCGGGCGTAGACTCTGATGCGGCGGTCGCGTCGCTGGCAACGGCGGCGGTCGACCTCGAGACCGTCGAGGCGCTTCGGGTTCGCGTGCTCGAGCGCATGCGTCGCCGAGGCTCCACGGGCACACAGGGCAACGCGGCCGACTACGAGACTTGGACGCGCGAGGCTCTGAGCACGGTCGACAAGGTCTGGGTGCGGACGCCTGCGGGCGGCGCGCTCCCCGGAGAGGTTGAGGTGCGCTTCACGACAACGGACGGGCCCATCCCCGGTTCGGGCGAGCGGGACACGGTGCTCGACTACATCAAGGGCACCAGCGCCGAGAGCTACACCGACGGCAAGGCTCCTGCCAACGCCTCTCCCCAGGTCCCCGCGCTGACGGGAGAGGCGACGACCTTCAATCTGACGATTACGCCGAACACGACCGCCCAGCAGGCCCTTGTCGAGGCCGAACTCGACGCGCTCTGGGATCGCGAGTCGGAGCCGGGCGGGACGATCTACCTCTGGCAGATCCATGGGGCCATTGATGCGTCGGGTGTGGACACGCTCATGGTGAACACCATCAACGGCCTGGCCCCCGCTGACGTGTCGGCGACGTCCATCGACCACCTCACCACGCGCTCCACGGTGACTTTCGCATGAACGGATACTTCCCCGACAAGACGGACGCCGACTACCGCGACGTCTTGCTCCGCCTGCTGCCCGACGGCGCGGCGTGGGACAAGGGGGAAGGGTCCGGCCTCTATCAGGCCGCGTATGCGTTCGGTGGCGTCCTCTCGCGCGTCCACAACCGTATCCTCGACGCCATCCAGACCGAGGGCGACCCGCGCACCGCGGACGAGACGCTCGAGGCATGGGAAGAGTCCTGGGGGCTTCCCGACCCGTGCGCGACGGCTCCGACGACGGACGCAGCGCGGCGCGCTGCCTTGCACGCCCGAGTCGTGGACACGGGCGGCCTCACCATCAACGACATTGTCGAGGTCGCCGCTGCGCTCGGCTACGTCGTGACGGTCACGCCGGTCTACCAGGTGTACTTCCGCGTCGGCATCAGCGAGATCAGCGACGAACTCTGGTCCTGGGCCGACGCCGACAAGCTTCTCATCACCGCCGACACGGCGGGTGCCCTCGTCTCCACCGACCTTTTCGAGTGCGCCATCAAGCGCTTGATTGCCCACGCTACGTGGGAGTTCACCTACACGCCTTAGGAGGGCCGCCATGTTCCGCCCTGACGGACCCGATACCGTAGCGTCCAAGCCAACCCCCGGAGCCGCTGGCACCGAGGGCTGGTTCGAGCCCGGCACCGTCTTTGACACGGACACCGCTAACCTCATCGTCGGCGAGCTGCGAGAGATCGCCGTGCTCGGCGGGCAGTCGGCCGACAAGACCGACCACACGCAGTGCGCCACGGTGCTTGCTCCCGTCCAGACCCTCGACTCGGACTCGAGCGACACGGGCTACGAAACGACGTACCAGACCCGCCTCGTCGCGGCGTGCAACACGAGCCGAGCCAGCGGTGACCGCTCCGTCTCGATGGCGTCCAACGGCGGATGGGCTCAGGGCGACCAGTCGACCGTTGTTGCGTCCATCGGTGGCCGGACCGGGGCGAGCTCGGCGCAGGCCGCCGTCATCGCGTGCGGGAAGACGGGCAACCTTTCGGTGAGCGAGGCGACGGGCACCGCGGCCGCGGTCATCGCCTGCACCGGCGACCGCACGGGCCGCAACCCCACCGCGTCGGGCGAGGCGGCCGCGGTCATCGCCTGCATCAACGACGCTGCGGCCCCGGTCGCGTCGGGGACGGCTGCCGTACTCGTGGCCTGCGACGGGGGCACCGTCTCGGGCAAGACGTCGGCCGCCATCGCCTGCCAGGAGACGGATGTCTCGGGCGTAAACCCGACCGCGGCCATCGGCTGCAACGGGTCCGAGGTGACGGGTGCCCACTCGGTGCTGGTGGGGTCGATCAATGCCCGGCTCACGACCGACTTCGCGCTTGCGCTGGGCTACTCGGCCTCCCCGCTGGCTGGATCGGGCGACGAGAACATCACGATCTTGCTGGATGGGCAGCAGGGCCGCGTCATCGCGCAGGAGCTGGACATCGACGACGGTGTGGCGCTCGGCGGCGGCGCGACGCCCACGCTCGGGACGATCGGTGGCTCGGGCCCGATGCACGCCGGGCAGGCGCAGTGGCTCCAGGTCTACATCGGCAACATAGCACACTGGATCCCCGTCTGGACCTAGAGGCAGTATCCGTCCAGGCAGCCGTTCTTGCACGGGCGCCGCGTCTGCCACGGTGGGCACGTCCCTACCGTTCGGGATGAGCGCGCATCGTCCACACGGTGGTGCGACATGTTGTGCGACGTCAAGCCTTCCGCGCGGCGGTGCGAAGAGCCTGGGCCAGTGCGGACCGCGAGACGGCGTGAAAGTTCTTCTCGACGGTGCGCCGAGCGTTTCGCCGGAACATCCACTTGCGTCGGAACGTCGTCGACTTGTCGAATGAGTAGAGCACCGTAAACGGGACGCGCTCGGAGCCGTCGCGGACCGCGATCACTTCTTTGCCCGACTTGAGCCGCGTCTTGAACGGTAGCGGCTTGCGGTGCTTGCCCGCCTTCTTTGGGCGCTTGCGTCGTGCGCTCGCTCTGGCGGACTTCTCGAGGACTCGCCCGGGCCAGTGTGCCGGCGTCGTCCGGCCGGTCTTGGTGCGCGCTCGCATTTCGGGCGTCGCGACAGGGCCATCCAGCCGGCCTCCCTCTCCGAGGGCGACCATCGGGTCGTCGGGCCGATGCCCGCCGGGCGGGCGCCATCCGACCTCGGCCCATTGCCGGCGCTTCGTCGCCTTGACCGCGCGGATACCTCGACGAACGAAGTTTCCTCGGGGGTCGACGACCTTCTCGACGTCGACGCGCTCGGCGTCTGCGGCCATGTAGGCGAGGCGCGTCAGCGTTAGCGCAGTGGCGAACGGGTATTGCTTCCGCACCAACTCGCTCGTGAACCGCCGGAACGGCGCGGGGTCGATGCGAATTCGGATGCGAGTGCCTGACATGTTGCGCCCTCTGGCCTGTCCGCTCTAGTATGTTGCCACGACGGCGCGAGAAGGTGAACACTATGCGCGGAATCCAATGGACGGCGGCTTCGGCTACGTCCTTCACGATCGATGAGGCGGCCCTCGAGGCGGTCGAGACGGGCGCGGGTCGCCTCGCCCCGGTGCGTGTGCGGAAGGGTCGGCTTGTCGCGACAGGCGGCAACGGGGCATGGGACATCGAGTTCCGGCCGCTGACGAAGTCGCTGACGCTCGGGGGCGCCGACATCACCTCGGCCGTCGTCAAGGTGGTCTCCGCCGACACCGACACGACGGTCGCGTGGGTCTACGACTACGAGGAGCACGGTCCGATCGACCAGGTGGTTGTCACGTGCGCTGGTGGCGCTGCGACGCCGACCTTCACGTGGGAAGCGCCCGCACCTGCGAAGCAGGCGTAGACCATGGGATTCCACGGCGCCCGTAAGGCGGGCATATCGGCAGCGCAGGCAACCGCCCTCGATCTCGCCGAAGGTCTCGATGCTCTCACGTCGACCGCGACCACGGACCTCGTCGCCGGTGACGGCCTGGGTGGGTGGCAGCGCACGGCGCTTTCCTCCATTGCGACTCCCGCTGGCGCGCTCGCGGGCGCGACGTTCATCAGCGCTGCGGGCGAGACCGCTGTTGCGGGCGAGCTCACCATCGTCTCGTGTGACGACGAAGACGACAACATCACAGTCGACCTTCCAGCTTCACCGTCGGCCGGCGATACCGTGCGGTTGGTCAACGTCTCGACTGAGGACTACGACGTTATTGCCGGAAGGAACGGCGAGACGATCAACTTTGCCGAGTCCGACTTCGCCGTCGGCGGGCCTGGCATGGCGGCAGTGTACACCTACACCGGCGCGACGTGGATCGTGGGTCGGTTCGGCTCGCCGCCAGTCATGAGCCAGGCCGAGGCCGAGGCGGGCACATCGACCGAGCCCCGGCTGACGACGCCGGAGCGCCAGGCGCAGGCCATCGCGGCTCTAGGCGGTGGCGGCGGTGGCGGCGGTAGCGGCGGTGGCGGCGGGGGCCCGGGCGAGTACCTCCTCGGTGTGGTCGCGACGGCTCCGTTTGCGAGCACGACCGGCCAGACGGTCACCAACGGTCACAAGGCGGCCTGCACCTACGACGCGGCGCTCTGGCGGTCTTTCTCGAGCATCGAGATCCGTGTGAGTGGGTGGAAGATCGGCAGTGCGACTGTCTTCTTCTACGTCAAGGTCAACGGCTCTACTGTCTGGACCACCGGCTCGATGTCTCTGACGACGAGCGGCTCGGGCGCGACCAGCAGCGTCTCGACGGCCGGGACCACGTTTCCGTCCGTCTCCAATGAGATGTGCGAGCTTCACTGGAATCAGTCGGGGACCATCTACATGAGTTCGGTCGAGATCTGGGGGATCGTCTGATGCAGATTCCGAAGGTCATGCGGATCGGTGACGAGATCATCACCTACTCGCACCACGACACGGTCCGCGGGCATTACGTCTTCGACTCGTCGAACGGGGGCCAGATCCGCGTCGGCGACGCGGAGGAGCGGCAGGAGACGGACGACGAGCGAGCGGTTCGGCGTGCAGGCGTCGAGGCGGCGGGCGGCAGGTGGTCGGGGAAGACCGCTCACCGGCTTACCACGTCGCCCCTGATGGATCTGATCGCGGCGTGTGAGGTGGTGGAGTGACTGCTCCCGTCTCGCATCCAGAGCGCCTTCTCGGCATCGACGTCTCCGGGTGGCAGCAGCCGCTTGATTGGGACGCTGCCTACGCCGACGGCGTGCGGTTTGCGTTCGTGAAGTCGAGCGAGTGGCACGGCCAGTCGCGGCGCTACGTCCAGCACACGCTCGGCGCGAAGGACGCGGGCGTCATCGCGGGTCCCTACCACTTCGCGCGGATGGTCACGAAGTCGGGCAACCCGACCAACGCGACCGAGCAGATGGAGAAGTGGCGCGAGCTAGCGTCGCAGTGGGTGCCGGGCGACCTGCCACCCGCGCTCGATTGCGAGTTCGGCGGCGTGCGCGTCCTTCGCGACTTGCCGAGCAAGCCCACGGTCGCGGCGCACCTGACCACGTTCCGCTTCGGCGACACCTGGAACACCTACCTCGGCCCCGAGCTCGTCGCGGACTGGATGGCGGAGGCGCTCGAGGCTGCTGACAAGCTCTTCGGCGTGTCGACCGTGCTCTACGCTGGCCCGTCTTTCTGGAACGGGTTCGTCCAGGACGACCGAGCCGCTGCGGGCGACCGACCGCTCTGGTCCGTCGACTACGGGCGCGAAGAGAACCGCATCGGGCAGCCGGACAAGTTCGGCCCGTGGAATGGCGACTGGACCTTCTGGCAGCAGTCGGGCTCGTGGCGGGCCGACTGGCACAAGGGCAAGCTCGACCGGAATGTGTTCAACGGCGGCCTGGACGAACTACTCGCGCTCTGCGGCATCACCCCCTGCGTAGAGTTCGGACTCGGAGATGTGGCATGAGCGGAAAGTGGTTCCGAACGTGGTGGCCCGTGATCACCGCCCTGTTCGCCGCTATCGCGATCACGGCGACCGGGTACGCCAACATCACCGGCCGGATCGCGGTCGTCGAGGAGAAGGCCGAGCGCCTGGATGCGGTCCCTGAGACCGTGTCCGCGCTCAGTGCGAAGATGGATCTCGTGCTGGAATCCCAGCGGGAGCTCCGCGACATCATGCTCCAGGAGCGCAAGTGAATTTACCCCCTCTCTACTTCACGATCGCGTCGGTGGCGGGTGTCGCCGGCCTCATCTGCGCGGCGGTGTTTATTCCCGACAAGGCCACCGCTGGCACGGTCATCGGGCTCGTTGGCGGACTCCTGGCGGCGATCCGCAAGGAGGAGCCGAAGTGAAGCACGTCATCGCGACCATCTTTGCTCTTGCCCTCATGGCCTGCCCCAACACCTACACCGTGGACAGCCAGACGACGCTCATCGACCCGGTGGGCGACGCGGGCATGAAGGTGCGCGTCCTCGTCGACGACGACGCCGATCCTCTGGTCACGGTGCAGAGCCCGAAGGCCAAGCTCTCGGTCCACAAGGCCGTCGCGAAGCGCATCTGCGCCCTGTTCCCCGAGTGCTCGTGGGACGAGGAGACGGACGGTGAGTGACGAGACCATTGAGACGCTCGAGGACATCCGCGAGGCGCTGGACGACGTCGAGCCGGTGCTCGACCGCCTGCCCCTCGGCCACATGACAGACGCGGAAGCGGACGCCTACGCGCTCGCCGGGGAGATCCTTGGCACGGCCGATGCCCTCGTCGAGGACGAGACGGCCGACGCCGTGTTCGCCTTCCTGCAGGCCGTACTTGAGTACCCGCTCCGTCGCCTCATCCAGGCCGCGCTCTACTGGCGGCGCTGGTCAGTGATGGCGCAGGAGGGCGAGATCGTCGTCGGGCCGCTCGGCCTTGGCGTGGAGTTCGAGGGGCGGGGCTAGTGCCCGTCGCCTACATCCTGGCCACCACGCTGGTGACCGCCCTGCTCGCCCCGCTCTACACGGCGGTCCTGGTCGCGTGGGCCCTCGCGAGCTGGGTCTAGGATGCTGCCGGAGGACGAGCACTACCCTCCGGCGCCCATCAAGCCGCACCACTTCGTCCTTGTGCTCTTGGTACTACTCGCCGCCTCGCTAGTGGGCGCCGCAGTCGTCCAGAGCATCGGCGACCGGATGGCGGCGAGTCGCTGGGCAAGTGAGCCCGCCTGCGAGGTCCTCTGCTGGCCTCCAGCACGTGGAGACGACCGATGAGCCACCTAGACTCCGAGAA
>Ga0180429_10001110_pt1 | contig 23105 bp, 15 predicted proteins | sample SS_ome_FD_132428 | JGI IMG/M metagenome (GOLD analysis project Ga0180429, IMG submission 132428) | Hypersaline lake sediment archaeal communities from the Salton Sea, California, USA - SS_1_S_1 metaG | ecosystem: Environmental > Aquatic > Non-marine Saline and Alkaline > Hypersaline > Sediment ...
CGGCTTCGGGTTAAACTACCAGTAGGAGACGGGCTTCCATCGATCGAGCATTTTCAATAAAATGCCTTTGGATCATGGCAAGTGCCGAGACGGCTATCACCGCGTCGGACCGGTTGTTGGAACTGGTCGGGCGGCTGCAACGGCAGGAAGGCTTCGCGGAGGTCGTCGCCGGTCTGAAGGAAGGTCGGATGGCGACTCTCGACGGAGTCTGGGGGTCGTCGTGCGCGCTGGTGGCGGCGGTGCTGGTCGTGCATGCACCCGGCCCCTTGGTGGTGGTCTGCCCTCTGGTCGATCAGGTAGACGAACTACTCGACGATCTCTCGCTGTTCACGCGACTGACTGCCGAGCGTTTCCCGGCTTGGGAGTCGCTGCCCGACGAACGAGTGATCCACGACGAGGTTTTCGGCGACCGGGTGCGGCTCTTGAAGTTGCTGCAGGGCGACGATCCACCCGAACTGGTGGCCACCAGCATCCAGAGCCTGTTGCAGCCGGTACCCGACCGCGAGTCGCTGGCGCGTCAGACCCGGTCGTTGCGGACCGGTCAAGAGACGTCGATCGGCGAGTTGGCGAAGTGGTTGGTCGAGAACGGGTTTCACAACACGACGGCGGTCGAACTGCCGGGCGAGTTCTCGGTCCGCGGCGGGATAGTCGACGTCTTCGCCCCCGATTGGTTCGACCCGGTTCGCGTCGAGTTCTTCGGCGACGAGATCGAGTCGATACGCCGGTTCGAGATCTCCAGCCAGCGGAGCCTCGCCACTCTCGACCGTGTCGACGTGACGATCATCGAGCCGGACTTTCGCGATCGGGCCCACCTGGCCGATTTCCTGCCGCCGGATAGCTGGTTCCTGCTTGTCGAGCCGGGTGAACTGGAACAACAGGGACGGCACTACCTGGAACGGCTGGATCGGCCCGAGGGTTTTCACGGCGTTTCGGCAACCATGCGGCGCGTGTTGCGTTTTCCGTCGGTGGCCGCATCGGCCGTGACGGCCGGCTCGCTGGAGACGAGTTGCCGGCTGCAAATCGAATCGGTCGAGCGATTCAGCGGCGACATCAACAAGGTTCGCGACGAGTTGGAATCCGCCGGTGCCGGGCAGGAGGTGTTCGTTGTCTGCCAGACCGAGGCCGAAGTACGCCGCCTGGCTGAAGTCTTCGGCGCAACGCAACTGGCCACGGACGGGCAACTCCACTTCCCGGTCGGATCGCTGACGAACGGTTTCCGGCTGGTACCCGATCGAATCGTACTGATCAGCAGCGGAGAGTTGTTCCGCCGCGCCGACCTGCGGCGTCCGACGCGCCGACGGCTGGGCCGTGTAATCGACAGCTTCGTCGAGCTGCACGAGGGCGATCTGGTCGTACACGTGGCACACGGCATCGCCCGATATCGAGGGCTGAAGCTGCTGGAAAAGGACGATCAGGTCGAAGAGCACCTGATATTGGAGTTCCACGGGCGAACGAAGCTCTACGTCCCCAGTTCGAAGATCGGCCTGGTTCAGAAGTACGTCGGCTCGACGAAGGGCCGCCCGACGCTGGCCCGGCTCGGCGGCCGCACCTGGGTCCGCCAGAAAGAACGGGTCCGCGAGGCAATCACCGACCTGGCGGCCGAGATGCTCGAGTTGCAGGCCGCGCGCACCGCGCGGCCCGGTATCGGCTTCACGCTCGACACCCCGTGGCAACGCGAATTCGATGCCTCGTTCCCATATAGGGAAACCAGCGATCAACTGGTCGCGATCGAAGCCATCCAGGACGACATGGGCCAGCCACGGCCGATGGACCGGTTGCTCTGCGGCGACGTGGGTTACGGGAAGACGGAGTTGGCCATGCGGGCGGCGTTCAAGGCGGTCGATGCCGGCTACCAGGTGGCCGCGCTGGTGCCGACCACGGTCCTGGCCGAGCAGCACCATCGCACGTTCCTCGATCGGATGGCCGAATTCCCGGTGGAAATCGCCGTGCTTTCTCGCTTTGCCACCAAAAAGAAGCAGGGAGAGATCATCCGACGGCTGGCCGAAGGAACGATCGATATCGTCGTCGGCACGCATCGGTTGGCGCAGCGGGACGTGCGATTCCACAACCTGGGGCTGTTGATTATCGACGAGGAGCAGCGATTCGGCGTCGAAGTGAAGCAACGGCTGCGGACGCTGCGCCAGACGGTCGACGTGCTGACGATGACGGCCACGCCGATTCCGCGCACGTTGCACATGGGGTTGCTGGGGTTGCGCGACATCTCGAACCTCGAAACGCCGCCGGAAGACCGCCTCGCCGTGGAAACGCGCGTTACCCGATTCAAGCCGGAGGTGATTCGCCACGCCGTGATGCGGGAGTTGAACCGCCGCGGGCAGATCTTCTTCGTTCACAATCGGGTGCAAGACATCGAGATCGTTGCCCGACGCCTGCGGCGGATCGTACCCGAGGCTAACATGGCGATCGCCCATGGACAGATGCCCGAGACGCAACTCGAACAAGTTATGGTCGATTTTGTGGCCGGCCGTTACGACCTGCTGCTGGCGACCACGATCGTCGAGAACGGCCTCGACATCCCCAACGCAAACACGATTTTCATCGACGAGGCCGACATCTACGGACTGGCCGACCTTCATCAACTTAGAGGCCGGGTGGGACGCTACAAACACAGGGCGTATTGCTACCTGCTGATCGACCCCGCCAAGAACCTATCGCCGACGGCCGCCAAACGGCTCCGGGCCATCGAGGAATTCAGCGACATGGGCGCGGGGTTTGCTATCGCCATGCGCGATCTGGAAATCCGCGGGGCCGGCAACATCCTCGGCACCGAGCAAAGCGGCCACATCGTCACGGTCGGCTACGAACTCTACTGCACGCTGCTGGAGCAAGCCGTACGCAAGCTCAAGCGGTTGCCGCCGAAAGACTCGGTCGAGGTCGACGTCGATCTGCCCGGCAAGGCGTTCGTTCCGCACAGCTACGTCGACGACATGCGGCAGAAAATCGATCTGTACCGCCGGTTGGGTCGGATTGCGAGCGATCGAGAACTGGCCGACTTCGCCGCGGAACTGACAGACCGCTTCGGGTCACCCCCCCCAGTGGTACGACGATTGTTGCTGCTGGCGGAACTGCGAATTGCCGCCCATCGGTGGATGATCGACGCGATCCACATGGAAGACAATTACGTGGTGCTCGAGTACGCCTCGGGGCGAGAAATTCGCCGTTTGGCCAATGCCAGCGACGGTCGGCTGAGGGTGGTCGACGAGCGAAGTGCGTATCTCCCGCTGGAGAAAGAGGTTACGCAAGCGGACGAAGTCCTCAATCAGATCAAATCGCTGTTGCAGCCGGAGTGAGTCTGACGCTATACTCCCGCCTCACTTCTCCTCCCGCACCTTCTCGGAACCGATTCAGTGCAACGCCGACTCTGCTCGATTTGGCCGTTTGGAACCGCTCTGGCCATTGCGGTTTGTGTTTTGGCGGGCCTGACCGACACCCTGATCGCTCAGCCGTATTATAGCCAGGCCAACCCGGCCGTACCCAACCCGGCGGTACCCAACCCGGCCGTACCCAACCCGGCCGTACCCAACCCGGCGGTCAACTACGGAGCCAATCCGTATCCGCACGGCATAGTACCCGGCGCGCCCCAACATCCGCAAGTGATCTCTCGGGGAGATTCGTGGCCGGGTAGCCCGATGCCCATGCGGCAGCAGATGCCCCATGCTCACCAGCCTCCGCCTTCTGGTCCGCAACCGGCCCGGCGCCCGCCTTGGTCTCAGCCGCGGCCGCAGACCCAGCCGCGGCCGCCGGCCATGGTGGAGATCGAAGGGGCCCAAATCGCCGCCCGCGTCGGTTCTGAGTCGATCCTATACAACGACGTATTGCCCGGCATCAGCAGACTCAAGGCCGCCAACAGAGGCAAGGTCTCGGAGGAACAGTTGGAAGCGGAGATCAAGAAACTGCTGCAGAAGCAACTGCCTCAACACATCGAAACGAAACTCGTCTTCTACGACGCCAAGCGCACGATCCCCGCGGAGAACTTCCCCAATGTGGAGAAAAGCCTCGCGAAGCAGTTCGAGAAGGTCGAGTTGAAGCAGTTGATCGAGCGTTACAAGGCCGGCTCGCGACGCGAACTCGAAGAAAAAATGCGCGAGATGGGCACGTCGCTCGAGCGACAGAAGCGGGCGTTCGTGCAGCGGACTCTCGCCCAGCAGTGGATCCGCCAGCAGGTCAACTTCGAGGGAGAAATCACCTACGATCAGATGTTGGCCCATTACTACGATCATCTGAAGGATTTCGACAACCCCGCCCGGGCTCGCTGGGAACAATTGATGGTCCGCTTTTCAAGATATCCCGATAAGGCCACTGCCCGCGCCGCCATTTCCCGGATGGGAAACCAGGTGCTCGGCGGCGTCCCGTTTGGCGAGGTAGCCCGGCAGAATTCTCATGGCTCCACGGCCGAGGACGGCGGAGCCCGCGATTGGACCACCAGCGGCAGCCTGGTCTGCGAGCAGTTGGATCGGGCCCTGTTCGGACTGCCGCTGCATCAACTCAGCCCAATCCTTGAAGGGCCCAACGGCCTGCATATCATTCGGGTGATCGAGCGGGAGGCGGCCGGTCGGACCTCCTTTATCGATGCTCAGGTCGAGATCCGCAATCAAATCCGCCGGCAGCGTACCCAGCGGGAGTTGCGCGAGTACGTGCAGCGTCTGAAGGAGGAAATCCCGGTCTGGACCATCTTCGATGAAGACGACACATCGGGGCAGATTTCCGGCCGCAGGAGTCTTCCGCGCCGCTGATTTGCAGCCGAGCGTCGATAGCGGCCGTGAGATTGCAAATGCCGCTCCAAGTGACTAGATTACACTTGTGCGGTCGGAAGCGTCGCCGTCAGCGAGCCAACAGAAAGGACCGCCATGTTCAACGGCGTAATTGTGAGGAAACTTCAATCGCTCGATGTGATACTCAACCAGTTGAAGTCTCTTGGTGAAGTCACTGCCGCCGAGTTGAGCGGGGACTGGCGGACCCGCCGAGCAGTTGAACGGGAACTCCAGGTTCTCGTGGAGATTGTCGTCGACGTCTGTCAGCGGATTGTCTCGCTTGCCGGACAAACACCCGCCGCCTCTGGCGCGGACGCTGTCGAGCGGTGCGTTCAGCTTGGTGCGATCTCTGATAATGAAGACTATCGCCGGATGGTCCAGTTTCGCAACTTCGTGGTTCACCGTTACGAATCGATCGACGTCGAAATCCTTGCCGATGTGGTGAACAACCGACTGGGAGATTTCGCGAAGTTCCGCGATGAGGTGTTGCGCTATGGGGAAGATCGTGATTGACAACGCAGACGAGGTGTTCGCCTCTTGCCGTGAAGTCATTGCCGCATGGGTGTTTGGCTCCGGGAAAACCGGCCAGGTTCGCCGCGGATCAGACCTGGATGTCGCGGTGTTGTTTCGGTCCAAGCCCGGGTTCGGTCAATTGACTACTCTGCGAGCTAACCTGCAAAAATCGCTGTGTTTCGAGGAGATCGATCTGGTCGTTCTCAATACGGCGTCGTCGATCCTTCGTTTCGAGGCCGTCTCGGGAGAGCGTGTCTATTGTGCCGATGCCGGTCGGTGCGCCGAGTTCACCTCGCTGACCGCGCGGGAGTACGAAGACGACATGGCAATGATCCGCCGATACCTCACACGTCGAGCGGCGGCTGGCCCACGTAGAGTTGTAGCACCTGGCTCTGCACCTTGATCGCGCGGATCAACACCCAGATCTGATCCAGAGAGAAGCTGTTCGGATCGCTCTGGGAAAGCTGTTCCAACTCTGCGGTCATGGCAGCGTGCTGATCGGTGGCCGCCTGTAGCCGGATGCCCATCTCCTGCCAAATCTCGGAGAGACGCTCGTCGTCGTGGAGTTCTTCGAGATCGTCGACGTAGTTCGTCAACAACAGACAGAGCCGGGCAACGTCGCGTGGCATTGCGTCGGGCTGCAGCTTCTCGATCTGTGCGGCCAAATCCCCGCAGTTCATTCGGACGAGTCTCCGCGAAAAGGTGTTTGTCAAGTATAGCCCATGAAAACTCGTCTGGAGGTCTTGCCGCGGCCGAACTGCTTGCTAGGGAATCGGCTGCCGCTATAATCTCTGTTGACCGTTTACCTTGCCGGCCAACATCCCATTAAAAATCGTAGGGTAGGTGCTCCGCGCCCACGCGAAAAAGCCCACAAAGCCCCAAGAACAAGAAACCATGAACGATTCACCACAATCCGACCAGGTCGCCGAACTCGTCAGACAACTCTACGATCCTCGCTCGCGGCGATCCGCTCGCCAGCAACTCGTAGCAACGGGGGCCATCGAACCCCTGCTGAAGTGCCTGGACGCCACCAGTGAGCCGGTGGTCTGGGCGGCGGTCGAATCGCTCCAGGAGTTGCGGGCAACCGAGGCCATCGGGCCGCTGGTCGATCTACTCCAGCGGGGGGTCCTGGTCGTCGATGTCGTCGAGGCGTTGACCGCAATCACCGGCCAGGATTTCGGGACCGACGCGGGCCGATGGCGCAAGTGGATCGGCAGCCCCACGACCGCCGCACCAGCCGAACTCGACGCGGCCGAATGTGTTCGCCGGACGGCCGAATTGCTCGGCGTCGACGCGGCCGGTTCGGGGAATTCATACCGCCTGAAGCTATCGCTGCCGGGGGGTAGATCGCAAAGAATCGACCTCTACTTCGGCCGCGAGGACGCCGAGGGCGACCCGCTGGTGGTAATCTACAGCGAATGCGGCCCGGCCGTGGAGAAATTCTACGAAGCTGTGCTGCGAAAAAACATGACGATCCCGGCCGGGGCGTTTGCCATCCGCGACATCGACGGGAAACCGAACTTCGTGATCGTCGACACCGTGGTTGCCGCCACCGTCACACCCAGTGTTTTGGCAAAGAAGATCGAGAACATCGCATCCCGTGCGGATACTGTCGAAAAGGGACTAACGAAGGGAGACACCCGATAAGATGCCCGAACTAGGCGTCAACATCGACCATGTGGCTACCGTGCGTCAGGCACGGCAGACCAACGAGCCCGATCCGGTGTGGGCGGCCGCCTTGGCGGAACTCGGCGGGGCCGACGGCATCACGCTGCACCTGCGCGAAGATCGCCGCCACATGCAAGACCGCGACCTGCAGATCCTTCGTCAGACGGTTACCGTGAAGTTGAACCTGGAGATGGCCTGCGACAGGGACGTGCTTGACGTGGCCTGTAGCATTAAGCCGGACCAGGCCACGCTCGTGCCCGAGAAAAGGGAAGAGATTACGACCGAAGGCGGTCTGGACGTTGCCGGATTGCGCGACCGAGTGGCCGAAGTCGCCGCTCGGCTTCAAGCGGCGGGCGTTTCCGTCAGCCTCTTCCTCGATCCCGACTTGCAGCAAATCGAGGCCGCCGCCCAGCTTGGAGTCGAGGCCATCGAATTGCACACCGGCCAGTACGCCTTGGCGCGGCCGGGAGTCGAGCGAGACAAGGAACTCGAAACCGTAAGGATTGCCGCCGCCGAAATCCGCAAATCGGGCATTACCCTGCACGCCGGGCACGGGCTGACGTACCGAAACGTTGCGCCGATAGCGACCATCGAGGGAATGCACGAGTTGAACATCGGCCATAGCATCGTTGCCCGGGCAATGATGGTCGGGTTCGAGCGGGCAGTACGCGAGATGAAATCACTAACCACTATCCACTAACCACTATCCGCTATCCACTATTCACTACCATGCCAACCAGAAGCGAACAATATGCCGGCCTGTCGGTTGCCATAGTCACGCCGTTTCGCAACGGTCAGATCGACGTCGATACGCTGCAGAAGCAGGTCGAATTTCAGATTGAAGCCGGTACCACGTGCCTTTGTCCGGTGGGGACGACGGGCGAATCGCCCACGCTCTCGCACCCGGAGCACGAGCGAGTGATCGCTGCCATCGTGGAGGCTGCCGGCGGCCGGATAAAGGTCATGGCTGGAACCGGCAGCAACAGCACCGATGAGGCCCTGCGGCTGACCCGTTGGGCCGCCAAGACCGGCGCCGACGCCGCACTGGTCGTTGCTCCCTACTACAATAAGCCCACGCAGGAGGGTTTCTACCGGCATTACAGGGCCCTCGCCGAAGCGGTCGACATTCCGATCTGCGTTTACAACATCCCCGGCCGAACCGGCAAGAACATCGAACCGGAAACCATCATCCGAATGGCCGAAGTGCCCAACATCACGATGGTCAAGGAGGCCACCGGCTCGATGGACCAGGCCTCGCAGATCACTTCCAACACGGACCTGACCGTTCTTAGCGGCGACGACAGCCTGACGCTGCCGCTGTTGTCGATCGGAGGGCGGGGAGTGATCTCGGTCGTCGGCAACATCGTACCCAAGGACATGATCGCTCTGGTCGAGGCCTTCGAGTCGGGCGATCGCGCCGAAGCCCTGCGTTGGCACAGGAAGTTGTTCCCACTCTGCCGCGACATGCTCTCCCTGGCCACCAACCCGATACCCATCAAGGCCGCCATGGGGATGCTCGGCCGCGACTCCGGCGAATTGCGAATGCCGATGACGCCGCTGTCGACCGAACAAGAGGCGAAGCTACGCACGACCTTGGCCGACTACGGGCTGCTTTGATCTGCCGTCAGTGAAGCTCTCGCATGCCAAATCTCCTTCTGCTTTGCGAATACGCCACACTCAGCGGTGGCGAGCGGTCGATGCTGTCGACACTCGCGAGCGTTCGCACGGCCGGATTCATCCCGGCGGTGATCGCGCCGCCGAACGGCCCATTGGCCGATGTGTTGCGAGATCGAGACGTCGAACTCCTGCCGTTCGCTCCGCTGGACGCCCAGGGAAATCGCTGGCCGCTGGGTCGCGCGCGCGAGGAACTCGCCGAGTTGCTCCGGCACCGCCGGCCGGATCTGCTCCATGCAAACAGCCTTTCGATGGGACGGCTCTCCGGCCCCGTCGCGGCCGAGGCGCGCGTGCCCGCCATTGCACACCTGCGCGACATCATCAAGCTCAGCCGCCAGGCCATCTCGGATTTGAACCGCCTCGCGCGGCTGTTGGCCGTTTCAGAAGCAACCCGAGCGTTCCACGCCGCCGCCGGACTGACGCCCGAGAAAATCCACGTGCTGCACAACGGCGTCCATCTCCAACGGTTTTGCCCTCGGACACCGACCGGTTATCTTCATCGCGAACTGGGCATACGGCCTTCAGCGCCGCTGATCGGCACGATCGGGCAGATCTGTCTGCGCAAAGCCCAGGACGTGCTGGTTCGGGCCGCGAAAACCGTCTGCCGCCGTTTGGCCGACGCACACTGGCTCGTCGTGGGCGAGCGGTTTTCCCGGAAGGAGGAGTCGCGCCGATTTGAGGACGAATTGCGGGCCGCCGCCGCTACGCGACCATTGGCCGGACGCCTGCACCTGCTCGGCACTCGCGACGACGTTCCGCGGATCCTCAACGAATTGACGCTGCTTGCGCATCCGTCGCGTCAGGAGCCGCTGGGCCGGGTGTTGCTCGAAGCGGCCGCCTCGGGCGTGGCTGTGGTGGCGACGGACGTCGGCGGCACGGGCGAGATTTTTCCGTCAGCTTCCGAGGCCGCCCGATTGGTCCCGCCCGACGATGCCGGCGCGTTGGCCGAGGCCATCGAGCAACTTCTGGCCGACGGCGCGCACCGCCGCCGCTTGGCCGCCGCCGCCCGACGCCGTGCCGAGGAGGCGTTTGACCTAAGCCCAGCGACAGATGGATTGATACACCACTACCAAGAACTCATGTGACTTAGGGTACAACTCTCTTCGAGGGTGCGGCAGAGATGGCAGGCGCGAATGTCTTTGTGTTTCACCTCTTGCATCACTTGTCCGGCGATTTTGGGGGGACAGATTCCCAAGCCGACGGACGTGCCGGGCAAGGAGTATTCCTATCACCTCGATCTCAATGACGCGGCGGTCCCCTCGCCGATGCAGAATCTTGCATGGGACGTTACGGGAAAGGGACCTGCAACGGCAGGCACACCTGCAAAAGTACCGCGGCATCGAACTGGACGCGCGCAGCGCAATCCGCGATCAACGAAGCGCGCAACACGCAATGGATCATCGAGCGTCGTCGATCTTCCCAAGGCAATAGAAGTCTCCCAGCGTCCGGAGATAAATCCGGCCACCGCTGATAACGGGCGTGGCGAAGGCTCCGTCCGCCAAGGTGTTCTCCGCCAGCAGTTCGAACCGGCGACCCGTTTTCATCACGTATCCCTTCCCCTTCTCGCGGTCGAACAGGTAGATCCGCTCGCCGACCAAGACTGGGGATGAGTAGAACATCCCTTCCAGAACGTGCTCCCAAACGACTTCGCCCGAGGCGGCGTCGTAGCACCGCATCAACCCCTTCCGGTCGCTGACCGCGTACAGCAGACCGTCGTGCAGCAGCGGTGAAGGAACATAGCCGGCCCGCTTGTCGCTCTTCCACACACGGTGCGTCTTGGTCACGTCGCCGGTACCGTCGGCGCGGATGCCAAGCAGGGCAACTTGCGGATAGCCCCCGGTGGCAAAGACCATGTCCTTGTCGAACGCGACGGTCGCGCCGTCGTAGTCGGCCGGTCCGTCGCACTGCCAAAGGGACTTTCCGTCGTTGGGGTCGTAGCTCCGCGTCTGGCCGACCCCGATGATCAACAGTTGGTCGCGCCCGGCCACATTGGCGACCAGCGCCGATGCATAGCTTTCGCCCCGGTCGGGTCGCGGGACCTGCCAGACGATCTCGCCCGTCTTGCGGTGCAGCGCGGTCAGCTTGCTGGGCACGTCGGGTGAGGCGTCGGTCGGCACAATCACGGCCGACTTGAACACCGTCGGCGAGGCCGAGTAGCCCTGCACCGACTCGTACGGGGCGACTCGCTTGTCCCAGACGATGTTCCCGTCGAAGTCCAACGCGGCCATTCGCACGGCGTCGACGGTCTGATAGGGGAAGAAGACCCGCTCGCCGTCGCATGCGACGGTGGCCGATGCGTGCGAGTTGTCGCCGTGGATTTTCGGCAACTCGCCGTCATGGAGAACCGTTTGCCAGAGCTTCTCACCCGAGTCGCGCCCGAGGCAGAGCATCGAAATGGTCTGCTCTTCCTTCTCCCCGGTTGCCAAAAAGATTCGCTCTCTCCAGATACACGGTGTTCCATGCCCCCGGCCGGGCAATTCCACCCGCCAAAAGACGTTTGTCGTCTCGCCCCAGACAATCGGCGGGTCCTGATCGAAGGACGCCACGTTGTTGCGAGCCGGCCCTCGCCACCACGGCCAATCGCCTTCGGCAACCGTGATTTCAGGAAGATCATCCAAAGGAACAAGCTCTCCTACAGCACCCGCAGAATTCGCGGGAACCGGCGGAGAATCCGGACCTTTCCGGCCCGTTGGCTGGGGACACCCGGCCAGTAGACAGCAAGCGATCAGCAACAGACGGGCATCAACTGTTCTTGGCATGATGTTGGGTGCCTCTCGCCGCTACCGCTTGCGGCGTATGCATAGTGCGGCCAGACCACCCAGTGCCAGGAGCGTCAGCGTCGCCGGTTCGGGTATTGGCGTGATTGTGACTTCCGGATACGATTCCGGCTCGAACAACATACCTATCGGCGACATCAAATAGAACGGCGAGAAGAAATCCTCCTCCTCGAACCCCACGACCAGAAACACGTCCGTTCCGCCGGGGAGCGCCAGCACCTCACCGCCGGGAAGGTCCCCTTCGTAGAGGAAGAACTCGCCGATATCGTCGTCGAAGAGAAACACGTCGAAGAAGCCGTCGCCCATGTCCGCGAATTCCACGCCCGTCAACGCCGAACCGTCGACCTCGACAAGGTATCCCGGTGCGTTTAGGGCGGAGAACCACAGTGGATCGTCGATGCCAAGCTCGTCTACTTTCTCCAGCAGGTCGATCGGGTCGAAGTAGGACTCCTGGCCCGCGCCCACGTAGTCCGGCGGGAGCGCCTTGGTCGCCTTGCTGCCGGGGATATCCAACAGGCCCATGCTGCCCTCGAGCGACACGCCGACAAAGGCGGACCAGTTCTCGTTGGCAGACTGGTTGTGGTCCAGACGCACGCCGTCGACCTCCATGCGGGCCACAACACCGCCGACGATGCCGATCGTATCGCCATAGCGAGCGTCGATCGATATGTTCACGCTTGGATCGAAGTCCCCGTCGACACCGGCCTCCCAGACAATCTCATCGTTTCGCAGAACCAGGAAATTGTCATCGCCGCCCGCGCCGACCGCCCCGGCGTCCAGAGTCGTCCAGGCGTCAAAATGGGGGCAATCGTACGGGACGTTGTTGATCGAGGCGTCCGTGGCAAGTGTCATTGAAATACTAACGCGAACGTAGTCGCCGGGCTCCTCGTCATACCAGAGATTGTCCGCCAACTCGTAGGAGAATCCGTCGGGATTCGTCACCGACTCCACGTGGGCGGGCCCTTCCGATCCGTCGACCGAGAAGTGCAAATCGTCGTGATTGGTCTTGAGGCTCGACCAGCCGAATACGTCTGCCGACATTCCGAACTCGACCTCGCCGTATGGGATGAATATCTGCAGTTCCGGTATGAACGCGCTGGGGTACTCGGCGGCCCAACCGCTGTGGTGGAACTCACAGACGCCAAGTCCCGCAGCCTCGCTGTCGCTGACGTTGGGCGAAGGGATGGGCACTCTGTTGACGTGCCCGGGATACTCCGCCGTTATGTCACCGAATTCGGTGTCGGAGAACGAGCCGTTGTCCCCGGAGACCCTCACATGGCCGCTGTACGCACCGCCGCACAGTCCGCCGTCCGGGTAGAGGAATTCTCCGGCCGGGGTTGAAAGCGGCAGGGCGAGCAGGCAGGTAATTACCGCCGCGGCCCTCACGCGAAAATGGAGATCTCGGTAGCTGTCGAACATGGTTTGACCTCGCGCAAATGACCGATACAGGAAGTTGCATCCAAACGTCAAGACACACATATCTCAGTCACTATACCACCAACCGCAAGTATCGTCAAGGACTTCGCAAGGATTTAAGTAGCGTTGCCTGGGGCTGGAGATCTAGATGCGGCCACGGTATCATGGTTGGCACGCTCCGCACGATGTGGGTGCGTGTTGAGAGCCAATGGGGAGTTGTCGAAAAGCAAAACGTCAGGAGATAGCAAGAGATGCGAGACGCCGTTTTGTTCTCGTTTGTATCGATCGTCGTCGCGGGGTTCATCGCGGACGTTCGCGCGGCCGACCCGTCGCAGGTCGCACCGATCCCGAAAGAGTGGTCGGCCGACGAACCAGTGCCCTCGGCGGTGGTCCAATCGACGCGACTGCTGCGCGAGCGCTTGCTCGCCGATCCATACCGGCCGGATTATCACTTCTGTGTGCCGGAAGACAACGGAAGACCCGGTGATCCGAACGGCTGCTTCTACGCCAACGGACGTTACCACTTGATGTATCTGTACAACCGCAACGGCGTCGGCTTCTGCTGGGGGCACATATCGAGCAACGACCTCGTTCATTGGCGTCATCATCCCGATGCAATCGGACCGGGCGACGGCGACGAGGGCTGCTTCAGCGGCGGGGCGTTCGTCGACGACGACGGCACCGCGTATCTCTCGTACTGGATGCTCTGGGGCGACAAAGGGATCGGCCTGGCCAAGAGCACCGGCCGCCACTACGACCGTTGGCAGAAGCTCGGGGCCAACCCGGTTATCAAATCTACCGAGTGGGGGATCACCCAGACCAAGGACCAGGACGGCAATCAGTTGGTCTACGGCTCGGCCGATCCGGCGAACATTTGGAAGAAGGACGGGAAGTATTACATTCTCACCGGCAACCTGTTGGTGTTGAACAAGTACGGCCGCAAGGCGGACGCGCCGCCGGAATACCAAGGCGACCGGCTCTATTTGTTCGAGTCGGAAGACCTGGAAGACTGGCGGTACAAGGGCGTCTTCTACCAGCGCAACCCCGAGTGGACAGACCGCAGCGAAGACAACATGTGCCCCAGTTTCCTCCCATTGCCGTCGAGTCCCGATGGTGGCCCGCCGAGCGGCAAGCACTTGCTGCTGTTCATCAGTCATAACAAGGGCTGCCAATACTACATCGGCGACTACGACACAAAAAGCGACCGCTTCACACCGGCCGTCCATGGCCGGATGACGTGGGTCGACAACACCTACTTCGCGCCCGAGGCGCTGGTCGATGACCGTGGCCGTCAAATCATGTGGGCCTGGCTGACGGACAACCCGGGTGGCGGGGCGGAAGATGGATGGTCCGGCGTCTACGGACTGCCGCGGTCGCTCTGGCTCGCCGAAGACGGCACCCTGCGCATGCGGCCGGTAAAGGAGCTTAAAATGCTCCGCTGCGATGAACAGACGTGGAACGACGTGACGCTGGCCGACGGCCAGAGCAAGATGCTCGATAACGTCGTCGGCGATTCGTGCGAGTTGGACGTCACCGTCGACCCCGCGACCGCGCGGCAATGCGGCGTGAAGGTCCGTGCTTCAGGCGGCGGCGAGGAGGAAACGTTGCTCTACTACGACGCCCAAGCGAAGGACCTTGTGTTCGATGCGACGCGTAGCGGGATCGACGGTCGCCGCAAACTTGAGCGCGCACCATTTGAACTCAACAGCGGTGAGCCGCTGAGGCTTCGCGTGTTCGTCGATAAGTCGGTCGTGGAAATCTACGCAAACGATCGCCAGGCCATCTGCCGCCGCGTTTACCCGGGCCGCGACGACAGCCTGGGCGTTGTCTTGTTCGCCAACGGCGGTAGGGCAGTGTTCTCCAATGTGAAGGCCTGGGAAATGATGCCGTCGAATCCGTATTAGAGCGCGGAACAGTCGTCCCGACAAGGGAAATAGCGGCCGGGTGGCCCCGGCAACAAATGCACACAGGCACTGCTGGGCAGGCCGGTAGTGGCACCCGGTGACGCCTGTCCCATAGTCGTTGTTCGCTCCGCGAACAAAACGCTGGTCCGCGGAGCGAACCGCGACCATTCTACGCCCAACGATTCTGATGAACCCGCTCGGGCAGGTATCTGTCTTTGCTCGGCGGTTGCTGGTCGGGATGGCCAAGCACGACCAGGCTGTGGGCGATGACGCCTTCGGGCAGATTCACCAAGCGGCCGAGACCTTCAATGCGGGGCTCGCGCGGATAGACGCCGCACCAAACGGCGCCCAGCCCCAGCGCGTGCGCCGCCAGCAACAGGTTCTCGACGGCCGCCGCGCAGTCCAAGGGCCAGTAACCCTGCGATTTCTCCAGGCTCAAGTCGCCGCAGACCAGGATCGCCAACGGTGCCTGCTCGGCCATCGTTGCGTTGGGGCAAATCCGCGGGATCTCGCCGAGCATGGCCCGATCGTCGATCACCACGAAATGCCACGGCTGGGCGTTCCGCGCGCTGGGTGCCATCATGGCCGCCGCCAGGATCTTCCGCACGAGGTCCTCCGGCACCGGGCGGTCCTCGAATTTCCGAATACTACGTCTGGTATGGATGGCTTCCAGCGTGTCCATTGCTTTGTCCAGTTTATCGGGGGTCACTTGGCGCGGATGTCGTACACAAAAAGGTCGTCGTTGCATCTGAGATACAACCGCCCGCCGCAAATCACCGGGTGGGCGAGATACGAATTGGAGGGCCGCTTGCCGAGATCGAACCGGCTGACAACCTCGAACCCGTCGGGCGTGACGGCCAAAAGATACATCATGCCGCGGTGGTTGATGCAGTAGAGCATGCCGTCGGCGTAGCTGATGCCGACCTTGCCGAGAGTCTTGTCGAGCTTGATGGTCTTGCCGGTGAGGAAATCGACGCAGTAGAAGCTCTTGCCGCCGAGCCGGCATCCGCAACCATAGAGCATGCCATTTAGTAGGATCGTGCCACCGTGGCAATTGTCGAGATCCTTGCGATGCCAAACGGTTGTGGCGCCGCCCGACTCCATGTCGATCTTCATCACGGTCCCGCCCGACGAATGGCCGCAGGCCACGAACACGTAGCCGTCCTGGTACACCGGCGTCAGCGCGTTCTGCGGAGATCGCGGAACGAACGGGGCCGACCAGACGAGTTTGCCGGTCTCGACGTCCACGCCGAGCACCGACTTCTGGGTCATGGTGAGCAACTGGCGCACGCCGCCGTGAGTGACGATCATCGGGGAACAGTAGGCGGCAATGTGCTCGATCTCGGTATTTGCCCATACGGTCTCGCCGGTACGCTTATCGAGCGCGACGACGCGGCCTTTCGGCCCGCCGGGCATACAGAGCACCTTGTCGCCGTCGACGATTACGTTCTCGGACAGGGCCCAGATGCCGTATCGGGCCTCGAAGCGAGCCTTCAAGTCCACGGCCCAAAGCGGCTTGCCCGACTTCGCTTCGTAAGTGGCCAGGCGGCCGCTGGGGTTCATCTGATAGAGCACCCCGTCATTGTAGGTGGGCGTGGTGCGCGAGCCGGGGCTCGATCCGCGCCATGACTTGCCGTTGGGCGATTTCCACAACGGCTTGCCGTCCATGTCGAGTGCAATGAGCGTCTCCGTGTCGCCGAAGTCGCCGGCCGTGAAGATCATCCCCTCGGCGATCGCCACTCCGGAGTACCCCCGGCCGCATTGCGAGTATTTCCACAACAGCCGCGGGCCGTCCTCCGGCCACTTCTTCAACAGGCCCGTCTCCGGCGAGATGTTCGTCCGGTCGGGGCCGTGAAACTCGGGCCAACTGGCGGTGCCAGGTCCGCTGGCCGGTAGCAACGTTGCGTGGATGAGCATGGCGGCGAGAACTGCCGCGGCGGCCGTGGAGATGAACTGTTTTGGTTTCATGGTTTCTCCGATTTGGTGTCTGTTGCAGCGGGACTCGCAAGAATTCCGACAGAACTCGTTTTCCACAACGGACTTCTTGCGAATTCCGCTACCGCCACATATGGAACTCAGTGTAACAGCGCGTGGATGATATCTCAATCCACAAGTGACGTACCCGCTACAAGCGGGATTCACCCCTGCAGCCGTCCCCTGTAGGCCCAGAGCCCCAGGGCCGGGTTGCTGATGTAGAAAACGCGGCGCCCGTCGGGCATCTCGTTCCAGCCTTCCGCGAGGCGGCCCACGTCGTACTTCGCCTGTATCGTCGCCAGATCGGCGTACTCGTACCCCACGCCCTCGACTTCTTCCCGGCTGAGTTTGCCCGGGCAATACGTGACCCGAAACCGCCCTTCCGAAGAGCCGTGAATCAAATGGGCGGCCGCCGAGAGGTTTTTGGGAAGATCGTCCGTCTCGCTGACGAACCGCATTACTTCCGGCGTGGTGCGATAGCCATACTTGCGGATCAGCGTGTCGATTTCCGGGTCTTCGCCGAAGGTGCCCACGTCGGGGGCAAGGATGATCAATTCGCCGTCGTCGGCAATTGCCATCCGGGTGCGGTAGATCGCCTTATTGCCGAGCCAGGTGCTATGGAACTCCTCGGGATCGAGATAGACGACGACCTCCCGCGGTTGTTCGTCGAGCACGGTGAAGTTCACCTCTACGGAAAGCTCCGATGCCCGGTGGAAACACTCGACGTCGTCGCCGACGAACAGACCGCGTACGGCGAGGCTGCCGTCCCGGCGAGGCCCGATCACGGTCAGCACGAAGACCAACGGCAGGTGGGCGCAGAAGTGTTCCTGGGCGTAGTTGAGGATCCGCCGCAGCGGCGTGTCGGCCCTGCCCATCATGCGTTCCATCCCATAGACGGCCCCGATGAAATGGCTCTCGTTGATGCCCGTGGCGCCGCCGACACCCACGAAAATGTTCTTGTTGTAATTGGCCATGCCGACGACCTCGTGGGGCACGACCTGCCCGATCGAGAGTATCAGATCGTGACCGCCCTGCCAGACCAGCCGGTTTAGTTGTGCCGGCCACGGCTTGTCGTAGATGCCTTCGGTCACCTCGGCGACGAACCGGGCGGGAACCTCGCCGACGGTAACCACGTCGCTGCGCCAGTCGTGCGCGCGGAAGAGCGTTTTGGGGACGGTGGGGAACATCCGCTGGAGTTGCGCGCCGGTCATCGGGACGTGTGTGCCCAACGCCGGCATTACGTCGGCCAGTTTGTCGCCGAAGTAATCGCAGGTCATGCACGTCAGCGGGCCGGCCATGCTGTTGAGCCGAGTGAAGTCCGGGGGCAGGGCAAGGACTTTGCTCCTTGGGCCGAGCCTCTCGAACGTGGCGACCATCGCCGCCTTCAAGTCGGCATTCGTCAGATCGGTCGAGCTTGAGCCTTCAGCGTAGTAGGTGGTCATGTTGTTGTCCTTATAGTAGTCATCTCGCTTTGCGAGATGACTACTATACGCAACCACACCGCCAGGTCAAGGTCACAAGGCACCAGGAAACCGAACCCATTCGCTTGACACGCATTCTCACGATTGTTAAAGTACAATCAGTGTATTTGTTGGCTTGAATGTGCTTTGTTCGGCTATTTCTGGAGTTATGGAATCATTGGAATCCGGGCCTCACGCCGCTTGATTGACCGTTGCCGTCCCTGGTTGTTCACGGGGACGTCGAGCCCCAACGTTCGCTGGACTCCGTCTCGTCCGCGGTCAAATCGTCTGACCTTGGAATGGCTGGAGCCGCGGCTGCTGCTGGACGCCGGCCCGCTGGTAATCACCGAGTTCATGGCCAGCAACGTCTCCACCTTGCTGGACGGTGACGGCAAGTCGTCCGACTGGATCGAAATCTACAACCCTACAGATGCTCAGCGGAGTCTCGACGGCTGGTACTTGACAGACGAGACCGACGAGCGGACGAAGTGGGAGTTTCCGGAGGTGACGCTGGCCGCCGCGGGAGACCCGAACGGCGACGACTACCTGTTGGTTTTTGCTTCCGACCGCGACAATGCGGATTATCCCTACCGTGACGGTGCCGGTTATCTGCATACCAATTTCGCTTTGAGCAAGGGCGGCGACAGCCTGCTGCTGGTTCAACCCGACGAGGAGACGATCGCCTATTCATACGTCGATTTCCCGCCGCAGATCACGGATGTCTCCTACGGGTTCACCGGCGGCACGATCCAAAACACATTGGTCGGCGCGGGATCGCCGCTGAGCTACCACGTGCCGACGCCGGGTGACGCAGGCCTGATGCCGGTTCCGGGTGTCAGCCAGGGCTGGACCGCGCCCGATTTCGACGACTCCTCTTGGACGGACTCCGCCGTGGTCGGAGGGGCGGGAATCCTCGTCACCGAGGTCTACACCGGGGACGCGAACTTCGTTGAAATCCAGAACTGTTCGATCGAGGCAATCGATACGGCCGGGTGGCGCGTGCTGGTCAACGATGCCACGCTTGGCGACATCAACGACGTGCATGCAACGGCTTGGGACCTTACCGGCGAGATGACGCCCGGCCAGGTGCTCTACCGCACCGACGACGACGGCGACAACTACTGGGGTAGCGACATTTCCTGGGCAGACGCCGGCCCGGGCTGGGTGATGATTCTCGACGACGCCGGCATCGTGCAGGACTTCGTTGCCTGGGGCTATGATGCGGCAAGCATCGCTGCGATGGAGATCGATTTCAACCCGTTTTCGGATATCACCGTCGGCAGCCAATGGAGCGGTGACGGGGCCGCGACCGCCCCCGATGAACCGGAAGCCGCTGCCGGCGGATTGGTCGCCACGGACGCGAAGGCGGGTATGGTTTCGTATTCGGGAGGAACGTACAGCGAGGACTTCGACTCGATCGGGCCCGGCGGGACTACGTCGCCGTCGGGCTGGGCCGCCGGCAAGTATAGCTCGACTCAGAACAGGCAACCGCCCGGCAGCGTCCCGGTCGACGAATCGTTGTACGTCGACAACGGTTCTTCCACGACCAAGAACAGGAGTTACAACTACGGAACCACCGGCGACCCGGATCGCGCCATCGGGCATTTGCCCACCACCAGCGGCGGAGATCGCGCGCTCCAACTGGCGATGGTCAACAACACGGGCTACGAGATCACGGAGTTCACGCTCGGGTACACGGGCGAGCAATGGAGGGACTGGGAAGGTGGCGCAAGTGTGACGGAGAAGCTCTCCGTCTGGTTCAGCACCAGCCCCGGTTCCGGCTTCGTCAACCTGGGAGCCGCGTTTGATTTCGAGGCCCCGCAAGACTCGGGGCACGGCATGGCCCTGGACGGCAACAATCCGGCCAACCGAAGCGTGATCAGCGGTACATTCACGCCGCCGGCCCCGATCCCCAACGGACAGACGTTCTACCTCACGTGGCACGACCGGAACAACACCAGTTCAGATCATGCCCTGGCCGTGGACGACGTCAGTTTCAAGGGCATCTACGGGCCGCAACTGGCCCTGCGGCGGACCGGGGACCTCGACACCGACACGGCCGTCGATTTCGCCCGCGGCAGCGAGGCCACCCAGGGCTGGCAAAACCCCGACTTGATCGTACCGTTCGGCGAGACCCTTGCGACGATCACGGGCATCGGGTTCAGCGACGAGCAACCCGATTTCGACGACCTCATCGCCACCGACGTTCAGGAGGAGATGAAGGACGTCAACGCCTCGTTGTGGACGCGGATCGAGTTCACCGCCGGCGATCCCGCGGTCTATGAAACGCTGACTCTGCGAATGAAGTACGACGACGGTTTCGTCGCCTATCTGAACGGCACGGTCGCCGCCGCGGCCAACGAGCCCGGCACCCTGGCCTATGATTCGGACGCGACTGCCCCCCACTCGAACTCGGAAGCCGTGATCTATGAAGATTTCGACGTCATCGATCATCTCGGCTCGCTTCACGCGGGCACGAACATATTGGCGATTCATGGCCTGAACGTGGGCACCGGCGATGCCGACTTTCTGGTCCAGCCCTCGCTGGTCGCCGAGAGTGAAGGATCGGGGCCGCGATTCTTCGGCAACCCGACGCCCGGAGCCGAGAACGATCCCGGCGCGGGTGCCCCCACGGCGGAAGTTACCTTTTCCCGCCCCAGCGGCCTGTTTACCGAATCGTCGATCGAGGTGGTGTTGAGCGTCAATTCACCCGGCGCAGTGATCCATTACACTCTCGACGAGTCCGTGCCCACGGAGTCTTCGCCCGTTTACACAAGCCCGCTGAACGTCGAGACGACGACGCAGGTTCGTGCGCGGGCCTACGAGACCGACATGCCGCCCGGCCAGGTTCGTAGCGAGAGCTACGTCAAGCTGGCCTCCAGCGAACTTGCCTACAGTGCCGACTTGCCCGTGCTGGTGATCGACAATTTCGGCCTAGGCGGACTGAGCAGTACGTTCAAACAGTGCTTTATCGGACTGTTCGACCGGCAGGAGGACGGCTGGACCGATTTCACCGCGGGCATGGATCTGGCATCCCGGGCAGGCATTAAGACCCGCGGCTCCAGCACCTCCGGGCAGTCGTATGCCTTCGAGTTCTGGGATGAAACGGACGAGGACAAGGACCTTTCGCCGTTGGGGCTGCCCGAGGAGTCGGACTTTATCCTCTATCGCTCCTCGTTCGATGACTCGCTGATGAACAACTCGTTCATGTTCGAGTTGAGCAACCAGGTCGGACAATACGCCACGCGAACCCGGTTTGTCGACGTGTATCTGAACACCGGCGGCGGCATGGTCTCTTCTTCGGATCACAAAGGCGTGTACGTCTTGATGGAAAAGATCAAGCGGGGGCCGGACCGCGTCGACGTCGAAAGCCTCGACGTGGCCGACGACACCGAACCCGATATCACCGGCGGATACATGCTCAAGATCGATCGCCGCGATCCCGGCGACAGCGGATTCCATACGTCTCGCGGGACGCCCACCCAGTACGGCTATCTCTGCTACGTCTATCCGAAAGAGGACAACCTCACCAGCGCGCAAGAGACCTGGATCAAGAATTGGTTCGAGGAATTCGAGGATGCCCTTTACCACCCGGGTGATTTTACCAATCCGACCACCGGCAAGCACTACTCCGAGTACATCGACGTCGCGTCATTCATCGACCATCACGCGCTGAACGAGTTGTCGAAGAATCCGGATATGTTCTGGCTGAGCACCTACATGTACAAGCCGCGCGGGGGAAAGCTCGCCATGGGGCCGATCTGGGATTTCGACCGTGCCCTGGGCTTCGAAAACCGCTCGGACAATCCGGTGGGATACGTCTCTTTCGGCGGGCAACTTCCCTACAATTATGATTGGTGGGGCCGGTTGTTCCAGGATCCCGACTTCGAGCAGCAGTACATCGACCGGCGATACGAGTTGCACCAGGGTCTGATGAGCGAGACGAACCTTCATGCAATCATCAATGCCCAGGCCGCCGAACTCCAGAATTCACAGAGCGGGAACGGCTCCTGGTGGGGACACGTCAACGATCTGAAGAACTGGCTCAGCGCCCGGCTCGACTGGACCGCCGATCATATCCTCACCGCGACCACCGTGCTTCCGTCGGTTCCCTCGTTCAACCAGGAGGGTGGCGTGCTGCCCCCGGGTTTTGAACTGACAATCACCGCTGCAAGCGGCACGATCTACTACACCCTCGACAGCACCGACCCGCGCAGCCCCGGCGGAGCCCCGGCCGGCACGGCATGGACGCCGGGTTCGTCGATCCCGCTGGATACTACCACGCTGGTCACTGCCCGAACGTACGACGGCAGCCACTGGAGCGCCCCGCACAAGGCCGTTTTCCTGGCCAATACGCCGGCCGACGCCACGAACCTGGCGATCACCGAAATCAACTACAACCCCCACGAGCCGGAACTCCCTGCGGCGTTCACCTCCGACGGTTTCGAGTTCATCGAATTCGAGAACCTCAGCAGTGACACGATCGACGTGGCCGGAGTGCTGTTGGCCGAAGGGATCGCGTTCGACTTCGCCGCACACGGCGCAATGAGCCTCGCCCCGTACCAGCGAATCGTCGTCGCCAATAACGAGGCGGCTTTCAGCGCCCGCTACGGCACCATCGGCGCGCTGCTCGCCGGGGGATACGACGATCAGAGGACCCTGGCCAACAACGGCGAACGGATCAAGGTGCTCGACGCCTTCGGGCAAACGCTGTTCGACTTTTCCTATAACGACGCCGGCGACTGGCCCGGGCGGGCCGATGGGAAGGGGGCGTCGCTGGAACTGATCGATCCGGATGCCGTGCCGGACGCCGAGCCGCTGCGAACCGACTACCTCGAAAACGGCGACAACTGGCGATCCAGCGTCGCCTACGGCGGCACGCCCGGCGACGCGCCGGAAGCGGAACCCGGCATCGTGGTCAACGAAGTGCTCACCCACACGGACGGGGAC
>Ga0180429_10001111_pt1 | contig 23067 bp, 18 predicted proteins | sample SS_ome_FD_132428 | JGI IMG/M metagenome (GOLD analysis project Ga0180429, IMG submission 132428) | Hypersaline lake sediment archaeal communities from the Salton Sea, California, USA - SS_1_S_1 metaG | ecosystem: Environmental > Aquatic > Non-marine Saline and Alkaline > Hypersaline > Sediment ...
CGACTCGGCCGCCATCTACGAGGACATCTGGATCCACCTGGCGCGAATCGGCGAGGCGACGGAGCGGGTCGGCCTCGGAACCGCGGTGCTGGTCCCGAACCTCCGCCATCCGATGACCACCGCGTCGGCGATCGCGACCGTCGATCGGCTCGCGCCCGGGCGTCTCGCCTGCGCCGTCGGAACCGGATACACCGCGCGTCTCGTCCTCGGCCAGGGCGCCCTCAGCTGGAAGACCACGCGGACCTGGATCGAGCAGGTGAAGGGGCTGCTCGCCGGCGACGTCGTCGAGATCGACGGCAAGCCCTGTCAGATGATCCACCGGCCGGAGCTCGCGAAGCCGCGGCCGATCGACGTGCCCATCCTGATCTCCGCCTTCGGACCGAAGGGGCAGGCGATCGCGCAGGAGATCGCCGACGGCTGGATGGGCATGTCCCCGCCGCCCTACGAGACGGACTGGTCCGTGCACATGGTGAACGGAACCGTGCTCGCGCCCGGGGAGTCTCCGTCCGCGCCGCGCGTGATCGACGAGGCCGGGCCCTGGCTCGTCGGGGCCTACCACATGGGTTGGGAGACCCATCCGGCGGGACTGCCGGACATGCCGGGCGGCGCCGACTGGCTCGAGCAGATCGAGAGCGAGCGTCCCGAGCCCGAGCGGCATCTCGCCGTCCACAGCGGCCACTGCACCCACCTGAACGACGCCGACCGCAAGGCCGTGGCCGCCTACGGCGATGCGGTGCCCTGGTGGGGCTGGGTCGGCGAGGCCGACGACGTGCGCAAGCGCGCCGAGGAGACGGCCGCTGCGGGGACGACCGAGCTCCTGTACACGCCGGCCGGCGACGACCTGATCGGCCAGGCCGAGACCTTCTACCGCGCGGTCGAATCCGTCCAGGGATAGGCCCGACCCCATCAACCCGAGGAACGATCATGCTGACGAAATTCGACGACTACCCGATCCATCAGACGGCGGAGCCCCTGTCCATCGTCGCCACGACGGATCGGCACGCCTACGACCGCTACTGGTTCAACGGCTATCAGGACGACGGCGAGTTCTACTTCGGGATCGGCGCGGCGGTCTATCCGAACCTCGGGATCGTGGACTGCGGCCTCTCGATCGTGCACGACGGCGAGCAGAACTCCTTCCACGGCTCGCGGCGCGCGGGCCCGGAGAGGAGCGAGATCGAGGTCGGGCCCTTCAAGATCGACATCATCGAACCGATGATGAGCCTGCGGGTGACCCTCGACGACAACGAGAGCGGCGTGAGCGCCGACCTCCTCTGGATTCCGCGGACGGCGAGCTTCGCGGAGGAGTTCCAGCGCTCCAAGCGCGTTCCGGGCGGCGGCGCGCGGCACATGGAGGCGACGCGCTTCAACCAGTTCGGGAACTGGCAGGGCGAGATCCGCTACAAGGGCAAGACCGTGACGATCGACCCGAAGCGCGTCTTCGGGACGAAGGACCGGAGCTGGGGGATCCGGCCGGTCGGTGACCCCGCGCCGCCCGGCGCGCCGCCGACCGAGGCGCCCGCGATCAATTTCCTGTGGTTCCCGATCCACTGGGACGATCGCTGCACCCACGCCGGCATGTTCGAGAACGAGCACGGCGTGACCTGGCACTGGGACGGGATGATCATGCCGACCTACGACTCCCCGGATCAGATCCCGGGCGTCGAGGATCCCGCGATGGAGCCCTTGGCCGGCGTGGATCACGAGATCTACGAGTTCTTCCCGGGCACCCGCCGTGCCCGCCGCGCGCAGGTCTCCCTGAATCACCTCGACGGGAAGACGACCGAGATCGAGCTCGAGAGCCTGCTCGTCTACCGGATGAAGGGGATCGGCTATTCGCACCCGGAGTGGGGCCACGGTCGCTGGAAGGGCGAGCTCGCCGTCGGCGGCAGCTCCTGGACGATCGAAGAGTGCGACAACATGGAGGTGTCGAACCAGCACATCCAGTCCGTCGTGCGGGCGACCTGCGGTGATCAGCAGGGGGTCGGCGTGATGGAGCAGATCCACATGGGGCCGTCGAAGAAGTACGGCTTCAAGGAGTTCCTCGACCCGGCGACCTGATGCGCCGGGCCGAGTCGACGGGAGGGAAGGTCGGATGGCCGAGATCTCGATGCGACGTGTTCATGGTTTCGACGACCCGACCGACGTGCGGTCGCGGATCGAGGGCCTCGCCGACAAGGTGTCGAGTCGGTTGGGGGGGACGTGGCGCTGGGAAGGCGACGACGCGGTCTGCGAGGCGCGCGGTGCCCGGGCCCGCGTCGGGTACGACACGGAGGCGATCTCGATCGACGTGTCGCTGCCGCTGATGTTGCGACCGCTCCGTGGCAAGCTCGAGGGCAAGATCGAGGAGTACTACGAGCGCTACTTCTGTGACGACTGAAGGCCGTTCTTGATCGCGAAAGGCTCGGCTCGTGTCTGAGGGGGGGGCGGTCCAAGGCGCCCCTTCCTGGTCCGCGGGAATCGTGAACCACGGGAGCTTCGACGACCTCGAGCGATGCCTCGCGTCGATCGCCGCCCAGACACACCCGGCGCGAAGCGTCGCCGTCTGGGACACCGGCGAGGACCGCGAGGCGATCGGGGCGGTGGCGAAGCGTCACCCCGGTGTCCATTTCACGGGCGGCTCGAACGAGGGGTACGCCGGGGGCGCGAATCGTGTGATTCGTGCGCTGCTCGACCCCCCGGAAGCACCCCGCACGGACTTCGTCCTCCTCCTCAATCCGGACGTCTTTCTCGACCGCGACTTCGCCGCGCGGCTGCTCGAGGGAGTCGCGGAGGAGCCCGGGATCGCGATCGCCACGGGCAAGCTCCTGCGCCCGGACCGGCGAACCCTCGACAGCGCAGGCATCGTCTTCCCGCGCCATCGCCGCCCTCGCGATCGCGGAAGCGAGTCCCTCGACGACGGACGTTTCGACCGCGCGGAAGACGTCGATGCGGCGAGCGGAGCGGCGCTCCTGATCCGGACCGCGGCGATCGAGCGTCTGTCGATCGAAGGCGAGCTCTTCGACGAGACCTTCTTCGCCTATCACGAGGACACGGACCTCGGCTGGCGCGCGCGTCGGCTCGGCTACCGGGTCCGCTACGTCCCCGGCGCCGTCGCCGTCCACGCCCGCGGCTGGAAGAGGGCCGAGCGGAAGCGGATCCCGGTCGAGATCCGCCGGCACTCGTTCAAGAATCACTACCTCCAGCTCGTGAAGAACGAGCGAAGGGGCGACCTTCTCCGGAATGCGCCGTCGATCCTGGTCTGGGAGGTGCTCCGGCTCGGGTTCACGGTGCTCCGGGACCCGAAGCTCCTGCCCGCCTACCTGACGGCCGCACGGGCACTCCCGGCGGCGTTTCGCAAACGAAGGAGGATCGCCGCCCGCGCTTGCGAAGAGCAAGGGGCTGGCTGACTCTTCCGCCGCCGCGTGGGAACGCGCGGCGGGGCGCGCAGCAGGGGGTGAGCGATGCCGATGAAGGTGGAGATCGCGCCGACCGAGATCTCCGAGGTCCTCGAGGTCCGGACGGGTCGCGTGGGGGACGACCGGGGTTTCTTCGCGGAGACCCATTCGGTCGAGATGTGGCGACAGGCGGGCTTCGAAGAGACGTTCGTCCAGGACAACCTCTCGAAGTCGTGTCGCGGGACGCTGCGCGGGATGCACTTCCAGATCGCGCCGCACGCGATGGGCAAGCTCGTGCGCTGCGTCCAGGGCGCGATCTTCGACGTCGCGGTGGACCTTCGGGCCGGCTCCCCGACCTACGGTCGCTGGGTCGGACGCGAGCTCAAAGGCGACGGGGACCTCTCGCTCTGGGTCCCGATCGGCTTCGCCCACGGTTTTCTGGCGCTCGAGGACGAGACCCTCGTCCACTACAAGTGCACCGACATGCACGCGCCGGAGACCGAGCGCGCACTCCACTTCGCGGATCCCGACGTCGGGATCGAGTGGCCGATCGAGCCCGCGATCGTGACGCCGAAGGACCAGGAGGCGCCGCGGCTCGCGGACGTCGAGGCGAAGTTCTAGTCGTCTTCGCTCGCGGGGACCGAGGCGGCTGCCGCGGTCGGGCGATCGGCGTAGTTCTCGGGGAAGAGCTCCCGCTCGACCGCCTCGGTGACCGCGTGGAGGATCTGGATGTGGACCTCCTGGATGCGGTCCGCGGTCCGCGCCGCGGGCACGACGATCGCCACGTCGACCTCCGCGGCGAGCTTGCCTCCCCCTCGGCCCAGCAGTCCGACGATGCCGAGCCCGAGGCGCCGTGCGGTCTGGGCCGCGGCAACGACGTTCGGGGAGTCTCCACTCGTCGAGAGCGCGACGACCAGGTCGCCTTTGCGGCCGTGGGCCTCGACCTGCCGCGCGAAGACCTGATCGAAGCCGTAGTCGTTGGCGATGCAGGTGAGTGTGGCGGGATCCGAGAGGGCGATCGCGGAGACGGGGGCGCGGTCTCCGCGAAAACGGCCGCTCCATTCGCTGGCGAAATGGATCGCGTCGCTCATGCTGCCGCCGTTGCCGCAGACGAGCAGCCGACCGCCACCCCGAACGGTGGCGAGCACCCGCCCCGCGAAGGCCTCGACGGCCTCGAAGGCGCGCTCGTCGGCGAGGAAGGCGTCGAGCGTCCGTCTCGACTCGTCGAGGGAGCCGCGGAGCGAAGTGCGGATCGTCATGAGGGAAGTGTCCTTCACGGAGCCGCGGGCGTGCAACCGGCGCGGGCCCGAACGCCGGGTTTCCTACGCAGAGGGCCCGGATGGAGAGCGAGGGGCGCTTCCGAGCCGTCCGGCGAGGATCCAATCGGTCGCTCGCGCGAGGTCGTCGAAGACACCGGGTGTCGCGTCGCCGCCGACGCTCGTCTCGGTCGTCCGGCCGTGTCCCGTGCGCACGAGCAGGGCTTCGCAGCCGAAGGCACGCGCGGCCTGGAGGTCGCTCGCCCGGTCACCGATCAGGATCGACGTCGCGGCGTCCCTCTCGAGGTGTCGCGCGGCCGATCGCAGCAGCCCGGTCGCGGGCTTTCGGCAGGGGCAGCCCGCCTGGGGGCGATGCGGGCACACCTCGATCCGGTCGATCGATCCGCCTCGAAGCGCGACCGCTTCGCGAAGCTCGGCGTGGATCGACTCGAGCGTCGCCGACGAGATCAGGCCGCGTCCCACGGCGGATTGATTCGTGACGACCGCGACCGGATGCCCCGCGGCCGAGAGGCGTGCGATGGCGTCGAGGCTGCCGGGGATCGGCCGGAACTCGGAAGGCGACTTGACGTAGGCCTCCGATTCCTCGTTGATCACGCCGTCGCGGTCGAGCAGGATCAGCGGGCGTCCGGACATGGGTCTCCTGCATCCGGACCCGTCGCGGACGCGTGCCCGACCGGCGAGGCGGACGTGTCGGTGTCGTCGGCCCGCGACTCGATCGACGCTTCGACCGGGAGGCGGGCGGCCCCCTGGAAGGTGGCCGTGCCGTCGGGCAGGACGGTGAAGGCCGCGACGTTGTCCCACCAGTCGTAGCTGTTCACGACGTGGACGCGCCCGGCGTGCAGGGCCGCCGTCAGGCTGTAGGTGCCGGGGCCGAGCTCCGCCCCGAGTCGGAAGCGGGCGATGAACGGCGTCTCCGCGGCGATCTCCGGCGGGGCGACGCCGAGGAGCCAGGTATTGGTCCCGAAGACCTCGTTCCCGAGCCGGTCGCGTACGGAGATGCCGACCGTCAGGTCCTCGAGCGCCTGGTGCGCGACTGCCTCGATCCGGATCTCGACGGTCTCTCCCACGACGATCTGGTCCCGTTCCGCGCCCTCGCACGAGAGCGAGACGCGCTCGATCGTCGCACTCCGGTTTCCGCTCCGGGTGGAGCCGGGGCCGCCCGAGGCGCCGGTCGCTTGTTCGATCGCGTCCTGGTCGGTGCGTCGCGCGAGCCAGGCGTTGTAGTACTCGAGGACCTCTCGCGGTCGGCCCTCGCGAATGACGAGGCCGTCGTCGAGCAGCAGCGCCCGATCGCAGAGCGTCGTGACGGCGGCCGGGTCGTGGGACACGAGCAGGAGCGTCGTACCCGCCGCCTGGAAGGTCCGGATGCGGTGGATGCACTTCTGTTGGAAGTACGCGTCGCCGACCGCGAGCGCCTCGTCGATCAGCAGGACTTCGGGTCGCTCGACCGTGGCGAGCGCGAACGCGAGCCGCAGGCGCATGCCGCTCGAGTACGTGCGGACCGGATCGCCGAGCACGTCCTCGAGCTCCGCGAAGTCGAGGATGTCGCCGATTGCGGCGTCCACCGCACGACGGTCGAGCCCCAGGAGCGCGCCGCTCGCGACCAGGTTGTCGTAGCCGGTGACGTCGTCGCGAAAACCGAGGCCGAGGTCGAGCCCCGCCACGCGCCCCTCGATCGTGACGCTGCCGCGGGTCGGACGGATCGTGCCGCGGAGAATGCCGAGGAGCGTGCTCTTGCCCGCCCCGTTCGGGCCCACGAGCCCGACGGCCTCGCCCGGGCGGACCTCGAGGCCGACCCCGCGAAGCGCGTGCCGCGTGCGTGCGCGCTTCCCTCGGCCGAACGTCAGCCAGTCCAGGAGCCGGTCGGCGGGTCGGGCGTAGCTCCGGTAGACCTTCTCGATGCCCTCCGCTCGGATGGAGCCCATCAGAGTTCGTCCACCAGCTCGGCGTCGACCCCTCGAAAGAGGAGCCAAGCCAGCAAGAGGGTGGTGAACGCGAGCGCTGCCGGCGCCGCGAGCGGCTCGAGCGTCGGTGTCCGCCCCGCCAGCACTGCCTCTTGATAGGCGCGGACGATCGGAGTCAGCGGGTTCCGCTCGATCCAGACGCGGGCGGACTCGGGCACGATCGAGAGGGGGTAGACGATCGGGGTCAACCAGAACCAGAACTGGAGGAAGATGCTCGTCGCGTGGCTCACGTCGCGGAAGAAGACGTGAAGGGTCCCGACGATGATCGCGAGACCGACCGCGAGCGTGACCTGGATGCCCAGGACGGGGACGACGGAGAGGAGCGCGACCCCGTCGAGACGGCCGAGCGCCGCCAGGACGAAAACGAAGAGGGTCGCGGCGATCGCGAACTGGGTGCCGGTGACCAGGACCAGCGCGATCGGAAGCGCGCTTCGAGGGAAGCGCAGGCTCTTGAGGATCGCGGCGTGCGAGAGAAAGAGGTCGAGTCCGCGGGTGACGATCTGCGTGAAGAAGGTCCAGGTGAGCAGGCCGGCGCAGACGTAGAGCCCGTAGGCCAGGGGGGATTCGTCCGTCGGCAGGCGGGCGCCCAGGACCGCGCCGAAGACCAGGGTGTAGATGGCGATCTGGATCGCGGGCTCGATCACGAGCCAACCCAGCCCGAGCGAGGCGCGCACGCTCGTCAGCTGGAACTCCTGCCGGACGAGGCTCGCGATCAGCGTCCGGTGGGCGTAGAGACTGCGGATCATGGTGCGTTCGCCGCTCGGGTCATGGGAGGCTCACTCCAGGTAGCCGAGCGCCCGCAGCTCCTCGAGCGTCTGTTCGTCGAGGCGACTCTCGCCCTCGGCGAGGCCGCTCCGGATCGGGCGTGCGAGCGTGATCGCGGCGTCCCGGTGGACCTTCAGCGCGGTGGCGACGTCGGGCGCCGCCGCGGCGACGTCGACCGTCTCACGCGGATCCTGCACGAGATCGTAGAGCCGGGCCCCGATCAGCTTGTGGGTCGAGGAACGCACGCTGATGTTCCCCGGGACGAGGCCGCGATGATCCCGCATCGAGATCGCCACCGTGTCCGCGGGGCGAGCTCCCGGCGCGCCACCGAGCGCGAGCGGAAGCAGCGAACGCCCCCGGAATCCGTCGGGGGCGGGGATCCCGGTCGCGTCGAGCAGGGTCGGGGCGATGTCGATCGAGCGCACGGCCGGCCGGACGCGCCGCCCCGCCTCCCGGTCGCCCGGAAGCCGCAGGATCAGGGGGACGTGGAGGAGCTCGTCGTAGAGCGTATGCGAGTGCCATCCGACCCAGCCGTGCTCGCCGAACTCTTCGCCGTGGTCCGACGTGATCGCGAAGAGCGTCCGGTCGAGCCGTCCCTGCTCCTCGAGGCAGTCGACCAGGCGGCCGATCGACTCGTCGACCGAGCGCAGCTCGGCGTCGTAGGTCGCCACGATGTAGGCGAGGTCGCGGTCGTCGATCTCGAGCGCGACCTCGGACTGGCCGTTGATCGGGCGCAGGTGATCGTCGATCTCGATGTTCGGCGGCAACGGACCCGCGTAGCCGTCGTCGAAGAGGGCGAGCAGCTCGGGACGCGGTCGATAGGGGTGGTGGATCTCGTAGGTGTGAAGAAAGAGGAAAGCGGGCTCCGTCGAGCTGCCGAGCCACTCGCAGCCCTGCTCCACGATCGGCGCGAAGGCCTCGCCGACGTGCACCCACTCCTCGAATCCACGGTCGATCGACAGGTCGTCCGTCAGCTGGCCGCCGGAGTGGAAGGCGGCCGTGCGGTAGCCCGCGTCCAGGAAGACCTCGGCGACCGTCGGCAGGTCGTCGGGGAGGGGGCTCTCGGTCGACACCATCACCCGGTGTTCGGTCGGGAGCGTGGACGTGAAGATCGAGACGTGCGACGGCAGGGTCGAAGGCGCATGGGCCATCGCGCGATCGAAGACGATGCCGCGCGCCGCGAGTCGATCGAGGTGGGGCGACGTCGGTCGCGGATACCCGTAGCTGCCGAGATGATCGGCGCGCAGCGTATCGATCGAGACGAGGACGACGTCCGGCGGACCCGCCGAAGCGGTAGGGAGATCCGCAGGGGGCGCCTCCGCGCCGGCCCGTTCGTCGGACGTCGGGCTCTCGCTGCAGCTCGACAGGAGGCACGCGGCAAGGATCAGCGCCCCGAGCCCCGGGCCCCGTCTCTCGGTTGCCTTCCCCGCGCGAGGTGTCTCGTCGATCGTGTTCACGGGTCTCCTCGCGGCGGAGTGGCGCGGCGGGCGACGGTGTCGCTCCGATCGCGCACCCTGCGGTCGGCGGGAGGGGGGAGCCCGCGTCTTCCGGCCTGCTCGCCGATGCCGGAACGCCCGCCCACTATACTGCGGCCGACCTCGTCGACGAAGCGCTCGAGGAGGCGGTTCGCCCGGGTGAGTCCATCGACGCCGGGAGGGATCGTCGTCTCGAAGCGGAACGCCGTGATGCCCTCGGGAGGCCGCCACGGACTCCGGTCGACGCCGCTCACGCCGCGCAGGATCTCCTCGACCACGCCGCTCGTGCCGAGACTTCCGCTCCAGACCAGTCGGCGCTCCCCGCTGCCCTCGTTCACGCTGGTCGTCACGTCCCGATCGAGCGCGGCGACGAAGCGGGTGCCCCGTTCGACCTCGTCGAAGCGGGCGGAGGCGCGTCGCCAACGGGGCGACAGGAGGCTCGTGCGGCGCTGCACGCGGTCGTGGTGAGCGACCAGGATCCGCACGCTCGGGGAGGCCTCGACCGGCCCTTCGTAGTACTCACGCTTCACGATCTGGCTGTACCCGATCGATCCGAGGAAGTTCGGGTCGAGGTAGCGCCGCCGGGCGGACCATTCGCCCGTCCGCGTCGGGAGCTCGAACGGCCAGGCGGCGGGCGAGTCGGGCGCGTCCCAGCGCGGCGTGATCCGGGGAAGGGTGAGGAGGGCGAGCGCGGTGGCGGCGACGAAGAGGATCGGAGCGAGTCGAGGGGTGTGCTCCGGACCGCTCTCCGTCGAGGCCTCTGTCCGTCCGTCCGCCCGCCGATCGGTGGCGACGTCGACCAGATAGAGACAGACGACCCCGATCACCGTGGCGACGAGACCCTGGGTGGTGTGATCGTCCGCGACCATGCTTCCCGCCAGTACGATCACCGCGATCCGGCCGGCGTTCAGGACGAGCGCGATCGGAATGGCCGCGAGACAGAGGCCGATTCGGCGGCGTACCGGGAGAGCGAGCAGCTCTCCGTAGGACAGGGCGGCGAGCTGCAGGGTCCACAGTCCGCGGGTCCCGCTGCAGCTCTCGATGACGTGGAAATCAGTCGCGCCATGCCGCAGCACGTCGCCGGTCGTCGAGACGCCGGACAGGAAGGGCGAAACCAGCAGGGCCGCGCCGTCGCGGGCGAGGGTCTGGAGCGCCGGGATCAGCGCGTTCATCAGCGCGGGCGGCAGGGGCCAGGTCAGCGCGAGCAGGGGCAGTGCCGCCCCGGTAGCCCTCAGCAGGGGGCCGCCGCCGACCGCGAGGGCGAGCCCCGCGCAGACGACGAGGACGGCCGGCACGGCGAGATCGGCGCTCGCGGTGAAGTGGGACCAGGCCTGGAAGGCGAGCCCGACGGCGAGCAGCGCGGCGCCGCCGACAGGGCGTGCGCGGCCGGCGGCACACGCGTCGAGGATCGCGCGTCGTCGATGCGCCAGGACGGCAATCGCGAGCAGCGCGTTCAGCCAGGGCGTCGTCGGGTACGGGTTGTAGAAGAAGGCATCTTCGAACTCGATGGGCGGGTCGAGCGCGGGGCCGAAGGTGGGCGCGAGTGCGAGCGTGAGGAGCGCGAGCGACGCCAGTCCGGCGAGCATCCGTCCTCTCGATCGGTCCGGCATGAAGGACTCCTCGCATTCGCGCACCGCGGCGAGCGGGGGCGCGATCGGCGGCGGAGTCTAGGGGGGCGGGGACACGGCGCCCAGGCGATGCGCTTCGGAGGTGTCGAGGTGATATGCCCTCAATGGCGAATCGGTGAATCAATCGTTCATCTGCCGGATGTGACGATCGGCGAATCGGGCGTGATTGAATCCGAGGTACCCCCCGGCTAGAATAAGCCGCGATTTCTGGGGGAGCCGGAGCGTCGATGGGATGCTCGGGTTCGAGGTGCGCGAGAGACGCGTCGGATCGAGCAGAGGAGAGAGGGGCGATCGGCATTCCGATCGCGATGGAGTCGCCTCCCGTGCGAGTCCGCTTCTCGAATCCTGCGAACTTCCGACGGCAAGCAGTCGGTACCCGAGAGGGCCCGCAGGTCGGGTCGGCCAGAAGACAGCAGGAAGTGTCTCAGGAGGAATGATGCGAGTTTTCGGATGGATCTCCGTCGCGTGTGCGACGCTCTTTGTGGCTTCGGTTGCGAACGCGGGTGGCGCCCCAACGCCTAGCTGCATCGTCGGCGTCTACACGACGTCGGACGTCTTCTACCTCGACGCGAACGGAAACGGCACCTTCGACGGCAGCACGACCGACTCCGTCTTCAGGATCGCGCCCGGTCTCGGTGCGGGCTCCTTCGTCCTCGGTGACTTCGCTGCCGGCGGCGGCGACGGCGTCGGCAAGTACATCGCCGACAGCGGCGGCTTCTTCGCCCTCGATCTGAACGAGAACAACACCTGGGACGGCAACGGCGGCGGCGACCGCGCGCGGCAGTTCGTGGCTTCCCAGAACGGTGGGGCCGGTTTCATCGGCGTCTGGTCGGGACAGACCCAGGCATCGGTCGGTCGCTACCTGCTCGACAGCTTCTTCATCGACGACAACGCCAACGGCGTCTGGGACGGCGCGGGCACGGATGCCCGCTTCGCGTTCATCCCGTCGCTGACCGCGGCCAACTCCGATGTGGTCCTGGGGGACTGGAACGGCGACGGCGAGACCGACGTGGCCCGCTACGACACCGTGAACGCCCGGCTCTTCGTCGACCTCGACGGTGATCGCGTCTGGGAAGGCGTCGGCGGCGGCGACGTCAACACGCCCTTCGGCAAGGCCTTCGCCGATGCGAACGGCGGCGGCGAGATCGTCGTCGGCGACTGGGACGGTGACGGCGACGACAACATCGCGCTCTTCGTGAGCGCGGCCGACACGTTCCTGGTCGACCTCGACGGTGACTTCATCTGGGACGGCGTCGGCGGTGGCGATGCGCTGGTGCAGATCGGCGCGAGCCTCGCGGCTCCGAACACGGCCGATGCGTGCGACTTCGACGGAAGCGCCGGAGACGAGCTGAACAAGTTCAACCCGGCCGGCGTCGCCTTCATGAGCGACGAGAACGGCAACCGCGCGACCGACGCGGGCGAGATCGCCGCCTTCGCGCCGGCGCTCGCGGGCAGCATCGAAGACGGCTTCGGCAAGGACAACTAGCCATCGAGCGGCCTCGCGCCGCCCGACACGCTCTGCGAACGGCGGGCGGCTCTTCGGAGCCCCCGCCGTTCGTCGTTCGGGGCCCCTGCTCGCCGTTCGGTCCCTGGCGTTCGCGTGCCAGGCCTCGGCGTCCGCGTGCTAGGCGCGAAGGGGCCGCCAGCTGACCTCTTCGAGTCCGACCGCGAGCTGCCGCCCGTCTTCGGGATCCCCGAGGTCGGCCGGCGAGATCGGCTCGTGATAGACGAGGCGGAGCTCCAGCCAGCGCGACGCATCCCCCGCGCGGTCGATGCAGAGCCGACGGGCCTGTCGCCCCTCCGATTGCACGGTCCAGGAGTCGACGAAATCGCCGTCCGCATACGCGTCGACCCGGAAACGGGGGCGCTCCGCGACGAGGAAGGGGTGGTAGGCGAGCCCGATCTCGAAGCTCCGCGCGCCGGAGCCGACGGGCAGCAGCAGCCGGCTCTCGGTCCCGTCGCTCCAGACGCCCCAGGGCTCGCGCTCGGACCACCCCGATTCGAGTCGGCAGGCGCCGGCGGGCGCCTCTGCGGCGAACCGCTCCCGGCCGCTCTCCGGACCGACGAGGTGCTGCCAGTCCGCGTCCGAGATCCAGCGATCGAAGGCCGGCGCGGCGAGCTTCGGGCAGGCGGTGCCGGCGACGAGGAAGGGCGCCTGTGTCTCCTCGAGCGGCACCGATGCCAGCAGGATCTCGCGGTAGCGCGCTGCCCAGGACGGCGCGGCCAGCAGCAGCTTGTTGTTGCCGTAGGCGATCGCTTCGAGACGTCCCTCGAGCGGGCCCGTCAGCGCGTTCTCGCCGCCTTCGCGCACGGACGGCCACTCCGCGTTGTCGAAGTCGTCGAGCACGACGATCCCGCCCGGTGCCAGGCAGGCTTCGGCGAGCACCAGGTCGCTCTCGGTGTGCTCGGCGGTGTGGCATCCGTCGACGCTGAAGAGGCGAACGGGCTGGTCCTCGAGCCAGCCCCGGACCTGGTCGGCCGTGACGTGGAGACTGTCCGCTTTCGCGATCGCGACGCCCTCGTCCTCTCCGACGAAGCGCGCGAGATGGCGCTCGAGATGGGCCCGGCTGCCCTGGCCCGAGCCGTCGACGTTGAGATGCTGGTCCTCGAAGACGTCGATGCCGACGGCCCGCTCTCCGGGACGCCGGAGGAGGCAGAGGCCGACGAAGAAGCGGCCGTGGTGGACGCCGATCTCGGCGATGCCTCCTTCGACGCCGGCTTCCGCCTGGGCCTTCGAGAGCAGCGTCGTCATGGCCATCGCGCCACTGTCGAGCCAGCCCGCGACCTGCTCGCACCCGCCGAGCAACGCGTAGTCGCGCAGTCGGGGGCTCAGGTCCTTCGCCTCGATGGGATGCACGGCTTCTTTCTCCACGGTCGCGAAGGCTTCAGCGCTCGCGATCGCCCGAAGGCTCGGTGGGACCGGGGCGATCCGCTTCGGGGGACGGCGCCCGGCTCGGCGCACGGGCGACCGGCGCGAGATGCTCCGGAGGGTAGAGCCAATCCGGCCTTGCTGCCGGCGCTTCGCGCAGGAGCTGACGAAAGAGCTCGGCCCGGGCGAGCGCCTCCTCGGCGGGAAACTCCATGTCGAGCTCCCGTGCGATCTCCGCCGCGAGACCGAAAGCGCGACCGGTCATCACGTGCGGGAATCGGCCGGCCTCCTCGATCCACGCGAGGTAGGCACGGGCGGTCTTCTCCGGCGTGGCGGCCTCGGCCCAGGCGAGGGCCGCGTCTCCTCGTGCTGCGAGATCCGCGGTGTCGTTCAGGAACGGGGAGAGCTGGCGCGCGAGATCCTCGGCGCTCGCGAGCGGGGCGGGGATCTTGATCGCGACCTCGTCGGGGATCTCGCGAAACCAGCCGACGTCGGAGACGACGACCGGGGTCCCGACGGAGCAGGTGCGGAGAACGATCCCCGAGGTCTCGCCGAGAGTCGGCGATCGCATGCAGAAGACGAGGTCGGCCTCCTCGAGCTCCCGCATCAGCGTCTCGTCGGAGACGCGTCCGAGCGCTTCGACCCGGTCCGCGCAGCCGGTGACCTCGCAGAGGACCTCGAGATCGGCATCGATCTCGAGGTTGCCGACGAGGCGGAGCTCGAGGTCGTGGTCCTGCGCGAGGAGACCGCAGGCGACGATGATCTCCTCGATCGACTTGTTGGCGGTCAGGTTGCCGGCGGCCACGAGGCGAAGGGGTGCGTCGCCCGCCTCCTCGCCTCGGCGTTCGGTCGTGCGGTCGTGGGGCCAGGCCGGATGGTCGGCCCGGACGACCGCGAGCTTCGGGTGGACCCGCTCGATCGCGTCGCGCACGAAGCGGCTGTGGCAGAGCACGCCGGTCGCCTGGTCGAGGACCCGGCGGTTCATCGGAAACTCGATGGGCCGTGTCTCCCACGGCCCGTCGATCGAGTCGTAGAACGCACGGCGCGCCTCCTCCGCCGCCGCGTCACCGAGCTGGGCGCGGACTTCCCGCAGATAGAGGTCGATGCGCCCGGCCGCCGCCGTTCTCCCCGCCACGAAGTGATGGATCGAGAGCTCGTGCATCACGACGAGACCGGGCCAGGCCATCAGCGTGTCGTAGATGTAGGCGTGGGATCCGCTGTTGCCCATCTGGTAGACGACGGCGTCGAAGGAGGGCAGGAGCGGGAGCGGATCCTGCGCGCCGCAATCGACGAAGGGCAGCGTCGCCGCGAAGGGATCCGTCGGCGCGTAGCCGTCGACGAAGAGGGTGAGGTCCCAGGCTTCCGCCAGGAGCGGCAGCAGGAGCTCGCTGTAGGCCGAGATGCCGGAGGGATCCGGAGCGAGCGGGCTGAACCACGCGACGCGCGGACGCAGGCGACTCATTCCGCGGTCAGCGCCTCGATCACGGGGTCCCATCCGATGCCCCGCGCGCGTTCGTAGCCTGCCTCGCCCATCGACTGCGCGTGGGCGCGATTCGACCCGAGCCGGTCGATCGCGTCCGCGAGGGACTCGGGGTCGAGCGTCCGGACGTAGCCCGTCACGTCGTCCTCGACGAACTCGAGGGGGCCGCCCGAGTCGGGCGCGGTCACGACGGGCTTCTGGCACAGGAACGCTTCGAGCGTCACGTAGCCGTAGTCCTCGTCGTAGGGAGCGAAATAGACCCCGAGCGCGTTGGACATCAGCCCGCTCAACTCGTCGAACGGGACGGCCCCGAGCATCGTCACCCGATCTCCGATCCCGAGGCGCTCGACCTCCGCGCGCAGACGCGTCTCGTCGGGGCCGGTTCCCGCGATCACGCACCGGATCTTCCCCTTCACGTGCTTCATGGCCCGGATGAGAGGCTCCACGCGCTTCAGCGCGTCGATCCGACCGACGGAGAGGATGTAGTCGCCCTGCGTTCCGGGCCGGAAGTCGTCGGCCCCCGGCGGCGGCGGATAGAGCACCCCGGCATCGAGTCCGTTGTAGCGCTTCGCGCGGTCGGCGACGTTCTTCGAGATCGCGTAGAGCGCCTTGCCTTCACCGAGGGCCGTGCAGTCGATCCGACGGATCGTCTCGCGCACCCGGAGATCCTCCGGCTCGCGCGAGTATCCGCTCCACTCGGTCTCGAAGAGGTCGTAGACCTGGCGGAACTGGTGGGTGAGCCAGGTGATCTTGCTCGGATGTCGAACGACGTAGGAGGGGAACTTGGTCCCGATCACCCGGTCGATCTCGTCGCCCCAACCCGCCTTGAGGCTGACCATGCGCCAGGCGAAGCACTGGTCGACGGGCGCGGTCCGCGGCTCCCAGAAGAACGGGATCGACACGCCTTCGGCCTGGAAGCCCCGCGCGTTGAGCTCCCGGATCAGGGACTCGACCAGCAGCTCGGCGCCCCCGCGGACGAAGGGGACCTGCGGATAGCAGACGGCGACGGTTCGGACGGCCACGGCGATCCGGCCTCAGCGCGTCGCGATGATCGCGTAGTCCTGGGCGCCGAAGAGCGCTTCGTTGACCCGCGACCAGTTTCGATGGAGGAGGGATCGGATCTCCTGCTCCGACTTCGAACGTCCCTTGATCTCCGGATCCGGCAGGGTGAGGCGTTCTTCGCTCGGCGGCGTCGGCCCGTAGACGGTCTCGACGATCGTGAACCCGGCCTGCTCGAGCAGATACTGGAGCATGCCCGGCGGAATGGGCGTGACGTGGGTCGGATCGAGATGGAACCAGCGCATCGCGCTCCACGTCGTCGGGTTGATCGTCTCGAGCACGATCGGCGCACCCCGCCGGAGCTTGGACGCCGCCAGGGAGAGCATCTCGGCCAGCTCGGCGGGGGCGAGGTGTTCGATCAGCTGCGCGCTGAAGAGCCCGTCGAGGTCGTGATCGGGGAGGCTCCGCAGGTGGTCGAAGAGGTCCGCCTGGACGACCTCGCCGCCGTTCAGGCGGGCGTGGCCGACCATGTCGGCGTCGGCGTCGACGCCGATCGCGCCGATCCCCTCCTGCCCGCAGAGGTCGAGGAACTCGCCGCGGCCGCAGCCCACGTCCAGCACCTTCGAGAGTCCCTCGAAGTGCGGAAGGTAGGCCCGCAGGCGGTCCGTGATGTCCTCGCGGGAGCCGCGGAACGCGTCGTTGAAGTCGTAGTGGACGAGGCCCTCGGGCGGCAGGGTGCGGCGCTCGACGCGCGCGACCCGGTCCGCCATCGACGTCTCGATGTGCCCGACCCGCTCCTCCATCGACGTTTCGACTCGCCCGACCCGCTCCTCCATCGACGTTTCGACTCGCCCGACGCGCTCGGCCATCGATGTCTCGATCTCGCGGGCGGCTTCCCGTTCCGCGGCCTGCGCGCGGTGCTCCTCGTGGAGCGCGGTGAGTGCCTGCTCGAGTCGTTCGTAGGCGGCCTGGAGCGCGCCATTCGCGTTGCCGAGATCGCGCTGCGAATCGGCGAGGCCGTCGTGCGCGCGTTGGAGATCGGTGAAGCCGCCCTGGATCGTGACCTGCGATCGATCGAGGGCTTCGTGCCCGGCTTCGAGCCGGTCCTGTCGGCTCGCGAAGTCGGAGAGCCGTTGCTCGACGCCTTCCTGGCGTTCCGAACGCTCGGCTTCGCTCTCTCCGAGCCGTGCGTGGAGGGTCTCGACCGTGCGCCCGGTCTCTTCGAGCCGCGAGCGCAGGGCTCCGACCTCGCTTCCGTTCTCTTCGAGCCGAGATCGAAGGGCTGCGACCTCGCTCCCGTTCTCTTCGAGCCGCGAACCCAGGTTCGCGACGGCGCTCCCGGACGCCTCGCGCATCGTCTCGATCGCCGAGGCGAGCGCCGCCTCGAGGGCTTCGGCTCGCTCCAGGAGCATCTGGCGCGCGCGCTGCTGTTCGTCGTGGAGTCTGGACTGCCCGTCGTGGAGCTGCTCGAGATCCGACTGGAGCAGGGCCCGCGGGTCGGGCAGCGCGTCGAGGGCCGCGACGATTCGCGCCTCGAGCTCGGGGACGCTCTGCACGTGGGCGACGAGCTGTCCTGAGACGTCGTCGATCTGCCGGCCCTGGGTCGCGGCGGTCACGCGAACGTCGCGGAAGTCGCTGTCCAGGTCTTCCTGCAGTGAGACCAGGTGGCGTTCGATCCCTTCGATCCGGATGATGCCGTCTTCCAGTCGCTCGTCGATTCCGCCCGAGACCTCCCGCCAGTTCTTGTCCGTCACCCGCGTCCGTTCCTCGACGCGGTGGAGGCCGGGCTCGAGCTGTTCGAGGATCGTGCGCTCGATCGACTCGATCCGGGCGCGCAGGTGCTCTTCCCTGGACAGGATCGCATCCATCCTCGCCTGCTCGATTTCCACGCGCTCGAGCATCCGCTCGTTGTAGTCGGCCTGCGCCGAGAACGTGCCCTTGAAGAGCCGCCGCAGGACCCTCTTGACGAGGCGCCCGGGGCCGCCGAATCGAGAATCGACCGGCGCCCATCGGTCGAGCGGGGTTTCGGCGGACGACGGCGCGGTGGCTTCCCCCGTCTCGTCCGCGTTGGACGCGTCCAACGACTCCGACGGATCGCCCCCGGCGTTCGATGGCTGGGCTACGTTCTGCTCGATGTCCATTTCGTCCGTCCCGCCGCGGTTCGCTTCGCCTCCGGCGGCGCGAATCCCGGTCGTCTTGCCGGCGCTTGCACCGGGTCGGGAGACTCCCCGGTGAAGTCTCGTGTCGTTCCTGTCCGGGGCCGCGAACGACGGAGTCCGCCCCTTCCTTCGTCGAAGGCGACGGGCGATCTCGAGGTGCTCGGGGCCGCGAATGTCGATTCGATCCCGGGAGCCACGCGGGGGGCGAGGGCGGATCCAGTGACGAGTCGGCTCCATTCTAGCCTTTCGGCGCCCGATCGACCGGTGTTCCCCCGAAGGGGGAGCCGCGAATGACTTCGCCGAAGGCCGAAGGGGAAGTGACCGACCGCGGTGGCTCCTCCGAGAAGACGGTCGTCTGCACCGTGATCAGCGCCAACTATCTCGCCCGGGCGCGCGTTTTGATGGAGTCCGTCGCCCGCCACCACCCCGATTGGGATCGCCACGTCCTGCTCGTCGACGACGTCGCGGGGCGCTTCGACCCGGGCGGCGAGGCGTTCTCGCTGACGGAGGTCGCCGATCTCGCGATCCCGGACGCGCGCCGGCTCTTCTTCCGATACTCGATCCTCGAGCTGAACACGGCGGTCAAGCCGCCGTTCCTGCGCTGGCTCGTCGACGATCGCGGCTACGACCGCGTGATCTACCTCGACCCGGACATCGAGCTGTTCGCTCCGATGGAGGAGGTCTCGCGTCGGCTCGACCACGGCGCGCTCATGTGCCTCACCCCGCACCTGGTCGGCCGCAACGGCGACACGCGGAAGCCGACCGAGCTCGAGGTGCTCCGTGCAGGCAGCTACAACCTCGGCTTCCTCGCCGTGGCCCGCCATCCGGAGCTCGGCGCGTTCCTCGACTGGTGGTGGGAGAAGCTCCAGACGCAGTGTGTGGTCGACTTCGAGCGTGGCCTCTTCGTCGACCAGAAGTGGATGGATCTGGCGCCCGGACTCTTCTCCGACGTCGAGGTGATCCGCGACCCCGGCTACAACGTCGCCTACTGGAACCTCGGGCATCGGCGCGTGGAGCGGCAGGGAGACGACCTCGTCGTCCTCGGGCGGCCCCTGGTCTTCTTCCACTTCAGCGGCCTGGACATCGCGAACCCCGAGCCCTTCTCGAAGCATCAGGATCGCTTCACGCTCTCGACGTTGGACGTCGAGGCGACGCTGGTGGAGGCCTACTGCGCGGCGGTCTCCGAGGCCGGCGAGGACGCGTGTCGAGGCTTCGACTACGCGTTCGACCGCCTGGCCGACGGCCGGCCGATCTACGACGGGATGCGCGCCCTCTACCGCGAATCGCCGGAGGTCCAGGAGGCGGCCGGTGCGGACCCCTTCGCCCTGGATGCGGCGTTCTGGAACGCCTCGGCCGACGGGCGGGACGAGGGCGCGACCGTCTCTCGTCTCGCGCATCAGCTCTGGCGCGGGCGACCCGACCTCCAGGCGAGCTTCCCCGATCCGCTGGGCGTCGATCGCGCCGCCTTCGCGACCTGGTTCGCCGACTTCGGCGTCGACGCCGGCATCCCCGAGCCCTGGGTGCTCGCCGCCCGGAGCGCGCTTCGCGCCGCGCCCGAGCGCGCGGGGCTTCGCCGACGGGTCGGGCGCGTCGGTCGGAGGGCGGTGCTGGCGGCGAAACCCGTGCTCGCGCCCTACGTTCCGCAACCGATCAAGACGGCGCTGAAGCGACGGGTGCTCGGGCTCGACGGGCGGATCGAGCGCGCGCAGCCCGCCTTGCCCGACGCCCGGGACCGCCTGCGGGCGATCTCCGGCTTCCATCCCCAGGACGAGCACGACCGCGCGACGGGCGAGGCCTGGATGGGCGGACTCGGAGAGGTGCTGCTGCCCGACGAATTGCCCGGTGGAACGCTGGTGATCGAGGGAACGCACCGGGCGCCCTTCCACGTCGGCGACGAGACGCGGGAGAAGCTGGTGGTCACGCTCGAGCTCGACGGCGTGCCTGCCGGCGACTTCACGGTCGAGCGCGAGGGGCCGTTCCGCGTCGCGTGTACGCTCGACGCGCCCGAGGACCCGCCCCACGTGCTCGCGCTTCGGGCCTCGTCGACGATCGTCCCCTCCGACTACGGGGTCGGCCGGGACCCGCGTCCGCTCTCGATCCGGGTGGCGCGGATCGAGCTGGATGCGCGTCCGCTCGTCGAGTTCGGCGCCCAGCCGGGCGTTCGCGCCGCGCCGGTGCGGGGCTACGCGGCGGGGAACCCGACCGAGGCGGGCGCGACCGGCGTCAATCTCGTCGGGTACTTCCGGCAGGACCTCGGGATCGGCGAGTCCGTTCGTCTCGGGACCCTGGCCGCGGATGCCGCCGGGATCGCGTCGCGCCTCGTCGACTTCAGCGAGGGCTGCACCAGCCGCGCCGGCAACGCGCGCTACGAAGCGCGCCTGGGAGAGACGAATCCCTTTCCCACGAATCTGATCCACGTGAACGCCGACCAGCTCCCGCTCGCCTACCGCACGCTGGGCGGCGATTTCTTCGAGGGGCGTCACAACGTCGGGATCTGGCACTGGGAGCTGCCCGATTTTCCCGAGGAGTGGGCGGAGAGCTTCGAGCTGGTCGACGAGCTCTGGGCACCCAGTCGGTTCGTGCTCGAGTCGCTCGCCGAGAAATCGCCGGTGCCGGTCGTCCACATGCCTCATGCGATCGAGCCTCGGACGCCGACCGCCGTCGATCGGCGCGAGTTCGAGCTGCCCGAGGAGCGCTTTCTCTTCCTCACGATGTACGACATGCACTCCTTCCAGGCGCGCAAGAATCCGGAGGCCGTGATCGAAGCGTTCGCGACCGCGTTCCCGGACGCCGACGCCGCCGGGGTCGGTCTCGTCGTCAAGGTGATGAACGGGGACAGCACGCCGGCGGACGCGGCGCGGCTGCGGGATCGAGCGCGGGCGCTCCCCGGGATCCATCTCGTGGAGCGGACCCTCGACCGCGACGCCGTCGATCGCCTCGAGTCCGCCTGTGATGCGTTCGTCTCGCTCCACCGGAGCGAGGGATTCGGTCTCGGTCTCGCGGAGTCGATGGCACTCGGCAAACCGGTGATCGGCACGGGTTGGTCCGGCAACCTCGACTTCATGAATTCCACGAATTCGGCGCTGGTCGACTACGCGCTCGTGGAGATCGACCGCGACCACGGCCCCTATCGAAAGGGCAACGTCTGGGCGGAGCCCGACGTGGAGGATGCGGCGCGTTGGATGCGTCGCTTCGTGGAGGCGCCGGAGGAGACCGAGGCGCGGGCCCGCGCGGGGCGACGCACGATCCTCGAGGAATTCGCGCCCGAGGTGATCGGCAGGCGCCAGCGGAACCGCCTCCGTCGGGTCGCGCGGCGCGCCGGGCTCCTGGACGCTCCCTCGACGCCGGGGACGAGCGGCTAGAATGGCGGGCAGCGGGGCGGCGTCGGATCGCGCGCGCGGGAGGATCGAGAGATGACGAACGAAGCCGGGTCGGTCGCGATGGCCAAGCTCGAGATCCGCAAGGGACCGGACGCGGAGGTCTCTGCCGGTGGACTCCGCTTCGTCGCCTGCCGCCGGGAGGTCGGTGAGATCGACGGCGGGATCACCCTCTATGTCTGGGGCCGGGCGCCGGGCGAGGACGAGGTCGAGATCCTGCGCATGGACCTGTTCCGCGAGCGCCCGCACTATCACGCGCCCGCCGAGAAGCAGGAAGAGACCCGGATCGAGGCGGACGACGCGGTCGCCTGGGGAATCGAGGCGCTCACGACACGCGCCGCCTCCTTCGCCGACGAAGCCGGTTACGGCCCGGTCGGCGCCACCCTCGACGGGGAGGCGCTCGGCGGCGCGGAGCCGCTGCTGCGGGGCCTCTTCGCAGGCCTCGAGGAGCCCAACGAAGTCTCCTATTTCGAGGTCCCGCAGGCGGTGCTCGACCAGCTGGCCGCCGGGTAGCCCTCGAACTTCCCGTTCCGGAAGCGGTTTTTCACGCTTCGAGGCTTCGCGACACGGTCCGGGACCATTCGCCCTTGACGCGCCCCGCGGAAAATGGCATTCACATGCCACTTGGCGACGGATCGCCAAGAGGACCTCGAGTGCCGAACCCGCCCTCCCAGCTCCGCGACGACGCCGGCTCCTCGCCCTCGGGCCGCGTCGACCGTCGCGTCCAGGAGTTCCGCGCGCGCGTGCTCACGACGGCGGAGGAGCTCTTCACCGAGCGCGGGATCGACGCGACCAAGATCGACGACATCTGCGAGGCTGCCGACGTCGCGAAGCGCACGCTCTGCAACCATTTCCCGACCAAGGCCCACATCGTCCAGGCGCTGTCCCGGGAAGCCGTCTCCCGGATGGTCGCGAGCATCGACGACGCGCGAGAGGCGGGCACGACGACCCGCGAACGCATCCGCATCCTCTTCGACGGCTTCTTCGCCTCCGACGACTTCGGGGTCGGCCCGGTCCATCGCGAGTTCGTCGGCGCCTTCTTCGGCGCCGCCCACGGCACGCCGGAGGCCGCGGAGGGCGAGATCCGGGTGTCCGACGCGGTGCAGGCTCTGCTCGCCGCGGGCGGTCCCGAGCAGCTCCCGCCGGGTGCTTCCGTCGAGACCTTTGCCGAGGTCGTCCTCGGCTCGATCTACGCGACGACCCTCGAGTGGGTCCACCGCGACGACTACGACGTCGAAGCGCGGACGTCCGAAGTCGGTCGCTTCCTCGCGAGTCTGCTTCCCCCTGAATGACGGTCCACGTGGCGACACGCGGACCCCGAACCCGAATCGAACTGGAGAGAACCCCTCATGAAGGATTTCAAGGACAAGGTCGCCGTCGTGACCGGTGGCGCGGGCGGAATCGGCAAGGCCCTCGTCAAGGCGTTCGTCGGTGTCGGCATGAAGGTCGTGATCGGTGACGTCGAGGAGCCGGTCCTGAAGGCGACCTGCGAGGAGCTCGGCGACGCCGTCAGCGGCGTCGTGACGGACGTGTCCGATCCGGCCTCGGTCCAGGCGCTCGCCGACCATACCTTCGAGAAGCACGGCGCCTGTCACATCCTCTGCAATAACGCAGGCGTCTCCGCGCCGAATCTCGACGTCTGGGAGACCGAGCCTTCGGACTTCGCCTGGGTCCACGGCGTGAACGTCGCGGGGGTC
>Ga0180429_10001113_pt1 | contig 23060 bp, 22 predicted proteins | sample SS_ome_FD_132428 | JGI IMG/M metagenome (GOLD analysis project Ga0180429, IMG submission 132428) | Hypersaline lake sediment archaeal communities from the Salton Sea, California, USA - SS_1_S_1 metaG | ecosystem: Environmental > Aquatic > Non-marine Saline and Alkaline > Hypersaline > Sediment ...
CCGCAGCCACGGTCACCAGAACCACCGGGTTGATGTCACACTCTCCGGCCAAGGCCTCATACCAGAGGTAGGAACAGGGTATCAAGGGGCGGCTCGAAGGAGGGCCATGTACCTATGCGAAGCTTCGTCTCTAGAAGGCTTCGTCCAACAACTCGTCTGCTACCTGACGAGTGGCTACCGGTGGTTTGTGACGGGGGAGATTCCTCCCCAGAAGGACCCATGGTCGGTCGACGAACGAATCGTCTTCAAATACGGCATTGATCTCTCAAAATCTCAACGTGCCCGCCGAAAGCAGCGGGGAGAGGCGAATCTCCAGTATCTACGCTGGCGAAGCTTCTTCGTGCTGGTTGCTTCGTGTCCCATCGGCGGGCACATCTTCTTCGATGAGGAACGCGGCGCCATCCGGGACATCCGTAAGCAGCCAGTCCGCGTTGGCGGCTACGCGATCAGCATGCGACGCGACGGGTCCGAGTGGCGAGAGGGGCGGGAGAGTTGGCGCGCTCACGTTCGAATCGACCGAGATCGATTCCTCGAGACGCGTGCGTTCTTCACGGAATTCGCGGTCGGCTGGCCGCGTGAGCGGCTGGAATCCGCACTCCACGAGCTTCCCTTCGTTCCGTATGCACCGGTACGACGTCAGCTGCTGGGAATTCTCCGAGACGTCAATGCGATTCGCGGACAAAGAGGGCTTGCCCCCGCCCGCACATCATGCCTCGTCCTCCGAAGACGCGTAGTAAAGCCATTCGAATGGCGGATGGAGGACCCGACCGGCGTACCGCCACCCGGTCCACGAAGATCGCCGTGAACCGGGATTCGATCTGGGACGACGGAGTCATCCTGCGCTCGGCATCGCACCGCGCTCGACGAACGAGTGGAAGGCAGCCCCTCGCGTCCAGATGACGTGGTCGACGACTCGAATTCCGAGAAGCTCGCCTGCCTTGCAGAGCCGTTCGGTGATGCGCTCATCGTCGACGCTCGGCTTCGGATCGCCCGAAGGATGATTGTGTCCAACGAGGAGGGAGACCGCTCCTAGGAGGAGAGCACTCTGGAAGACCTCGCGGGGATGAACCAGCGAAGCGGTCGCCGTTCCTACCGAGACGATGGAGTGACCGATCGGGCGGCTTCGTCCGTCGAGATAGACCGCGAGGAAGTGCTCTCGTGCATCGTCAGAGACGATTCGTCGAGCGAGGTGAACGAAGTGATCGGGGCGAGAAATCGGCGCCCGGGTCCTGAGGCCTCGTCCGCGGTAACGGATCTCGACTTCGCGCACCGCGACAGTGTGTTCAGGTAGCGACTTCATGAACTTTCCTCCTCGGAGCCTGGATGGCTCGGTTGGAGGGCGGAGCAGCGGGTGCGGGGGCCTCGCAAGGCCCGCAAAGCGGCCGCAGGGAAGCCTGGCGAGGCCCTTCAAGCACCCGCTAAAGCGCAGCCCGGCCGAGGCAGCCGGGCTCAGAGGAGGATCGCGGGGGCGTCGAGAACAACTTCACCGGTCGGGGAGTTGTCGATTACCTGCGGATACGCTGATGTCAGGCTGGTCGGCAATCCAGAAGCTCGGCCGGTTGACCGAGCTGGCCCCAGACAACTGCGTTCTGGCCGAACGCTCTCCCGAGCTGAATCGCGGCATCACGGGATACGCCGAGAGCGAGGTAGCTCTCTTCCGCGTTCCAGCCTGGATCCGCCGGGACGCCCGCGCCGGCGAAAACGACATATCCGTCGCCCTTGAGTTGCTTCAGAAGGTCGCGATTTCGGCGTGCGTTGTCTTCTGCGGCCAGCGCTGCAGAAGCAGGATTCCACGCCGTGATGAATACCCATACGGCGTGCTCGCGTTGTCTCAGTATCGCGTCGAGAGACGACGACGTCTCGCCAATTCGCACGGCGACAGGCTCGCCGCCCACATTCGCCTCGAATCGCGTTGACTCGTAGGCCGACCAGAGCTCTCGGTCATCATCGACGCTCATGCACTACTGCCTCGAGCGGAGGCACCGAGAATCGCGGCGCTCCGACGTCGCTTCTGGAATTGGATGGCCAGGTGGAACATGACCAAATCCTATCTGGTTCCTAGACTTCCGCGCTCTCAGCCCGCTCGGCGGGGTGAGTACGCATCCACTGGAACGCCTCTTCGAGCAGGCGGGCGAGGAGCGGTACGTCGCCCTCACCGAACGAAGCACTGTTTCTCAGGTCTCCATCCTCGCTGTAGGCGCGCTGCGGCGCGACTTGGTAGTACTCGCCGTTCTGACTCTCGTTGAGCCAGACCGACACACTCAGCCGTCCCGACCGGGCCGTATAGACCGGCCGGTTCTTTCGCTTCTGCTGTTTCGCCATCGCAAAACCTCCTTTCAGGGAGACGGCGTCTCCCTCATAGGGCCAGATTCCACCTGTGCCACCTCTCGTTATGGGAGGCTCGTCGAAGATCGTGACCTCGAATGGCGAGATTCTTTCCAGGCCAGGACTACTCGTTGCCAGCCGATTCTTCATCTACCTGCGGCCGGGTGATCGGGCGCACGTTGATGCGCACATCGCCCCCGGTCGGGATGTAGTCGAATCGTAGGGTCAGCGAGTCGTCGTCGTTGCGAAACGCGACGCCGATCTGCGTCCAGCTGTTCTTCATCTCCCCACGATGCTCGTAGGAGCGAATTCCGTAGATGCCAAGTCGTTCCATCTCTGTCATTGCGTCATTGTTCCTGTGTTCTGAGTTTCCATAAGCCGATCTACCACGAATGCGTCCGATATGGCCAGGAGAGTGTTTATCCACACGACCGCGACCACTTGGCCGACGTTGGCGGAACACTCGAAATCGGTGATCAGGAAGGCGCGGTCTTCTCATCAGCCGCTCCTCCCCTATTCGACCGACGTCGAGAACCGGCTCGCTCGTCGGCCCGTCGCTTGCGCCGCCAACGCTTGAATCCGGCGTCGGTTTGCATGGCGTGAGCCGCAAGCTGAAGAAGGAGCTCTTCCTCCGCGATGGGTTCTCCATAGAAGTCGGCGTAGTACTCTCGAAACGCTTCGAGGTCACGTTTCATCGCGCCGAGCAAGGAAACGCGAAGCCTAAGAGGTTCGCGGTCTTCGGGTGGGGAAAGCTGCATGCTGCGGATCTCCTATGTGCGGAATGAATGGCGCTGTGCTCCGTGTGCGCGCTACGACGCGTACGCGCTCTCGAACTGGATGTCCTGAGTCACCATGACTTGGAGCGGACTACCGGCGCCGACTTCGATCGTCGGGGGTCGGTTGAGATCCCGTCGGAGGATCTCTGAGGCCGCCGTTCCGAGTTGCTGGCCCAGGGCACCGGCCATCACCTCGCGCACGCCGGTTCCGGCGCGATCGAATGTGCCCTGCGAGACCTGGACCCCACCGGACACGAACGCCAGAAGTGCCGCGGTACCGAAAGTTGAGGCCAAGTGACGGTTCACGTCGCCCGGGACGCCGATCGTGCCCGCGAGGTCCGTCGCAGGCTCAGAAGGAAGTGTGAAGGACTGTCCATCCGGGAAGACCATCCGGCCACAAGTCACGACGAGACGCGTCTGCCCCCGGTCCGCCGGCGTCGAGTACTCGCATATCAGCTTGGTGCCCTTCGGTACAAGCACGTGGTTGCTCGTAACCGAGTCCCGCACATCTTCCGTGACCTGAGCCAGCACCGGCCCGGGCAGATCTGAGTGAATGGCCGTCATCAACGCCGCTGGGATGAGCGCGCCGGCCTTGAGTTCAAGCGACGAGTTGATGCTCGTCGCATTTGTCTCGTGGCTGCGCGGCGAGACGGCGACCGCCTCACTGAAGCCCCCTTGAGCGCGGATCGGAAGCGGCGGGGGAGCAGATGCGACCACGACCTCCAGCATCAGAGGCGCATCCATTGCCGTCTGGAGGGAGACAGACCGCGTCGGCTTGCGGACAACCACGGGCGGGGGCGGCACGGCGGGCGGGACCACCACACCGTCGCCCTCGCCCTCCCACCACGCATCCGTCCGTGGCGGGAGAGAGCGAAAGATCCGGTCGGCGTCACGCTCTTCGTGCTCAGGCTGGTCGCCCATCCAGATCACGAAAAGGAGAACGCCGACCACGAGAGCAGCGAGCCCAGCAAGGGGACGTCGGGAGAGCCTCTTGATCGGGGGGCGGGGATCGTCCAGCGAGTAGTCGAGCTGCTCCTTCGGCGCCGGCGGGGTCGTCATCGGCGCCGCCCCATCCCCACGCGCTTTCGCTTCCGCACCGGTGTGCTGAGCTTCTCTTGGCGGCTCACTCGAACGCGGGTCTTTCCCTTCACGAGAAGCGCCGTCTCGAACAGGCCGTCGACGACGTAACGGTTCTTGAACACGCGGTAGTTCCGGACGGCGAGGTCTGCACCCTCCTGAACGAGCAGGATGGGCGCGGAATCGCCTCCCCCCGCCGCGACGCCCTCCGGAAACTCGATGAACGTCCGCTTGCCGTCATCGAAGACCGCCACGGGGGCCCAGCGAGGTTTACGGCGTCCCTCCGTGGAGATCTCGTAGCCGAGAAACGCATCCTCTAGGTCAACGGTTGGGGACGGGGCCTTGGGAAAAAGCTTGTTGAGCAGTCCACCGCGGTCGCGCTCACGAACCGCCTGGTTCCACTTAGCGATCGTCTCCCGCGGGTAGTAGAAGCGGGCGTTGCGAACGTACTCCCCCCGATCGTTCTGTCGGGAGATGAGACCGATGTGGTACGTCCGCCGGTTCGTGAGCACGATGAGATTCGCCGAGATGTCGTAATCCCGCGGCTTGACGAGAATGTGCGGCACGACCTCGCCCTGCCACTCGCTGTATGCCAGCTCTGAGATCCAGCGCGTCGTGTCGCCGAAAGCGACGTTGAGCACCTGCTCCCCGGCCTGCAGCTCGATGTCGCAGACGCGCAGTGGCTTGCAGTAGAGGACGGGATAGGTCTCGCCGAAGGGCCAGATGACGAAGCCTGCCCGCTGCACAATCGGGGCTTCTCCTGTCTTCTTAAACTCCTCGAGTGCCCTCCTTGCAAAGTCGGCATCGCCACCAAGATGACTCCCGGCATCGCCGGGAATGTCGAACTCGACGGGCTCCGACACACGACGCTCGACCGCGTTGAACGATTGGGGCTCGTTCGTTTGGCAGCCGGCGACCAGAAGAGCGAGCGGTACAGCAAGACCAGCGCAGCGGTGATTCCAATTCATGATCGTTCCTCCGTGTACGAGAGACGCACGATGTGCAGTCCGAGACCGTTCAAAAAATCTGGCTTGAACTCGGCCGCACGGTCGAGTTCGAAGATCCCTCGGTACCGGCGAATCCCAAGCAGCCGACCATCCAGCGCCCGTACTCGCTCCCGCCAAATTGCCTCGAAGGTGCGATCGCCGCGGTCCACAATCGACGAGAGCTCAACCTCGACCGTGGCCTTCTTCATTGACTCGAAGGGACTCGACGCCTGGTACTCCTCCTGGATACGAGCGGCGGCGGCTCCTCTGACGAGCGCGTGCGTACGCGCCACCAGCTGCTTCTGCGCGGACTGGTCGCCTACGACACTTCGCCAGTCCCGGAGGAAGGTCGCGAGCTGCGCGCGATAGAGAATTCGGTCGTCAAGACTCGTCTCGCTCACGCGGCCGACGCTCGCGACCGTACCGAGGTCGTCCACCTTCACGACGAAAAGCTCGGTCTTCGACTGGCCGGAGAGCACAACCAAGGCCATCGCGAGTACGGCGCAAACAGTTGCCATCGCGAAGGTTGCGCGGCGCCAGAAGATGGTGGCTTCAATGAACTCGCCGAACCGCTCCGTCCATTCCTTCCGAGCCCCCGTATAGGGATCGACTGAAGTCTCGGGAGGCATCATTCGCTCGTCTCCCGACCGCGGCCGTCGTTCCCGGCGCGCCCCGATGATCGTTCCCCCGAGCTCTTCCGGGTGCGGACATCGGCTCGAGCCCCGGCACCCCGAGCGCGCTCGAGGACGCGCGTCGTTGCATTACGGACTGTCGGCATCGCGGCGCGGTGGATCTCGCTGAGCACTCTCGGGACCGAGGTAGCCGTCGACGTCACGAAGCTCCGTGCGCGGCCGACCGGGCCCGACGCGGCCCGTGCGCCGTAGATCGCATCGGTCAGCGTGAGACTGATCGCACCGTTCATCATCGAGGCGGTCAGATTCGGGATTGACCACGCCAAGAATGCGAAGACAATCGAAGCTCCCAGGACCTCGAGCAGGACGGGCAGGGATTGCCCCGACTGCTCGAGCAAGGGAAGCCATCCTTCGACGAGGCGAACGCCTACACCGACGATCAAGTAGACGGTGAAGAGCTTCGCTCCCACGCCGAACGCGAACGAAATCAGGCGGCCAGCAATCGGCGCCGTCCACTGGAGGCCAGCGAATCCGACGAACAGTACGCCGGCACCCAACACGATGTAGGCCTCAACCAGCGTGAGAAGCATCTGTACGGCGATGACAACGAACGCGATGAAGATGAGGAGTGCGGTCGCCCCGAGGAAGACGCCACCCACGGCAAAGCCGAAGAGCCCGGTGTCAAAGATCTCGCCCGCCACGGTCGCCGTCACGGCAACGCCCTGCTCCAGCACGACCGACGGGTCCAGTACGGGAAGCCCCGATGCGCGCCGGCCCGACTCAGCGAAACCTTCAATCAGCACGAAGGACCAGCGCCGAAAGTTCACGACGAGCGCATACCCGAGGGACAGCAGGAAGATCTGTCGCACGAAACGGGCGAGGAGCGAGCTCGGATCATCCCGCTCGAGCAGCCAGCCCATCGCCGTCCAGACCAGCTGGATCGTCGCGAGCAGCAGATAAACTCGCTCGGCCTGGGTTTGCAGATTGGCAGACGCGCTTCCGATCAGAATGGCGAAGGCCTCGATCATGCGAGCCAGTACTTCAGAACGATTCATCGGGGATCCTGCCCGAACGGGAGATGAAGGAGCGGTGCGCTCAGCCTCGACTCAACGCGCAGGTCCGTCGGCCGCTCCTCGAGGAGTCGATCGAGGGACGCCATCCGAGCGGCCTCCCGAGACTCGGCCGTGGCGAGAGAAACATTCTGGGCGCTAATCGACGCAGCCAGGAGCTGACGTAGCTTCGCCAGCTCCTCGATCTGACGACTCGACAGCGCGTTGCCGACCTGAAGCGCTTGCATGCGACCAAGGGCGCGGCGATTGCGAAGGCCCAACGTCGTCAGCGCCTCGTCCACACTGTCTGCATCGCGTGCGTTGACGCCGCTCGCTTCAAGCGTGACCTCGAGAGTATCGAGGAGTTCACGCGACCAGCGCTGATACAGACCGGCGTAGTTGTCGGCGGGATCGAACCCCGGGAACGAGCCGCGAAACCGACCCGATACATTTCCAAGGGCGTAGGTAATCGCCTGTCCGCGGCGAAGGACCGCCTCCATCTCCGAGAGAATGCCCTCGAGCTCTCCCCAGGCCGGCGACCCCGACCGAAGCGAGTTCTCGAGCATGTCGCGGAGCATCGAGAGCTGGGTCGCTGTCTGAGCGAGCTCCTCGACATGACTCAGGATCGTCGTCGCGTGGTGGGCGGCGTCATAGACCGGAACAGGTCCACCGAAGAGCTGAGCGTCCGCCTCCACAGCGCCAAAGGTCAGCGCGAGTGAGGCTACGGCGCCGAATCGAGACACGTTGTTCATCCGTCTTCCTCTCCAGACTGGTCGCGTCGTCGCATTTCCCGCCAGCGAGCGGCCGCCTCTCCAAGGTCGAGCTCGTCCAGCCAATGGGCGGGCCAGGACGTGCCATGTCGGCCGATCAGCTCTCGTGCACGACGGATGTCCTCCGGCGTGGAGCGTCCGAGGAATGCGAGCTCGACGGAGGTGAGGTCGAGGTCGATCATTCGGCGACCTGACGGCGACACCACGTAGTACTCTCGCTTCGGCGCAGCGGTCGCGAGGAGCTGAATCTGCTGTTCATTGAGACCGATCTGGCGGTAGTGCTCTGCGTTTACCGGTTCGCCGGCAGCCGGATTCGGGAGCAGAATCCGAGTGGGCGTCGCCGAGAGCATCGTCTCCGCACGCCCGCTCCCGAACAGATCCGAGAGGTCCTGCGTGACGAAGAGCAGGGAGGCGTTCTTCTTCCGAAGCGTCTTCAGCCACGAGATGATGCGTGCCTGGAAGGCCGGATGAAGCAGGGTCTTCCAGGCCTCATCGACCACGATGAGGATCGGTCGGCCGTCGAGTTCCCGGTCGATGCCCGCGAAGAGGTGGTCCAGAATCGGCAGCGAGACCATGTCGCCGCGGTCAAGCAGATCCTGGTACTCGTACACGACGAACCGCCCCTGCTGGATCGTGTCGCGGTCCGCATCAAGCAGGCCGCCCTGCCCTCCTCCGACGCAATAGAAGGCAAAGGCGTCTTGGAGCTCACGGGACTGAGGATTGAGAGCACTCAGCGTCCGTGTGGACGAAGTCGCGAGACGAACGAGCGCCTGGTGGATCTCTCGGCGGCTCGCCGAGGAAGGTTTCACGCCCTGCAGAACGAGCAGAAGTTCGAGGAAGCTCTGCGCCCGCAGCAGCTCTTGCGGCTCGTCGATGAACGCGAGTGGCGCGAAGCCGTAGGCTGCATCCTCGCCGGCCGTGAGTTCGTGAAAGGCCGCGCCCACGGCGTTGGCCGCGACGAACGAAGAGAGCCCCAGATCGAAATAGAAGACCTTCGATCGGGGGTAGCGAAGGAACCAGATGGCGTACGCCACGGCCATCAGGCTCTTGCCACTGCCCGTCGGTCCCTGAATCATGGCGTTTCCGACGTCGCCTTCGGTCGGATAGAAGAAGAACGGCGTCGCGCCGCTCGTATTGGCTACGAAGAGCGGTGACTGCTGCGGGTTGGGCATCCCCTCGATGCCGCCACCGTCACCACGACGGCGCCCCGTCCAGATTGCGGTAAGCGGCATCAGGTCGGCGAGATTGAGGGTATGAAGCAGAGTCTTGCGGACGTTTCGGTAGCCGTTGCTGGGTAGGCTTCCTAAGTACGCCTCTACCGCATTCACGTCCTCGAGGCGAGCGGAGAACCCCAGGTTCCGCACGGCCTTGAGCAACTCCGAAGCCGCCTCCTCGACGCGTTCCGCGTCCTCGTCGAAGAGGACGATTGTCGACGTGAAGTAGCCAAACCGGACCGTGCCGTCGGAAGCCAGAGCGAGGGCCGACGTTGCGTCCGCGGCCATGTGGTCGGCATTCCCGTCCTCGATTCCGGGGTCCTCGCCTGTCGCCTCCCGCATGAGGCCGAGCGCACCCTTTCGCTTCTGAAGCCAAGTACGCCGCACACCCCGAATCCGTACCTCGGCGGTGGACGGATCGAGCGGTAGGAACCGACACGTCCAGCGGTACGAGAACGTCAGGCGCGTGAGTGCATCGAGCATCGCGGGACTCGACTCGGCCGGGAGATCTGTCATCGAAATGACGCGCAGGTGCCGAGGGCCGATCATGGGCGTCAAACCGACTCGCAGCGGCTCCGGCGTCAGATGATGGTCGAGGTACATCGCAGGGTTGGGGACACGCATCGGGTGATGAAGTCCCGTGATGCACGTCCGGAGCACCGTCAGGAGTTCACCCCCTTCAAGGCGCTCGACCTCAAAAACGCTTGTCAGCTGATCCTCGATCTCCCGGCATTCGTCCTGGAATCGCTGCACGAGCCGCTCGTCGCGCCTGCGCGCGTCTTCGGAGCGCAAGTCACGAAGGGAAAATCCGCTTCCCGTTCGCACGCCGTCCGCGCGGTGGGTCAGCATGAAGTAGACCCCCGAGCGGTAGTGGCGGTCCGGCGTGTCATAGGACCGACGCCGCTCCTCATCGAGAAGGCGCCCCGTCGGCTCGTCGAATCCGTTGGCGAGCTCCTCTGCGCGCGCCTCTGAGCGAACGACCTGAGACGACAGCTCCCAGCCGTCACCGTATCCGTGAATCGCATGGTTGAAGCGGGCGGAGCGGGCTTCGTGCTCAGACGGGTCGGCCGACTCGAGGTCAGCCCCCTGTACCTCCCAGATTGCCAAGCACGATCCGTCCTTGTTGCGCGCAAGGTTCGGCTGTTCGAGGTAGGCGTAGGGCACGAGGCTCGAGAACGAGCGGCGCCTTGCCGGTCGTTGGCGCGGCACTAAAACCACTCCGAGCCCGATGCCGAAGCAGGAGCCGCGGGCACGGGCGTGTCGATATCTGCCTCCGCCTCGTATTCGTCTGCGAGTCGGTAGTACCGGGCGTAGACAAACGGAAACTGTGCGTCCGCGCGCGTCAGTCGCCGCAGCCGACGTACGCCGGCGACGAGGATCGTCCCGCCCAGGACGAGCCCCACGACGGAGAGCCCGACGGAAAAGACAACCCACAGACAGAACAGCACGAGCAGACCGAGCATCTCGCGCTGGCACCCGACGTACTGGACGGGACTCACCAGCGATCGATGGATTGGCAGACGCCGAAGCTCGCGGAGTTCCTGCGTGGGGCCAGCTGCAGGCATCTAGAACGTCGCTCCCGGAAATCCAAGCGAGGCGAGCACGGAAGCGGAGGCAAGAACCATCCCGAGTCCCACCGCGAGCGCCAGGAGGTTCTGCATTCCACGCTGGTGGGAGCCGAAGAGCCAGGCAAAGCCGGCGATGGCGATCGCGATCAGCGCGATCGACTGCCCTGCGGGACCGGTAATCGACTCCTGCAAGATAAAGAGAGTTTCCTCCCAGATGTGTCCGCTTGATCCGGTCACGGCGTATGCCGGGCACGCGGTGAGCACGGAGAGCATGACCAGAATGAGATGTCGCAGCATGTCGTGAGTCTCCTCGGGAGTTGGCTGGAGTCAGCGAAGGTCCGTTTCGCGGGTGTGCATGACCGAGGCCCCTACACCTCGATGCCGTCGGGCCCGATGTGCATGCCGGGGTCGATCGTCTCGGTGACGTAGTCCGAACTCGTCGGTCCCCACTTATGGACCCAGACGAGCTCGGTGATCGCCGGACGCCGGTCTTGGCGTTCGAGGTAGACGACGAGATCGACGACCTCTCCGACGAGCGGCGCTTGCGAGGGAACACCAGCCTGCTGGGCGAGCTGGTCGAGCTGCGTGAGCGCACCACGCGCCGAGTTGGCGTGGATCGTCGCGAGTCCTCCGGGATGCCCGGAGCCCCACACGCGAAGAAGGTCGAGCGCCTCTGCGCCTCGCACCTCGGAGAGCAGCACGCGGTCGGGATTGCTGCGCATTGCACCTGCGACCACGGCCCGTGCGGAGAGCGACGTCCCGTGACCGATTCGACGCCATGTGGTCAATCGAAACGGGCTTCGGATTTCACGCGCATCCTCGGCGACGAAGATATTGAGGCTCGGGTCGAGCTTGTGCAGCTCAACCACGCAGGACTCCAGTAGTCGGGTCTTCCCGGTCCCCGTTGAGCCTGCGATCAGGATGTTCTTCCGGTACAGGATGGCCTCGCGGAGGAGCAGCGGGTCGTAGTCGCTGCCGAACTCCTCGAGCTGAAACAGATGAGGGGGTGGCCGCCGCAGGATGAGCTCCGGGCTGGGGCTGAGCGGGGGGACACAGCCCTGGACACGGAGCCCGAGATGCGCCAGCTCGACGGAGATCTCGGGGCTGTCCCGATGGATCTCTGAGCCCGCCAGAGTGGCAGCCACCCCCAGGATTCGTTCGCGCTTCGTCGCGGACAGGGCCTCGGCGAGCTTCCGCCAGCCGCGCTCGGCGAGAAGGCCGTGGACACCCGTGTCGTTGGCAATGAGCTCGCTGATATCGAACCGCGTGAAGCAATCACGCAGCTCCGCGGTGTCGATGCTCGCCTGTTCTTCCAGTCGCGCTCGTACGGAGTCCACGGCGTACCCCTACTTGCCGCAGTGCGGACACGGGCGGTGCGCAAAGTGCTTCACCGCCTGGAAGATCTCGTTCATGCGCTCCATCGCGCGCGACTCACCGGCGGTCATCGAGGCGGCGATACGACCCTCGAGACCAGCGAGCAGTTCCGGGAGCGAGGCCGATTCGAGGCCTCCCCACGCCCGCCACGCGCGGCGCCCCTCTTCGGTGATGCTGCGCGGTGACTGCAAGAGCTTCTTCTCGAAGAACTCCGCCTCCGGTCCGTAAAAGTAGGTCTGCAATCGCAGCCTCTTCGTGCTGTGCTCGGGAACGTCACTGGTATGCTGGTTGAACGGCATGTCGACCTCCTTCGAGGTCTTCACCGTATCAGCGATCTCTTTAGATTCGGGGACGGAAGATCATCGAAGCTACCGGCTACCCGGCATCAGGGTTCGCTGAGGGACGAAAAGCGGCACGGGCGCAGTGGGAGCCTGAAATCCGGGACTCCAAGAGCAAGCCTGCTCAATTGCGTCATGTCGCATGAGGAGCAGAACGATGAGTTCAACTAACGAAGTCTGCATCGTCGGCGGCTCCCGAACAGAGTTCGGGAAGCTGTCGGAGATGAAGAAGGTGCAGCCCCGTAAGCGCCTCTCCGAGCGTGAGGCGGTCGACGCCGCCTCCTATGCCTTCGATCCCGTGATGGAGCGACCTCGCGGTCCCATCCGGAAGATGGCCGAGGTCGCCCGCTGGGTGAATGAGCGACGGGCGGATGCGGGGCTCGACCGGATCAGCACCGAGACGGTGGCACGCCACATTCATCGCGCATTTCACGACAACCTCGTATCGGTCGAAGTTCGACGGAGGCGGGCGACGGAAGTCCCACCCCGCGCTGAGGGTCTTGAGCGCAAGCTCAAGACCCTCTACGGGCTCGACGAGGCGATCGTCCTCGACTGTCCCGAAAAGCACATCCGGCAGCGCAGCCTCTATGAAACGCTTCAGGCCAAGATCGGGTTCGCGCTGGCCGAACGCATGGCGGAGACCGCCGAGGACAAGTTCTCGAGCACGCACATGAAGAGCTTCGGCCTGGGTGGCGGCCGGACGGTCTGGTCATTCGCGTCACGGCTCCGTGCAGTCGCGCCGCCGACGTTCTGGCCGAATCAGAAGGTGTATGGGCTGTCGGGCTCGCTCTTCGAGAACGCGATGTGGGGTGGCGAGCACGTCGCCATGCTCGACCCGAACTCGTCGGCCGGCCGATTCGCGAACTGCTTCAGCGACGAAGCGATTCGACGGCGCGTCGGTTCCCCGCTGGTCGTGCCGAAGAACGAGCTCAAGGCCACTTTGGAGCGAACGAAGCTGTCGGAGTTTGGACGCGACGGGCTCCATACGGTCGGCATCTTCGGAGCCGGCCTGGCGACGATGCAGCCGCACTTCCGCCAGGAGATCGAGCATCCGGAAGGGGCGCTCTACGCTGTGCGCGACCCGCTCGAGCGCGTACTGCGCTGGGCGACCGAGGTCGACACCCTCTATGGGCAGCAAGAGGGCTACAGCGCAATCGGGTCCATCACGTCGGAATGGTTCGTCGTGCCGCCCCACCCCCGCCTGAAGGACGCGATCAAGCTGCCGAAGCTGCCGGGGCAAGAACCGAAGCAGCCGGTCCTCGACGCGGTGAACGAGGAGCTCGATCGAGTGCGGGAGCGCCTCGTGAGCGCGAGGCTCGCCGAGCTTCCCCAACAGGTGAACCAGGTCTACCTGATGGGCGGCGGATTCGGGAAGGCGAGCGTCCTCGACTACCTGGCAACGGGCCCCTTCGCGAAGAAGGTGAGCATCCTCGTCACCTCGTCGGGGACGGCGAATCGCCTCCTCACCTGGCACGGCATCAAGTAGATCCGAGCCACTAGACCACCGCCTCCCCATCCTGGGCCAGGTCCGCACGAGCCCGAAACGTCGGGTCCTCGTAGAAGCGGATCTTGGCCCCCAGGATGGGGGGCGCGTTGGGCGCGAAGATGAGCGCCGTGTCCTCGGGCAGGCGAAGCACCTCGTCCGGGGTGAGCAGCGGCCGCTGCGTCTCCTGCTCGGCCGCAATCACGTGGCCAAGCCACGGGCTGAGACGGCTGCCCGTGTAGGTGCGGGTCTCGCGGTGGACGGTCCGGGTGCCGGTCATCTCCGACAGGATCCGCGCCGTCTCGAGGCGATTCGGGCGGAACGCGATGCGGACGTCGCAGTTGCTCGAAATCGCCTCGTCACGACCGTAGAGGGCGCGGATCTGCTCGAGGTCCTGCACCACAATGTAGGCCTTGATGCCATAGCCGGCGATGTAGCCCAGCGCGTCGTGCAAGAACGGCATGCGTCCGAGGGCCGCGAACTCATCAAGCAGAAGCAAGAGCCGGCGCCCGGCCCCCTCCCCTCCCGAACGGACCTCGAGCGACTCGGTCAACCGGTGGAGCACCTGCTGCAGGAGCAGCCGCATCAGGACACGCGTTCGACGCAGGTCGGCGGGCGGCACGGTGAGATAGAGCGTCGTCCTGTGGTCGTCCTCGAGGAACGACTCGACCGTGAAGTCCGAGGCCTCGGTCATCCGCGCCACGACGGGGTCGGCGAAGAGCTGGAGACAGCGGCGGACGGTGCTCACCACGCTCGAGGCTTCATTTGGGCTCTTCGACAAGAGCGCCTGAGCACCGGCGGAGACCGTGGGGTGCGTTCGCGTGGGCTCATCCCCGCCCGGCACGCGCCAGTCCCGCTGGCCGTGCGCATTGTGGACCGTGTCGATCATCTCATTGCAGAGGGTCTCGATCGGCACGCCAGGCGTCGCGATCAGGTCCAGACACTCCCGAAGGGTGGCCGAGGGTCGGGCGTACAGCACGTGGAGGATGAGCGCCGTCAGGAAGTCGGCGCCGGTCTCGGTCCAATGGACACCGCCGTCTTCACTGCCATCGCCGGGGTCCATCACGATGCGGGCCACGTTCTGCGCGTCACGAACCTCGAGCTCGCCCAGCCGGATCGCATCGAGCGGGTTGTACCGAACGCGCACCCAGGGCTCCTTCCCCGCTTCGCCCGATTCCGACTCGCTCAATCCCGCAGCCGTCGGGTCGAACCGAAGGACGCGGTGCCCGAGTACCTCGCTTCGCCAGCGCGCTGTGAGCTGCGCGTTCTCCGCCTTGAGGTCGTGCACGATGGCACTGTCGGTCCAGCCGCCCAGCAGCGTCGGCACGACGAGCCCTACGCCCTTCCCGCTCCGGGTCGGCGCGAACGCAAGGCAGTGAGAAGGACCATCGTCACGGAGGTACCGCAGCCGTCCCCCTTCCCGCAGCGCACCGACATATACCCCAGCCTCCGACTGCAAGAGCCCGGCGTCGCGCACCTCCGGAGGCCGCGCGAAGCGCGCCGAGCCGTACAGGTCCGTCTGCCCACCGACCTGCCGAGCGCGCCATACCGAGTAGGCAATCGCACCAAGAATCGCGCCGTGCGATGGGATTCCGATCGCCCAATGCCCTGCCTGCCAGATTGCCTCGGTGCCCGGCACCTCGCCCAGCTGAAACGACCAGACGAAGAAGCTCCACGGGGCATAGACGGGCCCGATCCAGGGCTCCCCCAGGACATCGGCGTAGCCCAGCCGCCAAGCGGCCCATTGGGTGGTGAGCCAGGAGCTGCCGACGACGCAGAGGAACGCGATGCCCACGGTCCCCCACATGACGCCAGCGGCCTGGTTGCGGCCGCCGCGAGGAAGGCGATAGGGCAAGGACGACATCTGCGTTTGCTCCGATCGGGGTTGGGACTCAGCGGCGTCCCCGCTCCGCCTCCTGGACCCGCTCGAGGTCATCGATGCGCCAGGCCAGCTGCTCGCCGGCTCGGGTTGCCGTCGCCTGCACTTGGGATCCCGGCCGAAGCTCCCCCTTGCGACTGGTCTCGAATGCGAGAAACGATCGGCCGTCATGGACAACCGCGAGGCGCTCCGCCGTGGCGCCGCTCGCGTAGCCCACGAAGCGCCCGCGATACCGGCGGCCCTCGATGGGCGTCATCTTCTGGACCGAGGAGCCCGCCCCCGTCACGAATCGCTCGAGCTCTTCCATGGTGTGCTCCTCCTGCTGGCTGAGGTCGGCGAGCGCCATGATGGTCTCGAGCCAACCCGTCGCGAGAATGCGCCGCACGGCCGGCTGATCCGTGCGCTGCAAGAGCGTTCCGAAAATCGTCCGAAACTGAACTGCGCGTCGCTCCTCGTCGAACCGTACGAGCTCTCGCAAACTGGCCTCTTCGTCTCGATACACGGCGAACGAGTACGGCGGGGCCTGGGGATGCGCTCCCGCCCCGCGCGCGACGGACTCGAGACGGATTCGGTCCCCCAGATGCAGTCGACCCGCGGCGCGGGTCGCCAGGATCCGGCGGGTCTGCGGGACGTAGTAGACAACGCCCCCGTCCCCTTCGAGGAGGAGATAGCTCCGCCCGTAGAGATCGTTCGTGAGCCCCGTTCCCAGAAGACGTCCAGCGACGTGAACGCCTTCGCCAGGCTGCACCCGCACAACCTCCGCAAGCGGCGCCTTCATGAAGGGCGCTCGGCGGGCCACGCGCTTTTGGATGTCACCCACCTGCTGGAGCTCCTGCAGGAGCCCCTCGTAGCCCGGCTCGAGCCGCCAAGAGAAGGGGCCCTCCTTGGCGGCGAGACCGAGGTCTCGAAGGACCTGAAGCCGGCCCAGCTCCTGGCGTCGCCGGAAAGCTCGACCAGCGTGTCGCGGCGGCAAGAACGAAACCCGCACCCGCCCTCGCTCATCTGCTCTGGACCGGAGCGCTCGGTCGAGCGAAGTCCGCCGAAGCGCGGCGACCTCCTGCTCAATCGACTGCACGTAGTCGCGCTGCGTGCGGTAGCCGAGTTCACGCGTCGCGAGCTCCTGGCTCTTCTCCCGAAATCCGTGCTTGATGAACTCGGAATCGATCTCCAAGAGCGTCCCATCATCCCGCCGGCCGCGCAGCAGGATATGGACGTGGGGGTTGTCCGTGTTCTGGTGCTCGATCGCCACCCACTCGAGGGAGGTATCGAGCTCGCCAGCGACCTCCTGCATCAAGTTGCGCGTATGCGCTCGGAGGTCCATACGATGGGCCTGCTCCGGCGACACGATGAGCTTCCAGACGAGCTCGTCCCCCGCCTGCTGCCATGCGCGCGCGGCACTGGAGAGCGACTGCTCCTCGAGCGCAGAACCAAACCCGACGCCACGCGCTCCCTCCCGCTGGGCCCCCTCCCGTTCGAGGTAACGCGCGTGTGCTGCCCAGGCCTTGCCCGGGGTGTTCTTCACGTAGGCCGCTTTAACGACGCTCCGCTGAAGAAATGGCCTCTGCGGCCTGGTCACGAATCGATGACCAGCCCGCCGCGAGAGTCGCCGGGGGCGCTCTTTCCGAACCAGAGGCGTGCGAAGCGTCAGCCCATCCGACATCAGCGCAGCTCCAAGCGGCCAACAGGCAGCGACTTCGGCCAAGTCCAGAGCAGCAGCAGACAGCCCCGCACCTGCCGCTCGTCGACCGGCCCGTAGTACCGCGAGTCCCAGCTCAGCGGGTGCGAGCTGAAGAGCCAGAGCTGTCCTTCGCCGAGCAGGAACGAACCGCCTGCTAAATGGTCAAGCGGGCGGCCTCCACTATCGACCGATCGGACCCTGGAATCGACAAGCAGACGACCGTTCACGCGAACGCCCGAGACCTCTACCAGGACCCGGTCGCCCGCGACGGCAACCACTCGCTTTCCGACCGGCTCTGCCGCACCGGGGCAGCTTCCAGAACGAAGGTACCGGCGAGCGCGGCCAAGGCGCGCCGCAGCCTCCGGAAGGCACACCAGCACGAGGTCACCAGGAAAGATCGACTCGTCGTCGACCGCTCGCTCGGTCAGCCAATAGAGGCCACGGGGCAGGCTGTCTGTGCGCGGGAACCGCAGAGGTGCCAGCACGACCTGCGCACAGACGGTCGCTGCGATCACGCCGATCGCGATTCGAGCTCGTCTCCTAATGCTCGGGGTCTCGAAGTGCACATGGTCAATCTACTCATGGCGGGAGCGGATTGAAGGCGGGGGGCGCGTTTTGGGAGTTGCGACGGGTCGCCGCGACATCACTGGGTCACGAGAAACGAAGCGCTCGCGGGGTGTTGCCGATGCCGTGAGTCACTTCTTTATCTTGCTTTCAGCGAGCCAGGCCTAGCGGCTTCCTACCGCGCGCTCCACAGCACCCTTCGGGTCCTTGTAGAAGTCAGCTAGCTCGAGCAGCTGCTCGTCCACATCCAGCGCCTCCCGACGATTCGCCGTCGGCACTAGAACGCGTTTCGCCCCGTTGTCGAGGGCAAGCTGCATCATCTCCGCGAGGCTTGGGAGCCCCTTGATGTTTCCCTGGATTGAGAGATCACCGAGCACCATTGTGCCGCCCTGGATCTGCGCGTCTCGAAGTGCGGTCAGTGCGGCCACGAAGAACGCAACCCCGCCTTCGCAGGGCACCTTGGAACCGAGAAGATCGACGCCCTCGACGTGAAAGTCGTGCGTGTCAACAGCACGCCCCACACCGAGCTCTCCCTTGTGTGTTTGGATATAGGAGAATCCACGCTGGCAGGCCTCCTTGAGGGCCTTGTCCATGCCTCCGGATAGCTTCAACTTCCCGGTTCCCGAGGCGGTCGTCACCTCAATTCGGTAGATACCAACCTTCCGTTCGGCTCCGCCGACCGCGGCGGTAAAGACGGTGCCCGGCGGAAGCGGATCCTGTGGGATCAGCTCACGTCCTCCCTCTTCGGGGCACGCCACAAAGCTCTCCTGCTGCGTAGCGCGATCGATGTAGCTGAAGCTGGTCTTCGCGTACTCAAAGGGCAGCATCTTCTTGAGCTGCTCTTTGACCCGCCGCCGGAGCTCCAGCGAGAGCTCCAGGTATTGCGCGAGCTCGGCCTCCGTTTGCCCGCCATCGGGATGGAGAATCTTTAGAAATCCGGACACGCAGCGACGAACCGCCGTGTCATCTCGCTTGTTCAGATGACTCCCGAACGCGAATGATCGGTCAACGATTTCGGTGAAGTTCTGACGTCGAAGATGCCGGAATGCCTCAGCAAGGTAGTCAACGATAAACCCGTAGTGATCCGTCAACAGCGCCGGATCCATCTTCGGCATCTCCCAGCCCGGGAGGTAGCAATGGAGGCGGTCAATCAGGGCCGCATCCTGCATCGCCTCAGGAAGAGGCTCGAATAGGTGATGAGTCTTCACGAGCATGTCGATCGGCTTGTCGATATTCCCGACGAAAACCATCGAGGCGTTCGCGGTGATTACCTCCTTGCCGCGAACGAAAGAGCCCGACTCCATAAAGTCTTTGAGGATCTGGATGCCGTCCTTCTCCTTGAAGCCAACTCCCGCAACTTCGTCGAATGCAACCACATCCCACATACCGACCAGCCCAACGCGCTGTGTCTGCATGTTGTAGAAGAGGTTCGCCGTCGTGGTTCCGCCACCCGAGATCAAGACCGAGTACGGAGAGATCTCTCGGTAGACGAAGCTCTTCCCCGTACCTCTGGGGCCGAGCTCAATCAGGTTAAAGCGGCTCTCAACGAAAGGAATCAGGCGAAGAATGAAGTGCAGCTTGAGACGCAGACTCTTGGCCGGGTCGTCGCCGCAGAGCTTCTCCAGATAGGCAGGATCCACTCCCGTGGAACGCAAGACGAGATCGAGCCATTCGTCACGTGTGAATTGGGCACGAGCCGCAGAGAATTCATCTGGATTGAAGCTCGCCAGCTGAATCGGCTTGAGGCTCCGAATCAGGAACGGGCTCTTCTTTCCTTGCGCCGTGTCGTCGTAGAAGTACTCGAGCTCGAGCTGAGCCCAGACTCCGCCCTGAAGGAGGCGCTCGAACTCCCGCATATAGCGGTCAGGGACGTGAACAAACTTGTCGCCGAAGTTGGCGAGCGTGGCCCAATACTTGTCGTCACTTGCTACCAGACGCACTGAGACCTTATCAATCAGCGTCTGCTGCCCCTTCTCCTTTAGCCTCGCCTGAGCCTTAGCGGCCTCGTCGGGGGATACGTAGCTCTCAGAGAGGGTGTTGTTGACGACGTCGATCCCCATCTGAATCGCGACGGGATCTGACGAGGCGCAGTACTTGCCCAGGAGATACTCGAGGACGAAGACCGGCACATTCGCGCCAACCTTGACCTTTCGGACGAGATCCTTGCGAACGACCTTTCCGGCGAACGCCTCATTCACCTTGTCGTCGAGCCTGTCGAGCTGAATCTCTTCGGCCATAGCTACTGGATCACCTCTACCGCAATGGGCTCAGTATCTTTCAGCACGCGGTCTGTCCCAGCCTCGATTACGACGATTCTCAGCTCATCAATACTATCGTCCTCTAGCTGAAGACCCACGTCGATGGACTCGGCCCTCGAGAAACCGATCAAACGCTCCTCGCCGCTCCACCCAGCCGTGGCAAAGGTGGCCTGAGCGACGGTGGCGTTGTCAACGGATACGCCTAGTACGCGCACGCTGAGCGGCTCCAGCATGTCGAGCTGGCGCGGCGTGATCCGTACGGAAAAGATCCGGTTCGTGATGCGTGCCGGCACAGACTCGAGCACGATTATCTCGGCAGCCTTTTTCTGAGCCGGACGGCGCCCCTCGAGCTCGAAGGTCAGTACCGGAATGATGAGCTCCTGCAGCGTCAGACCACCGTGGTGGAAGGCCAGGCTTCCGCCCGCCTTGAAGACTCCAGTGCCCCTCGGTACGACCAGATCAAGATCGGTTCCCTCGTAGCCCAGATCGCTCGGAGTGAGTCGTACGCAAGAAGAAGGCGTAGATCCCCCTCGGCCCACCCAGCATCGTCGATGTAGATCGACCGTGTTTCCGCCCTCGGGCGGATCGATTTTCATATCGTCGCCGCGGCGCTCACTAAAGAGGTGACCGTGGTCGGCAGACACGACGAAGTGCGTGATCCCCGCGTCGGCCAGGCACTGAATCGCGGCGCGCAGATCCTCGAGCACCGTCCCCATTACCTTCTTCGCCACACCAACGGACACGTTCTCGCCGATTCCATCGATCTCCTGCGACCGTATCACCACGACCTTCGCATCAGCGACCGCCTCTGCCCGAGCTTTCGAGGACATGTCGTGCACGAATCGATCTAGGGTCATCTCGATGAGACCCGGGACCGCTCCCTTCGCGAACTCCATTCGTGCGGCGCTTCCAACCAGCGCGCGACCATCGATTGCTCCCGAAACGCCCCTCGGTGACTCCGTCATTGAGAAAGATCGCTCGGCCCCAGGCAGAAGGGCTGTCATCCCGAGGTCAGTGATCGTCGGAGCAACAGCAACAGCGGGGCTGATCTGCCCAGCCGTCGCTCCTGTCGCCTCGGCAAGCCTCAGAAGCTCGATTCCCATCTCAAACCGCATGGCGTCCGCGATCAGGAACGCCACCGGGTGCGTGCGGCCGGCCACGTGTCGGCTGAAGATTTCCTCCTGGCGCAAGAGCCCCGACACCTGCCAGCTCGCGTCCTGAAAACGCTCTACGAAGCCCGTCGCCATCGCCTGGAGCATGATCTCGTACTGCTCGAAGACGTATCCTGATGCAGCCTCTAGCATTGCACCATCTCGCAACGCCGAGAGACGGTGGCGAGCGATGCGATAGCGCTGGTCCACCAGATGCCAGCCCCCGTCTGCCGAATACGCGTCCACCCAAGACTCGGCCGCGGTCGGTGGGTTCGTCAGCTCCGCCTTCAACTCGGCGACGCCCATCGCGAGCCGTGCCAGCTCGCCGGCGGCCTCCCAGGCCGCATGCCGCTCGGGAAACCGGCTTACCGAGGCCCAAAAGCTCCCGTCCTTGAGCCTGCCCTCAACAATCGCAAGCGCCTTCGCAGCGGCGCCGACCGACAGCCAGCGATCGCAGGCCTCGAGCAGTCGCTCCTCCTCGAAGCGGAACGTGTCAATCCGCCCAAGCGTCTCCGGATCGATCTCTGCCTCGGCAAGCCCAAACTCCTGCTCGACCGTATCCGCCAGCTCCTCGTACAAATCCGGATGCTCTCGCCGCAGCTTCTGGCACACCGCACGTACCCGTTCGCACTGATCCTCCGAGGTGGGCGCTGCGATCTGCGAGATCGCCACAGGCTCCGGCCCGTCGAGATCGCTCCGCATCTCGGCCACGAGCAGCGCGCGCGCGAGGTCCTGGGCCAAAGCATCCGCGTCGGCCTCAGCCGACAGCTGCAGACCCAGCCCCTGCGAAGCCAGCCGGGCCACCTTCGGCAGAAGACCCTTGTCCGCGGCCTCCACCCTGCGCTCCGGCTCAGCCAGGAAGCTCGGAAGCACATCCAGCTCGCGCGACGACCCGAAGATCGGCGCGAGCGGCGACGCGCCCCCGTCACCGACGGAGATCGAGTCAAGGTAGGCGAAATCGAGACCGTCGCGATTCAGCAGCTCGTCGATCTTGCTCTCGGAGAGCCCGGCGGACTGGAGCGCCTGCCGCGCGACCTGCGTGAGACCTCGCTGATAAGGCTCCTTCTCCCCACCCAGGCACTCCAGCTCCCGAAGCGGCGAGAGCATCTCCAGGTATGGCTCACCCGGAACGTAGATGAGGAGCCGCGGCGGCTCGGAGCCGCTCACGAGCGGCTCGCACGCCTGGAGGACCTCGTAGTAGGAGCCGGTGCTGACGACCAGGTGAGCGTCGCGACCACCGATGGTCGCCTGGGCTGCGGTCGCCTCCTCGCCCAGCGAGCTCTCGCCCTGAGCGGTCTGAATCCACGGCTGCCAGGCGCGGGCGGGGTCGTACCACACGAGAACGCGCCGGTCGTTCAGCTCGGTGCCGATGCGGCTGTCGATGAAGGACGCGACTATGCCCATCGTACGCTCCAGGCCTGCACGAAGGGCCTACGCACTGCTCTTCTTCCTTCGTTTCTTCTTGGGCGCGCTCTCTCCCTCACAGAGACCTTCTAGTCCGTGGGCAATTGCCAACGAGCGATCAGTCTTGCACTTCTCGCGCACCCGATCCGGCCAGATCGCATAGGCAAGATGTGACCAGTCGTACTCGCCCTTCTCGAGCTTCTTCCATGTGGCCTCGACATCCTTGCGCCACTTCGGGAGGCGGAAAAGCTTCCACAACGGAGCCGCGGTGATCTGCACGCCATCATTCAAATCGGGCTTGTACGGCAGCTCCGCAACGCGGAGAAGCTCCGCCTTCATCTCCGCAAGTTCCTCTTCTAGTTCGGCCAATTCTCCTACCTGCCTTGCCAGCTTCGCATTATCGCGGCCCTTGACTCGATCCATTCCCGCCTCAGCCTGAAGTCTGTCCTCTTGAACCTTCCGCAACTCTGGCTCCAGGCACTCATTGGCCACCTCGAACAAGGTGTCAGCGGTTAGACAGTGATAAAAGATCCA
>Ga0180429_10001114_pt1 | contig 23057 bp, 20 predicted proteins | sample SS_ome_FD_132428 | JGI IMG/M metagenome (GOLD analysis project Ga0180429, IMG submission 132428) | Hypersaline lake sediment archaeal communities from the Salton Sea, California, USA - SS_1_S_1 metaG | ecosystem: Environmental > Aquatic > Non-marine Saline and Alkaline > Hypersaline > Sediment ...
GGCTACATCGTTTTGTGCGCCTTTCTGGTGCCGGGATTCCCCTGGATTTTTCTGGTGGCCTACGGCTTTCTGTACACGCCTTTCATTTCCTACGTTTCCGCCCGGCTGGAGGGCATCGCCGGGCAGTTCGTGACCCTTCCCATGGTGAGGGAGGCCAGCTTCATCGCGGCGTCCAAGTTTTTCGGCTACCAGGGGCTGGGCATCTGGTACGCTCCCATCCCTTTCCACAACTACGGCAAGGCCACGGTGAGATGGCGCGAGATCGAGCTGACGGGCACCAGCTTCCGGAGCATCATCAAGGCGGAGATTCTCGTCTTTCCCATCGTCATGGCCGCCAGCCTTCTGTTCTCGCAATACATCTGGAGGCTGGCTCCCATTCCTTCGGCCCAGTATCCCTACGCCCAGGAGCTGTGGCACCTCCAGGCCCTCAACAACCTCCTGTTGCAGAGCGCCACTCTGGAAGGCGATTCGCCTTTCTTTCAAGCCCTGAACATCAACTACGTGGGGTGGGGCCTCGGTCTGGGGACCGTCACCTACGCCTTGCTGGCGGCCTTCAACCTGCCCATCATGCTCATCTACGGCGTCACGCGAGGTCTGGGGCAATCCACGCCCCACGGCGTCTTTCTGGAAGTCATCGGGGCGCTGCTGGGGAGGTACTATTTCGTCAAAAAGTACGGTTTGAGCTGGCGACAGTACGCACCCGTGCTTCTGGCGGGCTTTTCCTGCGGCATGGGGCTCATGGGCATGCTGGCCATGGGATTCACCCTCATCATGAAATCCCTGGGGAGCCTCTCCTACTGACCGGGAGGATCATTGCGCCCAAAGATCGAGCCTTCTAAGATATTGATATAATTAAATAAATATGGATTTTGGACCTTGTTCCCCTTTTCGCTTGGCTTTGGGACGGGCTTGAAAGCTCTTTTCATTCCCGCGCCAAACGCCCGACCATGAATTGCCAAAACTTTCCATCTTCTGAAAAATCCCCCTGAATCCCCCTTTGCCAAAGGGGGATTTGTCGGAGAATATTGGGTCGCGTACTTGATATAGGGACGCTCGGGAGCCATGTTTCAACGGGCCGGATCGAGTCGTCCTCGCGGGGGGAGGAGACAAAGGGCTCCCGAGGGATTACAGTGATGGTGTAGCGTATGACGGCGAAGTTTAAGGACGTTTTCACCACCGAGCGAAAGGAGGTATCCCCCCATGAAGGTCAAGATCGATTACGAGCTGTGCATGGGAGACCGCAACTGCAACACGGTCTGTCCGGAGGTGTTTCAGTACGACGAGGACAAGCTGATTTCGAGAGTGCTGGTGGACGAGGTGCCCGAGCATCTGGAGGACGCCGTCCGCAAGGCCGCCAAGGAGTGCGCGCCCGGAGCCATCGGCATCGAGGAATAGCCGTTTTCAAGGGGGCCCGACGAGAAGGGCCCCCCGACTGTTTGCGCCCGACGATTTCTCGGGCTGGACCGCCTGCGGGAGACCCGTCATGACCGTTCAATCTTTGCTGCGTCGAGAGCATGGCATGGCCATGAGAATGCTGGCCGTCTTGAAAAAGCTTCTGGAATCCGTGGAAGACGGAACGGAGGGGGGAACGGAGGACCTTGAATCCGTTTTGCTCGTCCTGGAAGGATACGTGGACCGTTGCCACCATGGCAAGGAAGAGAGGCTGGTTTTTCCGGAGGTGAGGAAAGCCGGTGAAGGGGACATGGAGGTCATGGTGGACGAGCTGGCTCTCGATCATGGAAAGGCGGCGGATCTGTTGCGTCGAATGAAGGAAGAAGTCCCCTCCGGTCCATCCTTTTCCAAGTCGGACGTGGAGGCCCTCGAGCCCCTGGCTCGGAGCTACATCGAGCTCATGAGGGAGCACATCCGCAAGGAAAACGCGCGGTTGCTGCCTCTTTGCGAGGCCGTTTTCCCAGAGGAGGCTTCCGGTTCCGCTCTCCGCCGAATGGAAGCGTTGGACGAAGAATTGCTCGGTCCCGGGCGAAAGGGGACGCTCCTCGAGGACTTGGAGAAGCTGTCCGCTCGCTATTTGTAAACAGTGCCGGAACGAAAAAGCCCGTTCGGGCAAAACCCCAATATCGAAATCCGATAAGTGCTTGCCAGGCATTTCCCGACGAGGCTCCCCTTTCTTAAAGGGGGTCGCCCGGAGGCTCCGAAATCGAAGTTGACGGAGCATGGAGGTCTTCATGAGGCGCTTTCATTCCTACGGGCCGGTGAACTGCCGGGACCATTTCTGCGTTCCGCGCGCGGAGCTGGTGGAGGCGTGCTACCGGCATCTCGTGGGCGATCCGGACGAGGGGGGGCACTACTTCACCGTCTGGGGACCGAGGCAGACGGGCAAGACGTGGCTCGTGCGACAGGTGCGCAAGGAGGTTGAAAAACGGTTGGGCGACAAGCTCATGGTTGGCTGCCTGTCGGTGCAGGGGGTGATCATGGAGAAGGACGACCCGGACGAGGTTTTCTTCATGCAGCTTCCTCGCGTGATCCGGGACGGTCTGGATATCGAGCCGGACGCTCCGGAAACGTGGGGCGACTGGGTGGACTGGTTTTCGACGAAGAAGGGCCTGTTCCGCAAACCGCTCGTTTTGTTCATCGACGAGTTCGATAGTCTGCCGCCGGGTGTCATCGACCGGCTGGTGACCTTGTTTCGGGACATGTATCTGAAAAGAGAGAGTTACGTCCTGCACGGTCTGGCTCTGGTGGGGGTGAGGGCCGTCCTGGGGGTGGACAGCCCGAGGGGGTCGCCCTTCAACGTCCAGCGCTCCCTCCACGTGCCCAATCTCACCGGCGAGGAGGTGCGGGAGCTGTTCCGCCAGTACGCGGAGGAAAGCGGCCAGAGAGTGGAGCCCCCGGTGGTGGACGGCGTTTTCGAAGTCACGCGGGGGCAGCCGGGCCTCGTGGGCTGGCTCGGCGAGCTCCTGACCGAGAAGTACAATCCGGGCTTGGACAGGGCCGTCGGTCCCGAGGATTGGAAAAGGGCGTACGCCGGCGCCCTCCGCTCGGAATGGAACAACTCGGTGCTGAACCTGGTCAAGAAGGCGCGCGGGAAATACGCCGATCGCGTTCTGGAGCTCTTCGGCCGTTCGGACCTGCCTTTCAGAATCTGGACGGACTGGTGCTCCTACTTGTATTTGAACGGGATCATCGACAAGACCACCGTCCCGGACGAACAGAGAAATCCGGAAACGGTGTGCCGGTTCTCCTCGCCTTTCGTTCAGAGCTGCATCTTCGACGCCTTCGCCGCGGACTTGGCGGGCGACCGCCTCCCCGTGCTCGCCCTGGACCCTCTGGACACCCTGGATGACGTATTCGACAAGCCCGAGCCGGACGTGCCCGCCCTCCTGGAGAGGTATCGGGGCTATCTGGCCCGCCTGAAGGCGAAGAACATCGATCCCTGGAAGGGGCAGCCCCGCCGCGAGGACCTGCATCCCACCGAGTATGTGGGTCATTTCCACCTTTACTCGTGGCTCTGCAACGCCGTGGGGCGTCGATGCATCGTCAGTCCCGAATTTCCCGCGGGCAACGGTCGGGTGGACCTGCATTTGCGCTGCGGGGAGAAGCGGGGGGTGATCGAGGTGAAGAGCTTCCGGGACCGCTCCGAGCTGGAGCGGTCCAAGCTCCAGGCCAGGGGGTACGCCGAAAGGCTGGGGCTGTCGAGGGTCGCGGTGGCTGTTTTCGTTCCCGTGGAGGACGAGACGGTCCTCGAGGCCCTTTCCACCCGCGAAGTCCTGGACGGAATCGAGGTGACGGTGACGGCCGTCGCGTGGACGTGACGGGGAGCCCTTGTCTTCTACCTTTAAAAGAACGAAATCGTGCGGCAGATATTCTTGGAAGGGCTGTCAAGAAACCGGTTTCGAAAATGACGATTGAACATCGGGGAGAGTAGAGGAAGGCGGGGGGCGGGGCGAATCGGAAGAATACCCAATGAAGTCCAAGGAATTTGGAGCCGAGCCATTGCGGCGGATGAGTGGAACAAGTTGGACCGACTATCTTTTCCGGCGGACCGCAAAGGATCGCAACCGCCGGAGAATTCGTCAAGGTACCGGGAGATAGCGCATGGATGGGATTTCGAATGGAATGGAATCGCTTGGCTTCGGCGAATGGTTCCATGAAAATATCGAATCGGTGGATTCGAAGAGCTTCGATGTCGCAAGAGTCGTTGCCGTCCATAAAGACAGCTACATCCTGAACAATGGCGAGAACGAAGTTTTCGCCGAACCGATCGGAAAAATGCTTTTCAGCGCGGCTTCTCCGATCGATCTTCCCACCGTTGGAGATTGGGTCCTGGCAACTTTTTATGACAAAGACACCTTTTCGATAATTCATGACGTGCTGCCCAGAAAATCACTCCTTAAAAGGAAAACGCCAGGGAAAAAAGTCGATTTTCAATTGATTGCCGCCAATATCGATGTCTCCTTCATCGTCCAATCCTTGGACAGTAATTTCAGCCTCAGGAGACTTGAACGATATTTGGTGATGGTTCGGGATAGTAGTATCGAGCCAATTGTATTGTTGAGTAAAAGCGATCTGCTCGGCCCGAAAGACATCGAAAATCGAGTGATGGAAATCCAAGAAACAATGCCCTCTTTGCAGGTGCAGCCATTCAGCAATAAAAACGAGGCTGACTTGCAAAATGTTAAAAACCTCTTGCTGCCCCGGAAAACGTATTGCTTATTGGGATCTTCGGGTGTTGGCAAGACAACATTGTTAAACAATCTGATCGGCGACGCTGCGTTTAAAACAAAGACTGTCAGGAAAAAAGACAATAAGGGCAGGCATGCCACAACGCATCGGCAACTGGTAAAGCTGGAATGCCAAGCGATGTTGATAGACACCCCGGGAATGAGAGAGCTGGGTAATTTTTCGGTGGAAGCGGGAATGGACGAGACATTTGCGGAAATAATGGATCTATCGGAGCAATGTCAGTTTAATGATTGCAGCCATGTCAACGAAAAAGGATGTGCCGTTTTGATGGCGGTAAAAAATGGACAATTGTCTGAAAAAAGATATCAAAATTACATAAAAATGAGAAACGAATCGATTTACAACGAAATGTCGTATTTGGAAAAAAGGAAAAAAGATAAACAATTCGGGAAGTTATGTAAAACCGTAATGAAGTGTAAAAAGAATCGCCGATAGCAACCGACGGGGCGGATTGACAATATGAATATATTCGGGGTCATATGATCCCGTGAAAATTTTCGGGCAAGCCCTTTATGGCCCGGCATTCGGTTTGATAGAGACCGGTATGGAATTCGCTCGACTTGCGGAATCCGACTCGGATGATTCGGAGGGTCTCTACGAGTCCTTGAAAAAAGTGGAGCGGGCGTTGAAGAAATCGTGTACGGTGCTTGATCGCCAGGACACTTGATCGACGAAGCTGAATCGAATTGAATTTCAGGGAGACGGGTGATCGTCAATAAGCTTCTAAAATCCTTGGAAAAAATCGCTTCAAAAATATACGGGGAAATTTCCGAGCACTTTCCCGTCGCATCGGCCAGCGACGAGTTTTTTTATTTCCCCCAGATGCGCCCACCGGACCCCGACTGGAGCGTTTGGGACCGTTTCTCGGCTGAATTTATAAAAGAGCTCGCAAACAAGCTCTCTCTGTGGGAAAACGAGATCGATGAATTGATCTTGAAAGCCCCATGCCCTGAAACCGCTGATTACGCGCAGATGAAATTGTTGAAGAAAGTCGTCCGCACGCTCGGGGAGCAGCTTGTCCTTGTAAGGACGTGGGAGACCCAGCCGTCCTTCCACCTGACCATCGCGTGCATCGGGTTGGCCGAAGCCATGGAGCAGGGCGTCGGCCCGGCGAGCCAACGCGCCGCCACCCTTCCGGGGTTTCTGGATCGGGCCGGGAGAAACCTGAAGAACGTGCCCGCCCCCTTTCGGGACCTGGGACTCGAAATGGTCGGGGACACCCGGGCCTATCTCGTCATGCTGAGAGAAAGGCTGCCCGTGCTTTCGGACGCTCTGGACGCCCTGGATCGGTTCGAAGAGAAGCTGAAGGCCGCGGCCTCGCCGGCAGGGTTTCGCATGTCTCCGGAAAAGCTGGCGTTGGTCGTCGAAAGCCACATCCATTGCGGAATGGCGATTTCCGAGGTGGACGACCTGCTGGACCGTGAGATCGACGCCATGAAGGGGGCTCTGGCCGGGGCGGCCCGCGAAACGGGGTGCGATACGTGGCGGGAGGCCTATGCCGCGATTCCTCCGCCCAAAGCGGGAAAAGACGGCCTTGTCGGCCTCTACCGGGACGAGGTGCTCCGCCTTGGGCGCCACTGCCGGGAAACAGGGCTGGCTTCAGGCCCTGTCTATGATGCCAATCCGGTAAAGGTGACGCCTGTCCCCGCCTATCTGTCGGCCATCCGGTCCGCTTCGAGCTACAGCATCGCACCGGGGCATCCGCCTTGCGGCGGAGTTTTCTACGTCATCAACGCCCATGATCCCAATGAATGGAGCAAGCCGTACCACAGGGAATACAGGGCCCTGTGCGCCCATGAAACCTGGCCGGGCCACCACCTTCTGGATGTCAGCCGGTGGAGCTTGACCTCGCCGGTCCTTCGCCCGGTGGAGCGCCCCGTTTTCTACGAAGGATGGGCCTGTTTCGCCGAAGAGACGCCGGCAAGGACCGGCTACCTTGCGGCCCCCGGGGATCGTTTGATCCTGGCCAAAAGAAGGCTTTGGCGGGCCGTCAGGGGAAAAGTCGATCTGGGGCTGCAAACCGGGGCCATGTCCCTGGAAAGGGCGGCGGCGCTTTTGACGCGGACCGGCATGTCCGCCCCGCGGGCCGAGTCGTCGGCCCGGAAATACCTGTTGAACCCCGGATATCAATCGTGCTACACCGTTGGCCTGAAACGGTTCCAGGCCCTGTACGAGCGTTACGGCGACAACGATTTGCCCGGGTTTTCAAGGCTTGTTTTGAGTCAAGGGGAAATCCGTTTCGATGACCTGGAAAGCGTACTGCAAGAAAAGCAAGCCCCTATAAACCCATAGCTTTGGCGAAAAGGAAAGCGATTTGACGCCATCGGAAGCTTTTTTAGGCTATCACTCGGAATGGAACCTGGGCAGCCCCGGCGGCTGGGATTATCAGCGCATCACCCAGGAAATAGGAAAGGCCGTATGGCAACGGCTGTTCGAGAATGGATCCATCGATTTCGAGCTCGACTTCGATCATCCGATGCTCTTCCCCGTGAACGGGCTTGTCAACCTGATGGTCGAAGCCCATCGGAAAAGGGAAGGCTCCTCTCCGGGCCTCATCGCGGTGGTGGCCGAAGAGGAGACCCTGGAAGACGTGGTGGAAAACCGGAACCTTGCCAAGGCGCTGGACGGGATCGACGGCATATCCGGGGCTTTGACGGCCCCCCAGTGGCTGGAGTCGAGAAACGGCCGGGTCTGCTATCGGGGGGAGCCGGTTTCCGTCGTTTTCATGGATTTCAATACCGACGTCCTTCTGGCACTGCACCGCAAGCACGGTCTTTCTCCCATGCTCCAGGCCGTGCGGGAAGGCCGCGTGATCAATCCCAGGGGAACGGAGCCGATCAACGTCAAGAGCATGTTCGAAGTCGTCACCGACCCCGAGGTCAACGGCTGCTTTCACAAGGAAACCGTGGACAGGACCCCGTGGACCAGACGGTTTTTTCCAAGGGCCACCACCGGCCCGGATGGAGAGGCCGTCCCCGATCTTGTGGAATGGACCCGCCGGAACTGGAACAACCTGGTTTTGAAGCCGGAAAGAGGCTATTCGGGCAAGGGGGTCCGCGTGGGCGGCGTGTACGAAGACGGCGACAAGGCCGTCGCCCTCGCCTTGGAAGAAGGCTCCTACATCGTTCAAAAGAAAGTGGACCTCTACCTGTGGGCCGAAGAGATTCCCGAACTGGATACGCTGAATCATAGGATCGTCCAAAAGACCTATCAAACCGATTTCAGATGTCTTTTCAGCAATGAAGGGATGCTCGGATTTCTGTGCCGGTACGGCCAGGTCCCCACGAACGTGGGCAGCGGCGGCGGGGTTCAGCCCATGGCGGTCCTTGAATCCGATCTGTCGGTGGGACGGGCCACGGACCGGATCAACGAAACGATCGTGAAAATGGACTACGCCCGTGTTGCCGAAGCCATGGAGCTGCAGAAGGATCTGGCCTTGAAGAACCGCTTCACCTATCTGCTGGGCCCGATCAAAATGGCGCTGCGTCCCCGATTGATCACCCGGGCCCAGATCGACCGTCTGGAAGCGTACTGCCGGGGAATCTGGGAGGATTGCCTCGTCCTGGAATCCATGTGGGAGAAAGGCGGGCTCGATCATATGATCGACATCGAGCCCGAAGAGCTGGAGATAGCCCGATCCCAGCCCTGGCGAGGCTCTCCGGCCCTTTTCGCGTCGGACGGGATTTTCAGCTTCGGAGCCCATAAGCAGCCATGACGCTTCAGGTGAGCGCCGATTGGTGGAAGGAAGCATTCGACGACGTTTATCTCGTGACCGACGCCCGTTCGGTGTGCGACGCCGATTTGACCGCCAAGGAGGTCGATTTTGTCGAATCCGCGTTGAATCTTGACAAATCGGCGCCGATTCTCGATCTTTGCGGCGGCCAGGGCCGGCATGCTCTCGAGCTCTCCCGGCGGGGCTTTTCGAGCGTCAAGGTATTGGATTATTCCGACTGTCTGATCGAAACGGGAAGACTTCAGGCCGAGAAGCGGAACTTGAACACCGAATTCATCCGGGGCGACGCCAGAGACACGGACCTTGCGTCGCGCAGCTTCGAAGCGGTGATCGTGATGGGCGGCTCCTTCGGGTATTTCGTCCGGGATGCGGAAAACAGAAGGATTTTGGAGGAATCCTTCCGGGTTTTGAAGCCCGGCGGCGGATTGCTGCTGGACTTGCCGGACAAGGGATACGCTCTCGAGAACTTTCAAGCGGTTTCGAGCCACGAAGCGGGAGGGACCCTCCGGATCACCCGAAAGCGCAAGCTTGAAGGGGACGTGATTTACTGCCGGGAGACCGTGATCTGCTCGCGAAAGGGATGCCTCCGGGACAAAACCTATTGCGTCCGTCTCTACGGTCCGGAAGAGATCGGTGGAATGCTCGAGGATGTCGGGTTCGTCGGTGTTTCTTTCCGGGAGGATTTCATGGACCGTCGGGAAAAGGGAGATTACGGCACGATGACGAACCGAATGGTGGTCGTGTCGAGCCGTCCTTTCCCGTAAGGGCTCGATGGCGGGTTTTCGAACTTTTCGTTTTTATCATAAATATTTTCACGTTGAATGAAATAAACGAGACGGTAGCTTTTTACAAGGCGCCCACGGGTGGAAAAACGATTGCTTTGGCGCCCCGAATGATTCAGGAAAACATGGCGATGGCTCAACAATGGGCTCGAGAAGTGGACGAAAAATTCAAGCGGCGGTTTTTCCATCGTTTGGAAGAGGAAGGGATGAAAATCAATCCGTAGGGGAGGGACCATCGCGGATGGCGCCTTGTCGGCTTCGCTCCCGGGGGACCCGTTTCCGCCGGGGCGGTCTTCGCGAATTTCCGGGTCGAAGGACGCTTGAAGCGACGAAGGTCGCGTGCTCGGCGGTCGGGCGGCGGGGGGCCGAACACGACAAGCTTTTTCACGACGTACATGATTCTGTGGGGGACGGCCTGCTTGGCGGCCCTGGCGCTGATGGTCCGGTGGAGGGGCGATCTGGAGCTGTTCCGGAAAGACTGCTGGTCCTCGGAGACGGCCGCTATCCCCTCGCGTGGCTCCCCAATCCGTTTCTCTCTTCGGTTCTGTACCGGAATCCACGCAAAAAGCGAAGAGGAGGAGAACGTTGGATCGAAAAGTCAAGATCATGCCTTGTCTGGACATGCGGGACGGACGCGTCGTCAAGGGCGTTCATTTCGTGGACATCCGAGACGCCGGGGACCCGGTGGAGTGCGCGCGGGCTTATTGCGAGAGCGGCGCCGACGAGCTGGCGCTTCTGGACATCACGGCCACGGTGGAGGGCAGGGGCACCATGCTCGAAGTCGTTCGGCGCGTGGCCGAAGTCGTCACGGTACCCTTCACCGTCGGCGGGGGCGTGTCCGATGTCGGATCGGCCGAAGAGGTGCTGCGTGCGGGAGCGAACAAGGTATCGACCAGCAGCGCCGCTTTTCGCAAGCCCGGGCTCGTCGAGGAAATGGTCAGGGAGCTGGGGGCCGAGAAGGTGACGGTCGCCATCGACGTCGACCGAAGCGCGGCCATGCCCTCGGGCTACGAAGTCTATATCGACGGCGGGCGGACGGCGACGGGGACGGATGCCGTCGAGTGGGCGAAGCGCGTTGACGGCTGCGGCGTTCCGGTCATTCTGCCCACGAGCAAGGCGGGCGACGGCAGCCGGACCGGTTACGACCTGCCGGTGATCCGGGCGATCGGGAAAGCGGTCTCGGCGGAAATCGTGGCCTCGGGCGGGGCGGGGGAACTGGATCATTTCCACCAGGCGGTGGAGGCGGGGGCGACCATCTTGCTCGCCGCGTCCGTGTTCCATTTCGGGATCATCGGAATCGGCGATTTGAAGAACCATCTGCGCGACAGGGGAGTGGCCGTTTCCTGAGACTCCCGGCCGTCTTCGAAGCCAAGTGCTTTCCGCCAATTCCCCCTTGAAGGCCAAGGGCGAAGTCGGAAGGCCGAGTGGTTCGTCAAGAAAGCTCGTTTACCGAATCGGGATCGGGATCGCTATCGCTGTCGGGATCGTTTTTTCGATGCCGTCCACCGCCGGGCGTGGGCGAACCGAAAATCGGGCCGCAAAGGGGGTGTCGCGGGGATTCTCCATGGATGTGGAAAGGTTCGGCAATTCGGGGTCGGGGGCTTGTGCGTCTTGAAACGGAGGGAAAGGGACGAGCGTGCGATATGATCAGTGAACCGGTGGAACGGGTTGCGGGCGAGGTGCCGAAGGCCGTCGAGCGCTTCTGCACGATCTCGGAGGCGTACGCGCCGGACGGGAAGTACGAGGGGCTGTTCGTGGAGGCGATGCGGGAGGTGACGGCGTGGCATATGGCCCGGTCGCCGTGGTATCGGAAATTCGCGGAGTTGAACGGGATCGCGCCGGAGCGGCTGCGGTCGATGGCGGACGTGCTGGCGCTGCCGCCGGTACACGCGAGCTTTTTCAAGGCGCACGAGGTTCGCTCGATCACGATGGACGAGGTGGCGGTGCATCTGACTTCCTCGGGTACGACGGGGCAGAAGTCGCAGATGTTCTTCGACGCGTTCACCATCGGGCATGCGCGGGAGATGGTGGACCATGCGATGCGGGCGCGAGGGGTGTACGGAGATGCGCCGGCGAACTACCTGGTGAACGCCTACGAGCCCTACGAAGGACTGAAGGTGGGGACGAGCAACACGAATCAGTATCTGATGAGCTACGCTCCGGTGGCGGATCGGTTCTGGACGCTGCGCTGCGTGGGGGAGGGGCGCCATGAATTCGATGCGTTCGGCGCGATGGAGCGGCTGGCGGAATGGAGCGAAGGGGACGCGCCGGTGCGGATCATCGGTTTTCCGGCGTTCCTGCACTTCATCCTGGAGCGGATGCGGCGGAGGGGGCGGCCGGATTCGAGGCTGCCGGAGGGGAGCTGGGTGATCTTCGGCGGGGGGTGGAAGGGGCACGCGGACCGGGCGATCCCGAAAGAGGATCTGTACGCGGACATCGAGCGGCAACTGGGGATTCCTTCGGAGCGGATCGTGGAGACGTACGGATCGGTGGAGCACAGCGTGCCGTACGTGGATTGCCGGATGCACCGTCTGCACCAGCCGACGTGGTCGCGGATGCTGGTGCGCGACGTGCGGACGCTGGAGCCCGTGCCCGACGGGGTGCCGGGGTTCCTGTCGTTCGTGTCTCCGTATATCACGTCGGTGCCGGCGCACAGCGTGGTGATGGGGGATTTGGGGGTGCGTCGCGGGGCGGACGAGTGCGTCTGCGGCGATCATCCGACGCCCTGGTTCGAGGTCCTTGGCCGAGCGGGCGTTTCGGCGAACAAGAGCTGTGCGGCGGCAGCGGCGGAGTTGTTGAAATGAAAAGACATTTCTGGTTTGGCGAGTGGTTGGACGACGCGGGCCTGGACGAGGCGCTGGGGGGGCTGGAAGCGCGACTGGCGCGAACGTTGTGCCGTCCGTTCCCGTTCGACGAGCTGCTGGCGGCGTGCGAGACGCTGGCGGGGCGCCTGACGCCGGGAGACGAAATTCGCGAGCGGCTGGCGGAGCTGGCGTGCGAGACGACCCCGCGCGAGGATGTGGCGGGCCTGATGGAGGGGATCTCGAAGGCGCTCTCGCGCGGGGCCCTGCTGGAACGGGTGCGCTCGGAGCTGGGGTGCTCGCGTCCGGGAGTCCTGTCGCGGAAGTATCCGGGACGGCAGTTCGAGTCGTGGGCCCCGCTGGGGTGCGTGGTGCATGTGATGCCGTCGAACGTGTTCACGGTGGCGGCGCTGGGGCTGGTGGAGGGGCTGCTGCCGGGGAACGTGAACGTGGTGAAGGTCAGCGCTCGCGACTCGGCGTTCGGGGCGCGCTTCGCGGAGGCGTTGTGCGCCCTGGATGCGAGCGGGCGGTTGAAGGAGTTCGTGGCGGTGACCCATGTGGCGTCCAAGGATCCCTCGCGGTTGCGGGGGCTTTTCGCGCACGCGGACGCGATCTCGGCCTGGGGGGGCGAGAAGGCGATCGCGGCGGTGCGCCAATCGGCTCCGCAGGGGGCGCGGGTGGTGAGCTGGGGGCACAAGGTGTCGTTCGGCTACGTGGCGGCGGAGTGCCTGGTGGAGGGCGGCCCGGAGCGCGAGGCGGCCCTGGAGGGCGCGGCGCTCGACGTGTGCCGCCTGGACCAGCAGGCGTGCTCGAGCCCGCAGACGATCTTCGTGGAGGCGGACGCGGAAGGGGTGGACAGGTTCGCGGCGGACTTGGCGAAAAAGCTGGCGGAGGTGTCGCCGACGGTCCCGGGACGTCTGCCGGACGCGAGCGAGCAGGCGGAGCTGACGACGGTGGTGTCGCTGGCGAAGGCGGAAGCGGCCCTGGGATTGACGCGGGTGTTCGAGGACGAGTTGGAGGGGCGCTGGCGGGTGATCGCGGACCGGCGGCCCGGGCTGGCGCCGTCGCCGCTCTATCGGACGATCCGGGTGAAGGGGCTGGCGCGCGGGGATATCGTTTCGGTGCTGCGTCCGATGCGGGCGTGGCTGCAAAGCTGCGGGCTGGCGTGCGGGCTGCGCTCGCTGGCGGAGCTGGGCCGGGCGCTTTTCAGCGCGGGGGTGACGCGGGTGGCGCGTCCGGGCGAGATGGTGGACAGCTATGCGGGCGCGCCGCACGACGGGGTGTACGCCTTGCAGCAGCTTGCGCGGCGCGTGTCGCTGGACGGTCCCGAGGAGGCGCGCGGCGTCGGGAGCTTCGCGGAGCTGGAGGCTCCGCCGGCCGCGCCGCCGCCGGCCGCGCCGATCCTGCGCAAGGCGGAATTCCAGGCGCAGGCGGGCATGGTGGATGGGGCGGACCTGGTGTTCCGCAGCGGAGGGTCGAGCGGGAAAGTGGTCTATTCGAAGTTCTCGTGGGCCGACTATCACGACCAGATGGCCGCCGCGGCGCACGGATTGGTGGCGGCGGGGCTGGACCCGGAGAGGGACGTGGTGGTCAATCTGTTCGCGTCGGGCTACCTTTACGGCAGCTTCATCAGCTTCTGGACGATCCTCGAGAGTCTGCGGGCGAAGCAGCTCCCCATGGGGATGGTGCGGGAGTACGACCGGATCGCGGACCTGATTCTCGACAACCGGGCGAACGTGCTGATCGGGCTGCCCTCGCACCTGCTGGGCCTGTTCGCGGCGGAGGGCGAAAGGCTGCGCGCAAGGATCGAAAAAATCTACTTCGGCGGCGAGCGCATGACGCGCGGGCAGCGCGAGCTGCTGCGCGGCGAGTACGGGGTGGAGGTGGTCCGCTCGGCGGCTTACGGCTCGAACGACGCGGGTCCGATGGGCTACCAGTGCCCGTATTGCGAGGGCGGGGTACACCATCTGATGAGCTCGATCCAGCGCATGGAGATCGTGGCGCTGGAGGACGACCGTCCGGTCGAGAAGGGGGAGAGCGGGCGACTGCTCTTAACCTCGTCGGTGCGCGAGTATCCGCGCGTGGCACGCTACGAGATCGGCGACACGGGCTGTTGGGTGGAGGGCGAGTGTCCCTGCGGGCGGACGGACCCTCGCTTCGATCTGCAAGGGCGGATAGGGGATGCGTTCAAGGCGGGCGGACCGTTCTTCAACTATTGGCGATTCGTGAAGATTCTCGACGAGCGGCTCGGGTACACCGGTCCGGTCCAGGTGCATCTGCGCGAAGAGGGACCGGTCACGGTGCTGCGGCTTTTGCTGGGCCGCGAGGCGGATGCCCTGGCGGCGGACCGGGCGCTGCGCGAGCATTGCGAGGAGATCGGGTTCGGCGAGGACATAGGCTTGCTCTTCCGCTTCGAGGTGCTGGCGGTCGCGGACGACGCCTTCGAACGGGTCGCGGAGAGCGGGAAGGTTCGGCCGGTGTGCGATCACAGGAGCCATTGACATGAGCGATGCGGAGCAAGTCCGAGGGAAGCTTCGGGAGCACCTGCGCTTCGTGCGGGAAAACTCGCCGTACTACGGGGAGCTGTGGGCGAGCGCGTGGCCGAAGGGCGGGGCCGCGCCTGCGCTGGTCGATCTGCCGCCGACGGCGCACGCGGGCTACTGGGCGGCGAACGGCATCGACGGCAACCGCCTGCTGACGGGGCCCCACGAGAACGGGATCGTCTTCAAGAGCGGCGGTACGACCGGGGACCCGAAATTCTCCTTCTTCAGCGAGGAGGACTGGCGGCGGTTCTGCCGCGTGTTCGGCGGAGGAATGCGGCGCGGCGGGCTGAAGCCGGGCGAGCGGGTGGCGAACGTCTTCTACGGCGGAAGGCTCTATGCGTCTTTGCTGTTCGTGGGAAGGTGCATCGCGGAGTCGGGGGCGGGCGTCAACTTCCCGGTGGCCGGCTTCGCGCCGGTGGAGGAGATCGTCGAGGTCTTGCGGGAGTTCCACATCGACACGGTGGCGGGAGTGCCGACGACCTTCATGAACATGGTCCCGCACCTCGAGGCGGCGGCGGGCACGCTGAACGTGTCCCGCTTCCTGTACGGCGGCGAGGGAATGTATCCGGACCAGATGGACGCGCTGAAGGAAGCGGTGCCGGGCTGCAGCGTGCAGTCGATCGGCATCGCCGGCGTGGACTACGGCGAGATGGGGTGGGTGGACGGCTCGTGCGAGCCGGGCGTGCATCGCGTCTATGACGAGAGCACCGTGCTCGAGCTGCTGGACGAGAGCGGCGCGCCGCTCGACGCGGCGGGCGACGAGGGCGAGCTGTACATCACCAACTTCGCGCGCCGCCTGATGCCCGTGGCGCGCTATCCGGTGGGCGACCGCGGTCGCTGGATCGATCCGCCGGGCGTGCCGGGACGGCGCTTCAAGGTGCTCGGGCGTACCGAGAAGGGGGCGCGCATCGGGCCGATGACGCTCTACATGGAGGATGTGCGGCGCCTGATCGAGACGGCCGCGGGCGACGCGGACGCGATCGCCTTCCAGGTGGTGGTCGATCACATCGACCGGCGCGACCGCTGCCGTCTGCGCGTGGCCGTGCCGCGTCCGGGCGAGGTCCCCGCCGCGACCGCTCGGGCCGTCATCGATACCTTCTACCGCGAGCGCTCGATGTTCGCCGAACTGCTGCGCGACGGACTGGTGCATCCGCTCGAGGTCGAGTGGGTCGCGCCGGACGATCTCGAAGCCAATCCGCGCACCGGCAAGCTGCTGCGACTGATCGACAGGAGGGAGGCATGAGCGAGAGAAGCGTGCCGCTCTGGGCGGAGATCACCATCCCGCCGCGAGTCGACATGGTTCGGCCGGTGCAGGATGTCGCGCGCCGCTTGGCGGAGCGCGGCGGGTTCGACGCCGCTTGCCGTGCGCGGATCGAACTGGCCGTCGAAGAGGTCGTCCAGTTGCTGTTGCGCTGTTCGTTCGACGAGGCCATCCTCGGCGAAGGGGACCTCTCCGTGCGCTGCGAAGTGGCTCCTCCCCTGTTCCGCGTCCGCGTCGCCGACCGCGGCATGCCGTTCGAGCTTGGGCTCGTGCCGCATTACACGCCGCCGATGCCGGACGCGCCGAACGATGGGGAGGACGATGCGGGGCGCGAGCGCGTGCTCGCGGAGGCCCTTTCGCTTCGTTTGCTCGAGCACTGCGTGGACGAGTACCGCGTGGTGAACGAGGGCAGAAACGGGACCCGCTTTGAAATGGCTTGGTTCCTTCCGTATGATCCGTTTGTCGAAGGGGAGGGGGCAGGGGCCCCGGAGACTTCGAAGCCGGAGGATGACCCGCTTGAAGGCGTCCGAGTGCTCGACGACCGTTGCGCCGTTCAGGTGGCGCGCTTGGTCTTCCGCGGCTACGGCTATTCCTACGTCTATGAAGATATCTATTATCCGGACCGTCTGCGCGAGTACTATCGCGCCGGACTGGTCAAATCCTGGGGGGCGGTGACTCGAAGCGGACGACTGGTGGGGCACCTCGCCTTGCTGAAGGAGACGGTCGCCTCCGAAGCGCTCGAATGGGGCGTGGCCGTCGTGGACCCCGAGTGGCGCGGCCGCAGGCTCATGCAAGGCATGCTGGAGGCGGCCATCGCGGACACCCGGGGCCGCACCGAGCCCGTCTTGTGCGCCCACGCGGTCACGGCGCACCCTTATACCCAGAAAACCTGCGTCAGATTCGGGTTCCATCCCACCGCGCTGCTGATCGGCTACGCCCCGGCAACACTCCGGTTCCGCGGAATCGACGACGGTCTCAAGCAGCGCGAGAGCACCATACTGGCCGTGCGGTGCCTCCGGCCGCTGCCGCAAAAGACGCTCCATCTTCCGCGCCGTCACGCCCGGACCATTCGCCGCCTGCTGCGTCATATCGACGCATTGCCGGAAGAGTCGATGCTTGTCGAAGCCGATGAAGCCCTCTCGCGCGCGGGTTCCGCGTCGTTGTCGGTCTCCATGCTGGCACGCTGTGTCAACGCAGGCCGCATCCAGATCAAGACCGTGGGCGACGACATCGCTTCCGTGGTTCGGTACGAGCTGCGCCGGTTCTGCCTGGAACGCGCGGACGTGATCTACCTCACCATCGACTTGGCGGACCCCGGCTCCGGGCGCGCCGTTCGCGCCGCCGAGGAGTGCGGCTTCTTCCTCGCGGGAATAAGCCCCATGATGGAGCCGGCCTACGGACTCACCTTCCAGTACCTCAACAACTTCACGGTCGATTTCGACGCGATCCGCACCTACGGCGAAGAGGCGGAGTGGCTCAAGCATGTCGTTCGCGAGGCGTACGGAAGGATGGAGAATTCGATATGAAGGCGGAGCCCTTGGGGGAAGCGAAAGTACGTCAAAATGTTGCGCGACAAGTTTTTCGTCGCCTTGTGCGCGATCCTGATCGTCGTCGTCTCGGCCATGGCGATCTTCCGGCCCAAGCGTGCGCCAAGGGATTTATCGACCGATAAGCGCTCGACCGAGTATCTTTCGCAAAGCCCCCCTTTCCCAAAGGGGGATCCAGGGGGATTTTCCCCGGAGATCGAAAGCTCGGAAATCCATGGTCGAGGGCCTGCGCCGTCTCCGAAGATCGAAGACGCCCCCCGAACCGTTGCCAAGAACGCTCCCGGAGCCCATTCCCTTCGCCAAGAAGGCCCGTTCGTGGTGGAAAGGGTGCTGGACGGCGACACGCTTCGGCTCGACAACGGCGAAACGGTGCGGCTCATCGGCGTGGACGCGCCCGAAACGAAGCATCCCGAGCTGCCCGTTCAGCGGTTCGGGCAGGAGGCCGCCGAGTTTCTGCGCCGCATGGTGGAAGGCTTCGAGGTCGTTCTGGAAATCGAGCCCGGGGAGGAGCGGGACAAGTACGACCGGCTTTTGGCCTACGTGTGGTTGGAGGACCGAATGGCGAATGCGGAGATCGTAAGAAGAGGTTACGCCTATGCCTACAGACGGTTCCCTTTTCGGAGGATGGATCAATTCCTGTCCCTCGAAAGAGAAGCCCGGGACCGTCAGTGCGGCCTCTGGCACCTCTCCCTGCGCGACGGCCGGATCGCCAATCTGGTCCGCCGGTACGATTCGCTGAGCCTGGAAGGGCGGCGCGAACTGGACGACTGTCTGGATCGATTGGTCAAGGAGTATCCTTATTCGCCGCCCGGCGGCAAAGAAGCGGGAGAGCCATGACGGACGGAAAGCAAAACGCCGATTCCAAGCAATTTCTCGTTCGCGTAGCGGCAACCGCGGCGGCGGTCGTTCTGATCCTGTACCTCGGAAAGATTTGGTACGTGGATGTCCTGTGGAAAGCGGGATCGGGACCGACCGATCGGGCGGCTCCGACGGCGATCCCGCACCGTCCGTCTCGGCCTGTCGCGCCCGCGAAGACGCCCGGCGCGTCCGGGGAAGCGCAAGTCGTCGATTGGAGGAACGCCGCCGATCATTACGGGCGGTACGCGACGGTGGAGGGCCGGATCGTCGCAACCCACAACTCGGGGAAGGCGTGCTTTCTGAACTTTCATGCCGATTACAAACGCTACTTCACGGCGGTGATCTTCGCATCGGCCTTCGACCGGTTTCCGCCGAGCCCCGAAAGCTTCTACAGCGGAAAGCACGTCCGCGTGACCGGCACGATCAAGGAATACAAGGGCAAGCCGGAGATCGTACTGAGCGATCCAGGTCAAATTCAGGTGATGGATTAACAATGGCCGCTTCCATGGCGGCCTCGCGGATGGGCGGGGCTGCGGAAGCCGGCGGCGTCCCGCAGGCCGATGAGGAACAAGAGATGAACGACGGCAATAACGATGAAAAAGAAGATCTTTACGAGGTGGTGGTGAATCACGAGGAGCAGTACTCCATGTGGCCCGTGGGCAAGGAAATCCCGGCGGGATGGAAAACCGCGGGGAAAAGGGGAAATCGAAAGGAGTGCGGAGACTACATCGAATCGGTCTGGACGGACATGCGTCCGTTGTCCTTGCGCGAAAGAATGGAAGCCGACGCCGGAGCCCCATCCACGAGGAACGAAGCATGACGGTCTTACGCGAAAAGGATTTCGGAAGCGCGGTTTCGGGCGTGGTGGACCTTTTGAGGCATCGGAGCGAAGTCCGACCGGACCGGAAAGCCTTTGTTTTTCTGGCGGACGGAGAGACGGAGGAGGCCGCCTGGACTTACGGGGAATTGGACCTCGCGGCCCGGTCCGCGGCTTCCTTTCTGGCCTCCCGCTTCGAGAGCGGGGAAAGGGCCCTGCTCCTCTACCCTTCGGGGTTGGAATTCATCCGGGGGTTTTTCGGCTGTCTGTACGCCGGCATGATCGCCGTGCCCGTGTATCCACCCAACCCCGCTCGCATGGACCGCTACGCCAGAAGCATCCAAGCCATCCACCGGGACGCCCGGCCGGTGGCCGCCCTGACGGACGCCTCGACTTTCCCGTCGGTGGAAAGCCTGTTTTCAACCGGCGTTTCCGGTCCCGGCACGGAAGTCCTTTGCACGGAAGCCATGTCCGGAGGGGCGGGCCTTGGCGATTGGCCGCTAAGGGGGCCCGGCGGAGGGGCGACGGCTTTCCTCCAGTACACTTCGGGGTCCACGGGGCACCCCAAGGGGGTCGTGGTGAGCCACGACAACCTGCTGCACAACGCCCGCATGTTCGAAGCCGCAGCGGGGCTCGACCATGATTCCGTTTACGTGAGCTGGCTTCCCCTTTACCACGACATGGGGCTCATCATGAGCATGCTTCAGTCCCTGTTCACGGGCTTTCCTTTTTATTTCATGTCGCCCGTGGACTTCGTCCGAAAGCCCCTCCGCTGGCTGGACGCCCTTTCCCGGTACGGAGGCACCGTCAGTTGCGCCCCCAACTTCGCCTACGAGCTCTGCGCCCAGAGGGTTACCGACGAAGAGGCGGAAGCCCTGGATTTGTCCCGTTGGCAAGTGGCCTTGAACGGGGCCGAGCCCGTGCGGGCCGGGACCTTGAGACGGTTCGTCGAGAAATTCCAGCGAAGCGGCTTTCGGGAAGAGGCCTTGTATCCCGCCTACGGCTTGGCGGAAGCCACGGTGTTCGTGTCGGGAGGAAGCCGGTGGGCCCGCCCCGTCGTCGAGGATCTGAGAGAGACGGCGCCCCGCGCCGGTCCCAAGTCCCCCGGCCTCGAGGAAGCCGCGGGGTGCGGCCGGGCTTGGCTCGAGGAGCGGATCGTCGTGGCGGACCCCCGTTCTCGAGTCCGGTGCGCCCCGGGCGAGGAAGGGGAGATTTGGGTGTCGGGTCCTCACGTGGCCCGAGGGTATTGGGAGCGGCCGGAGGAGACCGCCGAGACCTTTCAAGCCTTTCTGGCCGACACGGGGGAAGGGCCGTTTCTGCGCACGGGGGACCTGGGCCTTTTCCGGGGCGACGAGCTTTTCGTCACCGGCAGAATGAAGGACCTCATCATCATTCGCGGCATGAACCATTATCCTCAGGACATCGAATACACGGTGGAGCAAAGCCATCCTTCCTTGAGGCCGGGGTGCGGCGCGGCGTTCTCGGTGGATTTCGAGGATGGGGAGCGGTTGGTGGTCGTCCAGGAAGTCAGGCAGGAGCGTCTGGAGGAAGAGGAGGCCCGGGAGATCGTGGAAGCCGTCCGGGAGAGGGTGGTCCGGGAGCACGATCTGCAAGCCTACGGGGTGGTGCTCGTCGCGCCCCGCCGGATTCCCAAGACGACCAGCGGCAAGATCCGCCGCAAGGCCTGCCGGGACCGTTTTCTGCGGGGGGCCCTGGAGGTGGTGGCGAGCAGCGTCATGGGGTGACGATGATGGCGGTTGCGGGGAGCGTCGCAAGGGGGGAGAAGGGCTCGCATGGAAAGATACATCACTTCGGACAAGATATTCTTTCACTTGGAGAGGCTTTTGAAATGGAGGATGAAGGAGGAGGTTTTTCCCGTCACCGTGGAGATACATCCCACGAACAGGTGCAACAACAAGTGCGAGTATTGTCAGTACGAAAAGGACGACAGCACTTTGAGCCCCGGTCAATTTTCCGAGATCGTTGAAAAACTGCAACGGATCGACGTCAAGGGGATCATTTTGAGCGGGGGCGGGGAGCCGACGTTGAATCGACACACTCCTTGGTTTCTCGAAATCCTTCATGAAAAAAAAATTCATAGCGCCGTCATCACCAATCTGAACCTTTTTTCGGACAACTTGTACGAAAGCATCCTTCGATGCGCGGATTGGGTCCGCGTGTCCATGGATACGGTGGATCGAAACAGATATCGAGAGCTTCGAGGGGTGAACAATCTCGACGAGGTCCTGAAAAACATCCGATCCATCGTCAAGATGAAGCACGCCCTCGACTCCTCCACGACCATCGGGGCCCAGATCGTCGTGACGAACCGGAATATCGCGGATATCCTTCCCGTTTCCCAAATGGCTTCCCGCCTGGGAGTGGACTACGTTCAAATCCGCCCCGTGGAGGTGCTGCCCAAAGGGCCTTTGCCCTATTCCTCGGACGAATTCGACCGAATCGAGGAGGAGATTCGCAAAGCCAGAGAACTGGAGGCTCCTTCGTTGACGGTCATCCGGTCGGACAAGTGGGACCTCATCCATCCCGGAAACGGCGAACGGGAGCACGGCTTTTCATTTTGCCACGGCTATCCCTTCATCGGGGCCGTGACGGCCACCGGCGACTACTACATCTGCTGCCACAAGGTGGAAAGGAAGGACCATCGGTTCTTTTGCGGCAATCTCGTGACGGATTCCGTCGAAAGCGTCATGAAGAACCGGGCCAGGGCCATCAGGAGCCTGGATTTGGACGACTGCTATCTGGGATGCCGAGGCAGCAACATCAATCGAAAGCTCCAGGGGCTCCTCGCGCGCAAGGAGCACAAGGACTTTCTTTGATGGCTGGGGGGTGTCGAAAGGAATCGGAATTCCAATAAGATTAAGTCGCTCGACACGATCGGTTTTTCCGCCTCGTTGCGCAAATGGAAAGAGCGGAAATCCGTTGAATTCTATCTTGAGACCTTGAGACGACCATCGAGGGGAGACATGGGAGAGCCGGCAAAGCGGAAAGCAACCTACGACGATTTGCACAGCGTGCCGGAAAACATGATCGGCGAGATCATTGACGGCGAGCTCCATGCGATGCCGCGGCCGTCGCCGAAGCACGCCAAAGTCGCATCGGATTTGGGCGTCGTCATAGGCAATCCGTATCGATTCGGTCGTGGCGGCCCGGGAGGATGGATCATTCTGGACGAGCCCGAGCTCCAATTGGGCGAGCACACGTTGGTTCCCGACATGGCGGGTTGGAAGAAAGAGCGATTTCCATCGTCTTTGACAACGAACTGGATCGAGGTGGCTCCGGATTGGATTTGCGAGATCCTCTCTCCCGGCACGATGCGTTTGGACAAGACGAAAAAGATGCCGATTTATGCCAAGCACGGTGTCGATTGTATTTGGCTGATTAACCCAATGGATAAAACCTTGGATGCGTTCAGGCTGGTTTCGGGAGGATGGCTGTTGTTCGGTGCTTTCCTCGAAAACGACAAAGTCCAAGCCGAGCCGTTCCAGGAAATCGAAATCGACCTTGCCGAGCTTTGGTTGCAATGAAAATCGGGTTTGACTTCCACGAGACGAAAACGAGCGTTTGATTTCAGGAAACGATCTCGGAAAAACCAACGGCGGCGCTTTCGGCCCTTCCAAGACGGCTTTTGGAAAATCCATTGAAAAATCAAAAACTTGATCGTCGAAAGCGTCTTTCCCCGGCCACCTTCGAGCAAATGCCGAGAAAGAAGGAAAAGACAATGGGATTGCCTCGAAGAAAAATATTTACGAAAGAAGAATATCTGTTGTTGGAAGAAAGAGCGGAAACAAAGCACGAATTGGTTGACGGTGAAATATATGCGATGGCTGGTGCCAAAGAGAATCATGTAAAAATAACAGGTAATATATATAGAAATATTGCAAATCACTTGCTTGAATCTCCATGCGATGTTTACTCAAGTGATATGAAGTTGTCGGCCGGTTTTGATTGTTATTATCCCGATGTTTTCGTTAAATGCGATCCGGATGACAA
>Ga0180429_10001117_pt1 | contig 23009 bp, 12 predicted proteins | sample SS_ome_FD_132428 | JGI IMG/M metagenome (GOLD analysis project Ga0180429, IMG submission 132428) | Hypersaline lake sediment archaeal communities from the Salton Sea, California, USA - SS_1_S_1 metaG | ecosystem: Environmental > Aquatic > Non-marine Saline and Alkaline > Hypersaline > Sediment ...
AATTCGAGAGTGATGTCTCTGGTTACTTCATAGGACTGCTCGGGGGACTTATGGTCTTTGTGGTATTGGTGCCTGAAAGGATTCGTTGGATCGAGCGCGTCCAACGTAATTGACGTGGCAAGCTCACCGAGATCTGCAAAACTACCCGTCATTGGTTCGGGACCGTCGAATCCAAAGGCTGCGGAACTCACCCTTCTGCCCACGGGTTGCCCGTCCCGCAGTGCGGCTCCCGCGTACTGGCCTAGGAGAGATTCATTTGCAATCAGAACGAATCGGCCTGGCTGGTCCGGGATGAATGTCCCGGGATTCTCCGGATCTTCCTTCCAGGTGCCATCCTGCCACAACTGAACCACCTCCCCCAGGAGGTTTGCCTGGCCGCTACTCCCAACGTGCACGATGAGACGGAATGAGAACTCCGAGCCCGCATCAACCGGCACTTCCGGATCGACTCTCGACTCGCTGACCTTCGTAAGTGTAGCGTTGCCGACCCATAGGCCCGAGAAATCACTTCCGGTCACGCTCGCCGGCAGGACGATCCTCGTTCCCTCCCCATCGCTGATCTCAACGTTGGCCTCGTATGTTGTATCCGGGACAAGACCCGCCCGGTACACTCCCAAACGCAAGCTCTCCACATTCATGCTACCGCCCGGACTCATGCCCGCGATGGACACAGTCGACGGCAATTCGGCCCATTCCGCGATGTTGTTGCCCGGATCGAAGTTCCAGTAACGAAGCGGGCCTCCACCACCCGGAACTGACACCGTGACAGTCTTCTGATTCCAACTCGCATTTGTAATGCCCAGGTGCTGCTCCACCAGAGTGGTGCCGTAATGAAGCCCCGTGCTTTGGTCCAACTCGACGGACAGCGGGCCCTGGAAGTCCGAGCCCCCTTTGCAGTAGATCCAGAATGCTTCGCCGGCCTTCATCGGGGCACTCGGATCGCTCGATTTTTCAACCCAATTTCCTGTCGTGTTATCGAGCACATAGATGTCCTGGCCATAGTGCGCCAAGGACGACGAGAAGAAATCAGCGAAAAGGGGTTCGCCTCCCTCGTTCAGGTGAAACCCCACGAAGTTGAAGGAGTTGGCCTTCCAGTCGATATGCGGCACCGTCGGCTCGCCCGTGACCATCCAGTCGACCGGATCTGCCCCGTCACCCCGCTGGATCAGGTACGCCGTCTCCCCGTGAATGGCATGCAGGTTGGTCAGGACCGGGTCCCCCGGGTAGTAGACCAGCCACTGGAGTTGTTCCGGGGTCAGTTCGTCAGGATCCTGGATAAACTCCACGGTCGAGATGTTCGCGTTCCACCTCCACACGCTCTGGAGGTCCGGCACGCTGGCAAACACATCCGCCGGATCCGTGGACGCGGGCTGCACTTCGAGGAACACTGCGTTCCATCCCGCTTCGAGGGTAATGGTTTGGCTGGTAGGCGCAGCGAATGTAGAACCCACCCACGCACAAATCGTCAGAACCGACAAAAGAGCAGCAACAAACGTTTGCTTTTTCATATTATGTCTCCCGTGTGGAGTCTGCTATCGTTAGGCGTCGTTTCATTGACTCTCGTCATCGGCTGACATTCCATTCTTAGTGTTGGGTTTCGCGTAGCTCAACCCAACCTACATATCTGTCATTCCCGCGCAGGCGGGAATCCATAACTTGCCCCTTGCGTTGGGTTTTGCCCTGTTTGATCACCTTACACCGCTATCTCTTCTTCATTGTCTGCCGTTGTTCCATCTCCTTGCTCAACCCAACCTACGCCTGTGCTTACCCCATTCTGTTGGGTTTCACTTCCGTTCAACCCAACCTACGTCCTTGGCCATAATTCCCTTCTGGGTGTTGCCTTTCACGTTCGTTCAAGCTCCCACGTAGGTTGGGTTGAGTGTAACGAAACCCAACACAACTCTCCTCATTCGCTCCCAACACCTTGATCGAACCTGATATCCTGGGCCGCACCCCATTCTCGATCGTAAATACCTTCCTCCACATATCCACCAAACGACGAATACTCCCAATCCCTGGGCGCCATCACCAACCCGTGCTTTACGGGATTGTAATGGATGTATTCAACGTGCTTCGCAAAATCATCCTCATCTCGAATGAGATGCTCCCAAAACCTGCGTTGCCAAACCGCCTTTTCTTTCTTCTTCACGCGGGATGCCGAGGGCGTCATCGCACTTTCAATAACGCATTTCCTGCTGAAATACCTCTTTGCCAACCTCCATCGCGTCGAATAATCCTCGTCGCCATCCGGCAGCGTCCAAATGCAATGCAGATGATCCGGCAGGATACCGTATGCGTCCATCTCAAAGGGATGGTTCCGCATTGCATATTCGAATGCTTCGTATAGAACAGAGATGTTCTCTCCTTCCAGAAGCTTTATTCTTTTGTATGTAACACCCGTGAAAGAATAGGTGCCTCCCTTTATCCGTGTACGGCGGTATCGCATAACAGTCTTCCCACCGTTGGTGTTGGGTTTCACATCCGTTCAACCAAACCTACCTGCCCTATTGTTAGCCTCCGTTTCGCTGACTCTCGTCATTGGCTGATATTGTCTCCTTACTGTTCGCTTTTGCTACGCTCAACTTAACCTACGTCCTTGGCTTTATCGCACATCTGTCTACTTGTCCCTAGCTATCAATCCTTGTTTTTGAATTTCACCTCCAGTCAACTATTCCCTAGCACCATACGCTATTCTTGCTGCTAGTCCATGTTCTTCTCTCAACATATTCTCCGTTATATCCTCGTCTCTTCCGGACCATTCTATCCCCACAGTCTCAAGCTCTTCCATCGGCTGTGTCTCCACCCTCTCCTCTGTTCCAACCATAAACATATTCAATTGAGACTCCGCAGAAGGACCTTCGCGGGGGATATATACGCCACGCACCGCACGATGACCGTGTATCAGCTCATGACCCAAACTAATGAAAGGGTGTTTTTCTTCTTCTAACCTACCTTCTCTAGTTTCTAAATTTCCCACTATCTTCCTTAATTTGCCCCCTGTGGGATCAAAATGTACAGCCCGCACGAGTTTTCCTTTCTCAGTTCCAACTGAAATATGAGACCCCCTGCCTTTTTCTCTTTCTATGTCTATTGTCACTTCTTGTTCTGACGCGATCAATTCCCTTACTAGTTTCGTACCTATTCGCTTTTCCCCAGCACGAGTTGGATCTCCAAGCTGGACTCTCCCACCCGCGCCAATTAAGACTTGATGACCTGTCAATTGTTCCAAAGCCGTTCTAATTCGGTGTTGTTCCATTCCGGTGCCTGTAATTGTTAGATCTTTTCCAAGTGGATCAATATACTTGACCGGATTGTTTTGAGTGTAAGCATAAGAATTCAAGGATTGAGGATCAATTAACCAACCTGATACAGTGGACGGAGGATTTTCGGCTAACGGATCGACACTAATGAACCGCCCCACTACAGGCTCGTAGTACCTGGCTTCGTAGTACATTAGGCCCGTGGCGCGGTCGAGTTCTTTGCCGGTGTATTTGTAAGCTGAGTTGAATGCGATGCGCTCTTCATGGCGGGGCCTGCCGTAGGGGTAGAACTCGGTCGATTCGACAACAGTACCACTAGTGTCTGTAACTACATTCGAGCTGCCGAGGTGATCCGGGTGATAGTAGTGCAGGTTCTTCGTCTGGAGCTGGGTGGAGAGCGTCGCGGGCTTGTTCATCTTGACCCAGTAGGCCCTGCCGGGTTGCAGGACCTCAAGGTTGCTCAGGAAATCCGGCTGGCCCACGAGGAGGTTCGACCAGGTCTTGGTCGCGGTGTCGTAGGCCCAGACCTCGTCGTAGTCTCCTGCAATGGACGCAAGGGCCTCTGTAACCGCCACGGCCGTGCCGGTGGGGCAGGCGATCAGGTTCGAGCCGGCCTCCAGCGCAATATCTCCGGTTGCCCTCGTGCCGGTGACCACGATTCCTGCCGGAGCGGTGACGTAGATGATGTATCCCCGCAGAGCGTGTAGTTCGGTAAGATCGGTTATCCCTTCTCCCGGCACATAGCCCTGGTACTGATGGCTCGCCGCATCAAAGGCCCAGACATCGGTGTACCGGCCTTCGATCGGAGCGAGGACGGTGGCTATGGCAGGGTCCTGAGGCTCCACCTGTAGGGAGAAGAAGTTCCAGCCGGTTTGAAACGTGAGAACCTGCGATGCCTCGCCGGTTCCGCTGTCGAGGCGGCCCTCGACGCGGGCCACGCGGCGGCTCGCGTCGAAGACGAACTTGACCGGCGTGCCGTCCCGGATCTCGAAGCCGTCCGAGACGTAGTAGACCACTGAGTCCGTGCCGCCGGAGCTAGACTTCTTCACCACCCGCTGGCCGCCGGAGTCGTAGACATACTCGGATACACCTTCAGGCGTTGTGGTCCGAATGAGCCGGTCCTTGAAGTCCCACTCGTAAGCGTCACCGGCGTGGTCGGTCATGTTGCCGTTGTCGTCGTAATCAAAGGCGAGGCCGCTATCCGTTCCGGTAACCGCGTGCGGGCCGGGAGGGTCTCCGGGGCTCCTGGACTCGCGGCCGCTCGTTCCCGCGGCGCCACCCGAGGTGACTGCCCCCAGGTTGATCAGATCGTCATCGATGTGCTCGGGGTTGGGCAGGTCCGGGGACTTCTTGGAGGTGAGGTTGCCGATCCTGTCGTACTGAAAGGTGATGGCCCCGTACCCGGGCCCCTCGGCACGGGTGAGCCGGTAGAGGTCGTCGTACTGGAAGTTCTGGCTCGCGTTCCTGGGCGAGTCCGGGGGCAGGATTCTTGCGTCGGCGATTTGCGTGATGTTGCTCACGCCGTCAAAGGTGTAGGTCAAGTCCTGGATCGGGCTTCCGGTCGGTGCGGTGCGGTCGGTGACGAGATGGGTGAGCCGGTTGCGGGGGTCGTAGGAATAGGTCGTTGTGAGGCCGTTTGCATAGCTGTACGCCCCGGGCTGGCCCGAGGGCAGGTAGTCGATGGCGCTCACGATGCCGGGGATGGATTCGAGAAGGGAGCGGTTGTTGTACGTGTACTCGACGCGGTCCCCGTCCGGGAAGGTTGCGGCCGTGACCCTGCCCAGGGCGTCGTAGTCGGCCTCGGACCGGAAATCGAGGGTGGAGCCTTGGAACGCGATCCGCTTCACCGACCAGGCCGTGTTGCCGCGCGCATCGTAGGAGAAGAAGGCGCCGCCCGATAGGTCCTCCACCCAGGCGAGCCTGCCCTTGGTGTTATCTGCGAAGGGATAGCCGGGCGAGGGCGCGTCGTAGTGGAAGGCCACGTCCGGGACAATCATGGCCGCGTCGAGAAAGTCCTCGGTGAGGGGCCGGTTCGCGCCGTCATAGGTGTAGACAATGGTCTGGCCCTTGTTGTCCTCGGTCTCGATGAGGTTGCCCGCCGGGTCGTATGTGTAGTCCATGCGGCCCCGGTCCGGGTCATTGAGGGCCGTCTTCCGGCTCAGGGCGTCGTACTCGAAGGTCTTTACGTTGTTCTGGGCGTCCGTGATCTGGGTGAGGTTCCCGAGGGGATCGTATGCGTATTGGGTAACGTAGGTCTCGCCCTGGTTCTGTTCGTGGACTTCTGCGAGCCGTTCCAGGCCGTCGGAGTAGAAGGTCTTGCTCACACCGTTTTCGTCCGTGACGATACGAGCGAGGGGCAGGTACTGGGTGGCCGCACTCGTGACCTCGCTTGCCGTATCGGGCGGGTTTTTCTTGAGGACTTCCCGGCCGGGGGCGTCGTACTCGGTTACGACTGCCGGGAGGCCGGGGGTGGGCGGTGCGTATGCGGCCGAGACCGCGCTGTAGGGCAGGAAAGCGGAATGGACCGTGCCCAGGGCGTTGAAGAGCACCGCCTCCTGGACCACGAAGCCCTGCTCTGCCTCGGCCACGGTGGCGAGCTTGCGGCCCAGGCCGTCCACGTACGCCACGGTGTCGAGCGTCCCGGCCTGGCCCGAGACCTCCCGGGCGCGGGTCGCAACCGAGCTTGGGGCGGATGCGCCGGACGTGAGGCTGAGCGCGCCTTCGGCATCGTAAGAGTAGAGGAGGCTCGCGGCCGGGTCTGCCATGGTGTAGGTGAAGGCCAGGGTCGGGAACAGCGTGGAGTCACCGGGGCTCACGATCGAGGTGAGCCTGCCGAAGACGTCGTGGCCGTACAGGGTCTGGTGGCCGTTGAAGCCCACGCTCGATGTGGGCACGCCCAGGCCGAGGTTGTAGGCTGCCGTGACGGTGAGGTCGGGCCTGCCGCCGCCCACCTCGATGTGCTCTTCGGTTGGAAAAGCGTGCAGAGTGTCGTCGTAGACGATGGTGCGGCTGTGCCCGTTCGGGTCGAGGATGCCTACGATATTCCCGTAGGTGTCGTATGCGCTGCGGACGAGGTTCACGTAGATGCTGCCCTCGACCCAGCCTTCCTGGCGGGTCAAGTCCCCCCGGTCGACCTCGCCGAAGGCAAGGCCCACGTAGTCCGGGCCGTCGTAGTAGCTCAGGGTCTCGGCAAAGGTCTGGCCGCCGCTGTCGGTTGTGTACCGGCGCGCGGGCAGGCCGATCATCCAGGGGTCGGTCTCATTAGGGTTGGTCTTATTTATGTACTCGGTAAAGGTGAAGACTTCGTCACCCGTGATGGAAAGGGCGCCGAAGTCTCGCTCTTCGGTCACGTTGCCGAAGTCGTCGTACACGTAGGTGGTCAGGAGCGTCTCCGGGGTGCCGGTACCCTCGTAGAGGAGCTTCTCGGTGGCCTGGTTGTAAGCCAGGCGCACCTCGATCTCGTCAACACTCACGGCCAGGTTTCTTACGAGCCAGTCGTTCGTCTCCTCCGAGAAGAGCGTGCCGTCATCGGCCCTTACGGCAAGGCTTCGGACCATGCCCTTCAGGGCATCCTCCTCGCGGTGGCTCCTGTCCGTGACCTCGTCTATGTCCCCGTCGCCGTCGTTGTCCACGCCGTCCGGGCCGCCGGTAAAGAAGCGGTGGACGGTCACGCGGGTGGGTGCGCTTTCGTCCTCGAAGACCCCGTGCTCGATGACCCGCGCCTCCTCGAAACCACGGAAGGCCTTGAGGCGATCTTCATAGAAGCCGTCCCTGTAGATGAACTCCTTTACGTACTCATCTACGTACTCATCTTCCCCGGGCTCCAGGTCCACATCGAGGCCCGTGGTGGTCCGGACCTCGGCCACGACCCAGACCGGGAAGGGGACGGTGGAGGACCAGGGCTCGCCCTCCTCTCTTGCCTGGTTGCAGTACTCGGTGCTGCTCCGGTAGGTGATCGTTGTGCGGGCGCCCAGGCCGTTGTCGATACCTGTGAGCAGGTTCGGGCGAGCAGCGCCTGAGCCGCCTGCAAGCTCGGAGATGTCCAGGGCCACGATGCGGGAGGCGGCCTTGGAGTCGGCGTAGACGAGGTCGGTTGTGCCGTTTCCGTTCAGGTCGGCCCAGCGGGTGACCGTGCTCGGGCTGAACAGGGTGGGCATGTCCGTGACCACGTGCCTTGGCGAGAAGGCATCAGTACCGAGATTGAGCCAGTACCAGAGCTCGTTCGCCTCAGCCCTTTCCACCACCAGGTCGGCCAGGCCGTCGCCGTTCAGGTCCTCGAGCCTGGCCCTGGCGACCTGGCTGTTCGCGCCGTCTTTGAGAACCGTGTCCGGGATGGGGATCTCGACCGAGTCGGCAAAATGGCTGTAGCCCATGCCGGCGCAGTAGATGACCGTGGCGGGCCTGATTCGCGCCACGTCGCTCAGGCGGTCGCCGTTCATGTCCGCAAGGTGGACACCGCTGTAGGAGAACTGGAGCACCCTCCCCTCGTGCCTGGCGCCGGCTGTGGTAACCTCTTCGCTGTATCTTCCCTCGGCCAGGTTGAACCAGACCCGATAGCCGGCCTCGGTGCTCATCACCACGTCCATGCGCTTGTCGAAATCCAGGTCCGAGGTCTTGGCATTGTCGTACTGGTACGGCGCGGGCGGGGCCGTGTCCTGGAGGCTCATCTTCTTGCGCTCGCCCCAGGAGCCGTCGCCCTGGTTCAGGTGGTAGTAGACCTCCCAGGGGTAGGTGGTCTGGATGAGGTCGGAGATGCCGTCGCCGTCCATGTCGGCCAGGTGGACCCAGTCGTCCGCCAGGTGAAGGAGCTGGGCGCGGCCGTCCGGGCTGGACACGGTGCGACCCTGGTCCCAGTCGATCTCCGGGCTGCCGCCTCCCTGGTCCCGGGTCATGCCCAGGTTGAAGTAGCCCGTGTGGCGGCCGCCGTAGAGGTCGGTTTGCAGCAGGTCGGGCAGGCCGTCCCGGTTCAGGTCGATGAGTTCGACGAGGTCGCTGTCCATCACCGTCGTGGGTGTGTTGCGCGACTCGATGAGCAAGCCCGAGGCAGAGACCGTTGTGTCCGGCTCAAAGGTCGAGTAGGAGAAGGACATGGGCGGCAGGTAGTTCACACCGTCCGAACCGATTAGTGTCACATCAGAGAGAAGGGAGTAGCGGGTCTGGGTCTGGTCGTAGGCAAGCTCGTACCGCCGGATCAGGGCGTCGGTTGTACCATCGTCGTTCCAGTCGCCGGGCGCGCACTTGTCGGGCAGGGCACCCTGGATACCGATGTCGATCCGGGCGAGGCGCTTGGCCGTCTTGACGAGAAAGCCGCTCCGAAAGTCCTTGCGCCAGTCCGGGCGGTCCTCGTAGGTGAGGCAGGCGAAGTAGAAGGCCGCCCAGGGGGCCGGGCCGGGCCCGTAGCGGATCTCCTGCAAGTACTTCCGGTTGTCCGAGTCCGGAAAGGCCGCATAGGAGAACTCGATCTCGTTGCCGTTCGTGTCCGTGCTTCGCTCGAGGAGCCAGCGGAAGATCTTCGAGCCGGTCGCGTCCGCGACCCGGGTCTCCGGGGTCGTGCCGAACTCGAGCCGGGTGCCGTCCTTGAGATGGGCCTCCCAGTGGTCGCCCACGCGGCGGTAACGAATGAAGGTACCCTCGATGCGGGCGCGGAAGGTGCCGTCGGCGAGCTCGACCAGATCCTCGCCCTCGAGGCCGACGAGCTTGTCCTTCTCGTCGGCCTCGTCGATTTCGCCGTCGTTGTCGTCGTCCTCGCCGTTGGGGCCGTCCACGTAGCGGGGAATGCCCCGGTCGGTCTTGCGTGTCACGCTGCCCGGGCCAAAGGTCCAGCCGATGCCGGCGGGTCCGTCGCCCAGGCCGCTCTCATAGGCCAAGGCGAGCGTGGGGGTGTGGCCGCTCACGCCTGCGGGCAGGGCGATGGGCACCGCGTACTTGGCGGTGCCGGTGTTGAGCATGGGCTGGAAGGACTCGCCCAGGCCCTCGATGGAGCCAGGGCCCGAGGGAAGAGAGATCGTGTTGGGGGTGACGCCGTTCTTGTCCTTGTCTTCTGCGGGGCACAGTGCGGGCACGCCTGCAAGCACTGCGAATTGCAGGAGGGCGCAAAGTAAGAATCTACTGGCGGTAAGCTGTCTCTTCAAGTCACGAATATCCGCACGGTTCTCTTGAGATCACTTCACGGGCCGGTATCGGTCCTCCTATACAAATACAAAGCCACTCTCGTTCCCAAGCTCCAGCTTGGGAACGGAATTGACAGTCGGTGCTACTGGATTCCCGCCTCCGCAGGAATGACGGCGCACAAGGCTTTTCTGCAAGGGAATGAAGGCGGTCGCTCACGCAGCTCGGCCCGTAGGGGCGCTCAGCCCGTTCGCCACGAAAAGTACCAGGGGACGGGATGTTCTGTCTGTGAACCACTTCACAGAATTTCTGTGAAATATTCACATTCTGGTTCCCAGATTCATCTTCCTGTTGACAGGCTGGACTCCATTTTCTAAACTATAGAGCAATTTTATATAGAGGTGTGCCGGAATGAAGTGCCCGAAGTGTCAGGCCAAAAACCGACCAGAAGCGTACTTCTGCAAGGCGTGCGGGAACCGACTGGAAGTCTCCTGCCCTGCCTGTGGAAACATCAACACACCCCACAGCAGGTACTGTGACAAATGCGGGCATGACCTGAGAGAGTCCGACGACTGCCCTGCGATCGAGGACGAGCGGAAGCTGGTGACCGTCCTGTTTGCCGACGTGGTCAATTACACCTCCATCTCCTATAGACTCGACCCGGAACAGGTCCACGAGATCATGAATGGGTGCGTCGGTATCCTGATGGATGAGATTCGCCGCTACGGGGGCATCATCAACCAGTTCACCGGGGACGGGGTGATGGCCCTGTTCGGAGCCCCGGTGGCACATGAGGACCATGCCCAGAGGGCCTGCCACGCGGCCCTGGCGATCGATGGGGCCCTTGAGGGATACAGGGAGAAGGTCGAGAGGGACTACGGGGTCGAGTTTCGGATGCGGATGGGCCTGGACTCCGGACTCGTGGTCGTGGGCTCGGTCGGCGACGATCCCAGGACGGAGTATACCGCGGTGGGAGATGCAACGAATCAGGCCTTTCGGATGCAGGGCATGGCCGAGCCGGGCAGGGTCGTGGTCTCCGGACACACGCAGAGGCTCGCGAGAGATTTCTTCGAATTCGAGTCCCTGGGCAAGGTTCCGATAAAGGGCAAGGAGGAGCGACAGGAAGTCTTCGAGCTTCATAGAGCCGGGACAGTGGAGACCCGAATCGAGGCGGCAGCGACCAAGGGCCTGACCAGGTTCGTGGGCCGCGAGCGGGAGATGGAATTCCTCAGGCAGGCTTATGAAAAGGTCAGAGAGGGTTCGGGCCAGGTCGTGGGCATCGTGGGCGAGGCAGGCGTCGGGAAAACAAGGCTCATCCTGGAGATGAAGAAATCGCTGCCGGTGGGCGAGCACACCCTTCTCGAAGGGGGGTGCCTGCACTACAGCGGCCAGACGCCCTACCTGCCCATCCTCGACGTGCTGAAGTCGTATTTCGACTTGAACGAGACCGATTCGGAGGCAACCGTAAAGAAGAAGCTGAGGGGAAAGATCAGGGAACTGGATGAAACGATCCTCGGCGTACTTCCCGCCCTCCACGAAGTTCTGTCCCTCGAGGTTGAAGACGAGGAGCACCTCCGTCTTGGACCGCAGCAGCGGCGGGAGCGCGGCTTCGAGGCGATACGGGATCTCCTGATCCGGGAGAGCCGGAGGAAGCCTCTTGTCCTCACCCTGGAGGACCTTCACTGGGTCGACAAGACGTCGCAGGAGTTTCTCGACTATCTGATCGGATGGCTGCAAAGTGCCCGAATCCTTCTGATCCTTCTTCATCGCCCTGAATACGCCCACACACGGGGCGGCAAATCCTATTACAGCCGGATCCGGGTGGATCGGCTGTCCGCGGAGGGCAGTGCAGAACTCGTAGAGGCTCTCCTGGGGCCTGGAGAGGTGGCCCCGGAACTCAGGGGCTTGATTCTCGATCGGGCCGCAGGCAACCCGCTCTTTGTGGAGGAGCTTACCTTCAGCCTCCTCGAGAGCGGTTCCATCAAGAAAGAAGATACCCGGCATGTTCTCTCCGGCAATCCCTCTGAGATCCAGGTGCCGGAGACCATCCAGGGGATCATCGCTTCCCGGTTGGACCGCCTGGAGGACGGCCTCAAGAGGATCGTGCAGGTGGCCTCGGTCATAGGCAGCAAGTTCGCCTTCGGCATCCTCGAGACGATCACCGGCTCGGGCGAGGACCTGAAGGGCTCGCTCCTCGACCTCCAGGGGCTGGAGTTCATCTACGAGAAGGGGCACTCTCCGGAGCTCGAGTACACCTTCAAGCACGCCCTGAGCCAGGAGGTGGCTTACAACAGCCTGCTCCTTAAACGGAGGAAGGATCTCCACGACAGAATCGGGCACGCGATCGAACGGATTCATGAGGACCGGCTGGAGGATGTCTACGAGATGCTGGCCCACCACTACTCCAGGAGCGAGAACACGGTGAGGGCCCACCGGTACCTCACCCTGTCTGGAGACAAGGCTGCGAGCATCTACTCCGGCTGGGAAGCCCTCGGGTTCTACAGAGAGGCGATTCAGTCGCTCGACACCCTGCCCGAGACAGAGGAGACGAAAAAGCAGAAGTTGAAGGTCTACCTCTCCATGCTGAACGCGTTATGGTTCTTGAACTATCCTGGGGGCAGTCTGGAAATCCTTGAGAACGCAGAAAGGCTTTCAAGGGAACTCGGGGATGAACGGAGTCTTGCCACCGTCTATGGCAGAATGGGCTTCTATCATACACTCAAAGGAAACCTGTTGCTCGGCATCGAGTATTGCGAGAAGTGCTCCAATGGGGCAGAAGGGACAGAGGCGATCGAAGCCATGGCCCAAATGGCAGGGGAGACTTGCTTCACCCACTTTGCGGCAGGTGATTACCTGAGGGTCGTCGATACCGCAGGCAGAGTGCTCCAACTCCTCGGAGAACATCGCGGAGACAAGGACTCCGTTTTCCCCCGGTTCAACGTGTATTCGCAGCTCAGTGGATTCTGCGGCAGCTCTATGGGTTTCCTGGGCAGGTTCGACGAGGCAAGGGCTGTCTTACAGATGGGTCTTGAGAACGCCTTTGAACTCGATGACAAGTACGGAATAGGATTTGTGGAATTCTTCCATGCAGCCATCTTCTTCTGGCAAGGGGATGGGGAGAATACGGTTGCCCACGCGCAGAAGGCAATCAAGGCTGCGGAAGAAATAGGAGTCGAGCTTTGGCTCGGTGTCGCCCGGTCCTTGCTGGGAGCAGGACAACTTTTTCTTGGCCGGCACGAGACGGCGAGGAGCCATATAGAGACAGGCCTCGAGACCCAGAAAGAGCGCGGCATAGCCGTTCTGCTGCCTGTGTGCTATTGCGTATCCGCCGTGGTTCATTCGACTCTTGGAGATCTGCGAACGGCCAGGGAACGTGCTGTGGAGTCACTGAAGCTCGCCCAGGAGTTTGGCACGAGGGCCTACGAAGGGTGGGCCCGGATGCTGCTCGGCAGTAGCCTGTGGAAATTGAACCCGACCGAAACCCATTTTGCCGAGGAACAGCTTTGCCAGGGAATCTCGATACTCGAAGAACTGGAAACGAGACCATGGTCCGCGCAAGGCTACCTCTTCCTGGGGGAACTCTTCGCTCACGCGGGCCAGGGGGAGAAGGCCCTGGAAAACCTGAAACAGGCAGAGGAGATGTATCGGGAAATGGGGCTGGACTCCCGGCACTATTGGCTGGCACTGACACAGGAGCTGCTCGCGAAACTGGAGCCGGAGGCTGGAGTGAAGCAGCGTTTGTGCCTCCCTCGGGTTACATAAGCTTCCTGTGAATGGCAATCCGTCTCTTCTCTATAGAAATATGGCCCACCTCCACGAGTTCCGCCAGTATCTTGCTCACCATCTCACGGGATGACCCTACCATATTCGCGATTTCCTGATGGGTCATCTTCCCCTCGAAGACCCATTCACCGCCTCGCGGCTCAGCCGACTGCATGAGGAAATGGGTGACCCGCCCGTGCACATCTCTGAGCGCAAGGCTCTCGATCTTCTGATTCGCTCTCCGGAGTCTTTCGAGCAGCACGCTCAGCAGGTTGAGTACCATGTCCGGGTTTGAAGAAAGGATGCCCTTGAAATCATTCCTGCGAATGATCAACAATTCCGTCGGCTCTTGGGTCACCATCGTGGCCGATCTGGGCACTCCGTCCAGGGCGGCCATTTCCCCGAAGTACTCGCCCGGACCGATCACGGAAAGGACGATCTCTTTCCCTTCCTCGTCATGAATGACCGCCTTGACCCTCCCGCTTTGAACGATGTAGAGGGAGTCGGATTCGTCCCCCTTGCTGAAGATGACGGCGTTCTTCGGGAATCGCCTTCTTGCCGCCACTTCCTCGAAATCACGAAGGACAATGTCGTCGAGGCCTGAAGAGAAGCTACGGTCCCTCAGCATATCGTCCCCCCACACTTCGATATGGTGAATATTTCACAGAATTCTTGTGAACCAGTTCACAGACTCGGCATCGGCACTTTATTATTTTAGACCAAACACAGGCAATTCCCCAAGCAAAAAGAACGAGGCCACATGCATCGTCGTGTGGTCGGGTGGTGTCGCTCGGCTCAAACAGCGTTTGCCGAAGACGATCCGAGCCTCCGGGGGATGATCTGCACCTCTGCGTGTCTGGACGAGGATAGCGTGAAGATCACCTTCTACGGAACAAGGGGCTCCATCCCGGTGCCCGAAGGGGAATCCGTCCGCATCGGGGGCAATACGCCCTGCGTTCTCATCACCTTCGAGAGCGGAAGGATCGCCATACTCGATGCCGGGACGGGGATACGGAAGCTGGGCAAGGATCTGATGGAAGAGGGTCACGAGCAGTACGAAAATATCCTGGTCGGCCTTTCCCACACCCACTGGGACCACATACAGGGCTTTCCCTTCTTCCGGCCCGCATACGATCCCAGACGCCACTTCACCATCGCCATCTGTGGTAAGGGCGGTCACGGCGAGAAGCTCGAAAATCTGTTCGGACTGCAGATGCAGCACGAATTCTTCCCCACCCCCCTGGAAAAGATGGGCGCGAAAATGTCCTTCTGGGCACCGGACGTGACGCGCTACACGACACCGGCGGGGATCACCGTGGTGGCCTCGAAGCAGAACCATCCCGGAGGTTCGTACGGCTATCGTATCGAGGACCATGGGAAGATCCTGGTCTACTGTACGGATGTGGAGCATGCCGACGGAATCGATCCAAGGGTGGTTGCCCTTGCCCGGGATGCGGACCTTCTCATACACGACGCGCAATACACCCCGGAGGAGCTCAAAGGGAAAAGGGGGTGGGGCCACAGCAGCTGGGAACAAGCGGTGGAGGTAGCCCAACGGGCCGGAGCAAAGAGGCTCGCCCTGTTCCACCACGATCCGGAACACACGGACAGCTTTCTTCTGAAGCTCGAAACGGAGTGCCGGAAGCGGTTTCCCGGGGCCTTTCTGGCCCGGGAAGGCACCCATATCCAGCTCTAGCAGGCATATTTCCCTTGACACTCGCGGGGGGATGAGCCTATAAGAAAATTGTGAATGCTCCCCCTCTGTTTTTTTCCTGCGAAAGAATTTCCGTCCCGTTAAACGCTCAATCCTGTCGCTCCCAAATCCCGAGAGAAGCACCTGCACCATCGACGGGGTTCTTTTTCGCGTGCACATCCGAACGCGTCTATAAGGCCTGGAGTCTGACAAGAAAGGTCGAAGGCGCAGCCCGAAACACGATTCACACAGAGTCCTCGAAGGCGATGAAAGACAGGGACAGAACCCCGGAACAGCTTCGGGAAGAAATGGTCCGCCTCCGAAAGCGGCTCGCCGAATTGGAGGCGCTGGAGGGGAAGCACGCCCGGGTGGAGAAGGACCTGACCGAAGCGCGTGAGGAACTGGAGCAGAGGGAGCGGTTCCTGTCGAACGTTTTCTCGAGCATACAAGACGGCATCAGTGTACTGGACAAAGACCTGAACATCCTTCGCGTCAATCCAACCATGGAGCGATGGTATGCGCACGCCATGCCTCTCAAGGACAAGAAGTGTTTCCTGGCCTATCACGATCGAGACGAATCCTGTGAAGTCTGTCCCACACGGAAGACCCTGAAGACCGGAGAAGCCGCCTACGAAATCGTTCCCAAGACGGGAGCGGGAGGCAGGAGGGTCGGGTGGTTGGACCTTTACAGCTTCCCTCTCTTCGATAACACCACGGGCCAGCTGAAAGGCGTGATCGAATACGTGCGCGACATCACCGACCGGAAGAAGGCGGAGGACGAGCTTCACCAATCTCAGAAGATGGAGGCTGTCGGCCGACTCGCAGGGGGAATCTCTCACGACCTCAACAATTTGCTGACTGCCATCGCCGCCTATGCGGACCTGTTGCTGATGGACATCCCGGAGTCAAATCCCTCGAGCCTCCAGGTGGTGGAGATCAAGAGCGCGGTGGAGCAGGCAGCCTCCCTCACCGGCCAACTGCTGGCCTTCAGCCGAAAACAGGTGCTCCAGCCGAAGGCGCTCGACCTGAATGGAGTCGTTGGCTCGATGCAGGGCCTCCTCCGGCGTCTGATCGGAGAGAACATCGACCTGGAAATCCTGCAGGCCGCAGAAACGGGTCGCGTGAGGGCCGACCCCGGGCAACTCGAGCAGGTCATCCTGAATCTTGTCGTCAACGGGCGGGATGCCATGCCCCGGGGAGGCACCTTGATCCTCGAGACCGCTGATGTGGACCTGAACGAGGCACATGCAAAGGAGGGGATGGGCATCGACCCGGGCCCTCACGTGATGCTTGTCGTGACCGACACGGGCTGCGGGATGGACGAGGAACTCCAGTCGCATATCTTCGAGCCCTTCTTCACCACAAAGGAACGGCACAAGGGAACCGGGCTGGGCCTGTCGACGGTCTTCGGAATCGTCAAGCAGAGCAAGGGCGGCATATCGGTTTCCAGCAAGCCGGGGAGCGGCACAACTTTCAAGATCTATCTGCCGCGCGTCCTGGATGTTCCGGTTGAAGCGGAACCGGCCCCGAGCCCTGCCCCATCGCTCGTGGGGACCGAAACGGTCCTGCTCGTGGAAGATGAGACATCCATACGAAAGGCGGTTCGGCAAGCCCTTCAGAGAAACGGTTACAGGATTCTCGAGGCGCCCAACCCGGGGGAGGCACTCCTCATATCAGAGCAACATACGGGGTTCATCCACCTCATGTTGACCGACGTCGTCATGCCCAGGATGAGCGGCCCCCATCTGGTCGAGCGCCTGGATCCCTGGCACCCGGAGATGAAGGTCCTTTACATGTCCGGGCATTTGGAGAGGGACATCCTCGACGACGAGATCTTGCCTCCGGGTGCCGCCCTTCTTCGCAAGCCCTTCGCTATCAAGGACCTCCTGGAACACGTCAGACGGGTCCTGGACACGCCGAAGGGGGGATGAAGGGGGTCCGGGGTGCCAGCGTGTACGCCACCTTCAGGCTGTCGTTCTCCGGCAGCTCCACAATCAGATCAGGGCCGTCCCGCCGCCACGGGACGCTGCCGTGGCCGAGCCATTCGACAGAGGTGATCGTCGCACGGGCACGGACGCGGGCACGGGCACGATGTTCATTAGGCCCATAGACGGACGGCTGATTCGGAAGTCAGCTATTCCGTACACCCGGTTTACCCCTGTCAAGAACCTTGGCTGGCCCTCTCAGACCATGCGGCGCGGTGCTGCGTCATCAAGCCTTTGCTTTTCAAGGGGTTGGCAATCTCACAGGGGCTGGCACGCAACTTGCTCTTCTGAAGGCGCTAACCGAATTCTGAAGAGCTTCATCGGTTTTCGGCTTGGAGGATCTTTTTGGGAGGTGATGAGGATGCACACGGGGAGTGAAACCCTCGGCAGGTGGACCGGGCAGATCGCCCTCGACTGGGAGAGAGCTCTGGCGTGGGCGCAGAGAACCTTGAGCCAAGACCGGCTTATCTATTTCGCTCTTGGCATCTCCACCCTGTCTGTCACAGGGCTGATCGTACTTTTTCTGCACAGGGCGGTGGAACGCAGTACCCTCGTAAGCACCCTGCCCTATTAGGAAGGCGGCAAGATCTCGCACAGTTTCACGAGTTCCTTGAGATGCGCGATCTCTTCCGTTTCTTCTGGGGTTGAAAAAGAACTCAGGCGGTTCAGGAGCTTCCAGACCCTCTCCCCGAAACCCAGGACCTCCCTCACGTTCGGTGGAATCGACTCTCCCCGGTACGGGGTGGGGCCCGCTCGCTCGACTCGGTCGAGAACCCGCCCCACCTCCACCGGAATCTTGTCCATCTGTTCGACCGTGGAGAAGGTCTGTGACAGGCCGATGAGCATCGAGTTGTCATAGCCGTTGAGGAGCGTACGGTGATCGTTCTTGTAGATCACCAGGGGCTTGCCCGCGGCAAAGGCCACGGCCGTCTCGGCCACGGCGCCCTCGTCTGGCACCCTGCCGTTCATATTCATGACGAGCGCATCGCACCTCTCGAGGATCTGGTAGATGTCGAGCGCAAAGGCCGCCCGGCTCAGGAACCGGTTGGCCGGGGGAACGCGTATGAAGTTCACCCGAGGATCGTTGACGTACTTCAGGAGATGAGCCTCCAGTCCGTCCCGATGGGGGAGAAACGTCGCATACCCTCCTTTCTCGAGCGTCTCTGCGATGGCGGTCATGCCCGCCACCTCCTCCGGGCAGAACAGGGGACCGGAGCAGTAGATGCGTTTGCTGTGTCTTTCCGCCATGGCGGTTATAACCTCCCCGCTGAGCCGTCCCAACGGCTTTCATCGCTTCGTCTGTTCCGGGCACGGGCACGCTCACCAAAACAGAACCTGAAGCTCAGAGATCGATCAGTCCGGTAACGAGGGGGTGTCCGTCAACTCATAGAGTACGCCCTTGCCGCTCTTGGGGTGCAGGAAGGCGACCCGGAAAGGGCCTTCGAGTACCTTGCTGATGATCTTCAACCCCTGCGACTCGAGTTTGTCGCACAGCACCTCCACGTCGTCGCACAGGAGGGAGATGTGATGGAGACCGCCCCCTTTCGCCTCGAGAAAGCTCCCGGCAGGGCCTTCCGGGCCCGTGGGCTCCATCAGTTCGAAGCAGTCGTCTCCGATCCGGACAATCGAGGAGATCTGCTTCATCATCGGCACCTCCATCCTCTGGATCTCTTCCGCGCCAAAGGCCTCGCCCAACAGAGTGAGCATCTCATCGATACTCTTCACAACGATTCCTACGTGGTTGATTCCTCTGATCATTTCCCGCCTCCCATGTTCTCCTCGATGATTCGTATATGGTTCTTGCCCTTGATCATTTTGCGCCTCCTCCTCCCTGTGTTCTGGTCCCTTTGAATGACTTCTCCGCAGCGGTTCGAGCCATGTTAGCACGTTCACGGACGTCCTGTGAACTCGAGCATGCGAGAGGGGCGAAAGGAGCCGGAGGATCGACTTCAGCGTCCCGAACGTGCTAAAATAACAGGTTCACTACATCATCATCGCGAATAGGAGAACAAGATGGGGAAACGCAGCGGCCAGCATTCCTTCCAGGGCACCTCTACTTATGTGGTGGACCCGGAACTCGCCAAGATCGTGAACATCTCGATCGCACTGGAAATGCCACTGTTGTTGAAGGGGGAGCCGGGCACAGGGAAGACCCTCCTCGCACACGCCCTTGCAGAGAGCCTGGACATGCAGCTCATCGTGCTGAACGTGAAGAGCAACATGAAGGCTGTGGACGCGCTTTACCAGTACGACACCCTCACACGGCTCAACGACAGCCGCTTCTCCGACTCGGGCAGAGACGTGAGCGACATCAAGAACTACATCCGCATGGGCAAGATCGGCCAGTCCTTCACCACAGAGGAACGGGTCATTCTCCTCATCGACGAGATCGACAAGGCGGACAGCGACTTTCAGGATGACCTCCTGGACGTTCTCGACCAAATGACCTTTGACATCGTCGAGATCGATGAAACGCTCAAGGCCCTCCATCGGCCGGTGGTGATCATCACCTCGAACGCCAAGAAGGACCTGAGCGATCCCTTCCTGGGCCGATGCAATTTCCACCACATCGCCTTCCCTGATCCGGCCTTCATGCGGCGCATCGTGGAGGCGCACTTCCCGGAAATCGAGGACCGGCTGGCCAAGGCGTGCATCGAGACCTTCTTCAAATTGCGGGGCCTTCCTCAGGTCGAGAAGAAACCGGCAACCCGGGAGCTGCTCAACTGGATCCGCGCCCTTCGCATGGATCCTGACTTTGATCCCAAAGCTCTCCAACAGGCCAAAGACGCCCCCTTCCTCGGCGTCCTGTTCAAGAAGAGCGCGGATTTCGAGCACGCCCAGAACTGGAACTCTTATTCGAGGTAGGCCGGAACATGTTTGTCGAGTTCTTCTACGCCCTTCGAAAGTCCGGGGTTCCGGCCACGCCGACCGCCTTCCTGCGTCTGCAGAAGGCCCTTGACCTGGGCCTGATCGAGTCCCTGGAGGATTTCTACGTCGCGGCTAGGGCGATCATGGTGAAGAGCGAACGCTACTTCGACCTTTACGACAGGATCTTTGCGCACCACTTCTACGGGGTGGAACAGGAAGAGGACTGGGAGCAAGAGCTGGAGGAATCCATCCGAATGCTCTTGGACGAATGGCTCCGTGACCCGAAAGAGCTCGCGGAAATGCTGGGCATCGACCCGGAATCGCTGCCCGACCTGAGCCCCGAAGAGCTCGTCAAGTACTTCCTGGAAAGACTGAAGGAACAGACAGAGAGACACGACGGCGGCAACAAATGGATCGGCACAGGGGGCACATCCCCTGTCGGCCATTCCGGATCCCACCCGGGCGGGATGCGCGTGGGGGGGATGTCACGGGGAAAATCGGCCATCAAGGTGGCCCTGGAAAGGCGCTACCGAGACTACACGCAAAACACCCGCCTGACCTCCTCCCAGGTCGGAGAGGCCCTGCGGAGGCTGCGGCACATGACGCCGGCCGGACCGAAGGACGATCTGGACATCGAGGAGACGATACGCCAGACGGTGAAGCTCGGGGGGGAAATCGACATCGTCTTCAGGCGGAGCCTGCGCGACCGCCTCAAGATCATCCTCATGATCGACAACGGCGGCTGGAGCATGGAACCCTATGTGGAGGTCGTGCAAACGCTCTTCAACTATGCCCAGGCCCAGTTCAAGGACTTGAAGATCTTCTATTTTCACAACTGCATCTACGACCGGGTGTGGGAGGACCCCCAACGCTGCCACAAGCCCTTCCCCACCACCGACTTCCCGCGGCTCGATCCCTCTTACCGGATCATCTATGTCGGGGACGCCGCCATGGCGCCCTACGAGCTCGAGCATCCACGGGGATGCATCGACTACAGCGAGAAGCAATCCAGAGCCTCCATCGACTGGCTCCAGTTCCTCGCACAGGTCTTCCGCCACGGCGCATGGCTGAACCCGATGGTGACCTTCTCCTCGGACTACGCCCACGGGTCGTACACCCAGCGCGAGATCGCAAATATCGTTCCCATGTTTCCCTTGAGCCTGGAGGGACTGGAGCGCGCGGTCTATCACCTGATGGCAGAAAACTAGCAGGAGGCTGTCGATAAACGGCCATCTGCGGCGGATGTCCAAAGACCCTGCTAGTTTGTGGGTCGCTTGCGGACCACGGTCAGCCGGTTTCTGCCCAGCCGCTTCGCCCGGTACAAGGCCCGATCGGCCGACTCCAGCACGGCCATCACGTTGTCCTTGCCCGATCTTCCGGCCGCCAGCCCGCCGCTCACGGTGATACGCAGGTCCTTTTTCTTCTTCTTTCCTCCCACCGGGATTCTCATCTGGTCGATGGAGGAGACAATTTCCCGCCCCACTTTCTCCGCATACTCGAGAGAGGTGCCTGGAAATACGACAAGGATTTCCTCCCCTCCGTACCGACACGTAATCCCCCGGGGCAAGGCCTTTTCACGGACCTTCTGGGCCACCTCATACAGCACCCGGTCCCCGGCTGCATGTCCGTGCCGATCGTTGACCTTCTTGAAATGATCGAGGTCGAGAAGGGCCAGAGCGAACCGTTTGCCCAGCGACTTGCCCTTCCCCTGGAGGATGTTGTTGCAGTGGCCTCGATTGTAGATGTTCAGGAGTTGGTCATAGTGGGCATGATGGGAGAGACTGGCCGTCAGGTTCGCCATGACCATCAGGGTCAGCACAATCGGCACCACGTGGAGGAGAAGAATCTCTCGTTCCGACCCTCTTACGAGAAAGGCAATCGAGAACAGAACGAGAAAGGCCGTGATCGACCAGGCGTAAGGATCTCGCCTCCGGGCGGAAAGGATGTGCGCCAGGACGGCAACAGCCGCGTTCATGCCGAGAACGATCAGCCCCGGCTGCTTCAGCATCCAGGGAATATGCTCCTTCATGGCCGGCGACAGAAAGCCCGGGCAGGCGATCATGACGGCCAACTCGACAAGGATGAACGAGGTAATGCAGACACGGGTCAAGAGCTTGGGGAGATAGGAAGGAACCAGCGCAAGGAACAGGAGCAGCGTGCTGTAGAGCAGGTAGAGCAGCAGGTGGACGCCTTCGTCCTTTCCGATCCGATAGATCTCCCCGTTCGGCATCTGGAACCCGATGAAATAGAGCATACTGAAGACACCCACCATCAGAAACAGGAAACTGGCGAGGAGGATCTTGACGTTGTAGAGGCTCCGGTAGGTCAGAAGGGCCAGAAGCAGGGCAAGGAGGTACAGGATCAGGGATTGGTAAAGGAAGGGGGCGGTCAACAGGTAGTGTCGGGTTTTGTTCCAGATCTCGAAAGGGAACTGCTCGAGGAGGAACAGGCAGGCCATGGCCCCCAACAGCATCCAGAAAGGGAGGGCCTCGGAACGAAAGAGGAATCGTCTCATCTCAGCCAGGAAGGCCAACCTAGATCAAGTCTCCACGGGGATGCCTGCGTCGGCTAGGTTGAACTCAACCTTCTTGATCTCCTCGAATTGGCGGACAATCTGTATGATGTCCTCCTCACTTCTCTGCAGCCCCGTAGACAACGGACCGGTGCTCAAGAATTTACCGTTGATACGGGCTACATGGTCGGAGACCTCCACATCCAGTTGCATCCCTTTCGTACGATCCTCTTGGGCCAGCTTCAGTTGAATCCGGCAGGCCAGTATAAAGGCATCGACGATCTTCTTTCTCTCGGGAGTGTTCTGGAACTCCGGCTGTTGAACGGCCGTCTCGATCATCGAGCAGGCCGTGTCCAGGCTCATGAATTCGAGATTGATCACCACATCGTAATGAGAGGGGTCCAGCCAGTCCACATTGTACAGGAACTTGGTCCACTGGATTCGATTCTTGTCCACCTGCTCGATGTATTTCGCGGCCTCCTCTACACTGAGTCCCTGGTTCTCCTTTACCATACGCACGCGATACGCCACGGGGGCAATCAATCGAACCTTGAAGACCCCCGGCAGTTTCTTCAAGAGCAGGTGGCCTGCGTGCCCGTGATAGATGTACTCCCCTTCTCGTGCCCGTTCCGCGAGCGCTGTCCGGATGGCCACGAGGTATAGCCTCCGCTCTTCAGCGCTGCCGAGTCTCCGCTGGATCAGGCTGGGCACCTTGTGGAGTTGCTGGTCGAGCAGATTCTCGGCAATGCCGTACCGGGAGGCGGCATCTCGTATCACCTCACGTGAGATGGCGGGTATGCCCAACCGAGTCGAGAGGCTCT
>Ga0180429_10001119_pt1 | contig 22973 bp, 17 predicted proteins | sample SS_ome_FD_132428 | JGI IMG/M metagenome (GOLD analysis project Ga0180429, IMG submission 132428) | Hypersaline lake sediment archaeal communities from the Salton Sea, California, USA - SS_1_S_1 metaG | ecosystem: Environmental > Aquatic > Non-marine Saline and Alkaline > Hypersaline > Sediment ...
CCGTCGCTTTGCGGATTGAAGCCCAGATCGGCCGCCAGGATCGCCTTCTCGATGTCTTTCGCCGTACCGGGATCGTAGGGGCGAATGACGATCTGCGTCGGCTCCGGCGCCCCGACCGAGGCGACCTGCTTGAGGGGGATCGTCGAGCCGTAGACCTCGACCTTCAGCGAGTCGACCAACCCCGGATTGGCCCTGCCCGTGCGGATACCGGCCAGGCTGCTCTTCAGATGAGTAATTGCCTTCTCCATCCGCTCTTCAACGTCAAAAAGAATTTCGTCTGCTGCCATGATCGAAACCCTCGCTCCCTAACCCCTAACCACTATCCACTAACCACCACCTCGCACCAACGTCCCGACGCGCCCCCCGCACACTGCCTGCTCAATGTTGCTTTCCTTGCGGAAATTGAACACGAGGATCGGCATGTTGTACTCCATGCACTTGGTAATCGCTTCGTGGTCCATTACCCGAAGATTCTGGCTGCGGACGTCGTCGTAGCTCAGTTCGTCGTAAAGCACGGCGTGGGTGTTCTTTTCGGGGTCGTCGCTGTATACACCGTCGACCCTGGTGGCCTTCAACAAGACGTCGGCTTCGAGTTCCAAGGCCCGCTGAGCCGCGGCCGTGTCGGTGGTGACGAATGGACTTCCGGTGCCGCCGGCGAGGATGATGATCCGGCCTTTGTCCAGATGGCGTCGGGCGCGGCGGCGGATGTAAACCTCGGCCACGCCGTCCATACGGATGGCGGTCATCAGCCGGGTCCTGGCACCAAGCGATTCGAGCGCGTCTTGCAACGCCAGACCGTTCATCACCGTGGCCAGCATGCCCATGTAGTGGCCGGTCGCTTCCTGAATGCACGAAACGCCGGCGGTGAACTGTGTGCCCCGCAGCAGGTTACCACCGCCGATGACCACGGCGATCTGCGTGCCGTGCCGTGCGGCACGGTACGTCTGCCTGGCGAGGTGCAAGACCGCGTCCATGGCGATGCCCCGCTCGCCGGCATGTACGAATCCTTCGCCGGAGATCTTCAGCACTACCCGGCCGTAAGGCGAGTTGGCCGACGGTTGCGGAGGTTCAGCCACCGATACTTACTCCTTGGCGAGTTCCCAATGGGCAAAACCGACGATTTTCATTCCGGCCTCTTGGGCCACCTTGCCTACGGTCTTCTTGCCGTCCTCGGCCTTGACGAAGGGTTGCTCGCTCAGGCAGCGTTCGGCGTAGAAGTTTCGCATTCGGCCCTCGACCATTTTGTCGATGATCTTCTCCGGCTTGCCTTCCTTTCGGGCGGCGGCGGCGAGGATCTCTCGCTCGCGTTCCACCTCGGCCGCATCGAGGTCTTCCTTGGCGGTGGCCGACGGCCTCATGGCCGCAATGTGCATACAGATGTCTCTTGCCAACTCGGCGCTGCCGCCTTCGATCCGCAACAGCACGCCGCTGGCGCCGTTGTGATGGGCGTAGCCGCCGCACGTCGCGTCGATCCGCTCGAACCGCTGAAGCCGAAACACCTCCCGAATGCGATTGGTCAACTCGTCGAACTGCTGCCGCAGGGTCAGGTCCGGCTGGCTCGGCGAGGGCTGGCCGAGGAGTTCTTCCGCACTGGCGGCACCGGGACCGGTGGCCAGTTGTTGCGCCAGGTCGTTGGCCAATTGGACGAATTCCTTGTGGGCCGAGACGGGGGCGCTTTCGCACTGCAATTCAACTATCGAGCCCACGCCGGCTTCGATATCGGTATAGACGGCGATTCGCCCGGCCGAGGTCTGCCGGCCGGCCCGCTTCTCCATCGTTTTTGCTCCCGCCTCGCGCAACAGGGCAATTGCCTTATCTTCGTCGCCGCCGGCGTCTTGCAAGGCCCGTTTACAGTCCATCATCGGCAGGCCGGTCTTCTCGCGAAGTGTCTTGACGGCCGCGGCGGTGATTTCTGCCATTTGGTATCTCTCCCGTATTCAACCCCATGCTATATGTAACTGGTTCGCGAAGCCTTGTTCTCTCGGAAAAGTTCGCGAGTTTGGTCTTGGTGCGGCAGATGGCCGGCCGCCAGGGCTACGCCTGGGCGCCGCCGTCTCCTTCGGCCACAGCGGCCACGGCGGGCACTACCCCTTCGGCAGCCCCTTGCTTCAGTTCCCCGGACGACGCCTTGCCGGACAACACGGCATCGGCCAGCAATTGGACGATCAACTCGATCGAGCGGATGCTGTCGTCGTTGCCGGGGATCGGCAGATCGACCTCATCCGGATCGCAGTCGGTGTCGATCAGCGACACGGTCGTGATACCCAGTTTCTGCGCCTCTCGAATGGCGTTCTTCTCCTTGCGGGGATCGACGATCACCAGGCACTCGGGCAGCCGGTTCATCGAACGGATACCGTTGAGATTGCGGTACATCTTGCGGTACTCGCGATTCAACGCCGACTGCATCTTCTTCGAGTAAGATTCGATCTCACCGCTCTCCCGCATCGCCTCGAGTTCTTCGAGCCGCGAGAGCCGGCTGCGGATAGTCCGGAAATTCGTGAGCGTGCCGCCCAGCCAGCGGTCGCTGACGAAGGGCATGCCGCAGCGCGGGGCCTGCTGTTCCATCGTATCGGACGCCTGTCGCTTGGTTCCGACAAACAGCACCAGGCTTCCACCGGCTGCCACCCGCTGGAGGTATTTTCTCGCCCTCAATAGGCCGCGAACCGTCTCGCGGACATCAATGATGTGGATCAGATTGCGTCGGGCATAGATGTAAGACCGCATTTTGGGGTTCCAGCGGCTGGCCCGATGGCCGAAATGTACCCCTGCTTCGATCAACTCCCTCACTAGTACAGTAGCCAACTTGCAGTTCCTCCGATAGGGCACACCGGCTATACCCCACTTTTGTGCGGGGTGCCCGGCGTTGTGTCGAGTATTTCCGGTCTGTATTGCTTCTATTGCCGCGTGGACCGCTCACTACGGCAAGCCCCTTAATCTAACAATATCCCACTGGTGCGTCAACCGGGTAATCGTCGGCGGCACGCTGCAAGCAACGCAAGCCCCGGCACCAGTTCAATGCCCGATTCAAGCCCAGGCTGGCTACCAAGACGAGATGCAAGGGCGGGCGAAATGTCCGCGACGCATCAAGGGAAGTATGATGTAACGCAGGTCGTGCAACGGCTACTGCCAAGGATACGCAGGGACGGAAAAGTGCTTGTAATCCTCGCGCCCGCTGGTACACTACGGTACAATGTGGTGGTTTTATCCCGGTTTAGATCGGGCACGAAGCGTCGCCTGCGACGATGGCCCTCGACGCGGGGATCGATGTGCGTCTGACGTCGGTCGAGGGCAACCAAGGCGACACGAGCGGTTTGTCCGGCTGCGAGATCCTCTCTGCGGAACTCAACCTATGGTTTTTCTCGTGGACCAAGCTGACGGGCAACCCCGACCAGGACCGAACGTTTGGGCTCTACTTGGTCGAGGATGCGTCGTGGGAGGAGGAGACGCTCGCGTATCGCAATAGCCCCAACATGGCCGATGATCCGACGGACGTCACGACGATGCTGATTGGGTATGGCGCGGAATTTGGCTGGAAGACGTGGGACGTGACGGACGCCTGGCCTTCTTCGCCTGGCGGCGTGTGCCCCTGCCGTAGACATCAAGAGCATCGCGGCCAGAATGGGAGAAGCTGTTTCGCGAAACATATCAAGCTCCTTTGCTGGTGCCAGTGTAGCCCGGCACATTCTGGGTGAGATCGTCCGTGACAGATACACGATCTCCGTTTGCGTACACGCCGATCCCGCCGCCGCTCATGTCCGTCGCGGGGCGACCAATCGCCTCCAAGGTCCTAGTTCTTCGTCAAACCTGAGTCAAACATTCTCTGGCAAAAACGACTAATACTTAGACCTGGCCCGGTAACCCAAAGTGGGGGGGCACTGCTTGCAATCGTCGCGGTCCCTGCTAAGCTAGAAGTTATGCCGTTCGAGTTGATCCCCGGCACGGGCGGGGGCTTGCACGGCTCCGCGCATTCACGATTGGCGCTTGCGTGGCCAAAGCGCGAGGGCGAAGCCCGGCTTTTCCGTACGAACCGCCCTGAACCGCGCATTGGCTATGCGGGAATCAATCGAACGCCTATCAGTCGCATACGCTTTACATCTTACCTCCATCGCATGCTAGCCAACGGGACCAACATGAAGGGTCGCTCTCTGTATCGATCCGGCCGCGCCACGATGACCCTGGTAATTGTTGTTTGCGTCGTGTTGACCGTTCTCTGGATCATGTTCACCCGTCGGCAAGGCAACGATGCTTCCGATCAGACGGTCTTGCTGCAAACAGTTCAGCGCGGTGATTTCGAGGCCTTCGTGACCGAACCGGGCGATTTGTCCAGTAGCAGCAACATCGAGGTCCGATGTCGGGTCAGGTCTCGCGGCGCGGCCGGCACCGCGATCTTGAAGATTTGTGAAGAAGGGGTCTCCGTCAAGCCTGGAGATTTCCTCGTTCAATTCGACGATTCAATTCTGCAACAAGAGTTGTTGGCGCAAAAAATCGTCGCCGCCAACAATAAGGCGCTGCTGATTCAGGCACAGAACGAGCTTGAAAACGCGAGACGAACGTTGCGCGAATACACGCAAGGGCTATTTGCGCAAGAACGCGACCTGATCTCCACCGGGTTGTTCGTTGCTGAAGAGAACTTCCAGCGCGCAGTTACCTACCTGGAATATAGCCGCCGTTTGGCCACCAAGGGGTACGTTACGGCCAACCAGTTGCGTGCCGACGAGTTTGCAGCCGAAAAGGCCAAAAAGGACCTCGCTACCGCCAAACGAAACCTGGACGTCTACGATCGGTTCACGCAGGACAGGATGGTGGGCGAATACGAGGCAGAGATCAAGAAACAAGAGGCAAGGGTCGAAGCCGCGACGCACACGCTCGAATTGAGCAAGCAGAGGCTCGCCGACACCGAACAGCAGATCACTCATTGTCTGGTTCTTGCTCCCGTTGCCGGGCAGGTGGTACACGCGAACGAGCGAGAGGGGCGTAACGGCGCGCAGGTCATCGAAGAGGGAACCTTGATCCGGGAAAACCAGATCATCATCCGACTTCCCGATCTGCGGAACATGCAAGTCGACGTGAAGATCAATGAATCGCACGTCAATCGGATCCAAACGGGGCAACCCGCGCGGATCATTCTGGACGCCGATCCCGAAGACGTTCTCCACGGGAAAGTGAAGGAGGTCGCGCCGTATCCCTTTCCGGTACGGTGGCATGGCGCGCCGATGGAATATGGCGCGGTTGTTGAAATCGACGATCCGCCGCCGACGATCCGCCCCGGCCTGCGAGCCAAAGTCAAGATCGTGTTCGAGTCGCGGCCGGACGTCCTGCAAGTACCGCTCGCCGCCGTCATCGAGCAAGGCGGTTGCTATTATTGTCTTGTCCGCGAACAAGCGGCTTGGCACCCCAAGCCCGTGAAGATCGGCTCGAACAATAACAACCAGGTCGTTGTGCTGGAAGGACTTGCCGAAGGCGAGCAGGTTTCGATGACGCCGTTTCAGCATATCGAACGATCCGATTTGCCCGGCGGGACACCGAGCGGGATTGCGGCCGATAAGCAACACAACAATCACCCGATGTCGGGCGTTGCCGCGAAAGCCGCTTCTGCATTCTAATGTTCTTTCAACTCCAAACCTGGCGCTTGAGCGTCAAGAACCTGTACTTGCATCCGCTGCGGTCGGGGCTGACGGTGTTGGGTATCTTCATCGGCGTCGCCAGTGTCGTTTGGCTGTTGGCGATTAGCGAAGGCATCAGCAACGAGGCGCAGCGGCAAATCGCGGAACTGGGTGCCACCAATATAATCCTCCGTTCCAAGCTGCCGGTTCAAGAGTTGTCCTCCGATGCGACCTTCTGGGTCAGATACGGCATCCTCCGCGCCGACGTCGACGCCTTAATGCAAATCCCGACCGTCACCAATGCACTCAAGATTCGGGAAGCGAAACGCGAGGCACACTTTGGCGGCGTCACGCTCGACAGCCATTTGGTGGCCTGCACTCCGGAGTATGCTCAGGCGCTGCACCTCGAAATTGACCAGGGACAGTTCATCTCGGACGTTCACGTCCGGCAGCGCGCCAACGTTTGTGTCCTGGCCGCCGGCACGGCGAGCCAGTTCTTCCCGGTCGATAATCCGCTCGGCAAAGTGATCCGGGTTCGCGAGTTGCCGTACGTCGTGATCGGCGTGATGAAGCATCGAGCGCCGATGGCCGGCATTGGAAGTTCGCTGGCGGCCCAAGACTTTACGAATGACATCTACATACCGGTGGAAACATTCTGGCAGCGGATCGGCGACCGGGTTTTGTTCGTTGGCGCGGGCACGCGCACTGGTGAAGAAATAGAACTGAGTCAGATTACGTTTCAAGTCGCATCCATCGAAGACGTACAGCCCACGGCCAACGCCGTCGAACGCACGATGCGCAAGCTCCATGGCGAAGAAGACTATGCGGTCGTCGTCCCCTTGGAGTTGTTGGAGCAAGCCCGGACAACGCGTTTGATGTTCATGGTGTTCATGGGCCTGATTGCCGCGGTCACGCTGATCGTGGGCGGGATTGGAATCATGAACATTATGCTGGCAACCATTACCGAGCGAACGCGTGAAATCGGCATTCGCCGCGCGCTGGGAGCCCGACGCGGCGATATCACAAAGCAGTTTCTGGCGGAGACCATCGTGCTTTCCGTGGTCGGAGGTGTTACTGGAATCCTCGGCGGGCTGACCTGTCCTTGGGCAATTCAGCGGTTGCGCGGTTTCCTGCAAGGGACCATTCCCGAAGCGATGGACAACCTCCCCCAATCCGTCCAGAACGTGACTCCGCAGATCGTCCCCTGGTCGATTCCACTCGCCTTTGGTATTTCCGTCGCGGTGGGGGTCGTCTTCGGGATCTATCCCGCGTTGCGGGCAGCCCAAATGGATCCCATCGAAGCGCTGCGCCACGAATGATCCGGCGAGAGACCAGCAGCGTGGAAAGACGGGGTCATGGAAAGACGGGACCAGGCGTTGAGTATTTAGTTTACACTCACCGGCGGTTCGGATCTCGATGCCGCCGTGACGCACCGAACAGGCCAACACGGCGGCCCGTGCGGGGGTCGCGGATTTGGCCGTAGCCGCGTCCTTCGTGAACGAACGATTGTGCCCAGGATCCGACAAACTGAAAACCATGCTCCCGCGCGAACAGCGGGAACTCCCGTACCCACAGAACGAGGTGCGATTGATGCTGTGGCAACGCTAACTTCCGCTCACGCAAGAAGTTAGCGTACTTGCCCAGCACGCTCTGTAGCCGCTGGCCGGCCTCAGCCATCACGCGGCTCCCACTCTATACACATCACCATAGCCACCGTAATCCAGGTGTTATGGTAGTCCGATGGGTGGCTGCGTTGAATACCTCCCGACGCAACTCCGCCTCAAACGCTTGACTCCACCCGCAATACGCCACTACACTGTCATCATCCTGCGGGCTTACCTCCCTGGGAATGGAGATTTTGTGTAGAATAATGAGTTCAGCGAAGCCGACAGCAAGACCCATTGTTGGGAGTGGGACACCACGGGAACACTCACTATGACGACCGTTAGCCTAGAAGATTTCTCTTGGGAGAGGATGATCGCCGCCGTGGATGCCGTGCGAGAGAGAACGTGTCGTGTCGCCGCTGCTCTGGATCAGGCGGGAATCCAGCATGCTGTGATTGGTGGCAATGCAGTCGCCGCTTGGGTCGCGCGCGTCGACGTCGAGGCAGTGCGAAACACGAAGGACGTCGACCTCCTGATTCGGCGTCAGGACTTTGAGCGCGTCATCGAGATCCTGGGTTCGGTTGGCTTCGTCCACCAGAATGTTGCTGGTGTTGACCTCTTCCTAGACGGCCCGGAGGGGTCCGTCAGGAGCGCGGTTCACGTTGTCTTCGCGCGGGAGAAGGCGCGGCCCGACTACCTGTTTCCGGCACCTGACGTGAGCGAGTCGGAACCGGGACCCGATTTCACGGTTGCCGCGCTTGATGCTTTGGTGCGAATGAAACTCACATCGTTTCGCCTGAAAGACAAGGTCCATCTGATCGATCTGCTGGATGTCGGGCTGATCGATGAGAGTTGGTGCGACAATTTCCCGCCAGCGCTTGGCGCGAGACTGCGGGAAGTGATGGAGTCAAGGGACCGCGAAAGGTGACCTTAGGCAAACCAGACGCTGGACCGGAGCGGCCGATCCGGTCGGAATTGAATGGAAAGCTAACTGCGGCGGCCTGGTTGGCTTTGACCTTCCGCGAAGGTGCCTTGGTCTTTGGGCGGTCGATCGGAATAACCATTTCGGTCACGTGAGTTTGGATCCTGATCACAGAGAAGATGCTCGCCGACTGCGATGGTGACCACCAAGAGTTAATGCAGCAGGTGCGTGAGCGCCAAAGATCCTCGCGCCGGAAGATCATTGCGGCACCCTCCGCGACGTCCGGCACAAAACAAAGCGTTGGACCTGACGGCGGACGAGGTTCGTTGTAAGCAAACGGGGCCAGGCTTTACAGATCAAGTCTACACTCACCGGCGGTGCGGATCTCGATGCCGCCGCCGTGACGCACCGGACAAGCCAACACGGCGGCCAATTCCGGCCGCTCTCGACAGTAGGCCAGCGAGGCGTCGGCGCCCATGACGTAGAACGCGGTCGAGAGCGCATCGGCCATTGCGGCGGTGGGAGCGATGGCCGTGGCCGACAGAACGCCTTCCGCCGGCCGGCCCGTGCGGGGATCGAGGATGTGGCCGTAGCGGCGTCCTTCGTGAACGAACGATTGTGCCCAGGATCCGGAGGTGGCCAACGCACGGTCGCAGAGCCGGACCTCGGCCAACCGCCGGTCGGGCCGCAACGGATGTCGGATGCCGACCGTCCAACCGCCGGCCGCACGCTTGGCCGGTTCGTCTTGCACGTGGCCGAGGCAGCCATGGGCAAGCACGCTGCTGCCGCCGCCGTGGATCAGAAAGTCGTTGATGCCCGCGTCGAGTAGCTTCCGCGCACAGCGATCGAGGGCGTAACCCTTGCCGACGCTTCCCAGGTTGAGCGCCACGCCCGGCTTGCGGAAGCGGATCGTGTGGCTGTCGGCGTCCAGTTCCACGAGCCCCGTGCCGACGCAGTCGAGGGCGTCGGCCAGTTGCCGCTCGTCGGGCACGGTTCCTTCGCGGCGGGCGAAGCCCCAGGCGTGCCAAAGCGGCGCGGACGTGACGTCGAACACGCCGCCGGTTTCATCGTGCCATCGGAAGACCGTCTCCAGCAGGGCGAACAGCGAGGGCGATACGTCGACCGCTTCGTCGGCGGCCGTTTGGTTGATGCGGCTGATTTCGCTGGATTGGCGAAAGACCGAGAGTTGGTCCTCCAGGGCATCGACCGTATCAAGTGCTTCGAGGGCCGCCTCGGTGCCGCGATCGTATTGTCCGGCGTTGAGTCGAACCTCGAACTCGCAGGCCATCGCCTCGCGCGAGACCCGCACAACGTACGACTCGGCGGCCGCACGGTCCTCGGCGACTTGCGAACCGCCCCGCGACCGTGCAACTTCCATCGCGTCGGCCACGTTGTCGGCGGCCAACTTACCTCGGAGGAAATCGCGACGGGTGCTCTTGCGGGTCATTAGTAGACTCGGTAGCTACGGTCGCCAGACCGCGGGAAATTGCCCTCGAAAGTTCCGCGAACCGGCGTTTTGTTCGCGGAGATAGTCGTGGTTCGCTCGGCGAACCGGCGTTTTGTTCGCGGAGCGAACAACGACTATGCGAGGCCCTACTCGGCCGCCTCGAGAATATCGGGCACGCGGTCCTCTTTACCGATGGCCATGATGTGTACGCCGTCGCAGACTTTCTCTTCGCGCAACTGCTTGATCATCCGGCCGGCGATGCGGATCCCGGCTGCCAGCTTCTTGCCCTTTTCGGCGGCGGCCATCTCGTTGATCAGTTCGTCGGGCACGAAGATGCCGGGCACGTTCTTGTTCATATATCGGGCCATGCCGGGCGTGACCAACAGCACGATGCCGGCCATGATCTTGACGTCGTGCTTGCGGACCCGTTCCATGAACCGCTTGAAATTGTCGAGGTCGTAGATGGCTTGGGTTTGGATGAACCTGGCCCCGGCGACGATCTTCTTCTCGAACTTCAGCATTTGCGGCTCGATCGGATCGGCCTCCGGTGTAACCACCGCGCCGGGGAACAGATCGGTCGGTCCCTGCATCTCGTTGCCGGCCATGTCCTTGCCCTGGTTCAACTGGCCGACCGTTTGCAGCAGTTGCACGCTGTCGAGGTCGAAGACGGGCTTGCCCTGAGGGTGGTCGCCCACCGAGATGAAGTCGCCGGTCAGGCAGAGCACGCTCTTGACGCCCAGGACCGTCGCCGAGAGCAGTTCCGATTGCAGCGCCAGCCGGTTGCGGTCGCGGCAGGTCAGTTGCAGGATCGGCTCGCCGCCCTGGTCGAGCACCATTCGGCAGACGGCCAGCGAACTGATCCGCATGACCGAACTCTGGTTGTCGGTGACGTTCAGGCCGTCCACCTTGTCTTTGAGCAGGTCGATGTGTTCGCGCAGTTCGGCGACGTCGGTGCCTTTCGGCGGTCCCACTTCGGCGGTGACGACGAAATCCTTCTCGGCAAATGCCTCTTTGAACCCAGCGGCCATCTGGCTACTCCTCTTCGTTTTCTTGCGTTTCCTTGAAGGCTTGGTGAGTGTACTTCCCGGGCTTGGTCATCACGCTGTAGTCCTTCGGCGGCTGGATTTTACGCATGTAATCGAGCCGTCCGAGCTTTTCCAGTTTGCGATAGATCAGCGTCCAGGCGCAGTCCTTTTCACCGTCGACTTCGCACTTACCGCCGTTAGTGCCGCCGCAGGGGCCGTTGAGGAGGTTCTTGGGGCAGATGGTCATCGGGCAGATGCCGCCGGTCTGATCCAAAATACAATCCTCGCAGGCCATGCAGCGTTGCGTCCAAACGCCGGCATCCTCGGCCACGCCGATGAACAGGGTATTCAGCGCCGGCAGCACGATCTTGTCGTCGTAGCGTTCGGCCAGGAACTGCACGCCGGCCCCGCAGGCCATCGAGAGCACGACGTCGTAGTTGTCGAGGTGCTTGGCCAAGACTTCGAGGTACTCCCGGTCGCACTGGCGCGTAACGGTGATCTCGTCGATCGTCCTTTTCCGGCCCTCCAGTTTATCTTTCATCCGCAATTGGACGGCAAGCTCTTCCACTTCTTTTTCTCCGCCCGCCATCGACACGGCCACACAAGTTCCGCAACCGACGATGAGGATCTTATCGAAGCCTTCGAGCATGGCTTCGATTTGTTCGAGCGGCTTTCTTTCACCGACGATCATGATATCTGCTCCGAATGACGAATCAGTTTTCCATGCGTAGCCTCGGGCAGCGGCGGACGTCCGTCGTCTTGGCGTTCGAGCTTTTTGCCCGCTGCCTGGTGTATTGTTTCTCGCAACGGATTGGGCCCCAGTTCTCTTGCCCTGGCGGTCATTTCGTTGGCCCGTTGGGCAAACAGCGGACCGGCCGAGGCGGGTACGTGAAAGAACTCGAGCCGCTCCGGCTGAAGGCCGATTTCCGCAAGCAGGTGCTTGGTGTGGGCCACCGTGCGCAGCGCCCCCAGGTTGCCTTCCAGGAAGTGGCAGTCGCCCAGGGCACAGCCGGCCACGTAGACGGCGTCGGCCCCCTCTTCAAAGGCGCGCAGCAGCAGGATGGCGTCGATCTTGCCGGTGCAGAGGATCTGGACCACCCTCACGTTGGTGGCGTACTCCAACCGCATCGACCCGGCCAGGTCGCCGGCGGTGTAAGCGCAATAGGTGCAGCAGTAGGCTACTACCTTCGGTTCAAATTGTCGGGCCGCATCGTTCAAGTTTCTTCTCCCGCTTCAACGGCCGCCGGACAAGCGGCCTCGAATTGCGGTGCGCCGAACAGTACGTCTGTTTTGGCGATGATCTGGTTGTCGAGATAATGCCGGGTGCCGATCGCTTTGCGCGGGCAAACCGAGGCACACAGTCCGCAGCCTTGGCAGCTTGCCGGCTCGATGAACGCCACGCCCTCCTCGCCGATCACGGGGACGTTGTAAGGGCACATCCGCACACAGGTCAAACATGCAGCACAACGCGACTGGTCTACTTCAGAGACCACTCCGGAGCGATCCATAAACGGCCGCGAGATGACCGTCGCCGCCCGGGCCGCCGCGCCCATGGCCTGGCTGATCGATTCGGCCATCGACTTGGGGGCGTGGGCAAGTCCGGCCAGGAAGATGCCCTCGCTGCCGAAATCCAGCGGCCGTAGTTTCATGTGCGCTTCGAGGAAGAACCCGTCCGCGTTGAGCGGCACCTTCAGGGCTTGCGAGATCGCGCCTGACTGCGGATGCGGTCGAATCGCCGCCGAAAGCACCAGCACGTCGGGCCTCAGTTCGATGGGACACCCGATCACGTCGTCGGTCACCGTGACGCGCAGCCCGCCTTCGGTGTTGACCGCTGGTGGGTTCTCCGGATCGAAGCGAACGAACATTACGCCCGCCTCCCGGGCACGCCGATAGTGGATCTCGTCGAACCCGTATGTGCGGATGTCGCGGAAGAGAACGAACACTCGGGCGTTCGGGTTCGCCTCCTTGATGGCCAGCGAATTCTTCACCGCCTCCTGGCAACAAACTCGCGAGCAATACGGGTGTTCTTTCTCCCGCGATCCGACGCACTGGATCATCACCACCTGGTTGAGCCCCCGGACGAATGCCGGGTCTTCCAGCTTCTGTTCCAGTTCCAACTGGGTGACGATTGAGTCGCTATCCGGATACCCGTATTCGGTCGGTTCGTAGGGCATGCCGCCGGTGGCGACAACGATCACGCCGCCGCCAACCTCGACCGTCCCGTCGTCTTGCCGCAAGGTTGCCTTGAAATTGCCCACGTGGCCGGAGACTTCCTCGATGGTTGCTCCCGTATAGAGTTTCACCAGCGGGTTTTCCTCGACTCGTTTGACGAGTTCGGCCAGATGCGCTTGCGGATCGGCGCCGTCGAGCAGTCGGAGGATCTTTCGGGCGACTCCGCCCGGCGCTTGCTCGCGCTCGATCAGCGTCGCCTCGAAGCCCTGGTCGGCCAGGCTCAACGCCGCCGTCATTCCGGCAACGCCGGCACCGATGACGATCGCTCGCTGGTCGACCTCCAGGCGGAAGCCTTTGAAGGGGCGCAGGGTTGCCGCCCGGCCCACCGCCATGCGAACCAGGTCCTTGGCTTTGAAGGTGGCTTGTTCGGGCTGATTGAAGTGGACCCAAGAGCATTGGTCGCGGATGTTGGCCATCTCGAACAGGTGCCGGTTCAGGCCGGCCTCGCGAAGCGTTTCTTGGAAGAGCGGCTCGTGGGTCCGCGGCGTGCAGCTTGCCACCACCACCCGGTTCAGATTATGCTCCCGAATCGTGTCGCTGATCTTGGTCTGCGTGTCGGTCGAGCAGGTGTAGAGGTTCTCCTCGACGTGCACGACGCCGGGGAGCGATTTTGCGTAGTCGACCACGTCTTCCACGCCGACCACTCGGGCAATGTTGGTGCCGCAACGGCAGACGAACACGCCCACGCGGGGTTCCTCGCCGTCGACGTTGCGCTCCGGGGGAAACTCCTTGTCGCGGATCAACGTTCCGCGGCCTTCCTTCAGGGCTTCGCCGGCCAAGGCGGCGGCGGCGCTGGCCGTCATCACGGTTTCGGGAATGTCGACCGGAGCGGCAAACGTACCCGCCACGAAGACACCCTCTCGGCTCGTGCGGCAGGGGGCCAGGGAGTCGGTGCGGCAGAAACCGAAACGGTCCAATTCGATCTGAAGCGTCTCGGCCAACCGCGCGGTGCTTGCCGAGGGGCGCAGGCCGATGCTGAGAATCACCAGGTCGAACTCTTCCAGGGTCACCTCGCCGTTTTCGGCGACGTAGGTCATCACGAGGTTGTTGGTCTGTTGGCGTTCCTTGATCGAAGAGATGATACCGCGTTTGAACTGCACGCCGTAGTTCTTCTTGGCGCCTTCGTAGTACACCTCGAAACCCTTGCCATACGCGCGAATATCGTTATAGAAGATGGTTGCTTCAAGGCCCGGAACGTGGTCCACGGCCATGATGGCTTCTTTGATGGCGTACATGCAGCAGACGCCGCTGCAATAGTCGTTGCCGCTTTGCACGTCGCGCGATCCGACGCACTGGATCCAGGCCACTCGCTTGGGCTCGGTCCGATCGGACGGCCGCAGCACGTGCCCCTGGTAGGGCCCCGAGGCACTGAGAATCCGCTCGAACTCGATGCTGGTAATGACGTTCTTGCTCGTCCCGTAACCGTATTCGCCTCGCTTGAGCGGGTCGAACGGATCGAAGCCGGGGGTAAGCACGATCGAGCCCACGTTGAGCGTGACGTCCTCGGGCAACATGTCGTGACAAATCGCCTCGGCACCGCAAGCCTCGACACACTGCATACACTCGCTGCAAACGCCACAGGCAAGGCACCGCTTGGCCTCGGTCACGGCGGACGCTTCGTCCAAGGTCTGTTCGATCTCGATGTATCCCCGCCGATCTTCCACAGCCAGCCGGGAAGGCTCTACGCGGTCCTGCAAGGGGAACCACCGGTCGGGCTTCGGCGCCGGCGTCGACTCCGGCTGCTCGCGACCGGCGGCCAGGTCGGTGCCGCGGAGAAAACGGTCGATCGATTCGGCCGCCTCGTGGCCGTGGGCAACCGCCTCGACGACCGAGGCCGGACCGCTGAGCATGTCGCCGCCGGCGAAGATCCAATCGACGTTCGTCTGAAGAGTCAGCTTGTCGGCCTCGATGAAACGCTTCGACTCGTGCCACAGCGGGTCGTCGTCCGCAAGGAAATCGAACTTCGACCGCTGGCCGATGGCGATGATTACGTGGTCGGCGTCGGACTGCGACGAGGACGCCTCGTCGAACTTCGGGGCAAAACGGCCTTCCTCATCGAAGACGGCCGTACACCGTTGCAACTTCACGCCGGTGGCCTTGCCGTTGCTGCCGACGATCTCTCGGGGACCCCAGGAGGGATTCAGCGAAATGCCCTCGTCGACCGCGTCGGCGATTTCCCATTCGTGGGCGGGCATCTCTTCGCGAGATTCCAGGCAGACGATCTCGACGCTGTCGGCACCCTGACGCCGGGCGGTCATGGCAACGTCGATCGCTACGTTGCCGCCGCCGATGACTACTACTCGGCCGCTGAGTTTGCGTCCGCGACCCAGCTTCACCTCGCGGAGGAAGTCGAGCCCCAGCAGAACACCGTCCATGTCGGTGCCCTTCATCTCGGAGCCGTCGGTGCTGCGCGCCAGCGGGGCGGGCTGCGTGCAGCCGATCCCCAGGAAGGCCGCCTTGTAACCCTCCGCCTTGAGGCTTTCAAGCGTAAAGTCGCGTCCCAGGGCCTTGCCCGTCTTGACCTCGAAACCCGAAGCGACGATGTCGGCCACGTCGCGCTGGAGGGCTTCGTCGGGCAAACGGTAGCCGGGAACGCCCAGCAGCATCGTACCGCCGAGCTTGTCGTGCTCCTCGAAAAGGGTAACCGGATAACCGTTCAGCGCCAGGTCCCTGGCAGTGGTCAGACCGGCGGGGCCTCCGCCGATCACTGCCACGCGCGGCTTGTCGGGGTCGATTTCACCCACCGGCGGCGGAGCGACTTCTTCGCCGGCCGCGCGGCGCTGTGCCACCCAGTCGGCCGAGAACCGCTTGAGGTTGTTGACGGCTACCGGCCGGTCGAGTTCCCGGCGGTTGCACACCTCTTCGCACGGATGATGGCAGATTCGGCCACAGGCGGCGGGAAACGGGTTGCGGTCGCGAATCAACTCGTAGGCCGCGGCAAAACGGCCTTCGCCGACCAGCGCCACGTAGCCCTGGCAATTGACGCGTGCCGGACAAGCCATCACGCAAGGCGGACGCTCGGCCTTGATGATGGTCATTGCGCCGGGGATCGCCTGCGGATATCGCTTGAAAATCGCTTTGCGCGGCGCGGTCCCCTCGTCGAATTCGCTGGGTACCTGTACGGGACACTTCTCTATGCAGTCGCCACACGCGTTGCATTTGTCGAGGTCGACGAACCGCGGCCGCTTGCGGACCTTTACGCGGAAATCGCCGACCTCGCCTTCCAGGCCCACCACGTCGGCGTTGGTAATCACGTCGATATTCAGATGCTTGTCGACCTCAATCAACTTGGGCGAGATGGTACACATCGAGCAGTCGTTGGTCGGAAAGGTCTTGTCGAGTTGTGCCATCCGCCCGCCGATGGCGCTGGTCTCCTCGACCAAGGTGACGTGGAAGCCGGCGTTGGCCAGGTCGAGCGAGGCCTGCATGCCGCCGATTCCGGCGCCGACGACCATCACCGCCCCGACCTTCTTATTGCCGCTCTTTCCAGAGCTGCCGTGCTGTTTGTTTTCTTCTGCCATCGTCACTCACCGATGAATCGGGGTCGTAAGGGGAATGGTCCCCGGAAAGTTCCTGTAAGATTTCTGCTACAGCAGGCCCTTGCTCTCAAGCAGGGCGGTTGGTTCCACAAAATGGCGTTTCCACCAGCCGGCCGACTCGCCGTCGTCGTCGCCGAGTGCCACGGCCATCAATTCGGTCAGGTAGAATACCGGCAGGGCGTAGCGCGTTCCACGTTCGGCCTCGACCTCCGCCTGCATCGTGTCGAGGTTCGATTGACACAAAGGACAGGCGGTAACCAGGCATTCCGCGCCGGCCTCGACGGCGGCCTCCAACAGGTCGCCGCAGAGTTTGCGAACCACGTCGGGACGTGTCAGCGGAAGACTGGCGCCGCAACAGTCGGTCTTGTACGACCATGGCCGCACCTCCATGCCGATCGCCCGCATCACGTTGTCCATCGAGAGCGGGTCCTCCGGCGAGCGGCAATCGGTCACCTTCGGCGGACGCTGCGAAAGACACCCGTAGTAGGGCACGCCGGCCAGGCCCGTAAGCGGCCTGATCACATGCCGTTTGACGACTCCGAGCAATTCGGGCCGATCGAAGAAATCGTTGACGTGGAAGACTTCGGCGGCGCCTTTGTACGGCTGTGAGATCCAGCGGGCCGAGTCTTTGCGGAGTTCCTTGTCGGCGTGTTTGAGCCGGTGGAAACAGGCCGAACAGGGCACCAATAGTTCACGGCCTTCTCGCTCGGCGATTGCCATGTTTCGCGCCGGCAGGCGGATCGCCAGATCGTCGTCGATGAAGTGGGCCGAGGAGGCGCCGCAGCAATTCCAATCATCCAACTCCACCAGGCCGATACCCAGCGCCCGGCAGACCGATCTGACGCTGTCGTCATATTCAGCGGCCATGCCGTGCAGCGAGCAACCGGGATAGTACGAAACCTCCACTGGCCTAATCCTCTTTTGGGTTGAACATATCGCGAACTTCCTTCCGGTCCTTGATATTGTGGGGCAGGAACTTCAACTTGCCCTTTTTGAGCAGTTCGATACCGAGCTTGGTACCGCTGAAGGGGTCCATCGCCGTCAGTTTGTAGCGGCCCACCATACCCAACTCGAACATCTGGCCGTGGCGGCGAACCGAATCGAGCAGGGCCTGGTGAAATTTCAGCACCTTCGGCTCCGACACCATCGAGGCCTTCCGGCTGAGCTGTCGCAACGTGTCCATCAAGTGGGCAATGTCGATGTCGTTGGGACACCTCGTCGTGCAGGTCTGGCAGGAAGCACAGACCCAAATCGTCTTCGACCGCAGTACCTCCTCTTCCAGGCCAAGCTGAACCATCCGCATGACCTGATTGGGCATCAAGTCCATCGCGAAAGTCAACGGGCAGCCGTTCGTACACTTGCGGCACTGGTAGCAGAGCGACACGCACTCGCCGCTGTGTTCATCGACCGCGGTCAGAAAGGCGGAATCGGGTACAACAGGCGCAGTGTCTGGCACAACCGGTTGCTCGGACATGGAGAAAGCTTTCCTATTGGCTTATGGAATTCGCCGGCGGCTGGAAACACCCGAGTAGAGAACCACACTGTGAGGCCCGGTTCTTCTTGGGGGCCCGGTTCTTTTTGGGGGGCACTGTGCAACATGCTGGTTGCAGACCGCATCGCACCGACAAATGTAATTCTACACGGATTGTGTACCTGCGGCCAGCGGGGGCAGATGCGTTCCTGTTGATCGAGTTGTTTTCAGCGCATTCTGCTACAAACAGTCCCGGTATCCCAGGCTTGGCATACTGCCTCAACGCCATGAAGAGTTGGCTGGCAGAACCCCTTCTCTCCAACCTCGCCACGGCTTCTTTCGCAGTTCTCCCGCAATCAACTCGTACCGATAGCCGTCATCGGGCATCCGCAGCAGTTGATCGGCTGTAACCGGGGTTGTGGCGTTCATACGGCACGCTCCTCAGGCGACATGCCAGACGCCGACAACAGAAACGACACAATCGTCCTCCGCAACGTGAAAAAACACACCCAGAGGATGAACAAACAAATCTTGGTCAATTCCTCGTAGGGTACCCGTGCATTCGCCCAATCGTACAGCAGACGCCTATACAACTGCTCCTAGAGAAAGTGCCCCACGCTGCTGCCCGACTCGTCGCAGAGTTCCACTTCGTCTAATCCACTCAGTTGCGTTCGCACAACTCGATCGACTACTACCCTATTCATCGTACGGACTCCCTAGGGCCGAAAACACCAGTGTAACTCTATGGTAATCATACCACCATCGGGTGTTGGCCGTCAACCGTTGCCGGCCTAGCTCAGCTTCAACTTCGCCGCCCGAACCGTATTCTTCAGCAGCATGGTAATGGTCATCGGGCCCACGCCGCCCGGAACGGGCGTGATCTTGCCGGCGACTTCCTTGACCGCGTCGAAATCGACGTCGCCGACCAGTTTGGCCTTGCCGGATTCGGTGAAGCCGATCCGGTTCACGCCGACGTCGATCACCGTGGCGCCCGGCTTGACCATCTCTCCGGTCACGGCGTTTTGCACGCCGGCGGCCACGATCAAAATATCGGCCCGCTTGGTGTGTGCCGCGATGTCCTTCGTGCGGGTGTGGCAGACGGTTACCGTGGCGTTGGCGCCGGCTTTCTTCTGCACCATCATGACGGAGATCGGCTTGCCCACGATGTTGCTGCGTCCGACGACGACCACTTCGGCACCCTCGGTCGGCGTCCCGCTGCGGACGATCAACTCCTGAATGCCCGCCGGGGTGCAGGGCGGAAACAACTCCTCGCCGATCACCAGCCGGCCGACGTTGACCGGATGAAATCCGTCGACGTCCTTGTTGGGATCGATGGCGTAAAGCACCTTGTTATCGTCGATGTGTTTGGGCAACGGGAGTTGCACCAGTATGCCGTTTATCTCGTCGTCGTTGTTGAGTTGATCGACCAGCTTCAGCAGTTCCTCTTCGCTGGTGTCGGCCGGCAGTTCGTGATGGACCGATTTCATGCCGATCTTCTCGCAGGCCTTGCCCTTGGCCGTAACGTAGGAAACCGAAGCCGGGTCCTCGCCCACCAGCACGGTGCACAAGCCGGGCACGATCCCGTGTTTTTCCTTCAACTCGGCCACTTCTTCGCCCAGTTCCGCGCGAATCGTCTTGGCCACTTCTTTTCCGCTGATGATCTCCGCTGCCATCTGGTACTCTCCTTGTAAATCGGTGATTCAAATGCCGGGCGACGTGCCCGCGTTCGTGCGGGCAGGTTGAGAACCCGGAATAATCGAGGCATGCCCACGCAAGCGTGGGCATGGCACCCGTATACTCGTTTGTGGGGCAGGCTTCCAGCCTGCCGGGCAGGCAAGATGCCTGCCCCACTTGGCTTCCCGGATTGACTACTAGAACAACCCCTTGACCTTGCCGGTGTCGACGTCGATGTCCACCCGGCGATAAGCCGGATTGGAACAGGTCCCCGGCATCAGCGAGATATTGCCGGCCACCGGACAAATGAACCGGGCACCACCATAGGTGAGGAAGTCGCGAATCGGCAACGTCCATCCCTTCGGCGCGCCCTTGATCGCTGGATCGTGGGTGAGGCTCAGGTGAGTCTTCACCATCATCGTGGTGTAGTCGTTGAACTTCGGATCCGCCTCGAACCGCTTCGCCTTGGCCTCCGCTTCCGGCGAGAACGAGACGCCCTCCGCCCCGTAGACCTCTTTGGCGATCAACTCGACGCGCTTGCGCAACGGGGTGTCGAGGTCGTAGAGGAACTTGAAGTTCACCTCGTCGTTACATCCGTCGATCACCGCGTCGGCCAACTCCAACGCCCCTTCGCCGCCGTATTGCCAATGCTTCGAGACCGCCACGCGGGCACCGGCCTGCTCGGCCAGCTTGCAGCACAGCTTGATCTCTTCCTCGGTATCGGTGTGAAAGGCGTTGACGGCGACCACCGGGTTGATGCCGGCCTTCTTGACCGTGTTGATGTGGTGTATCAGGTTGCAGGCACCGTCCTCGAGCCAGGCCAGGTTCTCTTCGAGGTATTCCTTCGGCAACGGCTTGCCCGGGGGACACGGCAATGCGCCCGCATTGACCCCGTGACTCTTCAGCGCTCGGATCGTGGCCGTGATCACCGAGACGTTCGGCACGTTGCCGCTGTAGCGGCACTTGACGTTCCAGAACTTCTCGAAGCCGATGTCGGCGCCGAAGCCCGATTCGGTCAGGTGGTAGTCGGCCAGTTTCAGACAGATCTTGTCGGCCACCACGGAAGATTGCCCCACGGCAATGTTGGCGAACGGCCCGGCGTGGACGAAACAGGGCTGCCCTTCGAGCGACTGCAACAAGTTGGGGTTGACGGCCTCGCGCAACCAGGCGGTCATGGCCCCGGCCACTTCGAGATCTTCGCAGGTGACCGGGTTGCGTTTCTTGTCGTATCCCACGACGATGTCGCCCATCCGTTGCCGCAGGTCCTTCAGATCGCTGAACACCGCGAGGATGGCCATAACCTCGGACGAGACGGCGATGCCGAACTTGCTCTGCATCGTGAACCCGTCCATCTTGCCGCCCAGCCCGATGACGATGTTTCGCATGGCCTGGGCACAGAAATCGATGATCCAGCCCATCTCGATGTTGGTCGGGTCGAGGTCGATTCGCTTCACCCCGCTTTTGGCCAGCCGGGCGTCGCTGTAGTTGCGCTCGTGCTGCATTCGGGAGGTCAGAGCGACCATGGCCAGGTTGTGGGCGTTCATAATGGCGTTGATATCACCGGTCAGCCCCAGCGAAAACTCGGTCAGAGGGATGCACTGCGACAATCCGCCGCCGGCCGCCGAGCCCTTGATGTTCATCGTCGGCCCGCCGGACGGCTGCCGGATGCACGCCACGACTTTCTTGTTGCGTTTGCCGATTCCCTGCAACAAACCCATCGTGGTGGTGGACTTCCCCTCGCCAAATGGTGTAGGGGTGACGGCGGTCACTTCGATGAACTTGCCGTCCGGCTTGTCCTTGAGGCGATCGAGCACCTTCATGTAGTCCACCTTGGCAACGTAGTTACCATGGGGGAGCAGTTCATCCTTCGTCAGCCCCAACTCGTCGGCAAGCTGATAGCAGGTCTTCATGCGGGATTCCGCCTCTTCGGCGATTTCCCAGTCAGCGTGTTTGGTAGGATCCAAAGTCAAAGAAAGCCCTCCCTATATCTTGGGTAAATCCATAGTTTTGTGTCTGACGCCTCGATTCAGCAACCTGAGTTGAACGTCGTGGAAAGTGTATATAAGACGCAACGGTATCAGACCGCCGCGATGCTGTCAACGGGTTGAAATAGCCGCCGGATTCGGCTACATTCGCGTTGCCGGCTTTCTTGTGGGAGGCGACTCCAGTCGCCGATGGCACCGCCGCCAACTGCTTCAATCGGCGACTGGAGTCGCCTCCTACAACCACTTCAAACGCCTTCCAATCGGAGGTAAATCGCGATGATCACCTCGACCAAGAAACCCGTAATCTGCTTCATCGACGACGACGAGAACGAATTGACCCGTTTTGCCGCGGCAATGGCGAATCGTTTCGACGTCATAACAGCTACCACATTTCCCGACTGCCAGCGACAACTACAGCAGAGAAATCTGGCAAAACCCGACCTGTGGGTGCTCGACCTGTACTTCCCCGAACGGGTGGATATCGTGAATACGCCCGATCAACTCAATACCATGAACAGCAAGTACTTCAGGCTTCACCAGGCCGTCGCGGAATTCCGCGCGTTCTTGCAAGGCATAGGACAGGGCGTGGCCGGCGGACTGGAACTGATACGCAACTGCAAGGCCGCGGGCGGGCCCGTCGTCATGCTCACCAGGAAGGGGATGCTCGACGACGCCATCCTTTGCATCGACAACGGGGCCTCCGCCGTCTTGAAGAAGCCCATGCCTTCCAGTTGGCCGGAGAACGACGAGCCGGAGGCCGTCAGGGAGGCCCTCGACGACGCAATGATGGAGAACTCCGCACGGCTGATAGAACACTTCGAGCGGCACATCCGGCCGGCCACGCGGGATGTCGGCCGTCGGGCTGCCTGTTGGTATTGGTGGGGGGTTGCCAGCGGGGTGATGATGTCGGCGTGCTTGGGTTGTGTTTACTTGTTCGTTACGCAATGAAATCGGGTTCACAGGGGCGGTTATGGGTGGGTGACCCCAAGCCGTCCTAAAGGTCTCTGTCGGACTTACCGAGATTGCAGTCTTCGCAGAGCGTCCACAGATTGTCGTCTTCGTTCGACCCGCCCTTAGCTCGCGGTATCCGATGATCGACATGCAGCTTCACGCCGTCTTCCTGCGACCGCCCGCATAGTTGGCACTTTCTGCCATCGCGTTTGAGAATCTCAAAACGTTTCGATTTCGACACGGGTTCGCGTTGTACCGTGTCTTCATGTAGCTTGTCTTCATCTTCGGTTTCCGGTCCGAGATACCCGGTCGGTACGTCGGCCATGCTTACCCGCTGTACCACCGCACCGCTTCGCATTTTGATGATAGGTATCGTTCCCCCCTTGCCGGTCCAGAAAAGGGCAAGATGAGGATTTCGCCAGTGAACCGATCGAGACCGTTCAATTTCGAGCCTCTTGCATACGTTAAACCCACGACCGACCCTTTTAACCGCCCGTCCCTCCAACCATTGTTTTACATC
>Ga0180429_10001121_pt1 | contig 22960 bp, 15 predicted proteins | sample SS_ome_FD_132428 | JGI IMG/M metagenome (GOLD analysis project Ga0180429, IMG submission 132428) | Hypersaline lake sediment archaeal communities from the Salton Sea, California, USA - SS_1_S_1 metaG | ecosystem: Environmental > Aquatic > Non-marine Saline and Alkaline > Hypersaline > Sediment ...
CATCAAGTACGACAACGACGGCAACGAGTTGTGGGCGGCCCTGTATGAAGGCCCCGGCCCAGGCAACGACAGCGTTTCCGGACTCGGTGTAGACCCGTCGGGCAACGTGTACGTCACCGGGGCGAGCGAAGGAGAGTTAACGGGCGATGATTACGCAACCGTCAAGTACGACTCGAACGGCAATGAGCTCTGGGTGGCCCGTTACGATGGACCGGATCAAGGGGAGGACGCGGCGGAAGCCCTGGTGCTCGACGGTGCAGGGAATGCACTCGTTACCGGAACGGTCTCCCTGGACGGCGGCCTTGACTTCGCCACGGTGAAGTACGACCCGACCGGGACCCAGCTCTGGGTCGCGACCTACAACGGGCCCAGGAAAGGGGGAGACAAGGCCGTGGCGCTCGCAGTGAATCCGTCGGGTCGTGCGGCCGTCACGGGAATGAGTTACGCACGTTTCCTTTACGGTGGCCCTGAACAGAACGTGTTGCACGACGACCCGGACTTTGCCACCCTGGTCTATGACATGGGCGGAAACCAGCTCTGGGAGGCCGCTTACAGTGGCGAGGGGCCCGGGTACGACCGTGCAGAGAAGATCCTTCTGGACGATGCGGGCAATGTCTACGTGACCGGCACGAGCGGAACGGTCAAGCATGCCCCTTCGGGAGCCAGGCTCTGGACGGCGGCCGAAGGGGGCCTGTCCATGGCCCTGGATGCCTCGGGCCATGTGCTCCTGGCCGGAACGAGCAAAGGCACGGCGAAGCTCGATGGGGGCGGCACTCTCCTCTGGTCGGTGCACGACGGATGCAGGTCGGTTGCGGTGGATGGGTTGGGAAACGTCTATGCTGCCGGCTCTCAGTACCGGTCCGGGTCGGACACGGATTTTCGCACGATCAAGTATGACCCGGCCGGGACCCAGCTCTGGGAGGCCTGGTACGACGGGCCTCTGAGCGAATCGGAGGAAGCGAGGCACGTGGCCCTGGACGGCTTGGGCAACGTGGTCGTGGCCGGACACAAGGTCATCCCCGGCGAATACGAATACGAGGACGACCAGTACGAGGACTACATAACGATCAAGTACGACTCGCAGGGGAACGAGCTCTGGGTTGTCCGCTACGAGGGCAGCGCTGAATTGACCGACCTGGCCGTGGACAATGGGGGGAACGTCATCGCTACCGGCACGAACGGGAACTATGTGACGGTCAAGTACGACTCGCAGGGGAACGAGCTCTGGGTCGCCGAATACGACGGCCCTGGAGGTGCGTACGGGCCGGGCCCGGACCGGCCCAATGCCCTGGCCGTGGACAACGCCGGCAACGTATACGTGACCGGTGCCAGCATGAGTTTCACGGCGCCGGGTGCCTTTGGAGGGTTTCCCCTGTGTGAAATGACAGTGGGTGAGCCCGTGCCCTTTAGTCCGTATGCGGCCAGCTTTGGAAGCGACTATCATGCGGCCATGGCCTACTCCACCGATGACTATGCAACGGTGAAGTACGATCCTGCGGGCAACCAGGTCTGGGTGGCCCGCTACGAGGGATTGCTGGGATTGCGCGATTGGGACGAGGGGGCAACGGACCTGGCCGTGGACGGTGCCGGCAATGTTTATGTGACAGGGTACAGATCGCTACTGTTTTTACTGATGCACGAAATCGTCACGATCAAGTACAGCCCCTCCGGATCAGAAATGTGGGCGATTACCTACGACGGGCCGGCGCAATGTACCGACGAGGGCACCGCCATTGCCGTGAACGACGCGGGCGAAGTCTTCGTGGCAGGCGGAAGCATCGGCATTGGAACGAGAAAGGACTATGTCACGATCAGGTACTCCGAGTCTGTCCCTACGCTGCTCTGGAGCCTGCCCGCTTCCGCGGAGGCGGCTGGGCCGGGTCAGCCGCTCGCGCCCGCATCCGGCCGGTTCGGAGTGATCTTTGCGTTTTTCGCGCCTTTGCTGGCCCTGGCCCTTCTCAGGAGGAGATACGCCAAGAAGAGTATATGACGTATTCCGGCCCGTCCGGCCGGACTCGTCACCCCCCTGTCGTTTTGACTTCTGCCCCGGTGCGTGGCATGCTACGTAGCTCTAAGATCTGCACGTATGGCACACCGGAATTGTTCTGTGACGAGCGCAGCCACCTGCAAAGCCCTTGGAAGTCTGTTTGCACGAAAGCCGGACCCCGGCTTTGGTCTCAGCCGCGAAGTAAGGCCCTACGGACCCCCTGGGATAAGAACCGGATCGACCCTCTGCTTCTTCTTCCTGTTTCTCGCCGCCAGCATTTCAGCCGCATCGGCGCAGGAGATGCCCGATCCTCCCACGACCCCCTCCCTGCATGGAGAAGCCCCTCCGCAACCCTTCCTGGGAGCCATGTCGATCTACTTCGACAATGACGTCTTTACCGGAAACGACAACAAGTACACGGGTGGTCTCGGGTTTGCCTGGACGTCGGCGGCCGCCGAGACATACCCGGAACGGGCCTTCCAGCGCAAGATCATGCGCGCCTTCTCTTTTCTGCCTACCGTGAACGACGAGGGCTATCGGAACTATTTGCAGTTCGTGCTGGGCATGGAGGCGTATACCCCCACTGACATCAGGTCTTTGGACCCTCCCCCGGGGGAGCACCCCTACGCGGGTGTCGTGTACGTGGACAGCTCCCTGTTCTCCATGAGCCGTATTGCGAGACATCAACTCACGCTGCGGCTCGGGCTCGTGGGCCCGGCCACGGGGGCCGAAGAAGTCCAGAGATGGATCCACGAGATCATCGGGTCACCGCTCCCGCAGGGGTGGGACACGCAGATCAAGAACGAGCCGATCGTGAACTTCTTCTACCAGTACAACCGCAGGCTCCTCAGGCGGGCGCCGCCGGACCGGTTCGGGTTCGATTTTTCCTGGAACGGAGGGGGCGGGGCGGGCAACTACTACATCGGCGCCAACGTGGGCCTGACCGGGAGGATAGGCTACCGCGTGCCGGACAACTACGGGATCACGCCGCTTCTGGGCGGGACCGAGTACACTGTGGGTGTCGCGCCTCCGCGAAAGAAGTTCATGGTGTACGCGTTCCTTGGAGCGCAGGGATTCGGCGTCGTGCGGTGGTTGCCCACGGACGGCAACACCATTGCCGACAGCCGAAGCGGCGACCGGGACGATTGGTTCCTCAGCTTGTCGGGGGGCGTTGTTCTCGGATACAGCAGGGTGCTCATTTCCTACAGGTATCACGGACTGGCGGGCCTGCAGGATCCGGAGAACTTCAAGACAGAGAACCGGAGCGACTTCGGGACGATCCTGGTGACGGTCTTCTTGGGCTGAAAGACAACAGAAGGGGAAAGGGCAAAGGGTCAAGGGGAGGTCGACGTCTTGAAGGAAGGATTCTCGGGTATCCCCTCGGGTTCTTGCTCCATCCCTTTCGCCTGCAGGAATGTCTTCGCTCGGCAGTTGTGAGGCTCTGGAAAGGTCTGCGGCTCAGCGGAGACGCAACGGCGGGATGGGCTTCAGCTGCCGATTCTTGTCGAGACAGACCATTTCGATCACGGCCGTCACAGCAGGCTTCTTTCCGTCGGGTCTCCAGGCCTCCTGATGAAGGACAAGCCTGTACTTCCCGTCCTGCTCGACGGTTGTTCGTATATCGAGCCGATCCCCAAAGGTTGCGCCGTCAAAGAAGCCCATTTCGACCTTGTACACGGAGAACCCGATCCCTTCTTCCTCCCACAGTTTCACGAGTGCATCCGTCCCTATGAGGTTCTCCCGTGCCCGTTCGAAATACTTCAGGTAGTTGGCGTGATAGACGACCCCGGAATGGTCCGTGTCCTCATAGTAGATCTGCACCGGGAAATGGTACGTTTTTTCTTCTATCGATGCGGACGCCTTTGAGCCGCCCTCAGCCATCCCCTTCCTCCAGCCTGTCCCGGGCGATCATGGCCGCGCCAAGGGCGCCGGTCAGTTGCGGGTCCTCCGGAATCGAAAGGCGGGTCTCCAGCCGTGTCTCCAGGGCACGAACCACGCCGCTGTTCATGGCCACGCCCCCGGTGACCGCCACGGGCAGCTCGAGCCCGACCCGGAGGGCAAGACTCGCAACCCGGTCCGCAATGGCCTGGTGGATACCGCTCAAGATGTCCTCCACCTTTTCGCCCTTTGCCACGAGAGAGACGACCTCGGATTCGGCGAACACGGTGCACATGCTGCTCACGCGGACATCCCTGGTGGCCGTGCCCGCTCGGTCCCCCATCGCCTGCAGAGGTACGCCGAGGCTCCGGCTCATGACCTCCAGGAAGCGACCCGTTCCTGCGGCGCACTTGTCGTTCATCGCAAAGTCCTGGACCCGGCCCTGCCCGTTGATTCGTATTGCCTTGCTGTCCTGTCCCCCGATATCGATGATGGTTCGGACCGGGCCCATCAGGGCGTGGACTCCCCGGGCGTGACAGGTGATCTCGGTGACCGTCCCCCTGGCCTCACTGGCGATCTCTCGTCCGTACCCGGTGGCCACGACAAAGGCCAGCTCGGACGGCTCGGCGCCGACCTTTGCGAGGGCCTCGGCCAGGGCGATTCTGGACGCATCCCGGCTGTCCGCCCCCGTGGGCAGAATCGCGAAGGCCGCAACTTTCCGTTGCGGGTCGAGGAGGATCGCCTTGGTCGTCGTGCTGCCCGAATCAACGCCGGCAACGAGATCATTGCGGTTCGCATCCCTTGCTTCCTGTGTCACGGCTCGGCTCCTGTTGCATTTACTAACTCATTGAAATAATTATGAAAATAAGCAACCACTTTATCACGGGCGCTCTCTCGCGTCAAACCGGTACGGGTCGATGAATACACCTCGCGACGCCTCGTGACTCCTTGACGGAGGGAGTGAGGGGATGTTACCATACCACGCGTCGATTGGGATTGTGGTTATACGAAAGATGTAGATATACAAACGGCCCGCGAAAGGTGCCGCCGACCATGAGGAGGTGAGGGACAGATCAGGATCATGATCCATGGATGGTGAAATCGGGGATCTCGAAGGCATACCTTTTCAGGGGGGGACATGAATCCACCTATTGGTGATAATCATCGGGACTTTAGTGTTGGCGACAAGGCGGTCTATCCCGGACACGGGGTGGGTATCATCGAGGCCATAGAAAGGAAAGTCATCTCCGGGAACGAACAACTCTTCTACGTCATGCGCATTCTCAACAACGGCATGACGATCATGATTCCAAAGAGCAATGTGAATTCTGTCGGCCTGCGGCAGGTAATATCCGAGAAGGAGGTGACCAAGGTCTACACGATCCTGAAACAGAAGGAGATGCCTCGGGAGAACCACCAGACCTGGAATCGCAGGTACCGACAATACACCGAGAAGATCAAGACAGGGTCCGTGTTCGAAATCGCCGAAGTGCTCAGGATCCTGTTTCGCCTGAAACGGGTGAAAGAACTCTCCTTCGGCGAGAAAAAGATCCTCGACACGGCACAGAACCTCCTGATCAAGGAGATCTCCGTAGCGAAGCAACAGAAGGAAGAGACCACCCGCGAGGAGATGCAGAGCTTGCTCATGGGCTGAAGGCTGCCCTCCTACCTTTTACTAATTTCGTACGAAAACGTAAGATCATAACGAACGACAGGACCCGTCTTGTGGCCCGAGAGGGCCTTCTGTAGCGTTGCCGCCTGCCGTGAGGAGCGAGATCGATGCAGTCACCAACGTTGACGTTGTACAACACCCTTACCCGGTCGAAGGAGCCGTTCACCCCCTTGGTCGAGGGTGAGGTGCGGATGTACGTGTGCGGGCCGACGGTCTACGATCTGAGTCACCTCGGGCATGCGCGAAAAGAGGTGGTCTTCGATGTCATGGTCCGGTATCTCCGGTTTCGAGGGTTTCGCGTCCAGTACATTCGGAACATCACCGACGTGGATGACAAGATCATCGTTCGGGCGAAGGAAGCAGGCGTTTCCTGGGAGCAGATCGCCCGCGAGTTCGAGCAGGCCTTCCGGGATGACATGGACGTGCTGGGGGTCATGAAGCCGGACCAGGAACCGAGGGCCACGGAGACCATCGCGGAGATGCAGGAGATCATCCAGATGCTCCTGGACAAGCAGTTCGCCTATATCTCCGAGGGAAGCGTCTACTTCTCGGTGGAGTCCCTGGAGGACTACGGGAAGCTCACCCACAGGAAGGCCGAGGAGATGATGGCAGGTGCGCGGGTCGAGGTGGACGAGTCGAAGAAGAACCCGCTCGATTTTGCCCTGTGGAAGGCGTCCAAGACTGGTGAGCCCTCCTGGCCGAGTCCCTGGGGCGAAGGAAGGCCCGGCTGGCACATCGAGTGCTCTGCCATGAGCCGCAAGTTCCTGGGCGAGACCATGGACATCCACGGGGGAGGTGTGGATCTGGTCTTCCCTCACCATGAGAACGAGATTGCCCAATCCGAGGCGGCCACGGGAAAGCCCTTCGCGCGCTGGTGGGTCCACAACGGACTGCTGACCGTGGAGAAGGAGAAGATGGCCAAGTCGCTCGGCAATTACATCACCATCCGGGACGCCCTCCGTGAGTTGCATCCTGAGACCCTGCGCATGTTCTTTCTGTCCCATCACTACAGGTCGCCCGTGGATTTCTCGAAGGACGCCGTGGGCAGGACCAAGAAGAACCTCGACTACTTCTACAACACGCTGCTCAGGATCGAGGAGATCTGCGGGAAGGAACAGGAAGCGCGTCGTGTCGACCCGGAAGGGGCGAAGCAGACGGCGCCGGAGGGAATGGAACCGGGAGACCTGGAAACCGTCAGGGCCCTCACCAGCCGCTTTCAGACGGAGATGGATGACGATTTCAACACCGCCGGGGCCCTTGGGGAGCTGTTCCGTACGGCCACCGTCCTGAACCGGTGGATTGACGAGGGTGACCCCGTCCGGTCCGAAGAGGGAAAGGAAGTGCTGCAGGCCTTTCGGAGGGAGTTGAAGGAGATCGGCGGGGTGCTCGGGCTCTTCGGCGAAGAGCCCCTTCCGTGGTTCCAGCAGATCAGTACGCCGGAACAGCCGGGTGATGGCGACCTTTCGGACGAGGCGATCGAGGAAATGATGCAGCAGAGGGAAACGGCCCGGGAAGAAAAGGACTGGGCCGCGGCGGACCGGATCCGAGACGAATTGGCAAGTCGGGGAATCGTGCTGGAAGATACGCCGCACGGTACACGTTGGAAGCGTAACCCTTAGCCAGATTCATGCGTGTGGGCGGGGAACCGGTGGATCGATTCGAGCTCGTTTCTGAATTCGAGCCAAAGGGGGATCAGCCGAAGGCGATCGCTGATCTGGTGGAGGATGTCCACAGGGGCGCCAAGCACCAGGTGCTGCTGGGCGTTACCGGATCGGGCAAGACCTACACGATGGCCAACGTGGTGGCAAGGGTCAACCGACCCGCCCTGGTCATTGCCCCGAACAAGACCCTTGCGGGACAGCTACACGGCGAGTTCCGGGCCCTCTTTCCGAACAACGCGGTCGAATACTTCGTCAGTTATTACGACTATTACCAGCCGGAAGCGTATCTTCCTACCACGGACACCTACATCGAGAAGGACTCGTCGATCAACGAAGAGATCGACAAGATGCGCCATTCCGCCACCCGCTCCCTGTTCGAGCGTCGTGATGTGATCATCGTTGCCAGCGTGTCGTGCATCTACGGGATCGGGTCTCCGGAGAACTACCATCGGATGCTCCTGTTCATCGAGCAGGGAGAGACCCTGTCGCGGGAGAAGCTCCTGGATCGACTGGTGGAACTCCAGTACGCCCGGAACGATCACGATTTCTACCGCGGTACGTTCCGGGTGCGGGGAGACGTGGTGGACATCTTCCCTGCCTATGAAGACGAGCGCGCGGTGCGCGTCGAGTTTTTCGGAGACACGGTGGAGGTCCTGAGCGAGATCGACCCGTTACGGGGAAGGGCCCTGCGGGAATTCAAGAAGGTGGCCCTCTGGCCGGCGAGCCACTACGTGACGGCCGCCGACCGACTGGAAAAGGCGATTGAAGGGATCGAGCAGGAACTGGATGAACGTCTCCAGGTGCTGAAGGCGGAGGGTCGGATCCTTGAAATGCAGCGCCTGGAGCAGCGAACCCGCTACGATCTGGAGATGCTGCGTGAGATGGGCTACTGCACCGGAATCGAGAACTACTCGAGGCACCTGGACGGACGGGTCCCGGGAGAGCCTCCGTACACGCTGATCGACTACTTCCCAAAGGATTTTCTGATCTTTCTCGACGAGAGCCACCTCACCGTCCCCCAGTTGTCCGGGATGTATCACGGAGACCAGTCGCGGAAACGAACCCTGGTGGAATACGGGTTCAGACTGCCCTGTGCCCTGGACAACCGGCCACTGAATTTCGGTGAGTTCGAGGAGCGCATTCATCAGGTCTTCTACGTTTCCGCTACGCCCGGCGACCACGAGCTGAAGAAGAGCGGCGGCGTGTTCGTGGAGCAGGTCATCCGGCCGACCGGCCTGATCGACCCGGAGGTCGTCGTCGAGAAGGCGACCCACCAGGTGGATCATCTCCAGGCAGAGATCCGAAAGGTGGTGGGCCAGGGCGGCAGGGTTCTCGTGACCACGCTCACGAAACGGATGTCCGAGGATCTGACCGAGTACTACCACGAAACCGGCATCCGGGTCCGATACCTCCATTCGGACATCAAGACCCTCGAAAGGATGGAGATCCTCCGGGACCTCCGGTTGGGGGAATTCGACGTCCTGATCGGCATCAATTTGCTCAGGGAGGGGCTCGATCTGCCCGAGGTGGCCCTGGTGGCGATCCTGGATGCGGACAAGGAAGGCTTCCTTCGGTCCGAACGCTCTCTGATCCAGACCTTCGGCCGTACCGCACGCAACGTGCGAGGACGGGTCATCCTGTATGCGGACACGGTGACCCCTTCCATGGCCCGGGCCATGGAGGAGACCGAGAGGAGAAGGAAGAAGCAACTCGCCTATAATCGGAAGCACGGGATCACGCCGGAGAGCATCGTGAAATCGATCCGGGAGATCGGGGCCTCGGTCTATGACGCGGATTACGCGCCCATCCCGGTCATTGAAGAGGATACACCTGCCTACGGGAGCCTCGAGGACCTGCGGGCGAGGATCCGGTCGCTGACCCGTGAGATGCGGGAGACGGCTGCCCGTCTCGAGTTCGAGAGGGCGGCGGAAATCCGCGATGAGCTCAAGGAGCTTCAAAGAGCGGAGTTGGAACTGAGCTAAGAAGCCATTTTGGGTATTAGGTATAAGGTATTAGGTATTAGCTCCCAGCCCTTGCCCCCCCGGAAACGCTCCCGGGGGGGTGGTTGGGTGGGCTAAAACCTTATACCTTATACCTAACAGCAAGTAAGGATCTCTGCTCCGTGAGCCCCCATGGAGACACGCATGCACCCAATTGAAGAGCTGATTCCCCGCTTGCCCTTACAGCCCGGTGTGTACCTGATGAAAGGGGACGAGGGGAAGGTGTTGTACGTGGGCAAGGCGAAGAACCTGCGAGCCAGGCTTCGATCCTACGTCGGCCCCGGCGCTGAAGCCTACCCCAAGGTTCGTTTCCTCATGCCCAAGGTCAGGGAACTGGACCACATCGTCACCCGGACGGAAAAAGAGGCCCTGCTTCTCGAGAACACCCTGATCAAGAGATACCGTCCCCGATACAACGTGAACCTCCGGGACGACAAGACCTACCTGCACATGATGGTCGATCGGAACCATCCGTTCCCCCGTTTCGTGCCGGTCCGGCGGCCTCAGGCCAAGCCGGGAAGACTCCTCTTCGGGCCCTACTCCTCCGCCTCTGCGATGCGCGACACGCTGAGACAGATCCACAAGATGTATCCCTTGCGGACCTGCAGCGACCGGGATTTCCAGACGCGAAAGCGGCCTTGCCTGCAGTACCAGATGGGGCGGTGCTCCGGCGCCTGCACGCGCGAGATCTCCGCCGAGAAGTACAACGAGATGGTGGATCAGGCGGTTCTCATCCTGCAGGGGAAGATCGACGAGGTAGTGCGGATTCTCGACAAGGAGATGGAAGAGGCTTCCGAAAACATGCGCTTCGAGGAGGCGGCACAGATCCGAGATCGCATCCGGGGCATTCGGCTGACCATGGAGCGTCAACGGGTCGTGGGGAGCCAGGAGGAGGACCGGGACGTGATCGGCCTCTACGAGGAAGGCGGGCACGTGGAGATATCCCTTCTTCTGATCCGGGAAGGAAACCTGGTCGAGCGCCGGGGGTTTCCGTTCTCGGATACGGTGATTCCCGCGGCCGAGCTCTTGCGATCGTTCCTGCTGCAGTACTACTCGCGGCCGGGTCGATCGATTCCCCCGGAGATTCTCTTGCCCCTGGAGCTGGAAGACCGGGAAGCTGCGGAGGGGTTCCTCAGCGATCTGCGGGAAGCGTCCTGCTCTCTCAGGACGCCGAAGAGGGGGGAAAAGAAGCAGTTCGTCTCCCTGGCCGAGTTGAATGCGAAGTCCCTGTACGAGGAACAAGTGGGGGACGACCGGCGTCGGTTTACGGTGCTCCAGGAAATCCAGAAAAGGCTCGCCATGGGGAAGCCGCCGAACCGGATCGAATGCTTCGACATCTCGAACCTTCAGGGGGAGATGGCCGTGGGCTCCCGCGTGGTCTTCCGGGAGGGGCTGTCCTTTCAGGACGGCTACCGGAGGTACAAGATTCGAATACAGAAAGGGGCGGATGACTACGGCATGATGTACGAGGTCCTTCAGCGGCGTTTCAGGAAGGGGACCGCGGAGAAGGATCTGCCCGACCTCCTGCTGATCGACGGGGGAAAAGGACATCTCGGTGTGGCGCTGAAGGTCCTCGAGGATCTTGGGATTCAGGGCGTGCAGGCAGCTGCTATAGCGAAGGGCCGAAGGCGCGAGCGGGACAGGGGGGACCCTGCCTCGGAGGTCGATCCGTTCGTGGACCGGGTCTTTCTGCCCGGAAGGTCGAACCCGGTGAACTTTGCGGTCCGTTCGAAAGGATTGCATCTTCTCCAACAGGTGCGGGACGAGGCACACCGGTTCGCCATCACCTACCACCGCAAGCTGCGCTCTCGGGATATGGCCCGGTCCGAGCTCGACGGAATTCCGGGGATCGGTCCGAAGAGGAAGAAAGCCCTCCTGGATGCGATGGGAGATGTGGAACGGATCCGGGCGGCGTCGATGGAGGAGCTGCGGGGGGTTGCGGGAATGAACGAGAAGGCCGCAAGGTCGATCCTGGAACGTCTTCAACCCAAAGACAACGACGTTTCCAAGACACGCCACTAGCCCGATCGATTGCGAGCATGTTATAAACGTGCAGTCGTACCGAAACCCGAGCCCTGTTGAATCGAAACGAGGAGGCCAATGATGTTCGAGCTCAATGACACCCATCTGATGGTCCAGGACATGTTCCGCCAGTACATGATGAACGAGATCGAGCCGATGATCGACGACATCGAGGATGGGAAGATCCCTCTGTTCGATCCGTTGCGCAAGATGGTCGAGACCCTGGGGATTCGTTCTCAGATCGATGAGCTGGACCTTTCCAGGCCGCTTCGGACCGAGTCGCAGGAGAAGCGGCAGCCGAACCCGGACGATCCGATGGAGGGCATGCAAGTGATTGCCGGCAATCTCCTGGTAAAGGAGATGTCGCGCGTGAGCCCGGGGGCGGCCATGTCCTTCGGCGTGAGCACCGGGCTTGCGGGGGGAACGATCCTGGCCAAGGGGACGGTGGAGCAGAAGGAGACGTTCGGGCGGCCGCTCATGAAGCTCGACACGATCGGCGCGTGGTGCCTGACCGAGCCGGGTGCAGGCTCCGATGCCTTGGGCAGCATGCGGACCACGGCCGTGGAGGACGGGGATCACTACGTGCTCAACGGCTCGAAGACCTTCATAACGAACGGGCCGGTGGCCGACGTGTTCGTCATCTACGCGAAGCTGGACAGGGGCGATGCGGGCAAGGAGATCCAGAGCTTCATCGTGCTTCGGGAGGACGAGGGACTGTCCACGGGAACGCCCTTTCAGAAGATGGGCATGAAGGCCTCACAGACGAGCGAGGTGTTTTTCGACGACTGCCGCTTCCCGAAAGACAGGTTGATCGGGGGCGAACAGGCGGCGAAGAGCCGGGACCACGTGAAGGAGGGGTTGAGCAACGAACGGAGTGGGATGCCGGCCATGGCGCTGGGTCTGATCGAACGCTGCTTCGAGATCTCTGTCCAGTATGCGAAGGAGAGGAGCCAGTTCGGCCGCCCCCTGATCGATTTCCAGTTGATCCAGAATCGCCTGGCCCGCATGTACGTGGCCATGGGGAACGTTCGCAATATCTTCCTCCGTACGATTCAGCAGGCCATTTTCGGCGGTCAGACAAGGCTCGACGTCTGCATGGGCAAGCTCTACTGCGCCGAGATGGCCACCTGGGTGGCCAACGAGGCGATCTCGATCCTGGGAGGCTACGGATACATGCGCGAGTACGTGGTCGAGCGCCTTGCACGGGATGCGAAGCTGCTGGAAATCGGAGCCGGCACTGCCGAAATGCAAATCATTACCATGGGCGAGGAGTTGGCAACGACCTGGAAGCCCTGAACGAGGATGCGAGGGTAGAGTCCATGAGCGTAATCGCCGCCATCGGCAACACGCCCCTAGTGGAACTGGCGAGCCAGGACGGGAACCCCAAAGTGAGGATCCTCGCCAAGCTGGAGGGGAACAACCCGGGGGGATCGGTCAAGGACCGTCCCGCCTACTACATGATCAAGAAGGCGGAGGAATCCGGAGAACTCACACCGGAGAAGACCATCCTGGAGCCCACTTCCGGTAACACGGGGATCGCGCTGGCCATGATCGGTGCTGCCAAAGGATACCGCGTGAAGCTCTGCCTGCCCGCTTGTGTCAGCTCGGAGAGGCAGGCGATCCTGGAGGCCTTCGGGGCGGAGGTGGTCATGACCCCTGCGGGCGATGCAACGGACGGCGCCATCCGAAAGGCCCGGGAGATCCTCGATAGGGAGCCTGACAAGCATTTTATGCCCTACCAGTTTTCCAACCCGAACAATCTCCTCTCCCATTACGAAACAACAGGCCCGGAGATTTTCGAACAGACTCAGGGAGAGGTCGATGCCTTTGTGGCCGGCCTGGGTACGACGGGCACCCTGATCGGCACGGGCAGATACCTGCGAGAGAAGAAGCCGGGGGTAAAGATCGTCGGCGTCGAGCCGATGGAGGGGCATACCATACAAGGCTTGAAGAACATGACCGAATCAATGGTGCCCCAGATCTACGAGCCCAGCGAACTGGATGAGAAGATCTTTGTGGGCGACGCGGAGGCCTATGAGACCACGAGGCTTCTGGCGACCCGGGAAGGGGTGTTCGTGGGCATGTCCGGCGGGGCTGCGCTCGTCGGGGCCATGCGCTTCGCCGAACAACTCAGCTCCGGCACGATCGTTGTGATCCTTCCCGACCGGGGCGACCGCTATCTGAGCACAACGCTGTTTCGGGCCATGTGCGCGAAATGCCCTCCTTAGGCTCGTGGTTGAACATGCCAAACTAAGGGTTCTGCCGCTTCCCGCGAGAATTCGTGCCCGTGCCTAGGCCGAAGGCCGGTGCCCGTGCCCGATTCAACAACGCAGAGGAAGCCTGATGATCACCTAAGCGACCGGCAACTTGAGGCAATAGGTTTTCCACTCAGCATCCTTGTTTCGGGCACGGGCAAGCACACGGGCACGATTTCCAGACGGTCCCTTCAAGGGGCCATCCTCATGCCACCGGCTTTGCCAGCAATCAGCTAATTTCCTTCTTCCCTGCCGCCTCATAACGCCAGAATGGAGTCGTCCCGGCCCTTGTGGAGGCCCTGTCACCACCCTTCCGGCCATTTTTTCTGGTGTTTCCAGCAGAAATTTTCAAACAATTTTAAAAATAGTATTGCATTATTTTTTTTTCATGGTAATGATGCTTGCAGCAAAGTATTATCCACAAACGAAAAGGGAGGAAAAAGGACGATGGCAACAGCGAAGAAACCGATGACCAAGTCGCAGATCGTTGGGCATTTCGCGGAGAAATTCGATCTGACCCGGAAGCAGGCCGCAGAGGTGGTGAATGAATTTGCGGAGCTCGCAGTCGCTCAGACGAAGAAGACCGGCACGTTCGTCCTTCCGGGCATCGGCAAGATGACGAAGGTAAAACGTAAGGCCCGTATGGGACGCAACCCCGCCACGGGTGAAGCGATCAAGATACCGGCCAAGACCGTCGTAAAGATGCGCCTGGCCAAGGCTTGCTCTGAGTCGGTGCTCGGCAAGAAGTAGGCGCTCCGCGTGGCCCGACGAGCGCCCCTTGCTCCTGGGGGGCGCCGCAGAGTGCGAGAGGGACCGACCTTCCAGATTCAAGCTGAGGGGGCTGACGAGCGAATAGGGACAGCCTCCTCAGCGCTATTCTCAATCCAGTGCGGTTTTCTTCAATCATCGTATCTTTGTGTGATATCCGAAAGGGAGAGGTTTGACCTCTGCCCGATTCTTGCGGCGCCCCTCCTCCCTGTGACCATTCCTACACATATCGGTTCGAGCACGGGCGGGTTGCTTGTGGGCTTTTCCGGGTTGCCTGTGGCAGGGCCTGTAGGCCCCGGCCCATCAAACGACCTCTTCGCCTAGCGCAGAGAGGGGGATGGTCTTCTTCTTGCACGGACGTTCCTGCGTCATAGACAGGAGCGCCGCCCATGATCTTCCCTGCCGGTCTGCCCCTTTTCGCATACGTCGTGGGCTCACTACTGGGGTGGCACTTCGCTGATTGGCGGGACCTGTTCGGGGTGGGGCTTCTCTGTTGCGTTCCGCCGGCTCTTGCTCTTTTTCTGGGATGGAGGGGGCCCCTTTGGAGGCTCCTCCCTCTCTTGGTGTGTCTGGTCCTGCTGGCGGCACTGCGCACCAGCCTGCGGCTGAAACCGGCGTTCCGGCCGGATCATCTCGTGCATCACGCGTCCGGACAACCGCTTCTGATCGAAGGGGTGCTGGTTCGTCAACCGGAGGTTCGTTCCGCCTTCACCCGTCTCGCCTTCGAGGCCCGGACCCTGCGTACGACAGGAGGAGCGGTGGGGACGCAGGGCAGGGCGGATTTGTGGGTGTCCGGCAGGATACCCGATCTTCGGGTGGGTGACATCCTTCTTGCCGAGGTGCGCTTGAAGGTTCCCAGCCGTTTCGGCAATCCGGGAGAGGTGGACCGAACGGCGCGTTCTTTCCTGGAAGGCACCTATGTAAGGGGTTCGGTTCGTGACGGCGGCCACCTCTTTCGACTGGGCGTTGCCAAAGGGTACCGGTTCGAACGCTTTGTGCAGGAACTCCGGTCCGGCCTGGCCGCGTTCTTCGAAAAGGAGCCGGACCCGAAAGCAAGAGGCCTTTTGGGAGCATGGTTTCTCGGCGACCGGTCCGGGTTGCACGATGAACTGGCCGAGGCATTCCGTACTTCGGGCCTGGCCCACCTTCTTGCGATTTCCGGGCTCCACGTCGGTCTGATAGGCCTTTTCAGCTACCGGGTGCTCAAGCTTCTGTTGAAGCGCTCTGTTTGGGTTCTGCTGCGGTTTTCCGTGGAGAAGGTCGCTGTTCTCGGGTGTCTCCCGATCGTCCTCGCCTACGTCCTGCTCGTGGGCGCCCCGATGACCGCGGTGCGAGCCGCCACGATGTTCGCTCTCTTCGTGGGTTGTCTTCTCCTGGATCGGGCCCGTGCCGTTTGGAATTCTCTGGCCTTAGCCGGCTTGCTGATCCTGCTGTGGGACCCGGCTGCCCTGTTCTCCGTCTCGTTTCTGCTTTCCTTCACGGCAGTTGCCGGTCTGTTGGCGGCCGGAACCGCTTGGAAACCTGCTCCCCCGGCGGGGCCTTCAGCCCAACCCGGAATTGTGGCGGGGCTCTGGAAATGCGTGACAGCCTGGGGATCGAGGCTTTTCCTTGTAACCCTTGCCGCCACTGTCGCAACGGCCCCGCTCACAGCCTTCACCTTCAACCGAATCACGCCCCTGGCCGTTTTCGCAAACCTGGTCGTCGTGCCCGTGGTTGGCTGGTTCGTGATTCCCTTCGGCCTCGTCACGGCGGCGGTGGCCCTGGCCTGCCCGCCTGCAGCCCTTCCCCTGCTCAGGGTAACGGGTGCAGGCGCGGAGTGTGTTGCGGCCGCCGCGGAGATGTGTGCACGAATCCCTTTTGCAAGCCTGCGGGTCGGGACGCCTTCGCTCCTGGAGATGGCGATGTGCTATCTCGCCCTTTTCGCCTGGTTGGGATGTGGCAAATCGGCATGGAGAAAGCGGCTTGTGTGGGCGAGCCTGGTCGGTTTCGGTCTCTCCCTTGCTTCGAGCACCCTCAGAAACCGGTCCGATCCCCATCTTGCGATTACCTTCCTTGCCGTGGGGCAGGGAGACAGCATCCTGGTCGAGTTCCCCCGGGGCAAGCGAATGGTCGTGGACGGCGGACTTGCAAGGAAGGGTTACCAGGACGCAGGCAGGAGCATCGTCTCGCCCTTTCTAGGGCGGCGTCGTATCTGCACCATCGACTACATGGTGGCGTCCCACGGCCAGGCAGACCACTACGGGGGGCTCTCCTTCCTGGCAGACGAGTTCCATACCGGAGAACTCTGGATTGGACCGGAACGCAGGTGTGAAGGGAAGGGATACCTGGAGTTTCTGGACCTCTGTCGAGCGAACGGGATCCGGATAAGAAGGCTCTGTCGGGGGACGGGGAGCTTTTCCGTAAATGGTGTGGAGGTGGAGGTTCTGAACCCACCCTGCGCAGGAAAGAGGGAGGGGCAGGGTTATTCAGCGTGTGCCAGGGGGATCAACGACCACTCCCTGGTGATGCGGCTGACCTTCGGAAGCGTGAGTGTGCTGCTCACAGGGGATATCGAGGGGCAGGCCGAAAAGGACCTCCTGGTGGGCCCGAACCGAGTTGAGGCAACCCTTCTCAAAGTGCCGCATCACGGGAGTCCCAGTTCGAGTGGCGAAATGTTCCTGGATGCCGTCGCACCGGGGGTGGCCGTGGTTTCGGCAGGGTACCGCAACCACTTCGGCTTTCCGTCCGAAGAGGTCGTTCGACGCTACCGGGACAGGGGGATCCTGCTGTATCGTACGGACCTGGACGGGGCTATTCGCTTCGAGACAGACGGCCGCACAGTGTGGATGGAGACTTGTTCTTCCAGGTGAAAGGTGAAAGGGGTGGATCAAGGATTGAATTATGCCTTCTTCATATCTTCAACCCCTGAGACGCAGGTACCGGAGGCCCGCAGTGAAAAGGATTGCGTCCAGGGCAGCCAGCAGCAGGACGATCCAGGGCAGGGTGTGGGACGAGAAGAGAACGAACCCGGTTGACTGCATCAACATGATGCCCAGGACCGGGAATGCGAGGAGCATGTTCAGGGCGGAGGCCGCCTTCACGGACGACGCGCGGGCGGAAATCAAGATTTCCGCCAGGACCGCGCCGACCAGGAACAGGGGTACCACCAGGGCAACGGACACGATCCAGATCGTGTCCGGGAATACGGGGGAAATAAAATGAGGGTTGATGAGATTGGCGATCCCCTTCGTTAGGAGCAGGAAAGAGGTCCACGTCACGAGCAGGGCCGGAACGAAGGGGGTGAGGATCTTCCCGAGCAGCAACTCCCAATCACGGATTGGAGTTGTGAGAAGTGCCTCCAGCGTATTCCGTTCCCGCTCGCCGGCAAAGCTGTCCGACGTGATGATCCCGGACATGAGGAGGGGAATCAACAGAAAGAAGGGCAATCCGATGATCTTGATCGGAAGGATGGCCACCTTCTGAATATCCGAATAGCTGGACAGGCCGTCGAGGTATGCCCCGGGCATGTTCGAAAGCATGAGCTGGATCTTGTCGAGGTTCTGGAGGAAGAAGGTCATATAGAAATAGATCAACAAGACCAGCGTGCCCACCATGGCAAGAGGCAGAAAAACCAGAATGCCCAGAACGTAGAAATCCCTGAGGATCTCCTTCCATTCTTTCAACGCTATGTACCAGGCCTTGTTCACAAAATGCCCCTCCCGCCCTGAGAACGCTCCATGTCTTGAAGGCGAAAGGCGAAAGGCGAAAGGCGAAAGGGATGGACCACGTATTGAAGGAATGCTTTCATCATATCGTCAACCACCCCTTGACCCTTTGACCTTTCATTTCGATTCCCTAATCATCCTCAAATACGCCTGCTCCAAACTCGCTCCCTCCACCTCGACGGAGACGATTTCCGCACCCGCGGCTGCGAGCCTGGCGATAATGCCCGGGTTGGTCTCAGCAACATCTTGCGCCGTATAGGTCAGCGTATTCCTGTCCGGGTCGAGCATCATCTCCGACACGGTCCCGGTCTGTTTCACCAGGGCTGCGTGCGTCTCCCGAAGCTGCCTGAGACAAATGACGACCCGACCACGCGAGGCATGCCTCTCGCGGAGTTCCTCCCAGGAACCCTTTTCCAGGATTCTTCCCTTGTGGATGATCGCTATCTCGTCACAGACCCGGGCCGCCTCATCCAGGTTATGCGTCGAGACCAGGATCGTCTTCTTTCCGCGATCATCTCCACCCAGGAGGTGCTCTCTTACCGTCTTCGTGATCAGGGGATCCAGGCCCGCAGTCGGTTCATCCAGCAGAAGGATGGGCGGGTCGTGGAGCAGGATTCTCGCCAGGGCCACCTTCTGTTTCATGCCGAGCGAAAACCCCTGCAGCCTTTCTCGGCTTTTCGTATCCAGATCGAGAAGTTTACAGAGGTCCTGAATCCTTGTACGGGCCTGTTTTCGCTCCAGATCGTAGAGGCGGGAAAAGAAGGTGAGATGCTCGACCAGGGTCAGCTTGCCGTACAGGCCGGGCTGTTCGATCAGGGCGCCCAACATGCGGCGCGTTTCGGTCGGTCGGTCCTGCCCGAGACCATCCAGCAACGCGCGACCCGCGTCCGGACGCACGAGCCCTGCGAGGATGCGGATCGTGGTGGTCTTCCCGGCACCGTTCGGGCCGATCAGGCCGAAGACCTTGCCCGCCGGCACATCAAGCGACAGGCCGTCCAGGGCCTGGACCGTTCCGAAGCGCTTGTAGATATCCTCGATGCGAATCATGGGGCTGGAATCCCGGGAGAAGACACGAGAAGGAAGGGCGTCACCGTAAGGCCATAGTAACAGAGCGTTTTCGCCCTGTCGAATCGGCCTTCTTTCCGCGTTCGTCTTGACCACGTGACCGGAGGTGCGCTATTATTCACCCTTTATCTTTTTTAAACCCCCTGCAGAGAGGCGGGCGCACTCCCCCTGGGCAAGACGGCCGCTCACGGACAATCAAAACATGGACTCGCTGGACCCATTTCACGGCTTTCAGAGGACGCACTACTGTACCCAGATCTCCGAGGCGGATGTAGGCAAGGAGGTGCAGCTGGTCGGGTGGGTTCACCGGCGCAGGGATCACGGGGGAGTGATCTTCGTCGATCTTCGCGATCGGGAAGGTACGGTGCAGGCGGTCTTCAACCCCCAGCACAGCCCGGACTCGCACCGGAAAGCGGATGGTCTAAGGAACGAATTCGTCATCGGCGTAAAGGGTGTCGTGATGAAACGGCCCGAAGGGATGACGAACCCGAAACTGAAGACAGGGACCGTGGAGGTGATGGCCGACGAGCTGGCCATCTTCAATCGCTCCAAGGTCCTGCCCTTCAACCTGGACGAGGACCTGGAAGTGGATGAGGCGCTTCGCCTCCGCTATCGATATCTGGACCTGCGAAGGCCCTCCATGGCCGCGAACTTCTCGCTGCGCCACAAGGTCTCCAAGATCACCCGGGACTATTTTGACGGGCACGGCTTCTACGAGATCGAGACGCCCTTCCTGACCCGGAGCACCCCGGAAGGGGCGCGAGACTATCTGGTTCCGAGCCGTGTCAGCGCCGGAAACTTCTACGCCCTGCCCCAGTCCCCACAACTCCTGAAGCAGATCCTGATGGTGGCGGGGATGGATCGGTATTTCCAGATTGCCCGCTGCTTTCGCGACGAGGATCTCCGTGCGGATCGACAGCCCGAGTTCACCCAGGTGGACCTGGAGATGTCCTTTGTGGAGCAGGCCCAGCTGATCGAGATCGTTGAAGGCTGGATCGCGCGGCTTTTCGAAGAGCTGTTGGGCAAGACGCTCGAGAGGCCTTTCGCGAGCATGTCCTATGCAGAGGCGATCGAGGCCTACGGCGTCGACAATCCGGATACCCGATACGGCCTGAAGATGAAGGACCTCAGCGAGACCGTGCGGGAGAGTGATTTTCAGGTCTTCCGGCAGGTGATCGAGGGGGGCGGGGTCGTGAAGGCCTTGCGTTTCCCAGGTGGGGCGCGGCTGTCCCGGAGGGAAGTGGACAACCTGGACGGTATGGCCAAGGACTGGGGCGCAGCCGGCGTGATATGGGCGAAGGTGACGGCCGAGGGGCTGCAGTCTCCGATTTCGAAGTTCCTCTCCGACGACATCGTGGGCGCCACGATCGAGCGGATGGGCGCTCAGGAGGGGGATCTTCTCCTGATGATGGCGGGGGCACCCGAAGAGGTGAATCCCTGGATGGGCAGGTTGCGGGCCGAGTTGGCCGAGGCATACGACCTGATCGACCCTTCCGAATATGCCTTCACCTGGATCCTGGACTTCCCGCTGTTCGAGCGTGACAAGGAGGGTCAGATTACCTCCATGCACCATCCTTTCACCGCACCGCACGAAGACGACCTTCCCCTGCTGGAAGAGAACCCCGAGGCGTGCCGATCCCTGGCATACGATCTGGTACTGAACGGCACCGAGGTCGGAGGGGGGAGCATTCGTATTCACCAGATGGATACGCAGAAGAAGATCCTCTCGATTCTGGGAATATCCGAGGCGGAGGCGGAGGAGAAATTCGGGTTTTTGCTGGACGCCTTGTCCTACGGGGCGCCCCCGCACGGGGGGATTGCCTTTGGGCTGGACCGGCTCGTGATGATTCTCGCGGGCGCGAAGTCGTTGCGGGAAGTGATCGCCTTTCCGAAGACCCAGAAGGCCTCCTGCCTGCTCACGCAGAGCCCCGCACCCGTGGACGCAGAGCAGTTGCGGGAATTGCACATTCGCACGATTCTTCCGAAGAAGCCTGCATCCGACTGAGGGCCCCGATGTTTCCCTGGCAAAAGGTTCTTTGCGTTCTCGGCATGTGTGCCCTTCCCACGGGCTTGCTTGCCCAGGAGAGTTCGACAGAGGGCCTGGGCCTGGCGGAAGCCGTCCGAATTGTCGTGGCCGAAAGCCCCTCGAGTCGGATCGCCGAGGCCCAGGTCGCTGTAGCCGAAGACGGCAGGAAGGCTGCCCGCGGCCATTTTCTTCCCAAGCTACGGGCCGAGGTCGATTACACCAACCTGAACAAGGTGCCGGAGATTCCGATCCCGGAGGAGATAGAGTCCTCGCCCTTCCCGATTGAGTTCAGCGCAGGGGATACGGAGCAGCTCAACGTGAGGGCCACGCTGGAACAGCCCCTGTTCACGGGCCTGGCCCTGCTCACCCAATACCGTGTCGCCCGACTGGGTACGCGGAGGGCCGATCTCGGGCAGGAAACGACACGGCAGGAGCTCATCCTTCGCGCATATGAGGCCTATTACGGCGTCTTGCTCGCCGAGAAGTTCCTGGACGTCGCAGAGCAGGCGGTCAGTCAGTTGACCTCACAGGCAGAGGTGGCCAGGCAGTTTTACGAAACGGGCGTGACCCCGAAGAACGAGTACCTGAAGGTCCTCGTTCAGCTGGCCGACACGAAGCACAAGAGGATTGTTGCCAACTACGACCTCGATTTTGCGCGTTCAAGGCTCCGGACCCTTCTGCGATGGGACGGAAACAGGCCCCTGCGACTGACCGAAGAGCTTGTGTATCGGCCCTATGAGAGATCCCTGGATGATTGCCTGGATGTCTCGTATCGATATCATCCGCGCATCCTGCTGGCAGGCATTGAAATCGAGGCGACGAACCAGGGGATTACCGGTGCGCGCAGCAGATATTTCCCTCAGATTTCCCTGATCGGCGGGTTGAGCCATGAGGAGGGGGGCTTCACGGAAGGGGACGACATCCTCAGTGCCACTCTGCATGCGGAGTGGCTCGTCTGGGAGTGGGGCAGCAACTACTATGAGGTGAGACAGGAGAAGTCCCGGCTTCTGCAGGCGAGGGCGCGCAAGACCCAGGCCAGGGATCTGACCGAGCTCGAGGTGCGGGAGGCCTACATTGCCCTTCAGGGGTCCCGAGAGGCGATCGAGGTGGCGCGTGTGGGTGTCGAACAGGCGGACGAGAATTACCGGATCACGGAGGAACAGTTCCAGGAGAGCATCGCCACAAGCCAGGAGGTGCTCGATGCCCAGACAGGGCAGTCCCGGGCCCAGGTCAACTACTACGAAGCGCTGAACAGCTACATCGTCGCCATCGCCCGGCTCGAGAGGGCCATGGGGGTGTTGCAGGAACCGGGTGAAGTGGAGAGAGTGCCTGACGTTCTCAAGGAACAGGAAGACTACCTGTCCGAAGACGGGTGAGGGGGTACGGTGCCGTGAAGAAGAAGGCGGGACAGAAGAGTCGTGAAGGCCGGATCAAGTTGAAGGCTGACGGGGCCCTCCAGGTGCCGGATCGGCCGATCATCCCCTACGTTCAGGGGGATGGGACCGGTGTGGACATATGGCCCGCGGCGCAGCGGGTCATGGATGCAGCCGTGGAGAAGTCCTACGGGGGAAAGAGATCGATCGACTGGCTTCGTGTCTACGCGGGCCAGGAGGCCATGGACCGGTTCGGCACGCCCCTGCCGGAGAGTACCCTGAAAGCCCTGCGCTACTACCGCGTGGGCATCAAAGGTCCCCTCACGACACCCGTGGGAGGGGGAATTCGAAGCGTGAACGTGGCGCTCCGCCAGGTACTCGACCTCTATGCGTGCGTCAGGCCCGTCTACTACATTGAAGGAGTGCCGTCTCCCGTGCGCAACCCGGAAAAGGTCGACATGGTGATCTTCCGGGAGAACACCGAGGATGTGTACGCCGGGATCGAGTGGAAGAAGGGCAGCAAAGAGGCGAAAAAGGTGCTGCGCTTCC
>Ga0180429_10001122_pt1 | contig 22960 bp, 24 predicted proteins | sample SS_ome_FD_132428 | JGI IMG/M metagenome (GOLD analysis project Ga0180429, IMG submission 132428) | Hypersaline lake sediment archaeal communities from the Salton Sea, California, USA - SS_1_S_1 metaG | ecosystem: Environmental > Aquatic > Non-marine Saline and Alkaline > Hypersaline > Sediment ...
AGGTTTTTTATTTTGTCAATAACCCTTGCAAACCGGGAAACTGTCATGAAGAAATCGTTGCTGTGCTTAGCGGTCGGAATGGTCCTGATGGCCGGTTGTGCGACACGACAAGATGTTATAACGCTGGATAGTCGAACCATCACCTTGGAGAAAAAATATGCCGATCTGGAAAAGAAGTATACCGCCACGCGGGAAGATCTTTCCAGCTTTGGCGCTGACCGGGATGAAAAATACCAGTCGTTCAGCGATTATAAGGCCGAAATGCGGGCCGAATTCCAGCGCTACCAAAAAGAGTTGCAGCTGCTTGGCGGACGCGCCGACGAAACCGACCATCGCCTTCAGCAGCACGTCGCTGATCTGAGCGCGCGCCTGGATGCGTTCGACGTGCGCCTGGCCAAGGTAGAGAAATATCTCGATGTCCAGGCTGCGGCCGGAGGCGCCGCCGGTGGCACGGCGGCCAGCGGAGGAAACAGCAAACAATCCGAAGACATCGTCCTCTACGCCCAGGGAAAAAAAGCGTTCGATGGTGAAGATTACGGCGGCGCGCGCGGTGCCTTCGAGACCCTTTTGAAAAAGTTTCCGCAATCCGATCAGGCCGACAACGCCCAGTTCTGGATTGGCGAGACCTATTATCGTGAAAACTGGTATGAAAAAGCGATTCTCGAATACCAGAAAGTTATCGAAAACTATCCCAATGGCAATAAACTGCCGGCAGCTCTGCTCAAACAAGGCATGGCGTTTACCGAACTGGGCGACAATGAAAATGCGCGCTTGATTTTCAAGGACTTGATCGATCGCTTTCCCCGGTCGACCGAATCGAAAATCGCCGCACAGAAGCTCAAACAATGATGTCCCGGCGGCCTATAAACGGTGAACGGCTTCGATATCAATGAAGGTCCTCGGCATTGATCCCGGTCTTGCCGATACAGGGATCGGTGTGGTCCACGGACACGGGTTGCGCATCGACGGGTTTGCCTTCGGCAGTATCGCCACATCCCAAAAAGAGGAACAATCCAAACGCCTTGAGGTCATTTATACCCAAGTCCTCGGGGTGCTGCGGCAGGAAATGCCCGACCTGATGGTGGTCGAAGATGTTTTCTCTCTCGAGAAGTATCCCAAATCCGGTATCCTGCTCGGCAAGGTGACCGGTGTTATCCTCCTGGCAGGGTGCCACATCAACGTGCCCATCAAGGAGATTCCGGTACGGGAGGCCAAGCAGGTTTTGACGGGAAACGGCAATGCCAGTAAAAGCCAACTGGAAAAAGCGGTTCGGCACGCACTGAAACTGGAGCACGCCATCCGGCCGTTTCACGCATCCGATGCACTGGGGCTGGCTCTCATCGGCCTTTTTCGACAAAACGGCTGACAGGCGCGATGCGCACGTTGGTTTTCCGAAAGACATCATGATCGGGTATATCGAAGGCAAATTACTGAAAAAAGAAAAAGAGCGGGTCCTGATTCTGGCCAATCAGCTGGGCTATGAGGTCCTTCTCCCGGCCGTGGTGATGGAGTCCCTCCAAACCAAGGCTATCGGCGAATCACTGGAGCTCTACATCTACTATCACCAGACCGAACGCCAGCCGAAACCGGTTCTTATCGGCTTCAATATGGAAGTGGAAAAGGAATTTTTCCAATACTTCATTTCCGTGGAAGATATCGGCCCCATGAAGGCCGTCAAGGCCATGAATATACCGGTACGGGACATCGCACGGGCAATTGAGAGTGGTGACCTTGGCGCTTTGCGGCGCTTGAACGGCGTCGGCAGCCGCACGGCTCAGAAGATTGTGGCAACCCTCTCCGGTAAAATGGAAAAATTCGCGCTGATCCGCAAAGGTGAGGTGCCCGCCGCGATGCCGATGAGTGATCTCGGTCAACTGGTGCTGGATGTTCTCACGAAGCAGCTGGGACATAAAACCGCCGACGCCAAGCGGATGATCGCCGGCGCCATGGAGCGCAATCCGGCCATCGCAACGCCGGAAGAACTGTTTGACGAAATCTATCGGGGTGAAGAATTCGCATGAGTGATGACGTCCTGTCCTATTCGTCGGAGCGCAAGGGCATTCTATCCGAGAAGGAAACCTCTCAGGACCTGGAAACCGACATCCTTTCCCTCCGACCGGAAACCCTCGATGACTATGTCGGCCAGAACCAGGCGGTGGAAACCCTGCGCATTGCCATTGAGGCCGCCAAAATGCGCAACGAGCCCGTGGATCATGTCCTTTTCCACGGCCCCCCCGGCCTGGGCAAGACAACCTTGGCGCATATCATCGCCAACGAGACCGGCGGCACGCTGACGGTGACCTCCGGCCCGGCCCTCGAGAAGGGGGGCGACCTGATCGGGATTTTGACGCATCTTGAAGATGGCGATCTTTTATTCATCGATGAAATACATCGCACGCCGAAATCGGTGGAGGAGCTTCTCTACCCGGCCATGGAAGATTTTGCGATTGATTTTGTCTTCGACAAAGGCGTTCATGCGCGCAGCCATCGCTATCGCTTGCGCCGGTTCTGCCTGGTGGGGGCCACCACCCGCGTCGGGTTGCTTTCGGCCCCGTTGCGGGATCGTTTCGGCATCATGCGGAGTCTGGATTTCTATGCCCTCGAGGATCTTGTGAAAATTACAAAGCGCTCTGCCGCGCTGTTGGATGTGCCCATCGAAGCCGATGCCGCCATGGAGCTGGCCCGCCGCTGTCGGGGGACCCCCCGGATTGCCAACCGGCTCCTGAAACGTGTGCGGGATTTCAGCCAGGTCCGGGCCAAGGGGCGGATCACTTTCGAGACGGTAACGGCCGCTCTGGCGCTGGAGGGGGTTGACGACCAGGGATTGACGAAGCTGGATCGGCGTTATCTGCAGACGATCATCGATTATTATCGAGGCGGTCCGGTCGGCATCGAGGCCCTGGCGGCAACACTCCAGGAGGAATCCGACACCCTGGTGGATGTCGTGGAGCCCTATCTGCTCAAACGCGGCTTCCTCATGCGGACCTCGTCAGGACGCCGAACTTCGGAAGCCGCCTACAAACACTTGGGGGTGACCTATCAGCAGGGCTTATTCCGCGAATGACGGCCGGATGGATGCGCCGCCTGCCATCATTTCCCTGTTAACCGATTTTGGCGATCGGGACGAATATGTCGGGGTGATGAAGGGGGTCATTTTGAGCCATGCGCCCCAGGCTGTGCTCGTCGATCTCTGCCATCATATCATGCCGCATGCCATCGGTCAGGCGGCGGCCATGATTGCCGCCGCATACCGATTTTTCCCCGAGGGAACCCTGCATGTCATGGTGGTGGATCCCGGCGTCGGCGGCCAGCGCGATATTGTCTTCGCGCAAGCCCCATCCTGCGGATTTCTTTGCCCGGATAACGGTTTGCTGAGCGGTCTGATCGCACAGAATATCTTGCACACGGCCTGGCGGGTGACGAATCGAGAGCTTTTCTTACCGACGATCAGTGCGACATTTCATGGTCGCGATATCATGGCGCCGGTGGCGGGTTTTCTGGCTTACGGCGGCGACCCCGAAAAAATAGGGCCCCGGAAGGCCATCGAAGATCTGGCCTGCTCGGCGTTTCCCGCGGCGCGGCCGGAAGCGGATGGGAGCCTATGGGGAACCGTTGTGGCCGTTGATCATTTTGGCAACGTGGTGACCAATATCGGGCGCGACCTATTGACATCCGTCCGGGAAGATGATCTGAAACAGTCTTCGATGATCAAGATCGGGAATCGCCCCGCCATTCCGCTGGTGGCCGCGTACAGTGCTGTTCCGGCCGGCGAATTGCTGGCAACCATCGGCAGCCGTGATACGCTTGAAATTGCGGTCAATCAGGGTCATGCCGGCATGGTTATGGGGGTCGTCTCCGGGACACCGATCCATGTTTCACGCAATTCCTGATCCATCTTTTCGCTTCCGCATCCATACCGGCAACAGTGACTGCGTGGTGCCCGAAACAACGAATGATGAAAAAAACGACGATTGCTTCGAAATATAAAAAAAGCTGGACGGTCCTTTTGGTGGACGGGCAGGGGCGGATCCGCCGGATCCCGCATTTTCGCCAAAAGCTATGGGCGATCATCGGGCTGAGTGTCGCCGCGCTGGCGATTGCCGCTGTCATGGGCCTTCTCTATGGAGGAACGCTGCGTAAACAGGTAGCGCTCGCCGAAACCGTCGGCACCTTGGAGAAAGAGATCACCGCCCTTCAGCAAGAGAATGAATTGCTCAAAGCCCGTGCCGTGCGCATGGAAGCCCAGGCGGCCACTTCAGAGAAAACGACGGTGCCCGAGGCCCGCGTGGCGTCGGTTTCACCTAAGGCGGAAGCGCCGCCGCCTTCCGCAGCGCCCAAGACGGAAGGAACCGCGTCATCGGCCGTCCCGCCTCCTGTCGCAAAACCGGCGGCGGCCGAGCCCGAGCAGAAAAAGGAGCCCCAGGTGGATGTGGAGGGTTTGAAGCTTGCCTATCGAGCGGATGCGGAAACGATCGAAGCGGAATTCGTGATCAAGAACACAGGGCAGGGCTCGGCCGGCGGGCGCGCGGTGGTGGTATTGCATGCCGATGATGGCTCATCCCCTCTGCGGTTCGCGCTACCTTCCGTACCGCTAAGAAATGGGCAACCGCTTGGTAATCGCGGGCGGCGTTTCTCCATATCGCGGTTTATGACATTGACCCTGCAACGGAAATTTGCCGAGCCCGGCACGCAGTTCGTGCGTGCCGTGGTCTATGCTTATACGCTTGAGGGCAAACAGCTGTTGGAAAAACCCTTCGATGTGACGCTGGCTATTCCGAAAATGGAAACCGTTCCCGCGGCGGTGGTCGCACCGCCCCCGCCTTCGGCCGACACCGGCAGGATTGCTGCGCCGTTTGGACTTGAGCTGCCGCAGCCCGAACCCCAAGACCCCACAGGAGCGCAGCCTTGACCCGCAAGAAAACGTTTATTTCGATTGTCGATGACGGTTTTTCCGTGGAAGGCACCATCGAATTTTCCGGTGAACTCCTGATCCGCGGCCGTGTGGGTGGCAAAGTCAAGGGCAATACCGTGACGATTGCCGAAGAGGGGGCCGCCAGTGCCGATATGCAGGTCGAACGACTGACGATCGGAGGGTGCTTTGATGGCGATGTGCATGCCAGCGTCGAGGTTGTGGTTCTCCCGACAGGGCGTTGCGATGGCCGTGTTCAATGCCGAAGTCTCGTGGTTCATGAAGGGGGGCGTCTCAATGCCGATGTCCGCCAGTTGGGCCGCCAGGAAGTTTACCGTGAAAAAAAGCTGTCCGTCCCGGCCAAACCGGTTATAGATCTTTAAACCCTGGAGGGTAACCGCCAGGCGACCATAGCTGCCGGACGCGGTCTTTTTCACGACGTTTCGACACACCTTACTTATCGGCGGCACATCAACTTTTCCAGAAAAAATCCGCTGCCACCGGATAATGATCCGATGGAAAGCAGGCGCCGGTTTGGAAGGGGATCACGCGGGCATGGCACAGAGCGATCGCACCCCGGTAAAGAATCCAGTCGATGCAGCGTTTGCCGTCACCCCCCTTGAAGCCGTGAAAGGTTCCGGGAAAGGACGGTGCCAAAGCGTTTCGGAATGTCGGTCTTTGCGGCCGGTTGGTATGTCCGGGACGCGTAAAAATGGCATGGCAGCTTGAGGTCGGGGTACAGTTGAAATCACCTGCCAGGACGACTGGCCGATTGGACGCCATCCGGTCGATGCGCGACAGGATGATTTTTGCGCTGTCGACCTGGACGGTTTCGTCAAAGTCCAGGTGGGTCGTCGCGCAAACCAGTTCATGCGGGCCGGCGCTGAAGCGGCCCAGGGTGCACTGCCGTGGCCAGAGGCTTGCCGCAAAGCGGCTGGGAATGTCCGGCGTGGGGCTTAGATAGAAGTGATCGGATTGGCCAAGCTTCCACGGCGCGCGATAAAAGACGACGTTGTTTTGCCAATCGGGCGGCGCGGGATGGCGTTTTCCGATGTGGGCATATTCCGGCAAGCATTCGGCCAGAAAATCGATCTGGAAGTCATTGGCCTCCTGGAACACCATAAAATCACCGTCTTGGGTTTCCAGAAACTGACGTAGTTGCGGGCGACGATGCACCCAGGCCTGGGGCCCGTCGTCGGCCAAACCGAACCGGAGGTTGAGGGTCAGGATGGAAAAGGCCGGTTGGGGCGCGGACGTCATAGGGGCGATTCCACTTCGAAGGGCCGAATCAGCGGTACCAGATCGGCTTGTACGCTCTCAAAATGGGCGAAGGTCACGTCGGTGAAGGGCAGTCCTAAAGCGTGGCGGATGGTTTCGAATATCTGTAAATAGTTCGCCAAGATGCGTCGCTGCCACGCGAGGCCTAACCGCATGGCCACGGCGGGGATTCTTTCCGGCGTGCCCTCGATTTCAACGAAGTGGCCGTAGGGCATCTCATCCAGGCAGATCTCGGTCGATTCCAGGATAAATGTTTCGCGGTGTTTTTCATAGATCTGCACCCGCAGAAATCCGAGGGCTGCGAGAATGCGGCTGGCGGTATCGAAGTCGGATACGTCGATTTCCAATTCCTCATGGGTCTTGAACTGGTGGCTGCCATCGGGGTGCGGTTGTTTGACGGTCAGCCGGTTGCGGCGATCGCGGCGCAGCCTCAGCAGACATTGGTCGGCCAGCAATCGACCATTGGCATCATCATAGCGATGATTGGTCTCAAAGACGCGGCCCGTGGAAACAGCACCGGCCTGATGCAGGCGGCGGCGCATGCTGGCCGGATCCGTCAATAGAAATTTGACCTCGGTTTCAAGCATAATAGATTGCTCCGCTACCAGGGTGTCATTCGGGGATGGCATGGTGCCTGCGATGTCCGTATTCCGGGGAGAACCAGGTTGTCGCTATAGGGGATTTCCCTGCACCTGTCAAACAGCAGGGCAATCCTGCCGGTGGTTTGCCGTCCATTGGGTGATGGGAAATCTCAAAAAAAATCTTGACATGATTTTCTCAATCAATTAATAGTCCCAGATTCTATTATCGATAGGAGTTGGAAACGTGAAAAAATACACAGTCAGTGCAAAAAATTCGGACAATCAGGGCAAATGGTATGTTATCAACGCCGAGGACGCTATCCTCGGGCGTCTGGCCACCAAGGTGGCCAGCCATTTGCGGGGCAAGCATAACCCGGCCTTTACGCCGCATGTCGATACCGGTGATTGGGTCGTGGTGATCAACGCTGAAAAGGTCGCCCTGACAGGGCGCAAATGGGATCAAAAACTCTACCATCGCCACAGTGGCTATATCGGCGGTTTGACATCCATCAGCGCTAAAAATTTGAAGGAAAAACGACCGGAAGATCTGGTTCGTTTTGCCGTAAAAGGCATGCTGCCAAAGAATCGACTCGGTCGCAAGCTGTTCAAGAAACTCAAAGTCTATGCCGGCAATGCGCACCCCCACGAGGCGCAACAGCCTGAACCACTGACGTTGAGTTAATCGCTTACTGCCAATTTAAAGATTAGGGATAGCCAAGATTATGGAAAACACGTATTATGCCACTGGAAGACGGAAATCAGCGATTGCCAGGACGTATCTTACCCCCGGAAGTGGAAACGTCATTATCAACAACCGTCCCATTGACGATTATTTTCAGGTAGAGACGGCGAAGATGGATCTTTTTCAGCCGCTGGTTCTCACGAATACCATGAATACCTACGACATCAAGGTAAGGGTGGTCGGCGGTGGTATTTCCGGACAGGCCGGTGCCATTCGGCACGGTATAACCCGGGCGTTGATGTTGGCCAACCCGGAGTTCCGCGGTCCTCTCAAAAAAGCGGGCTTTGTCAGGCGCGATCCGCGCGTCAAGGAGCGGAAAAAATACGGTCAGCGCGGTGCCCGCGCCCGGTTCCAGTTTTCCAAGCGTTAATTACGGTTTTTGCAGCAATTTTTTTTCAAGGGGGGGGCATATTTATCCCCCCCTTTTTTTATACCGGTCTTGCCCACTCCCCGGGTATTTCGGCCGCTCGAACCTTCAGTTACAATACCCAATTTCACCTGCCTCCGTCACTTTTCTTCGCATCCCTTTCTGATTCACGGCTATCCCTATATCATTTTTAATCCTCTGAAATAATAACATTAATTAAATAAATCGAAAAAACTACAAAAATTATCGTTGACAAGGTTTTTCTTTCTTGACTAAAAAGGTCGGGAATTAACCCGATTGTTTAAGTCAAGAAAGCAGGCGGATGTTTTTAACCCAGAGAAATCAATATGCACTCAGGGCCATCGTTGAGCTTGCCAAACGGGTTGGATCGGGTCCGGTCAAGGTATCTGAGATCGCGGCGGCGCAGGCCATCCCGCGGCGGTTTCTGGAGGTGATCTTAGGGCAATTGAAAGGCAGCGGCCTGGTGGCAGCCAAGCGGGGCTACCACGGCGGGTATATTCTGCTGCGGGAACCGGGCGACATTACGGTCGGCAACGTGATTCGATTTCTGCAAGGGGAGCCGGACCACAAGGATTGTCAGAATTGTGTTTTTAAACTGCAGTGCCCGACGGACAGGGATTGTGCCTTTGCCTCCCTGTGGAACCGGGTCAATGAAGCGGTGTTCGGTATTTTCGACGAGACAACGATTCAGGATCTTGTTGAAGACGGAAGAATGGTCGAGTCCTGAGGGCTGTTCGTTTAATTCACGGGTACATCGATAAGGATTCAGAACATGGAGAAAGGAAGAAAGCTTTTACGATGGACAGGGGTTATCGCCGTGTCAACCGTCCTGCTGGTGCTCGGTGCCGCTGCCTATGGGATTGAACAGGCAGGGGATAAAGAGGCGCTGCGCAGCGCGGATATCATCGTGATCGACACAATGAGCCGCTTCGGACGCCTTGATCGCCCCCCGGTGGTATACCGTCATGACAAGCACACGGAAGCGCTGCAGAAACAGGGTAAGGATTGTGCCGCATGTCATCGGAAGGATGACAAACAGCGTCTATCCCATAAATTTTTGCGTCTGGAGGACCTGGATCGGGAATCCACCATGCGCGTCTACCACGATAACTGCATCGCCTGTCATACCGAAACACTGGCGACAGGTGAAAAGGGCGGTCCGGTCACCTGCGGCGAGTGCCATGTCAAATCGCCCAACGCCGTGTCATCCTGGAACGCCATCGGAATGGACAAGTCCCTGCATTACCGGCACGTCAAAGCTCAGGATTCAAAATGCGGCCAGTGCCATCACGAGTATGATGAAAAAATGCAAAAACTGGTTTACGTCGAAGGCAAGGAAAGCTCGTGCCGCTACTGCCACAAGGAGCAGCTTGAGGAAAAGCGCATTCCCTTCCGCGAAGCCTCGCACCAGTCGTGCATCGCCTGCCATCAGGAAACACTGGCCAAAAAGAAAGAAGCCGGGCCGGTCAATTGTGCCGGGTGCCATGATGCGGATAAACAGCTTGAAATCGCCACCCTGGACACCGTGCCGCGCATGAAGCGCAATCAGCCGGACGTGGTGTTTGTCAAGACCGGCGCGAAGTCCGGGCTGACCCCCGAGGGCGCCTTACGTGCCAAAGCCGTTCCATTCAATCACAAGGACCACGAAACTTACAACGACACCTGCCGGGCCTGCCACCACGCCAGCCTGACCTCGTGTGCGGAATGTCATACGGTTAACGGGACCAAAGAGGGCGATTTTGTTCAGTTGGAGCAGGCCATGCATCAACTGCGTACCGATGCTTCCTGTCTTGGGTGCCACACCAATGCGCAGGCCGACAAGTCCTGCGCCGGTTGTCATGCGTTTATCCAGAAGGGGCTTAAAAAGGATACGGCGACATGCCTGGCTTGTCACATGGAGGGTGCGCCGGCCGGTTCCGAGATTACCGGCAAGCCTGAAGAGGCCATGCTGGCGTCCATGCTGCTGAACGCACGGACACCGGTCATGGGCACGCTGCCCGTCGAAGACATTCCGGAAAAGGTCGTGATCAACAAGCTGGAAAAGAAATACCATCCGGTTGAGATGCCCCATCGCAAAATCGTCCAGGCGCTGGTGAAGGGCATCGGCGACAACAAACTGGCGGCGAATTTCCATGCGGATCCTGGCACCCTCTGCCAGGGGTGTCATCACAACAGCCCGATCGCCAAAAAGCCCCCCCAATGCGGCAGCTGCCACGGGCAGCCCTTCAACGAGAAGGAGCTGAATACCCCCGGTCTGCTCGGCGCCTATCATATCCAGTGCATGGGCTGCCACACCGAAATGGGCATCGAGAAACCGGTCGGCTGTACGGAGTGCCACAAGGAAAAGTAATCATTAACCGGCTGTAACTGCTTGAGGGTATATCATGGCTATTACACGGAGAAAATTTTTAGGATGGATGGGCGCAGCGGGCGCAGGTGTAACGGTAGGAAAAACCGCCCGGGCTGCATCGAACAAACACTTTACCGGCCATCCCGACAGCATGGGGGTGTTGCATGATATCGCACGCTGCGTAGGGTGTCGCTCCTGCGAAGCGGCCTGCAACAGGGTCAACCAACTGCCGCCGCCGGAAACGTCCTTTAAGGATCTGACGGTACTGGATCGCAAACGGCGCACGACACCGCCGGAATACACCGTGGTCAACCGTTACGACGCCCCCGGTGCGGGGTCGAAACAGGTTTACCGTAAAAATCAATGCAATCACTGCCTTGAACCGGCCTGCGCATCGGCCTGCTTTGTGAAAGCCTTCACGAAGAGCGCGGAAGGGGCCGTGATCTATGATGAATCCGTCTGTGTCGGTTGCCGGTACTGCATGGTGGCCTGTCCCTTTGAGATTCCCACCTATGAATATGACAAGGCCCTGACACCGCGTGTGACGAAATGCACCATGTGCCACCCCCTGGTTCAGGAAGGGAAGCTGCCGGGATGTGTGGAGGCCTGCCCTACCGAGGCGCTGTCCTTCGGCAAACGCGACGATCTGCTGAAAATCGCGCGCGAACGCATTCGAAAAGATCCGGACAACTATATCGACCATATCTATGGCGAGCAGGAAATGGGCGGCACGAGCTGGCTCTACATATCCAATGTGCCGTTTAGGGATATGGGCATGCGCGAAGACCTCGGTATCATCCCGGCCCCGGCCCTGACGGCCGGTGCGCTTGGCGCCGTGCCGATTGTGGTGGGGTTGTGGCCGGTTCTGCTTACGGGGATTTATGCGATTTCCCAGCGCAAGGATAAAGTCGCCGAGGAGGAGCAGGCCCTGGCCGTTGCGGCGGCCCGGCAGGCAGCCAAGGAAAAAGCGGATGCGGAACTCCAAAAGACGCTGGAAATGAAACAGAAAGAAAAAGAAACCGCCATCACCATGGCCGTAAAAAAGGCCCTGGACGAGGCGGCCAAAGCTCAGGAAGAAGCCGCGCAGGCTGAAAAAGCGGCCCAGGCTCAGGAAGCGGCCGCTCCGGCGGAAGAAGCGGCGCCTGAGGCTCAAGACGACAAGGATCAGAAGCAAACGGAGGAGGATTCCTGATGTCCGATACAAAAACCGCAACAGGCAGCACCCTGTTGACCCCGTTTAATATGGTGGCCGGCTTGATTCTGTTGGTGGGCTCGGTGATCACGGTGCTGCGGTTTACCGGGGGATTGGGGGCGGTATCCAATCTTTCCGATTACAACCCCTGGGGCTTGTGGATCGGCTTCGACCTCCTGGTCGGCGTCGCCCTGGCGGCCGGCGGGTTTGTTACCTCCGCAGCCTGCTATATTTTCGGCTTGAAACGGTATCATTCGGCCGTGCGCCCGGCGATCTTGACGGCCTTCCTGGGCTATGCCCTGGTCGTGTTCGCCCTGCACTACGATGTCGGCCGCCCCTGGCGCCTGCCGTACCCCTTCATCGTGCAGCCGGGCACCACCTCGCTGCTCTTCGAGGTGGGTGCCTGCGTGGCCCTATACCTGACGGTGCTCTTTATCGAATACTCCCCCGCGGCGCTGGAGTGGCTCGGACTGAAACGGGCCCGCCATATCGTCGTCAAGCTGACACTGTTGTTGACCATTTTCGGCGTGGTACTGTCGACGCTTCATCAGTCGTCTCTGGGGGCCTTATATCTGATCGCACCCTCCAAACTTCACCCCCTCTGGTATTCCAGCTACCTGCCGGTCTATTTTTTCATTTCGGCCATCATCGCCGGGCTATCCATGGTGATCTTCGAAGGCAGTCTGGCGCACAAGCATTTCCATGACAAAATGGATGCAACCCACCTGGCGGAAGCCGATACCGTCGCGCTCGGATTCGGAAAGGCGGCCTCTTTCGTCCTTTTCGGCTATTTCGTGATCAAAATGGTCGGTCTGGCCGTGGACAACAACTGGCACTACCTGACCACCGGCTGGGGCGTTTGGTATCTTTTCGAAATCGTTGGGTTTGTTCTTTTGCCCTGTTACCTTTATGCCGTCGGCGCCCGGGACAAGAACGTCAAGCTGATCCGCCGGACCTCGGGTCTGGCCGTTCTGGGGATTGTTCTCAACCGCCTGAATATCTCCCTGATCGCCTTCAATTACCATCTGCCCAGCAGCGAGCGGTATGTCCCGCACTGGATGGAAATCGGCATCACCCTGTTTGTGGTGACCATCGGCGTCCTGGTTTACCGGTTTATCGTAACCCATATGCCGATTCTGTATGAGCACCCGGACTTCAAGGAAGATCATTGATCATCATCTGAGAGGATACCATCATGGAAGGCCAAATCGTTACGCTGCAGGATTTCATGTACAGCACCAAAAGTATTACGTACCTGGTCATCGTGGCCGCTTTGATTCTATTCCCGATCTTCTGGCGGTTTCTGACCAGCAGGGACGAATAAACCATCGTGATGACCGGGGCGGGCTGTCGCTCCGACACCAATCGACTTAATCTTTTTTGTTCAAGGAGTCACCCATGTACGCATTTGTCACCGGACCGCTGGCATGGTTTTCGTTTACGGTCTTTTTTGTCGGTATCATTGCCCGCATTATTTGGTATTTCAGGGGATTGAACTGGCAGATGGACCGTGTCGCCTACAAAGAGCACATGGCCTACGGGATCAAGGGCGCGATTCGTTCGATTGTCTTCTGGCTGATTCCCTTCGGCACCCACAGCTGGCGCTTTTATCCGTTTTTCACGATCTGTTTTTTCACGTTTCACATCGGCCTGCTGTTTACGCCGCTTTTCATCTACGGACACAATGTGCTGCTGCAGGAGCGTTTCGGGTGGAGCCTGTGGGCCATGCCGGAGAGTATGGCCACTTTTCTGACCATCGCCGTCATCATTGCGGCCCTGTTCATCATCCTGCGCCGCAATGCCCTGCCGGAGGTTCGGATCATTACCAAGCCCTATGACTATCTGGTGCTGGCGATCGCGGTGGCGCCGTTTGTGACCGGTCTGCTGGCGAATTTGCAGATCGGCAACTACAACTTTTGGCTGATTGCCCACATCCTGTCGGGCGAGGTTTTTCTGGTCGCCATACCCCTGACCAAGCTGTCTCACTTTATCGGTTTCTTCCTGTCCCGCGCCCAGATCGGCATGGATTACGGAATCAAGCGCGGTGGTATGAAGAGCAAAGGATTGTCCTGGTAGCCACGCCCTAACTTTTTTTCAGAGGAACGAGAGTCATGCCTGAAGGAAAACTTTGCAACACACAAAATGTCGACACGGAAGAGCAACTCCAGGCGCTTCTCAACGACAAGAGCGGCAAGCAATATTACGAGGAAATGAACCACCTCGAGGTGGATGCGAAAAAGCTGTACGCCACCATCCAGAAAACGCTCAAATCCCGTCTGCGGACCTGGCTGGAAATATGCGCCCACTGCGGGATGTGTGCCGACAGCTGCTTTTTCTACCTGGCCAATAAAAAAGACCCGACCCAGGTGCCGTCCTACAAGATCCAGGGGACCCTGGGGGAAATCGTGCGCCGCAAGGGAAATGTGGACAACGCCTTCATGCAGATGGTAATGGATACGGCATGGTCCAAGTGCACCTGCTGCAACCGCTGCGGCATGTACTGCCCCTTCGGCATCGATATGGGTGTGATGTTCGGTTATCTGCGCGGCTTGTGTTATTCTCAAGGGTTTGTGCCTTGGGAGCTTAAGATCGGGTCGGGCATGCACCGCATCTACCGGGCCCAGATGAACGTCACCACCGAAGACTGGGTCGACACTTGCGAATGGATGGCCGAAGAGTACGAGGAGGACTGGCCCGGCCTAAAAATCCCCGTTGATGTCCAAGATGCCGATATTATCTACACGGTCAACGCCCGTGAGCCCAAACACTATCCGGAAGATCTGGCGGAAGCCGCCATTCTGTTCCACCTGGCCGGTGAGAACTGGACGGTGCCCAGCGAGGGCTGGGAAGAGACCAGCCTGGCCATGTTTGCCGGCGACTGGGCGGCTTGCAAGATGCAGGTGGAAAGCGTCTATGACGCCATGCATCGCCTGAACCCGAAGCGCATGGTGGTGACCGAGTGCGGGCATGCCTATCGTGCCACGGTGGTCGAGGGGCCATACTGGGCCGGTTTGAAAGGCGGCCAGCCCCCCATTCCCAGTTTTCATTACGTGGAATGGGTGGCGGAAGCGCTGCGCACCGGCAAGATCAAAATCGACCCGGACAAACGGATCAAAGAGCCGGTGACCTACCAGGATTCCTGCAATTACATCCGCAATGCCGGCCTCAGTGATGTGGCCCGGGAGATCATGAGCTACATTGCGGAGGACTTCCGCGAGATGCAGCCCAACCGGGAGCACAATTTTTGCTGCGGCGGCGGGGGCGGGTTGAACGGCATCGGCCGTTATCGCGAACAGCGCAACGTCGGCCTCAAGGTAAAGCGCGACCAGATTCTGGCCACCGGGTGCAACCTGGTCATTGCCCCATGTCACAACTGCTGGGATGCCATTCGCGACCTGGAGGAAGAATTCAAGATCGGCATCCGCTGGTCGTTTCTGAAGCCCCTGTTGATTAAAATGGCGATTGTGCCGGATCATCTCAAACCGGAGGAGTAGTCGGCGGCACTGCCCGCCACTGGGAACCGGAAGCCCTATGAATGCAGTCACCCTTAAAAACAACGGCGCCCTTTTCTGCGACGGGGCGCCCATCGGCGACGAGCCGCTCATGTGCCTGGGAAAGCAAGTGGTGCTGGATCATGGCGTGACGCTGCGCAGCGTCTTTCGGATGATCGAAACATACCCGCTGCTGTCACGGCTGAATCCTTTCTTCCCGACCTATATCGAACAGTATCGGGAGATCCCGGCCGATGGCTGCACCTGTGATGACTTTGCCCATATCGAGTTTAGCAAAACCGTTGAAATGATCGGTTATCCGGGCGAACCCCGGCTGGAGATCTACAGCGCGCTGAAGGGCGAAGGGGGCGGCGAAACGCGGGAGATTCGCAATTACGAATTAGAGCATTTGCTGGATATGCCGCTTCTTCTGGGTAAACTCCGGCATATCGTTTTCGGCGACAAGGTGGACCAGTTTGAGTTCGGAACGGTGTTCACTCTGTTTGAATTCATCGATGGCATTGTGTGGGAACTGAGTTTCCACGGCACCCTGCGGGCCTGTGCACTTAGGAGGTGAACATGTTTGAAAAAATTATTTTCGCGACCACCGGAACGCCGACCTGCGATCATGCGGCGCACGTCGCGTTTGACCTGAAGAAGAAATACAATTCCGAACTCACCTTGTTTCACTCCATGGGGATGCCCTCGCGAGGTTTCAGCCCGTTTATCAAGGATTCCCGCACGGGTGAAGATGAGTATCTGGACAATGATTACGCCGACTGGGTCAAAGAAGAATTGAAGACCTACTATGCCAAACAGCTGGCCGAGACCGAAGGCGTCATGATCGAGACATCGGCCGGCGAATCCCATCGCGAGATTCTGCGCGCCGCCCGCAAAAACGACGCCGATCTGATCGTGATGGGGGCCCATTCCCGTGATGAAGAAGCCGGTGCGACGCGGTATCGCAATGTCGTCGGCAGCACCATGCAGCGTGTCGCCAAGGGCGCCAAATGTCCGGTTCTGATTGTCAGCCGGCCCTGTACCACCTGCCTGTGGTATTTTTCCAATATCATTTTCGGGACCGATTTTTCCAAAGCCTCCTATTCGGCCTTTCTCTTTGCCTATCAGCTGGCCAAAGAAATCGGCGCCAAGCTGCATCTGTTCCATGCCATGGATATGACCAGCATCCATTCCGGCAAAGCGGTATCCCAGGAAGAGATCGAGGCCGCGATTGCCGACGCCCGCAAGCGCATCGAAAAGACTTATGTCGCAAAGATGGCCGACTACGACAACTATGAGATCGAAGTGTGGGAAGGCGTGCCCTACGTTGAGATTCTCAAATTTGCCCGTGAACGCAACGGCGACTTGATCGTCATGTCCCATCACACCCGCGAGGTCGATCCCGATGATGCGGTCCTCGGCAGTACCGTCGAGCAGGTGGTGCTGCGAGCGGCCTGTCCGGTCGCCAGCGTCAATCGACCGGACAAGGTTTCCTGAAAAGGATCCGCTGGTCGGTGCGGGGTGGACGGCACCCGACGGTAGCCGGCATCGGGTTTGGATGACCTGGGGGCGGTGAAAGGCGATGGGCAAAAAGACAATTCTCATAGTGGACGATGAGATGGATATGCGGCTCTATCTGTCCACGCTCCTTGAAAGCCACGGCTATCGGCCTCTGACCCGGCGGGATGGCAAGGACGGCCTGGCCGGTATCCGCGAAGACCGTCCGGATCTGATTCTCCTGGACATCATGATGCCGGGAGACGGTGGGGTAAAGATGTACCGCCGGCTCAAGGGTGACCCGGCCTTGACCGATATCCCGGTCATCATGCTCTCCGCCGTGACGGCCTCGTCTTTTCGCCACTTCCTGACCATGCTCAACGCGCAGCAGGCCGAGCCGGTTCCGGAACCCGATCATTACCTGGAGAAACCGGTGGATCACGACCAGTTGATTCGGCTGGTTCGGGATACGATCGGATAACGCCGGCGGTGCCGCTAATCGCATTTCCCGGCCCGGGAATATGGGCGGCCTTTCTTCCGCTGCCATACGTTTGCCCGCCTTGTCCGGAGATGCCCCTGCCGCCGGTTTCCTGTCGACCCGTATGCTGAGCCCCTTGCCCGATGACCGGCCGCCAAGCGGCCGATCAGGAGATATGGATGATCACCGATAATCGCATACTGATTGTGGATGACGAGCCGGATCTGCGGGATATCCTGAAGATCTATCTCGAGGAACTTGGCTACGGGGTCGAAACCGCACCGAACGGACAGGCCGGTCTGGAACGCTATCGGGAGCAGCGGCCGCCCATCGTCATGACGGACATAAAGATGCCGGGCATGGACGGCATCGAACTGCTGCAGCGCATCAAGGAAGAAAACCCGGAAACCGAAGTGATCATGATCACCGGCCACGGCGACATGGCATTGGCGATCAAGAGTCTCAAGCTGGAAGCCACCGATTTCATCACCAAACCCATCAACGACGACGTGTTGGGGATCGCGCTGAAACGCGCCCATGAACGCATCGACATGCGGCGTCAAATCCGGGAATACACCGAAAACCTGGAAACACTGGTATCGGAAAAGTCAGCCAAAGTCGTCGAACTCGAGCGGCTCACCGCATTGGGGCAGGCGGTCGACTGTTTGTCCACCGCCTTTCTGACTATTGCCGGTGACGTCCAATCCGGTATGGAATTTTTTAATGAAGTGCCCTGCTTTGTGGCCCTTCACAGCCGCCAGTTGCAGATTGTTTCGTGCAATCACCTTTTTCGAGAGCGCTTGGGCGACCGCGTCGGGCAGGCGAGTGACGTCGATTATCTCGGGCCCTTTGATACCCCCCACGACAGCCCGGTGGCGAAAACCTTTGCCCTGGGCGCCCCCCAGCGCTGTCGGGAAGTATTGCGCTACAACGACGGTAAAACCTTTCCGGTGATGGTCCACACGGCGCCCATTCGCAACAGCCATGACGAGATCGAACTGGTGCTCGAAATCATCGCCGATATTTCCGAGGTTACGCGTTTGCAGGCCGAGTTGCGGACGACCCAGCAGCGTTACCATCAGCTGTTCGAAGAGGTCCCCTGCTATATTGTGGTTCTGGATCGGGACTATCACATTACCGCCGCCAACCGCCTCTTCCGGGATGAATTCGGGGAGACGGCCGGCCCCACCTGCCATCGGGCCTACAAACAGCGGTCGACCCCTTGTGCCGTCTGCCCGGTATCCCAGACGTTTCAAGACGGCCACTCCCACCACAAAGAGATGGTGGTGAACTCCCAAAGCGGTGAACAGCTCAATGTGTTGATCTGGACGGCCCCCATTGTCAACGCCGCCGGAGAGATCACCCAGGTGATGGAAATGGCCACCAATATCACCCAGATGCGGCAGCTGCAGGACCGGCTTACTTCTCTGGGGCTCATGGTCAGCTCGGTCTCGCATGGCGTCAAGGGGGTTCTGACGGGAATGGACGCCGGTCTTTACCTGCTGAATGCAGGCCTTCAAAAAGAGGATATGGATCAGGTCAACGAAGGCTACGATATCATGAAGCTGATGACCGGGCGCATCCGCAGCCTGGTTCTCGATGTCCTCTATTACGCCAAGGAACGGGCCTTATCGGTCGAGGCCTTGGACGTGCAGGGGTTCGTCAACGATGTGGCCTTCATCGTGGGTCCTAAAGCCCGGCAGCACCCCATCGATTTCCAATGCCAGTTCGAGGACGACCTGGGACGCTTCGAGGTGGACCCGGTGGCGTTGCGCTCCGCTTTTGTCAATATCCTGGAGAATGCGGTCGAGGCCTGCGCCGAAGATGATACGGACAAAGCCCACCGGATTGTCTTCAGTGCGCGGGGCAATGAAACGCAGCTAGAATTCGAGATCTGGGACAACGGCGTGGGCATGAGCGAAGAGACCCGCAAAAACCTGTTCAACCTGTTTTTTTCATCGAAAGGGGAGCAGGGCACCGGGCTGGGGCTGTTTATCGCGCGCAAGACCATCGAGCAGCATGGGGGGAAACTGGCCGTTGTGTCCGAACCGGACCAGGGGGCTTGTTTCAGTATCGTGCTGCCGCGGTCACCCGTCGTCGAGGATACGGACCCCGAGGGCCAAGGCACGACAACGGGGGGCGATCCGTGAAAGACACGCCGGCACCGCGGACCAGCCTGATTACATCGCTGATCCTGGCGGTGGGGATTACCCTGCTGGTCTGCATCGCCGCATGGGCGTTTTTCAGCATTCGCTACCAGAAGCAGCGAATGCTGGGGGAAATCCTCATGCAAACGGAGCGTTTGAGCAATACCATCAAGCTGGGTACGCACTACGCCATGATGCTCAATTCCGGTGAAGACATCGATCGCATCATTCGCAATATCAGCCGGCAAAAGGAAATCGAGTTTATCCGGATTTACAACAAGGAGGGCCTGGTGCGGTTTTCCAACCGGGAAACCGAAATCGGCCGTCGTACGACCATCGATTCCGAAGCCTGCCGGATCTGTCACCACCAGGAACCGCCGCCCACCGAACTGCCCTTGAACACGCGCGTGCGCATGCTCCCGACGGATGCCAGCGGCCGACGCATGATGGGCCTCATCTCGCCGATCATGAACGAACCCGGGTGCACGGGCAGCTGCCATGTCCACCCCTCCGACATCAGTGTTTTAGGTCTGCTGGACGTGGTGGTGTCTCTCAACGAGACCGACGCCGAGATCGGGGTCGTACAAAACGGCATCATCGGCCTGGCGGTGCTCATTTTTCTGTTTACCTCGGTCATGATCGGCTTGTTCATCCTGCGCTTTGTCAATCAGCCCATCAAAAAGCTGATCCATGAAACCCGGCGTATTGCCAAAGGCGACTACTTCCATACCATCGATGCGGAAGAGAGCTATGAAATGGAGCAGTTGGCCGAGGCCATTACCGACATGGCCCGGCAGATCGCGGGGAAACAGGATGAGCTCAACAAGCAGAAAGACCGGTTTCGCCAGCTTTTCGAACAGGTGCCGTGCGCCATTACCGTACAGGACCGCAACTATCGCTTGATCGAGTACAATCAGGAATTCGAGGACACCTTTGCACCGAAGCCCGGCGATTTCTGCTACTATGCCTACAAAGGCCGCACCGAAAAGTGCGACAACTGCCCGGTGGAGAAAACCTTTCAGGACGGCGGCACCCACTACAGTGAAGAAGCCGGCTTGACCAAAGCGGGGGAACCGGCCCATTGGATCGTGCGGACGTCACCCATCCGGGACGAAACGGGTGAAATCGTGGCCGCCATGGAAATGTGCCTCGACATCACCCACAGCCGGCTGCTGGAGGACCAGCTCAAGGAAGCCGAAAAAAAATACTACGACATCTTCAACAATATCCCCAACCCGGTGTTCGTGCTGGATGAAGAGACCCTGGAGATTCTGGACTGCAACCAGAGCGTGGTGGCGGTTTACGGCCTGGAACCGCAAGAATTGCTGACCACCAGCTTCCTGGCACTGTTCTTGGAGGAGGAGCGCGCCGGCTATGCCGCCCAGATTCACCGGGGCCGGGTGATCAATCAGGCCCGCCACCGCCACAAGGACGGACGGACCATTTATGTCACCATCCGGGTTTCCCCTTCGAAATACCGGAACCGGGATGTTCTGCTCGTCACCACCGGCGATATTACCAAACGGCTCGAGGCGGAGCAGCAGTTGATCCAGGCCAGTAAAATGGCCACGCTGGGGGAAATGGCATCCGGTGTGGCCCATGAATTGAATCAGCCCCTGGCGGTAATCAAGACGGCCGGTTCGATTCTGATGAAGAAACTCAAGCAAAGCGTCCTGGCGGATGATGCGACCCTGCGCAACGTTTCCGGAAAAATCGATGCCAATGTCGACCGGGCGTCCAATATCATCGAGCACATGCGCCAGTTTTCACGCAAATACGATTCCCGGCGTGAAAGCACGCAGATCAATGCCGTGATCGAAAAAGCTTTCGAGATGTTCGACCAGCAGTTCAAGGTGCGCGGGATAGCCGCCGAATGGGATCTGGATCCCGCATTGCCGGCCATCATGGCGGAGCCCAACCGACTCGAGCAAGTCTTCGTGAACCTCTTTATCAATGCCCGGGATGCCATCGAGGAAAGATGGGAATTGCATGATGACGATAAAAACGGTAAGAACATCCGTATCGTGACGTATCAGGATGACGACACGGTCGTCGTGGAAATCTGTGATTCGGGGATTGGAATTCCGCCGGCCATCGCGGGAAAAATCTTCGAACCGTTCTTTACGACCAAGGATGTGGGTAAAGGCACCGGGCTGGGCCTTTCCATCAGTTACGGCATCGTCAGCGAACTCGGCGGGGAAATTTTTGTCAAACCCAGTACCGAGGGCGGGGCCTGCTTTGTCATGCGATTTCCTCCCAAGGCCGGGCAAAATGGAACAAACAATTCTGCTGGTTGATGACGAACCCGATCTCCGTGACGTTCTTGAAATCTACCTGACCGAGCTCGGCTATAGCGTTTACACAGCGGAAAACGGTGAGGCGGCACTCCAGACCTTTCAGCGCACGGTTCCCTCCATCGTGCTCAGTGACATCAAGATGCCGGGTATGGACGGCATCGAACTCCTGCGTCGCATCAAAACCCAAGCTCCGGCCACCGAGGTCATCATGATTACGGGCCATGGCGACATGGATCTGGCCATCGACAGCCTGAAACTGCAGGCCACCGATTTCATCACCAAGCCCATCAACGATGACATGCTGGGGGTCGCCCTGAACCGCGCGGAAGAGCGCATCGCCATGCGGCGGCAGCTGAAAGCCTACACTGACCATTTGGAACAGATTGCCGAAGAAAAAACCCGCCAGCTGCTGGAAGTCGAGAATCTGGCGGCCGTCGGCCGGGCGGCGTCCGAACTGGCCCACACGATCAAAAACATTGCCGGCGCCCTCAAAGGCGGCATCTATGTCATGCAGCGAGGCATCGAGGACGACAATCGTGATTATCTCATGCGCGGCTGGGGCATGGTTGAGGGGAATGTCGATAAGATAAAAAATCTCGCCATGGACCTGCTGGATTTCGGAAAATCGGAGCATTTGAATTTCCAAATGGACACCCCTCTGCGGGCGCTCAATGAAGCGCTGGAATTGCTGCGCAATCGCGCCGAGGAAAAGGGGATTGCCCTCAAAGTCAATACCTGGGAGGGGGTCACCCCCAGGCGCATCGATTCGGAAAGCCTGTATCGCTGCCTGGTCAATCTGATCCAGAACGCCATTGAAGCCTTCGATGAAGAGTCCGCTCGCCAGGACGGACGGGAAATCGTGGTGGCGGCGCTGCCGGGGCCGGATGATGGTCTGGTCTACAAGATTTGTGACAACGGCCCGGGGATTGACACCGAAACCCAGAAACATATTTTTAAAGGGTTTTTCAGCACCAAAGGTACCCAAGGGACAGGGATCGGACTGATGATGACCAAGCGCATCGTCGAGCGTCACGGGGGCCGGATCGAATTATCTTCGGGGCGCGGTACCGGCACCTGCTTCACCCTGCATCTGCCTAAAAATCCGCCGAATACCTGATTTGGCGCGGAGACCACGATGACGGCTTATTTCATACGCCGCACCCTGCTCATCATTCCCACCTTTATCGGCATTACCCTGATGGTCTTTGCCATTACCCGCTTTGTGCCCGGGGGACCGATCGAGCGCATGATTGCCGAGGCCCAGCGCATGCAGGTGGAAGGCGGCGGTGGCCGCGCAAGCGCCGGGGCCGGTGTGCAGCGCCAGCCGCTTTCCGACGAGCAGATCGAATTTCTGCGCCAATACTACGGGTTCGACAAACCGCTGCTCAACAGCTATGCCGCCTGGCTGAGCAAGGTGATTCAGGGCGATCTCGGCGTTTCCACGCGCTACCACGATCCGGTGTGGGACATGATCCGGTCCCGCATCCCCATCTCGCTGTATTTTGGTTTGATATCCATGGTACTGACCTACGGGGTGTGTATCCCGCTGGGCATCGTGAAAGCCATTCGCCATAAAACGGCCTTCGACAATGTCTCCTCGATCATCGTAT
>Ga0180429_10001123_pt1 | contig 22954 bp, 11 predicted proteins | sample SS_ome_FD_132428 | JGI IMG/M metagenome (GOLD analysis project Ga0180429, IMG submission 132428) | Hypersaline lake sediment archaeal communities from the Salton Sea, California, USA - SS_1_S_1 metaG | ecosystem: Environmental > Aquatic > Non-marine Saline and Alkaline > Hypersaline > Sediment ...
CTTGAGTTGCCCCGACACGACCCCGCCGTTGTCGGCGTAAAGGGTGGTGTTGGCGTGCGTCAGCGGCCCGGCGACGAGGTCGTTGTAGGCGGTGAACCCGGAGAGCAGCATCCGCGGCTCGAGGGTCTCGAAGCGAAGGCGGGCGTTTCGCGCAAACCCCGACAGAGGCGCACGCGCCCACCATCGCGATTGCGGACCCAGCGTAATCGCCAGCCGGTTCCTCAATCCGCCAAGCATGGCTTATCCCGCGTCCTTGTTTGTCCTCGTCCCGAAAGTGACGTCGATGAGTTCGCCGGGTTTAGCATTGAAATCGTTGGGCAGTGCGATTCGCACGGGCAGTCCCCACTCTAGTACATTGGGGTCTCGAAGTTGACTTTCGGGGACCTGTTCAAATTGCGGTCCCACTCGCTCGATCCGCGCGGCCACCAATCGACTTCCTCGTGCGCGTGCCTGCACACTGACGGGCATGCCGACCGTGGGTCGGAAGCCCTGTCCCTGCCGCACGTAGCTGACGATGTACCGGCCGTGATCCGCGGCAATCGTCAGGATTGGATCGTTTGCCTGGATGTTCTGTCTCGGCCAGGCGTAGATGCCGCAAATTGTACCGGTTATCGGCGAGCGGATCTCCAGCGATTGCACCAGCAGTTCCAGTTCGCGGATACGCGCTTCCTGGGTAGCAACCGCAGCTTGCAGGGGCGCCAGCAGCGTAGTGATCTCGGCCACTTCCGGCGGGCCGAATTCCGTCATGCGGTCTTCGGCCAATTGCAGTTGGGTTTCCGCTTTGAGCAGGGCGGCCGTGTTTTCCTCGATCCGCCGGGCCACCGCGTCTCGGAGCAGTTTGGTGTCCGCAAACTCCATCTCGCTGACGTGACCTTCTTCGTGAAGCGGACGGAGGAATTCGAGATTGGTGTCGAGCCGTTGCCGTTCCATACGATCGATTTCGATCTGGGTCTTGCGATCGAGGAAGTCCAGACGCCGCCGCTCAACCTCGAACACCAGTTCCCTCACCTCGCGGTGGTGGTCGATGCGGATACCTTCCAGATCCTGGAGATGTTGTGCCTCGGCGGCGCTCAATTCTCCGCGAAGCCGGACCAGATCGGCGCGAAGAACCTCCAAGGCGGCACGCGTGGCGGTGCCGTCGAGCCGGGCAATAACCTGATCGCTCTGCACCGCGTCGAAGAGAGTCCAATTGCCGTGCGGAAGCGGAACCAGCGTGCCCGCCGTCCCGGAAGCAATTTCCAGCCGCACCGCTTCGACCTCACCCACCGCGTTGGCCATCCGGCCTTGATGCTCCCACAACATGGCCGCCAGCAACGCGCACAACACGAAACTAATGAACGGGAGCACGCTATACCGAAAGCGGCGCCATCGGTGCTTCCACGGAATCTTGATTCGTTCAGTGCCGGCCATGGACTACATTTCCGCTTCGTCTTCACGCATAAAGAGCGATACCCGTTCGAATCCCTCCGTCTGCTTCAAGGCCCACTGAAACTCGTCACAACGCGACGGATCACGCAACAACAAACGGTACGACAGATCGAGACCCTCATCGGTCAGTTTTCGTTCGCTGGCAAGCAAGGCCCGGGACGTGTGCTTGTGGATGATTTGCTTGAGCACGGAAATGCCCTTGACCAGATCGCCGGTCAACTGCAACGTGAGCACGGCGTCGTATCGGTGCCGGCTGCCGAACGCGGTGAGCCTCAAGTAGACCAACACAATCGCGATCCCGACCGCGCCGATCAGCGACGTCGAGTAGCACTTCGTACCCACGCCCAGCCCTTCCATGATTACCCAAAGGATGAACGTGGTATCGCGGGTATCTTTCAGGACGTTTCGGAAACGGACCACGGCAAACACGGCCAGCAGCCCGAAGGCAATGATGATGCCGCCGGACATCAAGACCATCATGACCGCCACCAGCACCGGTATCACCACCAGCGAGGCGACAAAGGTCTGAGAATAGGACAATCCCCGGTGGGTCCACATGTAGACCCAGCCGATGAAATGCCCGATGAGAAATGACAGCAGCACGATGAACATCACCGTTTCCCATCCACCGACGGCGCTGCCGAAGTTACTGCTAAACAGCGAGTTCATCAAGTCGTTCATCGAACCAGTCCCCGCGCCAAGTCGATCTCCCCCAGTTTCTTTCTCACAGCTTCAATACACCTATTGTACTTAGCAAATGAGACCTTCTGCAAGTTGAAAGCCTGCACTAGATCCCCCATCCAGGGGGGGAAGCGGTCGGTGAATTTCATCTCCAGAACCGTTCTACGGACATTCAGTCGAGCACCCTGGGGAGGCATCCCGAAGCCGACCTCCCGATCAAACGGGTAGCCCTCGATCTCCCGATCAAAGGTCAAACGAATCTGGTCGCTGTTGGGAGAGACGTGTGCCTCCCGCAAATATGAGACGTAGATGGCCGCACCTGCTCTTATGTCATCCGAGAGATTACAAAACTGCTGCAGAGCACTACCCGACTTCGCGTCGCCGTTGTCGGTGACTATCTGAGCCTCGTCGGGCCGTTGACCTCTCAAGAAACGCCGGACTGCTTCCCGCGTTATTCCCGCCCGTTCCTTGCGGATGACGTTGGTGACGCGACGCTTGATTTCCATGAATGCAGGGCCGTTTTCATTGTCGTCGTAGAAGCGAATCCGCAACTTGAAACGGTTCTTCAAGCCCTGAAGTGTTTGGCGATACAGCGTCAATGTCGGAGAGTCAAGATAGAGGCTGTGGATCGGATACATGTTGCCCATCTCGGGCCGGGCGTAATCGTCCAGTTCCAAGTAGGGGCGGACAAAATCGCGGATCCCCTTCACGGTTGGCTCATCGACGACGTACTTTAACTCGAAGCGACTGGATTGGAGCTTGTGTCGCACCTTTGACTACCTCGCTATCCGCTCAACGCCATCGGGCTGCATGCGAACTTCCAGATGCCGCTAAGTACGCATCGGGATGCTACTTGTCCCCGAATGGGGACAGAGAGGACAACTGCCTCACCCTATTTTCCTGACCCGATTAATCCAACTAATACACCTCTTTGATAACCTATTCAACCAAGAATATCAAGCCCCTCAATGCTGCCAAGCTACAGTAGACTCATCATCCGGCGGGACATGACCACCTTAAGTCGTGTCACAGCAACAACTTGCGAGATTAGGCGTATTGGGACTACTACCCCGCACACCGCTTGCGCATATAGTTGTCACAGACGTGGTGAGGACGCAAAGGATAGTTGCCTGACACATTCGTATCTTTGAGAATCTATTCAGTGGTTGGGTGCGATCTGATATCAGCTACCGTCCACTACCGACGACCCGTGGGTTCACGTTTGTTCAGTATCATGGTTCGCTCCGCGAACCAGCGTTTTGTTCGCGAAGCGAACAACGACTATCAACCGGCCCGACCCCCCAGAGCCGGCACGTCGAAATCGCGGGCTGCGTGGTAGCAGGCGAGGATGTTTTCGATGGGGGTGTCCGGCTGGATGTTGTTCGACGGCATCAGCACCAGGCCGCCGTCGTAGCCGCATTGCCGGATCAACTCTTCCACTTCTCGACGAACGGCGTCGACCGTGCCGAACGGCAGCGTTTGCTGGATGCTTATGCACCCGTGCAGCGTGATCTTCTTACCCCAGCGGCGTTTCACTTCGACCGGGTCCATGCACTCGGGCTGGATAGGATTGATCACGTTGAAGCCGATTTCGACGAGGTCATCGAGCAATTCGGTAAGCTTGCCGTCGCTGTGAAAGAAGACGGCCAGGTCGGGGTCGATTGCCCTGCATGAGCCGACCAGGTCGGCCATTCGCGGTTTGTCGAAACTTCGCCACAGGGCGGGTCCCATGATGATCCGGTCCTGCATGGCTATGTCGCCGACGATGCGGATCATGTCGACCCCGGCCCGAACCGCCCGAGTGGCCATTTCCGTGAAGAGCTCGTAGAGCGAATCGTAGATCGTCTCGAGCAACTCGGTGTTGGCCCGGTAGTCTATCAAGGCGTTTTCGTAACCGCGTAGGTTCCAAAGGCGGCGAAAGGGATTCTCGATGTTCGCGAAGACGAAGTTGCCGTCCGCCTGGAGTCTCGCAATCTGCTGTGGATAGCTATGCGGTTGGCGGATTTCGTCGAACCCCAGCATCGCAAAACGAGCAACGTCGTCGGGCGTCCGCGCGTTCTCCAGCGGACCGGAAAGCCACTGCCGGTAGCGTCCGCCGGTGCCGACGCGGAACCGCACGCCCCAGATGTCCTCGTAGGTCGTCTCGTCGATCCAAACGGCCGGCTGTCCCGAACTATGGCTGGACGAGACCGTAAACTTGACGGACGGATCGGCCGGCACGAGTTGGGGCCCCAACTCGGCCCAGCCTTCGATCCCCAACTCGCCGAGAACGGCCGCCCAATTGTTGGTGTTGAAGTGCCGTTTGAGCGAATCGATCACCTCGCCATGAAACCAACCATCGGTCGGCGTGCGATCGGGCGGCTGGTGGCTCAGTGCTGTCAGAATACGTTCGCGCGGCGTCATGTCGGTACACTGTAGATGGTTCCAAGTAGGATGATAATTCACCGTACGAAAATCGAGGCCATAGTCGGGGTGGTACACGTACACCTTTTGTACTGAAATATAATCGTTTCAGTACCGGCGCACAAGTAGTGCCCAGACTCACCCCCCCAGAAATGCGGTCGATACACACCGGACATTCGGCGGAGGCCCTGACAGTCCGGGATTCTGCCGCGGCGATTCATTCGCTGGCTTCGCGTTCTGTCGCGAGTTTGCCATGACTGCATCTCCCGATACTATTAAGGGGGGACTGACAAACAACTTCTTCGTTTAACGCTAAGCCGCGCAACCAACGGCTTTCGCCTACGGCTTCGGGTTAAACGACCTGATAGAAACCGGAAAGTTGTTTATCGGTCGGAACAAGGAAGACACCATGAATCCCGCTAGGCCAGCCTATTTGGAGCTTTTAGACAGTGGAGAACTTGCTCGTCGAGTTCGCAGGGCCGTCGATTCACTGGCAGACTGTGCGCTTTGCGGACGCCGATGCCACGCAAATCGGCTGAGTCGGGCCGGGCCCAAGTCGTTCTGCCGAACCGGCCGGCATGCGTTCGTCAGTAGTGCTTTTCCGCATCACGGCGAGGAGGATTGCCTGCGAGGCTACCATGGTTCCGGAACGATCTTCTTCGCCCACTGCAATCTGCGGTGCGTGTTTTGCCAGAACTACGACATCAGCCACCAGGGACACGGACGCCAGGTGGAGCCGGACGAGTTGGCCGACATGATGCTCGAACTCCAGGAGATCGGCTGCCACAACATCAACCTGGTGACTCCCTCGCACGTGGTGCCGCAGATTCTCGAAGGGCTGCTTTTCGCCGCAGAGCGGGGGCTGCAACTGCCAATCGTCTACAACACCGGCTGCTACGACCGGGTCGACACGCTTCGTTTGCTCGACGGCGTCGTCGACATTTACATGCCGGATTTGAAATTCTGGACACCCGAGGTCTCCAAGCTGCTGGCCGGCGCCGAGGACTATCGCGAGGTATCGTGCCGGGCGATCAAGGAAATGCACCGGCAGGTGGGCGATCTGATTATCGGCCACCGGGGGATTGCGCAGCGCGGGCTGCTGGTGCGTCACCTGGTAATGCCCGGCGGACTGGAAGAAACCCGCCAGATAATGCACTTCCTTGCCCAGGAGATTTCAACGCACACGTTCGTCAACGTAATGGCGCAGTACCGTCCGGCGGGCGACGCCTTGCGGTACGCGTCGATCAACCGAACGCTCGCGCCGACCGAATACCGCCAGGCATTGGCTATTGCCGGAGAGGAATGCCTGCACCGCCTCGACCGGCAATGACCTATCGGAAGTATCCGGCAAACAGCCGCAATTGTCGCCATAGCGACAAGGGCGAGCTGCGCGTCAACCGCGAGAGCACGTAGCCCGGGCGGACGTAGTACGACCATATCGCCTCGCGAACCAACCGGTCTACTTCCTGCCGCCGTTGCTCGGACCCGGCGAAGGCCGGAAACAGCGTTTCCGACTTGCCCTCGTACTCGTCGTACAGCGTAGTTCCCTCGTAGGGCGTAACGCGATGGAACGAGGCGTAGGTCGGGTTCAGTTCCCGGGCCAGGGCGATCGTTTGGCGCATTTCCGCCGCTGTTTCGCCGGGATGACCCAGCAGGAAGAAACACAGGGTTTCGATCCCCGTTCGCTTGGCCAGCGCTATGCCCTCCCGCTGGCTGTCGACGGTGATACGTTTTTGCACCTGCTCGGCGATCCGCTGGCTGCCCGTCTCAACGCCAAAGTGAATCAGCCGGCATCCGGATTGTCGCATCAACCGCAGCATCGGCTCATCGATCTGATCGGTCCGGGTTTGGCAGCACCAGCGAACCGGGATTTGGCGGTCGATTATGAACTGTGATATTCCCCGGGCAAGGTCCGGCGAGCCGGTGAATTCCAGGTCGATGAAGTAGATATTCCGCACTCCGTGCCGGGCGACGGCTACTTCCACCTCGCGGCCCAACTGATCGACCGTCTTGCGTCGGAGCTTTCGCCCCTGGATCACCCGAGAACAGAACGTACACGAATAGGGACACCCGCGAGTTCCCTCCAACACCATAAGCCGCGGGCCGAGGATTTCATAGCGGTACTGCTTCAGATCGACCAACTCGAAGGCCGGGACGGGCAGATCGGTCATCTCCAGCGGTGCCCGATCCCCAGTCGATATTGTCGTCGATATCATTCTGTCGTTGTCGATGAAAGTGAGTCCAGCGACGTCCTTCCACGGCACTCCGGCGGCGAGTTGCTGCACGGTCCGTTCCGGTTCGCCACGGACGATCGCATCTACGCCGGTCATGTGGAGCATGGCTTGCGGCTGGACCGTGCCGTGGAAGCCCAGCAGGAAGAGTTTTGCGGCCCGGCCGCGCAACTGTTCGATGGCGGCCGTCAAAGGGGCCAGTTCAAGCGTAGGGCATTGCCAGCGGTCGAGTGCCGAACTGGTTACGAAGACCATATCCGCCGAACCAACCCGGGCGGCCGCTTGCTGCGGCGTGAGATCTGCGGCCTGGGCGTCGACGATACGCACTTCGTGACCGTCGGCCTGGAGGATCGCCGCGCAATTGAGCAACTCCAGCGGCGGCCAACGACGGTTGTACGTATGGTCCGCCCCGGAGATCGGGTATCGCCAGCAGGGTTTTAGGAGGACGATTTGCATCGCATCACTTCGGTCAACTCGCCCATGCGCCTATCGAGCCGTTGCCGCGGTAGTTTCGCATTGATCCTATTGCTCAAGTCGTGACACATGTAAATGAAAACTCAGCGTTCGAGTCCAGACGCCCTTCTCGTTTTGGCCAGGCCCGAATAGGCGTCGTCATTCGGCCCGCCGATGTTCAGAACGTAAATGAACCGCCGCCGGGCCTCACGCAGACGGCCCTCTTCCAGGGCAATGTTGCCCTCGCGGAGGAAATCCGCCACGAACTGATCGACACTCGCCCGGGGTTGATACGGGCCAGTACGCCAGGCAACCGGAACGTAGCGAACGCCTAGATATCCCAGCAGCAATACCAGAAAAAAGGGGATAAGTCCAATTTGTGCGAAGCACCTTACGGGCCGTTCCGGCAAATTGGAATCATCCCCTTTTCTCAGTCCGAGCAAACCCCCGGCACAAACGACCGCCGGAATCAGGCTCAACGACGCCCACCAGAACGGCTCGAATCGCTCCCCACCGGGCAGCACGAAAAACACGCCGAAGACAAACAAGAAGGCGACCAGCATCAGCCGGACCTCGGGTGATTTCCATCTTGTCGCCGCCGCCGCCACACCGACCAGATACAGAACGCCGGCCACCCAATGGCAGACGTACACGTTTCCCTGCTGGTAGTCGATTTCCAGCACGTCGGCACCGATCAGCACGCAAAATGCTTCACCCAAGTAGAGGCTAAACGATTTCATCGACAGTCGCCAGGGCCCCGTCGCAAGTACCGCGTCGCGATAGAGATAGCTTTCGCCCAGTTGACACAGGTTCCAGATCACGTCCGGCGCAACGACCAGCAGAAACACGCCCTGGGCAAGGTACCATCTGGGCCGCAACAGCAACCGGCGGTGGCGCGGCGTCACGAGCAGGTAGATCCACAGCACCGGCACGAGCAGGATCGCCGGCTCCTTGGCCAGATAGGCCAGGGCCAGCAATACGCCGAGCAGCACGTAGTGACGCAACGTGTCCTTCTCCAACGTGCGAAGGAACTGCAAGAGCACGAGCGAGCCGAACAGCAGCATGAGCACCTCGGGCATGAACACCCTCGACCAGCTTGCGTGGAACTGATCGACCGCCAGCAGCGCGGCCGCCCACAGCCCGGCCGAGGAGCCGAAAACACGCCGGCCGAGGAAATAGACCGATAGCACCGTCAGCGTGCCGGCCAGCACGTAGGGGATCCGCAAGGCGAAGTCGCTGGTACCCAACAGAAGGCTACTGCACTTGAGCACGTAAATGCTCATCAGCGGGTGATCGAGCGTTCGAGAGACCAGATGTATCTGTCCGGGCTGGAAGCAGATGGTCTCGGCCATTGCCCAGTGTGCCCGTTCGTCGAAGATCAGGTTCGCTCGCCACGCCCCCGTCAACCGTAGCGCCAGCGCCACGGCGAGGATCAACCAGAGCGTTTTGGGAAGCGATCCGTTGCGGTGCATGAATACGGTGATACCCCGAAGACACCGGCCGATCAAGGCTTCCGGTCGCTCCAACTGTAGGTGAGGCTATAGCAGGTCGGAATCACGACCAGTGTAAGCATGCTGGCGAAGGCGAGGCCGAAGATGACCGCCCCGGTCAGCGGCTGCCAGAACTCGGCCCCGCCGGAGAGGTTCAGAAACAGCGGCAGCAGGCCGCCGATTGTGGTAACCGTGGTCAACAGCACCGGACGCAACCGATTGACGCCGGCCTCGAGCAGAGCGTGCTTGACGCGCAGTCCCCGCCGCCGGGCCTGGTTCGTGAAATCGACCATCACGATGGCGTCGTTGACCACGATACCGGCCAGGCAAACCAGCCCGATGAACGAAGCCAGACTGAACGGATGCCCGCAAACCCACATCCCGAACACCACTCCCACGAAACTAAGCGGCACGGCAGTCAACACGACCGCGGTTTGCCGGAAACTGTTGAATTGCAACACGAGGATACCGAAAATCAGGATCACGGCGACGATCATCGAGCCGAACAGGTAGCGATTGTTCTTGTCGCGTTCTTCGTTCTCGCCGGTGAACTTGGCCCGGATGCCCTCGGCCTCGGTGGTGGCCTTGCCGACGAACGACATTTCGCTGGTATTCTTGGGCATGACCCGGGCGACAATGCCCTGAAGCAACGTCAGGTTGCGGGCCTCCGCCGGCTGAAAACCCAACTCCGGCAGGATCTCCTCCCGCAGCACGTCGAACACGTCGTCGGAAAGGAATTCCCTTTGCTCGGCCTCGTTGATGGTGTCCTTCTGTACGTTGCACCGCACGGTCACCGCACGCGAATTGTCGCGGCGATTCACGGCGAACAACCCTCCCGAACGGCGAATCTCGGCCAGTTGACCCAGTGTCGCCTTCCGGCCGCTGGGACTGGTGAGCATCAGCCGGGCGACGTCGCCCTTGTTGTTCTGGTATTCGGGATTGGCCTGCAGCCGCAGCGTGATATCTTCGTCGTCGAGACTGAGTTGGATTTGGCTGTCACCGAGGATTGTCGTTTGGACCATTCGAGCCACCTCGGCGTCGGTCATGTCGAACAGGCCGACGATGTCGGGATCCGGCTCCACGACAAACTCGGGGCAGTCCGCCCGATAGTCGGTCTGCACCTCGATCGCGCCGGGGACTTTTTCCAGTCGGGCGGCCACCGCACGGGCCAGCCGCCCAAGTTGATCGAGGTTCTTGCCGGTCAGCCGGACGGCCACGTCGGCCCCGCCCGGCGGACCTTCCTCGATCTCATCGAGCCGGTAGATCATCCCCGGCCACGGCTTGATCTTCGAGCGGACTTCATCCATGATCACGCGCTGATGCCGGCTGCGTACGGTCGGCGAGGTCAACTGGACCATGACCTTGCCGAACTCGGGTCCGGTGGCCGGATCGGTGTCGAGCCGGTTGGCCAATCCGGACGACGACCCCAGCGCGGTGACGAAGTGTACCAATTCGCCCTTCTCTTGCAGTTCCAGCAGCGGGTCGGTAATCACCCGCGATGCGCGTAGTGTCTCTTCGATGCTGTAGCCCAACGGCAGTTCGAAGTTGATCTCAAACTGGCCGCGGTCGCTCTTGGGGAAGAACGCGGAACCGATATGGGTAAACGTGAACCCGGCCCAAACAAGCATTATCGCGCAACAGCACACAACCACCCAGCGGTGGTTCAACGAGTAGTGCAACATCGCGGCGTATGCCCGGGTGAAAACGCCGTGATTGGGTCGAATGCGGCTCTGCGGATGGGCCCCGAGCGGATTGACTCCGAGCGGATTAGCCGGCAAAGGTTCCGCCGACGATTTGCGCCGGGACGATGACTCTATCGAGATCCCGCTGCCGCTGGCCGGACCGCGTTGACGATACCAATAGGCGGCCACCACGGGGATCAAGAAATGGTCGACCAAGATGGAGCCCACCAGGGCCGCGGTGACGACCTTGGGCATTACGCCCATGAAATCGCCCATGATGCCGGGTACCAGCAGCATCGGCAGGAAGGCGGCCACCGTGGTCAGGTCGGCGGAGATCACCGGTATTCCGACTTCGTCGATACCCGTCTTGGCCGCCACGATCGGCGGTTCGCCCCGTTCGATGTGGCGGTGGATGTTCTCGGCGACTATGATCGCCCCGTCGACCACCATTCCCAACACGAGGATGAAGCTGAAAATCACCATGTTCGAGACGGGAATCCCGGCCGCGTAGAGGAAGATCAGTCCGATGGACGTGCTGAAGGGGATCGCCATCAGCACCAGCGTCGAGATTCGCAAGCCCATCGACCAGGCCAACACGATCAGCACCAACATCGCCCCGACCACCGCACTGGAACCGAGGACCCAGAACATCGTGCGGATGTCTTCGGTAACGTCGCGCGTGACCGTGAAGTTGATGTGCGGGTACTGCTGCTGGAGTTCGGCCACGCGGGCCTTGATCGCCTGGGCGGTACCGAGCGTGTTAATGTTGGGTTCCTTGTTGACGATGATCGTGGCCGTGTCGCGCCCGTCGAGTTGAGCGATGTTTTTCAGCCGGCGGTGGGTATCGCGGACCTCTGCCACGTCGTCGATGCGAATCAGCCGCCCGTCTCGCTCTGCGATGACCGCCCGGCGAACGTCGTCGACGTTGCGAAACTTCGTCTCGTTGCGAATCTGGAAGTCGAACTCGGAGGTGTTCAGCGAGCCACCCGGCAGACGGCTGTGGAAATTGGCCAACGCGAGACGGATTTGACCGATCGATAAGCCATACTCCGAAAACAGGTCGGGGTTGACGTTGACGTGGATCTCGCGCTCCCGGCCGCCGAACAACTGCGTGTTGGCCACGCCCTGGATCCCCTCGAGGTCCTGTTGCACGTCCTCGGCGATCTGCTTCAACGCCCGCTCGTCGAACCCCTCGGGGCCGCTGAGGTTGACCAGCATGATCGGGAAGCTCTCGAAGTCGATGTGAGTGATGATCGGCTGAATCTCGCGGCCCTGCGGCAGTAGTGCCCGTACCTCGTCGACGAGATGGGCCACGTCGTCGCGGGCCCGCTTCGCCTCGACGCCGTCGAGAAAAATGATGTTCGTCACACTCGAGCCCCGCATACTCGTCGACCCGATGTAGTCCACCTTGTCGAGCGATTGCAGGGCGTCTTCGATCTTCCGCGTGATGTCGTCCTCGACCTCGGTCGGCTGGGCGCCCGGGTAAGGGATAATCACCATTATCACCGCCGTATTGATCGCCGGCGTCCGCTGCACGGGGATAGAAAGGGCCGCCACCAACGCCATCGCTACTATCATGAGCACGCCCACGATGACAATCCGCGGATGATCGATAGCTTTGTGGCTGACGTACATAGGGGTTGGGGGTTGGGATAGATAGTCGTTGTTCGCTCCGCGAACAACGACTATCCTGAACCCTTCTTCCTTTCGGTTCTTTTCTTAATTGCTCGCCTCGGCCGGCAACTTCGACCCGACGACGGTCGTGGGACTGCGTATCGCCGGTGGACGCTGCAACTCGGGCAGCCGATCCTCGTCGAGTTGCACGAACTCGACGTCGCAACCATCGACCAGCCGGTGCTGCCCACGCTTGACGATCGTCCGTTGGTCGGGTGTCAGACCGCCGACGACCAGTTGGCCGTCCTGCTCGATCCAATCTCTTAACTCGACGCGCCGGGCCTTGCCCTGGCCGTCTACGCTGAAAAGAAACGTCTCCTCATCGCGAAAGACGGCGCAAGAGACCGGCACGCGGAAACCGTCGATCCGATCGATCACGATGTGTGCCAATGCAATCAACCCGGGCCGCCACTGCCGGCCGTCGTTGCGCAGCAGAATCTCGATCTCGAACAGCCCGGTCGTCTGGTCGGCCGCTTCAGCCACCCGAAACACGCGGCCCTCGGTCTGCGAACGTCTCCGTCGAAACCGGTCGCGGGCCAACAACTCGACGTAAACCGGCTGATCCACTCGAACGTGACCGACGTATGCCTCCGGCACGCCCACGACCAACAACACTTCGTCGACCTGGATGATCTCCACGATCGTCTGCTGTGCGGCGATCGTCTCGCCGGCGTTGACGAGCCGTTTTGAGATTACTCCGCCAACGGGGGCCACGAGCCGGGTATCCTGCAGATTCTTCTGGGCGGTTTCCGCTTGAGCGACGGCCTGCTCCAATTGGGCTTCCGTCTGCTCCAATTGGGCGTCGGCCTGCTCCGATTGTGCCCGGGCAACGGCCAATGCCGTTACGTGTTCTTGATACTCGGTTTCGGTGATTGCCCTGATCCCTCGCTGCCGCAACTCCTCGGCACGATGCATGTTGGATTGGGCCTGCTCGAGTTGGGCCTTCATCTCCAAGAGCCGTCCCCTGGCTCCCGACAGTTGGGCCTTGGCACTGGCGAGCAAGGCGTTGGCCTCCTTCAATCGGGCAACGTGGGATTGGGAGTCTAGTTCCGCAAGCACCTGGTTCGCAGTCACCCGATCACCGTCATCCAGTGGCTGGCCCTCGGCATTCGCACCCAGTCGCAGCACGCGGCCCGCAATCTCGAACCCCAGCGTGTATCTCTCGAACGGCCGGATCATGCCGGAATACGTGTCGGTGATTTCGATCGACTCCCGCCGAACCTCCATCACCGAAACGGGTGTCTTGGGCACGACAAGGTTCGACTCGTTATCCTCGGTTGCCCCGGCACCGCTCCAACTGGCGATCGTCACCCAAACGGCGATCACGCCGGCAAATGCCGTCACGATTATCAGCCCCAAGAATCTGCCTACCGTCTTGTTCATGAATATACCGTCACGAAGACTACTCTGGAAAACTACTCTGGAAAACTACCCTGGGTGTTGCTCTCCTTGAAGAGCTTCAAACAGCGGCGAAACGTGGCCCAACGCGGCCAAACTGAACTGCGTAACGTGGTCGGTCAGCCGGGCAACGTCGAAAGCCTGTACCTCCTCGTCGCCCACCAACAACGCCGCAATCAACCGGTGAATCTTGAAGTGAATGCACATGCCCACGATGCTGAAACCAACCAGATGACGTTCGGCCGCCGGGGTATCCGCGGGCAACAACTCAATGAGGATGCCGTCGAGCATTTCAAAGTTGTGGCGGATGTACGATTCAACCAACTCCTCGCACGCCTTTGACGGCTCGGTCATTTCGCGGGCCATTAGCTGCGCGTGCCACGCCGGCCGACGCTCGTCGAGAAGCCGCGAGAGCATCGCGTTGACGTAGTGCCACAGCTTTTCGGACGGTGCGGCATCGGGCAAAATCGGCGGCGGTCCATCGCGACCACTGACATGCGCGTGTTGCACTGTCTCGACGTACAATCGCTCCTTGTCGCCAAAGTGGTAGTTCACGGCCGCCACGTTCGCGTGCGCGCGGGAGCAAATCTCGCGAACCGTTGCCGCACGGAAACCCTTCTCGGCAAATACCTCGCCGGCAGCTTCCAGCAATCGGTGCCGGGTATCGTCGCCCGCATTTGCCATCGCGAGTTCCTCTCAAACGGATGATTGAATCAAATGTTTGTTTGAATTGATTCTAGCAGGGCGTGTCGCGGCGGTCAAGGGCTTTGAAAGAAAAAAGGGAAAGAAGGAAAGACCACTTGCACCCGGCCCCGATCTCCTCTTGCCTCGCGGGCGCATTTCGCTTACGATCCCGCCCCTATGGTCCCCTCTCGCAACACGATTGGTCTGGTGTTGCTCGGCGCGTTGGCCTTGGGGCTGCGGGTTTGGGTGGTGCTCGCACTGCAAAGCGAACATGCCGGGCCGGTGGCCTATGAACATGGGCAAATCGCCGAAAACCTGCTCGCGGGGCGGGGGTTCTCCGTCGAACTACTCGGCGCCGAAGGGCCCACTTCCCAACAGGCTCCCTTCTATCCGGTGCTGTTGGCGGTCGTCTACTGGTGCTTCGGCGTAGGCTCGGCCGCGGCCGTGTTCGTCGTGCAACTTCTGCAATGTCTCGCCGGCACGGCCCTGGTGTTGGCGGTGGCGTGGCTCGGCTGGTCGCTGTTGCCCGATCGGCCCGGCATCGGCTGGGTGGCGGCGGTCGGTGCGGCCGTCTATCCGACGCACATCTACGCGGTCACCCACCTGCAAGTCGCCCTTTGGGCCGCATTGGTGCTGACGCTGCTGCTCGGCGTGGTCGTCTCGCCGCGATGGCGGGCAACCCGGGGCTGGGCCATATTGGCCGGGTCTCTGGCCGGGCTGTTGCTGCTGATCGAACCGATCCTGGCATTGGCCCTGCCGATCTGTGCGGCGGCCTTCTGGATCTCGGCCGGCCGGATCTCAGACGGCTGGGGCACCTGGCGCGACCGATTCTCCTCGCGGCCGATCGGCCGGGTGGCGCTGATGGCCGGTGTTGCCGCGGCGATCATCGCTCCCTGGACGATTCGAAACTGCGTGGTCCATGGCCGGCCGGTGTTCATCAAGTCGACGCTCGGCTACGCCTTCTGGCAAGGCAACAACGAAATCAGTTGGGGAACCGACAAGGTCCCCAAACCCTCGGTCGAACAGTTGCGCGGTGACCACGACGGCACGTTGGCCGGTATCGACCGAGCATTGTGGGAGGCCCGACACGAAACGCTCTACATCGACGACGTGCTCCTGAAACCGACCGGCTATCGTGACTTCGCCGGGCTGAGCGAGCCGGAACGTTGCGCACTGCTGGGCAGCCGCGCACGACAGTTCATTCGCGAGAACCCCGGGCGGTACGCACGTCTTTGCGCGCAGCGTCTGCGGTACTTTCTCCTGTTCGATGAAACGAACCCCAAGGCGGCCAACCGCGTCTATCGGGTCGCCACCGTGGCGTGGCTGGTGTTGGCACTGATGGGACTGGCCGTCTCGCGCGACCGCTGGCCGGAGCTCTGGCCGACCTACGCGATCTTTGCCGCGGTGGCGCTGTTCCATACGCTGGTGATCGTCTCGGCGCGGTTTCGTATTCCGGTCGAACCGATGACGTTCGTCTGGGCGGCCGCCGCGGTCGCACCGGCCTTTGGGCGTATGATTCCACGCCGGCGAGTTCGCGTTATACGCCCCGGCGAGCAAGCCCGGGATCCCTTCGACCGCAAGCACGTTCTGCAAGGCCCACACTACGACGTGCGGGTTCGCCGCCGGGCGGGATAGCTGATTGGTTCCCGTTTCTCAGTAGCTGCGTTCACCAGAACGCGGGCGCCCCGACGCTCTGGCGAGCGTGGCTACGGGGATGTTATTCCTTGCAAGTTGCCTAATGCGCGGTTCTGGGCTGCCAGCAGCCCCAGCAGCGGCACTCGAACAACCCCCGGATGCACCCCCCCATACACCCCCCCTGCGCAATACTTGCAAGATCGGGCGTTTCTGCGATAATAGCATTGGGTGTTTGGGGATTCGGGCAACTCGTGATGAAGTCGCCGAGAAGCCCTCGAATCGCGTCAAGGGGAAAACTCTCGACACGTGCGGGGCCTGTTGCGGCAATTCGTGTTGCGCTCAATCTCCAAACGCCCTTTTTCTGTTGCGCGGTGTCCGGCCAACGCCAAAGGAGCGTTCAATGTTTGGTGATCGTGGAAAGAAGGCTTCGATGACGTCTAGGTTTCTATCGCGCCGCAAACCGACGGTGGCCAGTTCGAAATCTACACGGAACAATCCGCTCCGGTTCGAATCGCTCGAGCCGCGCGTGATGCTCGCCGCCGACGTCGTGATCAGCGAGATCATGTACCAGTCCTTCACCGACGAGGGACAACCTGAGGACTACGGCCGGGAATTCATCGAGTTGCACAACCGCGGCGACGAGACAGCCCTCTTGCTCGGCTGGCGCATCACCAACGGCGTCGACTTCGACTTCCCCAGCGTGACGCTGGGCGCGGGGGAGTACCTGGTCGTGACGGCCAATCCCGACGTGTTCGACGTCACGTATCCCGGCGTGACCAACTACGTCACCGACCACGGCTGGGACGGACACCTGAGCAACTCCGGCGAAGAGATCAAGATAGAAGATTCCACCGGCGCTACCGTCGATCTGGTGCGGTACGCCGACGAAGGCGATTGGGCCGTGCGCGAGAAGGTCCAGGATCTCGAATATGAGCACGGCACGTGGGGCTTCATGGAAGGCTTTGCCTGGTCGAACGCACACGACGGCGGCGGAAAGAGCCTGGAAGTGATCAACACGGCGATGACCAACAACGTCGGCCAGAACTGGGCTGCCAGCATCCCCGACAAAGGAACACCCGGGGCGGCGAACAGCGTGGCCGCGGCGGACATCGCACCGCTGATCCGCGACGTGCAGCATTACCCGATCATCCCGCGTTCGATCGACCCGATTACGGTCCGTGCCGAGATTCAGGACGAACTACTCACCGGTATATCGGCAAAGTTGTACTATCGCGAAGACGGCGACCCGTCGTTCATTGAACTGCCCATGCACGACGACGGCCTGGGCGACGACGAGTTTCCCGGCGACGGCGAGTACGCAGCGACGATCGACGCCGGCACTTTTGCCGACGACACGATCGTCGAGTTCTACGTCGAGGCCGCCGACGCTGGGGCCAACGCGCGAACCTGGCCCGCCCCGGTAACGGCCGTCGCCCCGGTGACCGACGAGGGTCAGATCGCCAACGCCCTATTGCAGATCGACGACGACTTTGTTCCGGACGCCGAGTGGGAACCGGGCACGCCACCGGTCCTTCGCGCGATCACCACCGACGCCGAGTGGGACTACTTTCAGCAGTGGGCCGACGTGTCTGGCGTCGACCACAAGTACAACGGCCAGATAAACGCCACCTTCATCGCCACCGACGGCGTTGGCACGCAGGTCCGGTACGAGATGGGGCTGCGCAACCGGGGTAACGGCAGCCGCGCACACAACCCACACAACCTCCGCTTCAACCTCCCGCACGACCGCGACTGGAAGGGCTACAAAGCGCTGAACATCAACGCCCAGAAGCCGTATTCACAGACCTTCGCCAGCGCGGTTTTCCGCTATGCCGACATTCCCGCCGCCGATGGCGTGCAGATCAAGGTGCTGACCAACGGCGTCGACCGCGCCGACACCGGCAGCGACATGTACGGCCATTACATCTGGCTGGAGGCACTCGACAGCGAAATGGTCGAAGACCATTGGCCGGACGATAACGCGGGCAGCCTTTACAAGTGCAACTACTACCGGCCCGGCCCCGGGACCACCTACGCCAGCCTGGAGTACCTCGGCGAAGACCCCGACTTGTATCGTGACAACTACAACAAGCAGACCAACGTCGCCGCCGACGACTTCACCGATCTGATCGACATGCTCCACGTGCTCGACGCCGGTCCGGCCGAGACCTACTGGGAGGACGTCAACGAAGTGGTCAACGTCGAGCAGTGGGTACGATTTATCGGCGTGGACACCCTGATCGGTAACGGCGAGGGCGGATTGTTCGAGGCGGAAGGCGACGACTACGCCATGTATGCCGGCGTGGAGGATCCCCGTTTCACGTTGGTGCCTTACGATTTGGACTCCGTCGCCATCTGGTCGGGCAGAACCGGAACCGAGACCCGCAGCATCTGGACCTACCGCGGCTCTGAGTCAAATCTGCCCGGCCTTTACCGGCTACTCAACCAGCCGGAGGTTGCTCAACTCTATTACCAGCAGTTGCTCGATCTGTGCGACAACGTCTTTGCCCCGGAGATCATCAATCCCTTGATCGATCAGACTTTGGGCGGCTGGCGGGACGCGGGGACGATAGCCTCGCTAAAGGCGTTCTTCGTCGCTCGGGTAGCCAGCGTTCGCGGCCAGATCTCCCAGGACGCGCTTTCGGCCCAAAGCAGTCTCCCGGTGAGCGGCGGGTATCCACGGACCACCGACGACGCGGTCGGGATTCTTTCGGGCGACGCCAACGGGGCCTCCACGCGCTCCGTGACGGTCAACGGCAAGCTGGCCCAATGGGACCCCGAAAACGGCGACTGGTCGTACGAGGTCGGCACGAGTAACTACCAGGAGCAGATACTGGTCACTTCCGACGTCGCCGTGAAGTACCACGTGCCCACCAGCGGGGAAGACCCGCTGGCCTGGACGGCCCGGACGTTCGACGACGCCACGTGGGTCGACTCGATCACCTTGGATCCGGCCGGTGTGTTGATCACCGAGATCGCCACCGGCGACACCCGGTTCGTCGAGATCCAAAACGTCTCCGTCGACGCGGTCAACACCACCGGCTGGTCGGTGTTGGTCAACGATGCCTCCGGTGGCATCAACGACGTCAACGGCGTCGCCTGGGCGCTGCCTGCTTCGATCGCGGCAAGCGAAGTCCTTTACCGGACCGACGACGCCGGCGACAACGATTGGGGCGCGACCATAGACTGGGGCGCTACCGGTCCCGGCTGGGCAATGATTATCGACAATGCCGGCGTCGTGAAGGACTTCGTGGCCTGGGGCTACGCGGCCGCGGAGATCACCGCGCTGGACGTCAGTTTCGGCGACTTCCCGAGCATCACGGTGGGCACCCAGTGGAGCGGCGACGGCGCGCCCGTCGGCACCACGGATGAAACGCCGCCGACGGCAAACGTGATCAATGTCTACCCGGACCCACGCAACTCGGCGGTGGACGAGATCGAAATCGTCTTCAGCGAGCCAGTCACCGGCTTCGACATCGCCGACTTGAGCCTCACGCTCGACGGTGGAGCCAATCTGCTCACCGACGAGTCTCTGTCCACTGCGGACGACGTCACCTGGACGCTCGGCGTCCTGACCGCTTTGACCGCGGCCGACGGTACGTACACGCTGACGCTGTCGGCCGTCGGCTCCAACATTGAGGACACAACGGGCAACGCGTTGGTCGCCGACGCATCGGATGTTTGGGTAAAGTACACCCCGGCGGACGGATGGGTCGCGTTCAACGACCACGTGATAGGCGCCGGCACGCACGACAACACGACCACGTACGCGGGCAACGGCGCCTCGTTTGGTGAGTTGAAAAACATCAATACGGGCACCGGTACGGGCGCCATGCTGACGATCACGAGCAACGCGGTCGTCTACGACAACAACGGCGCCGATCCCCCGGACCCCAGCGATCTGTTCAGCTTTTTCGATGGGTACGTAGACCTGGACGCCGCAACCGGCAGCAGCATCGAAATCGACGAAGATGACGACGCCTTCTACACGCACACCTTCTCGGGCCTGGACACGGGTGTCGCCGCCACGTACGAGTTCGCCGGCGCTGCGATTCGCGGCAACAGCGGCTACACAAACCGGTGGACGCTGATCACGTTGGAGGGGGCCGATGGCTTCAGTGCCGCCCACAGCAGCGGGGACGGCGTCGTAACCAGCGCCTTCAATCCGAGCCTCGCGGCCAACCAGGTGGCCATTTTCGCTGGCGACAACGCCTCGGCCGGGCAAGGCTTCGCCGCCGCCTGGACCAACATCGACCCGGGAACCGACGGCGCGTTCGCCGTCAAGTCGGAGCAGTACACGGGCCCCATCCCCACGAGCGTGGACACGGGCGGCACGGCCGATGGAAACAAGAGCTATGGCATCACCGGCATTCGACTCGAAGAGGTTCCCACGCCGCCGCTACCGGCAATGTCGGAACCGCTCGCACCGCTGACCTTGATGGTAACACAGCCCCCCGCGGGATCGGTCGTTTCGTACAACGACCACATCCCGGATTACGGTGGGGCCACCCACGCGAACACGACCGATTACTCGGCCATGAGCGGCGAGGTGCACTCGGGTCCGTTGAAGAACATCGAGGACGGCACCGATACGACCACAACCTTGACGGTGACGCACGCCGGCATCAATTACGCCAACAGCGCAGCCGATCCGGCCGTCGGCACCGATGCCTACGAGGTCTTCAACGGGTACGTGGACCTTGGCGACGCCGACGACAACAGCATCGAGTTGACGACCGGAGATCACTATACCTATGCCTTCTCCGATCTAGACGTCGGCGACGTCGTCACGTACGACTTCCACGGCACGGCTATTCGCGGCAACAGCGATTACACAACCCGCTGGACGCTGGTCACGCTGGATGGGGCCGAGTCGTTCACGGCCGACCACAGCAGCGGCATCGGCGTGGTAACCAGCGCGGAGAACCCCAGCCTGGGCTCGAACCAGGTCGCCCTGTGGACCGGACACAACTCGACCGCCCAGCAGGGCTTCGTGGTCGGCTGGATCAATATCGACCCCGGCGGCGACGGTCTTTTTTCGGTGAAATCGGAGCAATACACCGGCCCGATCCCCACCAGCGTCGACGCCGGCGGCGTCGCCGACGGCAGCAAGGGCTACGGTCTTACCGGCACTCGGTTCGTGGAGGTTGCCCCGCAAGGACCGCAGTCCTGGCTGAAGCGCATGGGCAACATGGACGGCAACGACGCCGACGACTTCGCCCGCACTCCCAGCGACAGCAAGGGCCTGGAGAATCCCGACCTGACCGTGCCTTTTGGATCGGTCATCCCGACCACCATGGGAATCGGCTTCAGCGACGACCAGCCGGAGTTCGAGGCAGTGATCGAAACGGACGTTGCCGCTGCAATGGAGGACGTCAACGCCTCGTTGTTCAGCCGCATCGAGTTCACGGCCGACGCTCTGGTCGGCTACGACACGCTTATCCTGCGGATGAAGTACGACGACGGCTTCGTGGCCTATCTCAACGGCGCCGAAATCGCCCGGCGAAACGCCGACAACACGATAGCTTGGGACACGCACGCCTCGGCCGAGCACGACAATGCCGCGGCGGTGATCTTCGAGGAGATCGATGTCTCCGAGCATCTCGGTCTGCTGGAGGTCGGCACCAACGTGCTGGCGATACACGGCCAGAACCTCACGGCCGGCAACGCCGATTTCCTGTTGCAGGCCGAGTTGATGACCAGCCGCGGCGTGCAGGACACCAGCCTGGACCTCGAGCCGGGACTGAACCGCGTGGTCGTCGGGGCCTTCGACGGCCCCTACGGTACCGGCAACAAGCTCGATGAGACCTACATCGACATCTGGTCCGACACGGGCCCGATGAACGTCTACCCGGACGGGGAGGTGACCCTCAGCACCAACCTGATCGTTCGCGACAGCTATCTGCCGGGCACGCCCGTGTTGGTCCGCGTCGAGGTGCTCGACGACGGCGGAAACGTCTATCGCGATCTGTGGGACGCCACTGCCGACCTGACGGTCGACGAACCCGGCATCGGCATGGACGTCAGCCAGATCACCTTGTTCAACGGACTCGGCAGCGCCCTGGTGACCTTCACCGGAAGCGGACCGTTCAATCTGACCGCCGATGTAGACGGCCTGCAGGACGTCGACGACCTGGTCGACCTCACGGGCGCCGCGGTCACAACGATTCCCGCCGGCACGCTCAGCGACCCCTCGGGCACGGATACCTGGAGCGGCGTGGTCCACGTCACCGGCGACGTGCTCGTGCCCGACGGACACACGCTAAGCGTTCAGCCGGGCACGCTGGTGCTGCTCGACGGCGTCGCTTCCGGCACCGGCGGAACAGACATCGACGTGGAGGGCACAATCCAATCGCTGGGTACCGAGGACCAGCCGGTCACCTTTACGGCCTACAACTCGTCCCAAGAGTGGGGCGAAATACATCATAGTAACGCCGACCCGTCGCTCTACCAGCACACCAACATCACCCTGGCCGGGCACTCGCCGGGCGGCGGACACACCGGCAGTGGTCCGGCCGTTCGGCCTTCGGGCTCGACCATCGTCTTCCAGTACACCAACATCACCGACAACGACGGTAAGGTGATGCAGTCGACCAGCGGCTCCGATCTCACCTTCCAAAACTGCCATCTCGCCCGCTCCGTGATGGGCCCCGAAATCGACAACACGGCCTTGCTCTTCGAGGATAACTGGATCACCGAGAACCACGGTCCAAACGACAACGACGGTATCTACATCCACGGCCAGTCGGCCGGGCAAGACTGCACGCTCCGCCGCGGTGTGATCGCCGACATGCACGACGACGGGCTCGATACGCTGCGCGCCACCGTGCTGGTGGAAGATTACATCTTCCGCGACATCTTCGACAAGGGTTCCAGCGTCTTCGGCGGTGAGGTGACCTTCAATCAAATAATCTCGGTCAACAACGGCATCGGCATCTCGGCCAAAGACAACAGCCACGCCGTGGTTCATATCGATCATGCCACCATCAGCGGCAATACCTGGGGTATTCAAGCCGAGAACAAGGGCGGCGGCATGGATGACGGCGTAGTCGAGTACTTCGTGACCAACTCGATCGTATACGGAAACACTGAATGGGCCGTCCGTAGCGACTACCCTTTGGACCGCATCTCATTCGACCACTCGATCGTGGGCGTGTCCTGGGTCGAGGACGGAAGTGAATACGATCCACCCGTC
>Ga0180429_10001124_pt1 | contig 22949 bp, 16 predicted proteins | sample SS_ome_FD_132428 | JGI IMG/M metagenome (GOLD analysis project Ga0180429, IMG submission 132428) | Hypersaline lake sediment archaeal communities from the Salton Sea, California, USA - SS_1_S_1 metaG | ecosystem: Environmental > Aquatic > Non-marine Saline and Alkaline > Hypersaline > Sediment ...
TACATACCAATCAGGTACTCCACATCGGGCAAGGCCTCGGGCAGTGACGAGCCCGTGGGAGCTAGCGACGCGGAGACGATCATCGCGCCGGGATCCTCGGTCTTGATGGCGACATAGCACGCACGCAGGAGCTCCACATAGCCGACCGGGTCGGGCGCGGCGCCGCGCCACTCGCGCGCCAGATTGGGCTCGTTCCAGATCTGGTAGGCGTCGACGCGGCCTTTGTAGCGCTGGGCGACTTCGGAACAGAATCCGGCGAGCGTCTCGGGGTTGACCGGAAGATCAGGGCTCTCGATGTCGGCAGCCTGGAGCGCCCAGGCCGGGGGATGGTCGATCCGCAGAAGGAGTCTGACGTCCGCCTGCTCGGCCTCGTCGACGATACGATCGAGGGCATACCACTCATAGACGCCGGGGGCCGCACCCTCCACATCCAGCCAGGCAACGCGCTGCTTGACCCACGCGAAGCCGGCCTCCTGGACCAGGGACCAATCGCGGGCGACGGCGGCCCACGGGTCCCACCACATATGGACGTTGACACCGACCTCCGGGGAGGCCAGCTGTTCAGGGATAGGCCACAGCGTAGGCAGAGGCCACTGGGAGGGCGCGCTGTGGAGCGCGAGTGTGTCCGGGCTCACCAAGCCCCAGGTGACGACAAAGAGCAGCGCGACCACGGCCAGCGCAAAGGGAAGCCACGCCCGCCATTCCTTGCGGGCCAGCACTTCTGTCATAGGCTGCAGCGCCCCTAGGGAATCTTCGGCATCTCGCCGATGGCGCCGAAGGCGGGTCGCGGCGCGCCCTTGAGATCGAGGATGCTGTAGGGCGCGTTGGGGTCGGTGGCCCCGATCCCGCCCTTATAGGAGTAGTCGAGGTTCCACAGGTAGGCGATCTTGACAAAGCCCCACTCGCGCATGAGCTGGAAGGCCTCAATATCCCACTGCAATTGCTCCTCGAGTGTGTTGTCATCGGCGAACTCGAAGCCTACCGGCGTGGCGTCGAAGCCCTCGGAGGTGGCCCAGCCGAACTCGGTGACACAGAGCGGCGTGTCGCGCCCGGCGGCCACGATCATGTCGTGGTAGCCGAAGAGGGTGGACTTGAAGGACCACGAGTGGTGGGGTGAGTCGAAGGGGCCGCGGAATGTGGCGGTGGGATCGTTGTAGCCCTCGTCCCAAGCCACGTCGGGCGGCATGTTGTAGCCGTTGTGGTGAGCGCCGACGCAGTCGCAGTAGTTGAGGAAGCCGGCGTCGACCATCTGCTGGAAGTAGATGAAGTCCTCGATCACCGTGTAACGGTCGGGGTTGGCGGCATCGGTGGCCACCACGCCGGTGGGGGAGAGCGCGCCGCTGATCACGATGATACCGGCGTCACGGCTCTTGATCGCCTGGTAAGTGAGCCGCAGCATCTCAACGTAGCGAGCGGCATTCACTCCATCGGCTGTGTCCCACTCGCGGTCGAGGTTCTGCTCGTTCCAGACCTCGATGGCGTGAATCCTGCCCTTGTAGCGGTCCACTATCTCACCGACGAAATCGACGAAGACCGTGAGATCATCTGGCGGCGCTGCCTGGGGGTTGTCATCGAAGTACGTACGCGACCAGTCAGGTGAGCCCACAACGCTCAGCATGACCTTCAACCCGCGATCCGAGGCGAACTGGACCATAGCGTCATAGCCGCTCCAGTCCATCTGGCCCGGCTCGGAGGAGAAGTGGTCCCAGCGCACCTGCTGCTTGACCCATTCCATCCCCAGATGATCCTTCACCTGGCCCATAGTGTACTCGGGCATACCGATCCCGTGGGCGGCGATGCCGTAGCCAAACCCCCCGTCAGAGACAGGGATGGGCGTGGCGCCCGGCTCAGGAGTGGGCGTCGGGAGCACGATCTGACCCAGCGGGGTAGAGGTTGCCAATGGCTGGTCAGGGGTGCCGGGCTCCACGGTCGCCTCCGGAACGAAGGGCTGGTCGCCGGTGGTCACCGGCGTTTCTCCCCTGCCGCTGCCCGGCAGCCTGATGACGCCGGTGAGGCAGGAGAGCGCCAGGCCCATCACCAGGATCCAGACAACGCCAACGATGGTGAGGGTTCGCCCCGACATCCTGGCAAAGATATCCTTCATATGCTGGAAAAACGGACTCATAGTGCCTCCACGGTCCTATCAACGTCCATTCGATGTATCACTAGACGATCTAGCCCCAGCCCAGGTTCCGAGCAGAGCGGCGTCCACCGTCCGCTGCAGGCTTCGGTTGCAGGGACTCATCGGTGGGCTCGGCGTGGTCGTGTCCCTCGGGAGGACCATCGGCGCCAATCCGGTTGTCGACCTCATTTGAGAGCGCGACCATGCTCGCCAGCTCGGCGGCAGGTGTGAGTTTGGCCGCAGCCGCGAGATCGTCGACGAGGTCGGCGACATCGGCATCGGTCGCCCCCTCGAGACGGCGCTCGATGAGTTCCTTGTAGGCTCGGCTGCCGTAGAGACCGCCGGCGTCGGCCAGACGACCGGAGTCGTGCAGAAATTGGGCCGCAGCCTGAGGGTCATCAGCATCAACGCGCGTTGCGTCTACCTTGAGTTGCGCTTCGTGCTGAGGTGTCCCGCTAACCACGTTGGGCGCAGAGACCATGCGCTCGACTGCCGTGTTTCCGCACCGGGGACAGGGAGGGGGAGCCTCGTCAAAGCGACGAGCGAGGTGGCTGAATCGGCCACGACAGACTTCGCAGTAGTATTCGTAGATCGGCAAGTTGCTCTCTGACAGCCAGGCTGCTGCTCACCCTGCATTCAACAACATAGGCTCCCGCACAGTCACATCAGGAGCCTACGGACATCAACTGGCAGGGAGTATACCTGAGGAAAGGGTCAGAGCAAGTGAAGCCAGAGGGCTAGGGATTAGGATTTGGCGGTTGGGCGCAGGGGTGCCACAGCCAAACAGACCGGTGGATTTGGCCGCCAGAGGTGTCGGCCGATCCGCCTCTCACAGTGGCGGGGGAGTCTCGGCTACGAGGCCGGCGCTGACGGCCTTGGCAACGGCCGCGGCCCGGGTGTGGACACCCAGCTTTTCGAAGACAGCCTTGAGGTGACGCTTGACCGTGTTGGTGGAGATGAAGAGCTTGTCGGCCAATTCCTTGTTGGTCATGCCCTGCGCCAGCGATGCCAGGACCTCCAGCTCACGCGGTGTCAACGCATCCAAAGACTGCGCGGTCTCGGTGGCCTCATAGGCATCCCTGACCGACTGGAGGAAGGCGCGGCGGTCGAAGACCTGCTTCTCGAGGTAGGCAAAGACGCCGTGTTGACTGTACGCGCGCTCGATCTCACTACGATTGGCCGCACCACTGACCACGATGGTCCGGACATCCTGCGCCTGCGCCTGATCGAGGAGCTGGTAACCGCCCTGCAGGCTTTCGGGGTCGGTGCCCCAAGCGGCCTCGTTGAGCGAGAGATCGACCACGGCGATCCGGAATTGCTCGCGACGAAGACAGCCCAGCGCCTCGCCATAGCTACTGCACGGACGCACCTGATAGCCGGCATCGGTGAGAAGCTCCGAGAGAATCTGGCGCCAACCGGCGTCGTCCTCGATCACAAGGATGGCGTCGGAGGCCACCTGAACGACGGTATCGGGCAGCTGGACCGGGATGCGCAACGTGACCTTCGCGTCCGGGGTGCCCTCGCCGGACTCAAAGGCAGGAGCCGTCGAAAGCGCCCGATCGACCAGCGCACGGAGCTCGGCACGACTGAAATTGGCCTTGCGAAGGCAGCTCAACGCACCGTATTCGGTCAACACCTCGACCGCCAGCTCAACGGTCGCGTAGCCCGTGAGCAGAATGGCCGCGCAACCGGGATCGTGCAGGCGGACGGCCTCCAGTACGCGGAGCCCTTCCTGATTGGTCGCGGGATCGGCGCCCAGCGCCAGGTCGACAACGGCCAGTCGGTGCGGCACACTCCGTAGCTTGCGCGTGGCTTCGGCAAGGTCACCCGCCAGGTCCACGTCCATCCCGCTGTCTCGCAGAATCTCGCCGACGATCTGCTGCCAGGCCGGACTGTCCTCGACCACGAGCGCACGCGGGCGACCGGCATCAGCCATGCGGCGCCCCCTCTCTGGGAAGCCGCAGGAGGAAACAGGTCCCGCCGCCGGCGTTCCGCTCGACCGAAATGGAGCCACCGAGGCGCATCATCCGCGTCTTGACCCACCACAGGCCAAAGCCCAGTCTGCCGTTGCGCCGCGAGGCACGCGTGGGAAGGTCGAACTCAAAGATGTGCTCGTGCAGATGCTTGGGTATGCCGGGGCCGTCGTCGGCGACCTCGACCTCCACCCACGGACCGTCGGTCCGTCCTGTGATGACGATATGGCCCAGCCCAGCCATCGCCGTGATGGCGTTGTTGAGCAGGTTGGTGAAGACGAAGGCGAGACTGCGCTCGCTGGCGGTGACGGAGGGTAAATCCGCCAACTCCGCCAGGTCGACACGAATCCCGTCGGGAGGCTGCACATCGGCGAGCGCGGCCTGGACACACGCGGCAACGTCCACCAACCCGGCGTGGATCGGCCTCAGGTTGACCAGGCTGTCGCGCACGGCCTCCATCGCCTCGCGGGCACTGTGTTCGATCTCCGCAAGGTTGGTCGCGAGGTACGCATCGGCGTCGATCGCGAGCGCGCACTTTGCCTGGATGGACTGCACGCGCACCGGAATGGTCCCCACCTTGTTGTTGAGATGGTGGAGCACGTTGGCCGCCACATCGCCCACCGCCGCGAAGGTCTCGGCCACGGCGTGGCGTTCCTGCGCCAGCCGTAGCGCGCGCTGGCGCTCGGCATTCTGAAGCGCCAGGACCGCGTAGTAGGCGAGGCATGTGAGGACCTTCTTGTCCCACTCGGACTCTATGGCGCGACCGGGGCCTTCCTCGCCACCATAGACGCTGAAGGCACCGATGGCCGCGCCGTCCTCGCTGGAGAGCAGTGGCACGACCAAAGCGCAGGTCCAGCTGCGGGCACGCGCCAGCTCCGAGCGATGGAAGCGAGGATCGCGCCGGACGTCGCTGGAGACAACGGCCGCTCGGCGGCGAAGGGCCTCACCGGTGAGGGTATCCGCTAGGGGAAGGCGCTCGCCGCGACCTGTCCCGTCCGTGGCCGCCTCGAGCACCAGTGCATCGTCGTCGAGCACCCAGATGGCGCCGTCCACACCGTTCAGGAGGTCGGCCGCCTGGGTGACCAGATGATCAAGGAGGCGATGGTGCGGCTCGAGGAGGAAAAGACGGGCGACCTCGAGAAGCGCATCCAACAGGCGAGCCTCCTGGATGGCGATGACGGCCTGGGTGGCCAGCGATGTGAGAAGCTGGCGGTCCTGCTCGCTGAAGGCGCCGACGTTTGGGCTCTCGAGATTGAGCACGCCCTCCAGGCGGCGGCTCGAACCGATGAGTGGCACGGCCAATTCGGACCGCATGCGGATATCGGCGTCGAAAGGGTGGTAGAGCCGGACCCATGGGGCTGATTGCAGGTCGTGGATGCATAGGGACTCGCGGTGCTGCGCAACCCACCCCATGATGCTGCTCGCGTCAAGGGGCAGTGCGTCGAGCTGCGGACGACCGGCAGCGCCGGCCACCACGCGGGTCACCAGCTGACGTCCCGACTCATCGACAAGCCGGAAGATGCCATACTGGGCGCCAGTGACATCCAACGCCATCTCAAGGATAGCCTCCAATGTCTCCTCGAGTCCCATCCGCGATGAGATCAGCATGCCGGCGTTGCGGAGACGGTCGAGCGCGTCCTCGCTCCGCACCAGGTCCTGTCGAATGTTGGAGAGCTGGCGCGCCTGATAAATAGCCATCGCCGCATGGTTGACCAGATTGTCGAGCATAAGGAGCTCGAACTGATCGAAGCGACGGGCACTCCGTAGGTAGACATAGAGCGCGCCCACCGGACGACTGGCAACGACAAGGGGAAAACACGCCACAGCCGCGGCCCCGGCCATCCTGGCCGCGGGGCTCAGCTCGGCATCAGGTTCTTCATAGGAGAGGACACGGCGCTGCTGCCGAATCGCGCGCATTCCGATGCCATCGGGCCGGGGCAAATCGTAGGCGACCGAGGTCTCGGGCTCGCCCGCAGAGACACGCGAGGCAGCCTCGAGGAGATCTCCCACCGGATCATACGTGTAGATGGCGGCCGCCGACCCGGGGACGACCCTGATGGCACTGTCGGCGATCAAGCGGAGAGTCTCGCCCACGCCCATACGGCCACGGGGCGTGAGCCGGTTGATGGCGGTGCCGACCTCATTGAGGGTCAGAAGCGCATCGACGATCTGAGGATCCGACTGGCAGGCATCAGCCACCGTCAAAGCCTGCGACACAACCGACTTGAGGTCTTTCATCGTCTAGAACCGCCCCAGAGACCGGGGATCGACACGCCGGCAGCGTCCCCAGAGAGCCATTCTAGCACGGCGAACCGGCCAAACAACCTACGAGACTGGGACCCCGGGCAAGCCTCCTCGCGGAAGCAACAACGCATCCCCCATACACTCTCCCCCAAACCAAACACGCATAGCCGTGGAGAAGGCTTGTCCGGGCCTGGAGTCCGCGAGCGGGTCATCCCTGGCGGGGTGTGACCCGCTCGCTCAACCAGCAAACTTAGTAAGACCTAGATGTCAAAGTAGAGCGTGAACTCGTGCGGGTGCGGGCGCATCCGGACAGCATCGACCTCAGCCGTGCGCTTGTACTCGATGTAGGCCTCCAGGAGGTCAGGCGTGAAGACGTCGCCCTTCAGCAGGAACTCGTGGTCTGCCTCGAGGCAATCGAGCACCGCGGTGAGCGATCCAGGTACCTGCTTGACCTTGGCTGCCTCCTCAGGCGGAAGGTCGTAGAGATCCTTGTCCATCGGCTCGCCGGGGTCGATCTGGTTCTGGACACCGTCCAGGCCCGCCATCAGCAACGCGGCGAAGCACAGGTACGGGTTGGTCGACGGATCGGGCGCGCGGAACTCGACGCGCTTGGCCTTCGGGCTCTTCGAATACATCGGGATTCGGCAGACAGCCGAACGGTTCCGCTGCGAGTAGGCCAGGTTCACAGGCGCCTCGAAGCCAGGCACCAAGCGGCGGTAGGAGTTGGTAGTCGGCGCGACAATGGCCAGCAGCGCGGGCGCGTGCTTGAGCAGGCCGCCGATGTAGTACTTGGCCGTGTCGGAGAGCTGTGCGTAGCCCGACTCATCGAAGAAGACGTTGGACTCGCCGTTCCACAGAGACTGGTGCACGTGCATACCGCTGCCGTTGTCTGAGAAGAGCGGCTTGGGCATGAAGGTGGCGGTCAGGCCATTCTCACGTGCTACGTTCTTGACCAGATACTTGTAGATCTGGATGCTATCGGCCATGCGCAGCAGCGGGCCATAACGGAGGTCGATCTCCGATTGGCCGGCCGTGGCGACTTCGTGGTGGTGGACCTCGACGGGCACACCGGTGGCCTCGAGTGCCATCACGATCTTGCTGCGAACGTCCTGGCCGGCATCCACGGGAGGCACTGGGAAGTAGCCACGCTTGGGCGGAATCTGGCCACCTTTGCTACCGGCCACGCCGCTGTTCCACCAGCCTTCTGGGCTGTCGATGTGGTAGTAGGCCTCGTTGGTGCCGCCGCCGTAGGCGACCGACTCGAAGAGGAAGAACTCGGCCTCGGGCCCCCAGTAGCTGATCTCGGCGATGCCGGTCTGCTTGAGGTAGGACTCAGCTTTCTTGGCAACGTAGCGCGCGTCCTTCGTATAGGGCTGCAGCGTCACGGGATCGAAGATGTCGCAGATGATGTCGAGGGTTGGCACCTCGAATATCTGGTCCATGAACGCCGTCTCGGGATCCGGGATGAGGATCATGTCGGACTCGTGGATCTCCTGGAAGGCTCGGATCGACGATCCATCGAATCCGATTCCCTCGGCGAATAGCTCCTCGGTCAACTCCCGGGCCGGCATCGTGAAATGGTGCCACATTCCCAAGAGATCGGTGAACCGCAGGTCCACCATCTCAGCTTTCTTGCCCATCTCTATGACATCGGTCACGCTGGTCAACATCTCACCTTTCCTCCTGAACTAGGCACCGATCCGTCGCGCGGTGCCGAAATCACCAGCTATGCAGCTTCTCTGACGCTTTCATGGTAGCGGGTGGGGATAGCAGGGTCTAGTACCCGAATGGGCCATTTCGCCTGGCGGCTGCGTTGACACGGATGCGGCGGTTCCTATAATCCGGACACCTGATAGCCTCGATGGATCGCGTCCGATGACATTGCCCACGTACCCAGATGCCCGCGAGCTCCTCCTCGAGTCGGTGCCCGCAGAAGCAATCCGGCACCGGCTGGTGACGCTGGGATTCCACGATTGGGAGAGCGCCCACCGCCGCATCCTCCGACTCGCGGCGCCGGTCGAGGGGGAGCGTGGCTTCAGCCGCCTGCTACCTCACATGCTGGGGATGGTAAGCGAGACTGGCGACCCAGACGGCGTGCTGGTGAACCTGGAGCGATTCCTCGCCGCCACCGCGTCGCGGCGCGAGGCCATAAGGTCGCTGGCGGGCAATCTGCGCGCGACCGAGATGCTGGTGAAGCTCTTCTCGGGCAGTCAGTTCCTCACGGAAATCCTCCTGCGCAACCCCGAGTACTTCGACGTGCTGATCCGGCTCCGCGAGCTCGTCAAGATGAGGACGCCGGCGGAGTTCGGGGCTGCATTGCCGCCGCTCCCCACAAGACCTGACGATGTCGCCTACGGGGATGCCCTCCGCCGTGCGCAGAGATGGGAGCTGCTGAGGATCGGCACGTGCGACCTGCTGGGCCTGTATGATCTGCCGGCGGTCACGGCGCAACTGTCGAACCTGGCGGACGCCTTGGTCCAGGCTGGGCTGTCCCACGCACAGCATCGGTCAGGGGAAGGTTCGGCCCCCCAAGGTTTCGTGGTCCTGGCGATGGGCAAGCTGGGTGGCGGCGAGCTCAACTACAGCTCCGATATCGATCTGCTTTTCCTCTGCCGCGAGGATGCAGGCAGCTATCGCCGCGTAGGTGAGCACCTCATCTCGATCCTCAGCAAAGTCACCGACGAGGGCTTCCTCTACAGGGTGGACATGCGTCTGCGACCGTGGGGGCGCTCGGGGCCACTGGTCACATCGACCTCGGCCTATCTCTCCTATCTGGATCGCCACGCACGGGTCTGGGAGAAGCAAGCGCTGCTCAAAGCGCGCCCGGTGGCCGGCAACCTGGCCCTGGGCGCACGCGTTCTCACGGAGGCAGCACCCATCATCTATGACATCGGCGGCGACGCGGCCAGGCGAAGCGTCATGGCAATGCGGTCTCGGACAGAGCGCAACCTCCATCGGCAGGGCATCGCCTGGGGCGAGGTGAAGCAGGGCGAGGGCTCGATCCGCGACGTGGAGTTCGTGGCCCAGGCCCTGCAGCTCGCCCACGGCGCAGACCAACCCGACGCACGCAGCCCCAACACGCTGGATGCACTCCGCCGGCTCTCGGCAGCGGGCACCATCGCGGCCTCAAACGCGCGGGTCCTTGCCGACGGCTATATCTTCCTGCGGACGATCGAGCACTACCTACAGATGATGCACTACCGACAGACACACGTGCTGCCTCAGGATACCCAGGCGTTGGCACAGCTGGCCAAGCGCCTTGGATTCCAGGGCGAAGACGCGGGAGCTCTGTTCACGGCACGCTACGAGGAGCACCGTGCCGCGATCAGAGCCGTCTATCTGCAATGCATGGGAGGAGGATCGATGGACCCATCCAGACACGCGCTGAACATCGATGAGCTGAGTCGCGCACATGTCGCGCAGATGGACGTCTCCTATGCCGGCGTCTTCTCACAGAAGGAGATCGCGCGCCACGCGCAGCTGGCGGCGAGCATCGATCACACGGCGTTGGCCCTGGTCGAGGCCGAGCCGCTTGAGGACGCACACTGGCGGGTCACCATAGTGGGCTACGACTACCCGGGCGAGCTGTCGCTGATCTGCGGTCTGCTCTTCGCCTATGGCTTCTCCATCGTCCAGGGTCACGTCTTCACGTACAGGCCCCCGGAGGAGACGGCGCGAGAACGGCGCAAGATCGTGGACACCTTCACCGTGCAGGCGCTGCACGCGGATGTCAATGAAGCCACCTGGCGGTCCTACGCCGACGACCTGCGGGATCTGCTGACGCTGATGCAGGACGGCAAAGCCCAGGAAGCCCAGGGCAGGTTGGTCAAGCGCGTCGCCGCGATGATCCCCAGCGACACCGAGGCAGGCACGGCCCTCTACCCCGTCGAGATCGAGATCGACAACGAGGCATCCGAGGACTACACCGTCCTCCATATCGACGCACCGGACACCGTGGGCTTCCTCTATGAGCTCACCAACGCGCTGGCCTACAGCCGTGTCTACATCGCGCGCGTCAGTGTGGAGTCGTACGAGGGCCGGGTCTATGACTCACTCTTCGTGACCGATGCCGGCGGCAGGAAGATCGAGGCCCCAGGAAAGCTCCGTGAGCTACGGGCTGCCGTGGTCCTTATCAAGCATTTCACCCACCTGCTGCCGCAGACACCGGATCCCGAGACCGCGCTCCTACACTTCCGAGAGTTCATCGGCCAGCTGTTCCGGCAGTCCACCTGGCCCGACGAGCTGGCGTCGCTGCAAAGCCCCGAAGTGCTCGACAGGTTGGCCAAGCTGCTGGGGGTGAGCGAGTTCCTGTGGGACGACTTCCTGCGGATGCAGCACTCAAACCTCTTCCCGGTAGTGCGCGACGTAGACGCCCTGAGGACGAAGAAGTCCAGAGACCAGCTCCAGACCGAGCTAGAGGAAGCGCTGGCAAGGGTGCACACAGGGCCGCAGCTGCCATCGGCCAGCGAAACGTGGCGCAAGACGCTCAACGCGTTCAAGGACCGCGAGATGTTCCGCATCGATATGCGCCACATACTCGGGCACACGTCGGAGTTCTGGGACTTCTCCGAGGAACTCACCGCGCTGGCCGAGGTGACCGTCAACGCGGCCTTCCACCTGTGTCACGAGGATATGAGGACTCAGTACGGCACCCCCTACCGCGAGGACGGTGGGATCAGCCAGATGGCGGTGTGCGCGCTGGGGAAGTGCGGTGGACGGGAGCTGGGGTTCGCCTCGGACATCGAGTTGATGTTTGTCTACGATACCAACGGCACCACGACAGGGCCCACGGTGACGACGACGGCCGAGTTCTATGAACGACTGGTCGGGATGTTCCTGCAGGTGATCCAGGCCAAGCGAGAAGGCATCTTCGAGATCGATCTGCGACTGCGTCCCTATGGCAAGTCCGGCAGCATGGCTGTGTCGATGGCGTCGTTCCAGAGGTACTTCGCCCCAGAGGGACCGGCGTGGGCTTACGAGCGCCAGGCGCTGGTGAAGCTGAGGCAGATCGCTGGGGACGACGGGCTGGGCAAGGAGATCGTGGCGCTCCGAGACGCCTACATCTATCGTGACGGGGCCTTCGACGTGACGGCGATGCGCGCGATGCGGGAGCGACAGGTGCGTCACCTGGTGACCGGCGGGACGTTCAACGCCAAGTACAGCCCTGGTGGCTTGGTCGATGTAGAGTATCTGGTCCAGGCACTGCAGATCAGGCATGGGAACGAGAATCCGGCGCTGCGGCAGCCGAATATCCGCGCGGCGATGCTGGCGTTGGCTGAGGCCGGGCTGCTCTCGGAGGGGGACTACACACAGCTCCGAAAGGCGCACACGTTCCTGCGATGGTTGATCGATGCGCTGCGGATGGTGCGGGGGAACGCAAAGGATCTCACGGTGCCGGCAGCCGACGACGAGGCGTTCGCTTTCTTGGCGCGGCGGCTGCGGTATGGCGAGGACACAGCGCGACTGCACGAGGAGCTGGTGGATTACACGTCGGCGGTGCAGGCACTGAATCGGCAGATGTTGGCGTAGGGGGCAGTCCCAGAGAGATCGCAGGCTTGGCGGATAGGGGATAGCGGGTATAACAGGTGAGATTGTCCGCGCGGAGACCTGATGCCGAAGAGACCTAGGACGATGACGTACGCCGCTGCCGGCGGCGTGGTAGTGAACGAGGACGGGGACAGCGTGCTGCTGCTGGTGCGCCCCAGCCGTGACGAGGTGCGCCTACCCAAGGGGCATATCGAGGCCGGCGAGTCATTGGCCGAGGCCGCGCTACGGGAGACTCAGGAGGAGACCGGCTACGCCGACCTGGAGGTCCTCGCGGGTCTGGGCGCACAGCGCGTCACGTTCTTTCTGGAGGGCATGCGCGTCGAGCGGGACGAGACGTACTTCCTGATGCAAGCGCGCACGCGCCTGCGTCTCGACCGCCCGCCCGAGGACGAGGAGCAGTTCGAGGCTGTCTGGGTGACGTGGCGGGAGGCCGAGGAGAACCTGACCTTCGAGGCCGAGCGCCAGTGGATTCGGCGGGCTCACCAAGCCTGGGAGGCACGGGGTTGACGGAAACGCGTGAGGTGCGGGAGAGGGTCCTGGCGGTACACGCCCGTCTGGGCGAGGCCTACGGTATCCCTCACTGGACCGCCGACAAAGCATCCGACCCGGTTGATGAGCTAGTCAACACGATCCTCAGCCAGAACACAAACGACCGCAACCGGGACGCGGCCTACGTCCAACTCCGCGACCGGTTCCCCACGTGGGAAGCGGTCCGGGACGCCGAGACCGGGGAGATCATCGACGCAGCACGACCGGCCGGGCTGGCGCCTACCAAGGGACCGCGTATCCAAGCGGCCCTGCGGTCAATCACCGCGCGACAAGGGGAGATCTCACTCGAGTTCCTGCGAGACTGGCCGCTGGATGAGGCGCGGCGGTGGCTGCTGGACTTGGACGGTGTCGGCCCCAAGACCGCGGCGATCGTCCTGCTCTTCGCGATGGGACGCCCAGCGTTTCCGGTCGACACACACGTGCATCGCGTCTCACGCCGTATCGGGCTGATCCCACCGTCGACGTCACGCGAGAAGGCCCACGTCCTGCTGGAGGAGCTCGTCCCCGGGAGTCTATTCTACTCGTTCCATCTGAACGTGATCCGGCACGGTCGCCAGGTGTGTGCCGCCCGCACCCCCCAGTGCGACGCCTGCACGCTCCACGACATCTGCGACTATGGGGAAGGACTCAGCCAGGAGTAGCCATGGGGAAGAGACAATCCACCACCCGGTTCAAGCTGTTGCCCTACCGTCCGATCGCCAAGCGCTGGCGTTGGCCGGCCCTGTTGATGATCCCGGCGGGGGTGGGTTTCTACTACGTGACGGCCACCGAGGGTCGGCACACCCCACAGGTTGCGCTGCTGGCGCTCGCCCCGACGGTGGTCGGGGCCGTGATCTTCATCTATACGATACTGGCCGCGCGGGCGCACGTGAGCTGTCACAGCAATCGCATCGTGGTTCACACGCCCTTCTATCCCATCGCCTTTTCCTACCAGAGGTTGGCGACTATACGGTCAGTGGAGTTCCGCACGCTCTACCCGCCCGAGAACCAGAAGGACGCTCGATGGCGATTCTACAAGGATCTATGGGGCCGGACCGTGCCAACGATCTCTTTGCGGGGGTATCCAATGGCACTGTGGTGGATGAAGTTGTGGCTCCATCCCTTCTTGTTTCACCCCAAAGAGACCGGACTGGTGCTGCCGGTGGAGGAGTGGATGACCATGGTGCGGCGGATCGAGACGCTGCAGACGCAGTGGCGCGAAGGTCGTCGCTAGCCACTGGAGTCTGTCGGCGGCTCCCACACAATGAAATGTCGTCTGTTAACAGACGATTCACAGTTATCCACAGAGATTTCCACAGCGGCGACGGCATATGCAGGGGTCAGGGACACCCAAGACGGCACATCTAGTACCCAACCACTTTGCATTCCACAGGCACAGTCGCAAGATTAAAGTTGGTCTGGATTTAAGGTTGGAAACCGGCAGGTGTATTGCGCGGCTCCGAGCTTTGATGTAGAATACGTATGGTGACCGGGAACTGGCGTCACCCAAGCACTAGGAAGCTCCTTCCAGCCAGGATGGGTAGCCAGGAACGGCACCGCCCCGGGATGCACCCAGGTCTGTCTCGCATCGTCTGAGCAGCCACCGAGTGGGCCGCACTTTGGTCTGCAGCACCTATACGTCCGACTATCATTGCGCCACAAGAGAGTGTGCATGGCATCCGCTAACCCTCAGAGACTATGGCAGGCCACGCTGGGTGAACTTGAGCTGAAGATGGCCCGCGCCACCTTCGACACCTGGCTTCGTGACACGCACGCTATCGGCATCGAGAACGAAGACACGTTGGTGGTTGGCGTCAAGAACGGCTACGCGGTAGAATGGCTGGAGAACCGGCTGTACCCCGTGATCCACCGAACCCTATCGCGACTCACCGACCACAATGTCGAAGCGCGGTTCGTCGTGTGGGAGAGCCGACGCACCGGAGAAGACGTGCCGGCGCTATTCCAGGAAGAGGAATCAATGCCACCGCGACTTCCCCGCGATCCCGGCCTCAACGCCGACTACCGCTTTGGTTCCTTTGTCGTCGGACCCAGCAACCGCCTCGCACAGGCAGCCTCGCAGGCGGTCGCCGAATCTCCCGCCCAGGTCTACAACCCACTCTTCATCCACGGTGGGGTCGGGTTGGGCAAGACCCACCTGCTGCACGCCATCGGGCACCTGTGCCATCAAAAGGGAATGCAGGTCATCTACGTGACCTCAGAGACCTTCACCAACGGCTTGATCGAGTCGATCCGCACGCACACGACTGAGCAGTTCCGCGAGAAGTACCGCACCGCCGATGTGCTCCTGGTCGATGACATCCAGTTCATCGCCGGCAAGGAGAGCACGCAGGAGGAATTCTTCCACACATTCAACGCACTGCGGGACAACGGTCGTCAGATCGTGCTCAGCAGCGACCGGGTGCCGAAGGCGATGGTGACGCTCGAAGAGCGTCTGCGTTCCCGTTTCGAGTGGGGTCTCATCGTCGACATCCAGCCCCCGGACTACGAGACACGCATGGCGATCCTGCAGACCAAGGCCGAGGCTCTGGAGATCGATGTCCCGAACGATCTATTGAGTTACATCGCCACGAACATCGAGAGCAACATCCGCGAGCTGGAAGGCGCGCTCAACCGCGTGATCGCGATGAGCCAGCTGACGAACCTGCCGCTGAACAAGAACGTGGCCGAGAAGGCACTGGCGGACCTGCTGCCAAACCGCCCGGAAATCTGCTCAGAGGACATCGTGAAGACGGTCAGCTCCTTCTACAACGTGTCACCCGAAGAGCTGCGCAGCGCCCGCCGTACGCGACGGATCGCGCAGCCTCGCCAGATCGCGATGTACCTAATGCGCGAGGAGACCGATGCCTCCCTGCCGCAGATCGGCGCCGAGCTGGGCGGACGCGATCACACAACGGTCCTTTACGGCTACGAACGCGTCCGCGCGCGCGTGGCGCAGGATGACCAGTTCAAGCGAGAGCTCATGATGCTCAAGGGTCAGCTCTACGGAGAGAACTGACCTGCCGGACTACACTCAAGGGAACCGCCATCGGGGAGGCTTCGACACAGGTGTGTCGGTGTCTCCTCGATTTCGTTGTGCCGGGACCGCCGGCACCAAGGATCGAGGTAGGTCACCATGGACACACTCCTAGCAGCAATCCCCCTCATCGTCGTGCTGGCCTTGATGGTAGGCCTCCGCTGGAGCGGCTCGAAGGCCGGCGCCGCCGGCTGGCTGACCTCGCTGGTCATCGCGCTCCTGCGCTTTGGCGTGGGACCAGAGGCGCTCTTCTGGGCACAGATTCAGGGTCTGTTCCGCGCGGGCTACGTCCTCTATATCATCTGGGGGGCCCTGCTCTTCTTCCGGGTCACCGAGGCTGACGGCACGCTGAGCGCGATGAGCGACATGCTGCAGAAACTCGCTCCCGGACGCGTGCTGCAGGTTCTGCTGCTGGCGTGGGCATTCACGTCGTTCCTGCAGGGCGTCGGCGGGTTCGGCGTCCCGGTCGCCGTCGTGGCGCCCATCCTGGTCTCCATGGGCTTCCCTGCGCTGGACGCAGTCGTGATGGCCTCGCTGGGCCATAGCTGGGCCATCTCCTTCGGGTCGCTGGGGGCCTCATACGAGGCACTGACCTCGACCACGGGACTGGACGGCGCGGTGATCGGTCCCTGGATGGCGCTGATGCTCAGTATCGTGTGTTTCACGGTAGGAGCTATCATCCTCCGGCTGGCCGCAGGCAGGAAGAAGCTGCGCGAAGAACTGGGGCCGATGCTGACAATGGCGGCGGCCATGACCTTGACACAGGCGGCCGCGGTCTACGCGTGCATCCCCAATATAGCCGCCATGCTCGGCGCACTGGCGGGCATCGTCGTGGGCACGGTCTGGGCGATCGTCCGGCGGCGCAGGTCCGGAGAAGGGCAGGCTGAACCCGTGGTCGATCGGAAGGCGATCCTGCGTCTGCTCCCCTACGCCCTGCTAGTCGTCGTCATCTTCGCGGTGAACTTCATTCCCCTCCTCAACGCGATGCTGAATCGGTTGGTCGTCGCGGTGCAGGTGCCGGCACTGACCCTGCGAGACGGCACCCAGATCGCGGCGACGAGGACCAAGGGCATCTCGATCCTGGGCCACCCGGGCGCGCAGTTGGTCTACGCGGCCATCATCGCCCTGCTACTGGCAAGACGCAGCGGCAACCTGCCGCAGGGTAGCGGGGAGCGAATCCGGAAGGGCGTGTTGAAGAGCGGGACGAAGTCGACGCTGGGCATCCTGGCCATGATGGCTATGGCCACGACGATGCAGGTGGGCGGGATGGTCTCGGAACTGGCTACCTCAATGGCGGCGCTGGCAGGACGCCTCTTCCCACTGATCTCGCCGTGGATCGGCGCACTCGGCGCCTTCATGACCGGCAGCAACACCAACAGCAACGTGCTGCTGGGCGCGTTCCAGCTTCAGGTGGCACAGACGTTGGGGCTGCACGTGCCTCTGGTGCTGGCACTGCACAATGCCGGTGCGGCCGTGGGGTCGATCTTCGCGCCCGCCAAGATCATCGTAGGATGCAGCACGGTCGGACTGGGGGGCGGGGAAAGCGAGGCCCTGCAGAAGACCACGCGCTACGGCGTGATCGGCATCGCCGTCCTGGCCGTGGTGGGGATTGTCCTGACACAACTCGTGCCCGGGGTATCACCATAGGCAACTATCCGTGCAGGTAGTTGATGACAAGCCCAGCTCGGTATATAATCGAGTTGACGTGACCTCATCAGCTTAGGAAAGCGAGCGTGCCGAGATGGCCACGAAGAGAATCCTGGTCGTCGACGACGATGTGGAAGCCCTGCGCCTCATAGGCCTGATGCTGGAACGTCAAGGCTACCAGATCCTTGCGGCGGCCAACGGTCAACAGGCAATCCAGAAGGCCATCGAGACGCAGCCCAGCCTGATCGTGCTGGACCTGATGATGCCGGACATCGACGGCTACGAGGTAGCGACCCGACTGCGCGGTCACCCGGCCACGGATGCGATCCCCATCCTGATGTTCACTGCCAAGAGCGGCGTGAATGACAGGATCGCCGGCTTCCAAGCCGGCGCCGATGACTTCATGACAAAGCCGGTTCGACCCAAGGAGTTGGCCTCGCGCATCGAGTCGCTTCTGGCGAGCTCGTCCTCAGCATCGGAAGACCTTGAGGCAGGTCACGTCGTGGGGTTCCTGCCGACAAAAGGTGGTCTGGGGACGACCATGCTGGCGCTCAACTCGGCCATCGAGCTGCGCCGCATGTACAGCGACTACTCAGCCGTCCTGGTGGAGTTGCAGCAGGGGGGCGGCACAATGGGCCTACAGCTGGGCGTGGAGGAGAGCGACGGCCTCCTGGCCCTGATGCAACAGCCCCTCTCCTACATCACTCAAGAGACGCTGCGCGACCACCTGGTGACGCACGACTCGGGACTCGATCTACTCCTCTCGTCGGCACACCCCAGCGGGACAGGCGTATCCTTGGACCGGCAGCGCGTGCGCACGATCTTGAGGTATCTCAGCGATGCGCGCGACTATGTACTGCTGGACCTACCGCGTGACTTGGGAGAGCCCTACCGGGAGACGCTGAACCTGTGTGAGACTATCTTGATGACCGTTGAGCCCAACCGGATCGGTATAGATCTGGCACAGCGGACGATCGACGCGCTCGACCGACTGGGCATCGATAGCCAGAGCGTGCGCATCGTCCTGATCCATCGCGCGCCGGCCTTGGGCTCAATGAGCCGAAGCATGATCGAGCAGACCCTACACCGCGAGATGGTTGCAGGCATCCCGCCCGCGCTCGATGTGGCCCAGCAGAGCGTGCAGAATGGTCGCAGCATCGTCGAAATGCAGCCGCACGGCTTGGTCACGCAGCAAATCCGTCGTGTGGTCCAGTCCATCGTCGCCGGCTGAGGCACCCTCCCCGATGTCCACCTGATGCTACCCCCCACTCAACAGGCCCTCGACGACAGAGTCGCGTCCCTTGAGCAGACTATCGACACACTCGAGCGCCTGCTTTCCATCAGCGGGTGGCTCAACTCGACGCACGAGATGCGCCCCCTCCTCCAGCGGATCGTGGAGTCAACCGCGGAGCTGACGAACGCCGACGGCGCCTCTATCCTCCTGATGGAGGACAGCGAGACGTTGAGGTTTGCGACGGCTACAGGGCCTGAGTCAGCCACGCTGAGTAACACTGCGGTGCCATTGGACAGGAGCCTCGCCGGGTGGGTCGTCGACCACCGTGAGATGGCGATCGTAGAGAACGCACTCGACGACCCGCGCATCTTCGACGTTGAAGGAGTCAACGCCACACGGTCGATCATCGCAGCCCCCATGCTGTACAACGAGCAGGTCGTCGGCGTCCTCGAGTCCGTCACCACCACGAACCGGCACATCTTCACTGAACAAGATCAGCGCACGATGATGACGCTGGCGAGCGTTGCCGCGGTGGCCGTGCAGAACGCCCGCTTCTTCCAGCAGAGCGACTGGGTGGCCGAGGTAGTTCACGAGATACGTACGCCGCTGACCGCCATCCTCTCGTACACAGACCTGCTTGGGCGCCCAGACCTGGATGCCGCCGTCCGCGAGCGAGCGGTGAGGACGATCCGGACGGAGACCGAACGCGTGAGCAGCCTGGCGACAGGCTTCCTGGACCTGGCGCGGCTGGAGTCTGGACGCGTCACGATGGGCAGGGAACCGGTCGAGGTGACCGATCTGATGAGCCACGCGGTCGAGGTGCTCGCGTCTACGGCGACACAGCGCGGCCTGGCGATCCACGTATTGCCGGCGGCGTCCCTCCCTACAATCACCGGAGATCGAGACCGGCTGCACCAGGTACTCCTCAACTTGCTGAGTAATGCGATCAAGTACGCGAAGCCCGGCGACACAGTCGCGGTCGATGCCAAGGTACAGGCGGGCGAGCTGGTGGTGTCGGTTCAGGACACAGGTCCGGGGATTCCCCAGGACGAGCTGCCCTACCTGTTTCGCAAGTTCCAGCGCCTTCGAGGTAGCGACGGGAAGGCACCCGGAACGGGTCTGGGATTGGTGGTGGCGCGGCAGATTGTGGAGGCACACCGCGGGCGAATGTGGGTGGAAAGCACGGTCGGCGAGGGAAGCTGCTTTTCCTTCGCGCTGCCGGTGGACGGCGCGGCATAGCCAGTCACGACTTCGTCGGCACACGGCCTTGCTGTGTACCACCAGGTTGAACGCTTTACAAACTGCCACCTTGTGCTATGATTGGACCGTCAACCTGTGAGCCCCGCGGCTCTCGGGTTCTCTTTTTTCTATGCCTTGACCTGGATTCCTGACCAGGTTCCGGAGGGAACAGCTGATGAGCGGTCGCGTAGTCTATCTAACCCCAGAGGGGTTCCAGGCTCTCGAAGAGGAGCTGGGGCACCTGACCACCGTCCGGCGCCACGAGGTGGCGGCCAGGCTACACGATGCACTAAGTGAGGGTGAACTCATCGAAAACGCGGAGCTCGAGGAGGCACGCCGAGAGCAGGCATTCCTCGAAGGGCGCATTCTCGAGATCGAGGAGCTGCTTCGCAAGGCCGAAATCATCTCCAAAGGCGACGGCAACGACGGCACCGTCGGGATCGGGGACACGGTGCTTGTCCGTGAGGACGGAGAGGAATCCGATGAGGAGTACCTGGTCGTGGGATCGGCTGAGGCCGACCCGGCGAAGGGACGAATCTCGAATGAGTCACCCTTGGGGCGAGCCCTGATCGGCAAGCGTGTGGGTGAGGAGGCTGTTGTCAAGGCCCCCGCCGGCGATATCGTCTTCAAGATTGTGTCGATCACGTAAGTTGTGTAGATCACGTTGATCGTTGCCGATCACGTCGATCGTGCCCCATCACCGGTTACCCAGGTAAGCCAATGGATCTGAATGCACTCGAGCAACAGCGAGTAGAGAAGCTCGAACGCCTCCGCGAGGCGGGCGGAGATCCCTATCCCAGGCGATCCTACCGAACCCACACGACGGCGGAGGCCGTGGCCGCCTTCGGAGCCGCCGAGGGCGCCGACGTGGCGTCGGGCGAGCAGCCGCAGATTGAGGTCACCGTCGCGGGCCGGCTGGTGAGCATGCGCGTGATGGGCAAGCTCTCGTTTGCGCACATCGCGGACGAGAGCGGGCGCGTGCAGCTCTTCATACGACGGAATGAGCTGGGCGACGAAGCCTACGATCTGTTTCGCCGCACCACCGACCTGGGCGACTTCGTCGAGGCCAAGGGGCCGATGGTGCGCACGCGAAGCGGCGAGGTGAGCGTCCAGACGACATCCGTGCGAATGCTGGCTAAGGCGATCACGCCGTTGCCTATCACCAAGGAAGCGGAGGATGAGGACGGCAATGTGACCCGCTACAGCGCCTTCACAGATGTGGAGGAGCGATATCGGCAGCGATATGCCGATCTTGCCGTGAATCCGCAGGTCCGCGAGATCTTCCGCACGAGGTCGCGGATCATCACCGCGATGCGCCGTTGGCTCGACGATCACGGGTATCTGGAGGTCGAGACCCCGATCCTGCAACAGATCTACGGAGGCGCATCTGCCCGTCCGTTTACGACGTACCACAACCAGCTCAAGCAGGACCTCTTCCTGAGAATCTCATTTGAGCTCGGCCTTAAGCGACTGCTGGTGGGGATGTACGACCGGGTCTATGAAATCGGTCGCGACTTCCGCAACGAGGGTGTGTCGTACAAGCACAACCCCGAGTTCACGCAGATGGAATTCTACTGCGCCTACACCGATCTCTACGGGGTGATGGAGACGGTGGAGACGATGTTCGCCTACATCGCTCAAGAAGTACTGGGCACGACCAAGGTGACGTACAAGGGTCAGGAGATCGAGCTGGCGCCGCCTTGGCGACGGATCAGCCTGCGCGAGATCATCCGGCAGGGCACCGGGATCGACTATGTGGCCTATGCCGACGCCAACGCACTGCGCGAGGAGATGCGTGACCGCGGGTATGACGCCGCCGGCGATGCGACGTGGGGGCACCTGGTCGACAATCTCCTGGGTGAAGTCGAGCCTGGGATGGTGCAGCCAACCTTCGTCCACGACTACCCCATCGAGATTTCGCCGCTGGCGAAGCAGAAGCCAGACGACGCCACGCACGTGGAGCGCTTCGAGTGCTTCTTGGGGGGGCTGGAGATGGGCAACGCGTTCACCGAACTGAACGACCCCTTCGAGCAGGAGGTACGGTTCCTTCAGCAGGGGCGTGCCGCCGAGGCCGGCGACGAGGAGGCACAGCCGATGGACGATGACTATCTGCAGGCGATGAAGTACGGCATGCCGCCGTGCGGTGGGTTCGGCGTGGGGATTGACCGACTGGCGATGCTGCTGACGGATCAGCACTCGATCCGCGACGTGTTGCTGTATCCGCATCTGCGGACGCGCGACTGAGACTGCCTACAGACACCGCCCCCAGAGAACCGGGGGCGGTGTTGCGTTGGGTGCACCTGCATGACACGGGATCGCTAGATCCCGCCCTCGCTCGCGTAGCTCGGCGGATCTCGCGACCCGCCTCTCACGGTGACACCAGAGGTAGCTAGCGCACGCCGAGGACCTCGGCGTCGAGACGATCAAAGAAGGCGGCCATGTAGGTGTGACGGTCCTCCGCAATACGGCGCCCCTCGGCGGTGTAGAGCCTCCCCTTGATACGGGAGAGCTTGACGACGAACTCATGGACCGCGGTGTGGACAGATGGATCGTCGCCATGGGTCTGCCAATGCGCCAGATCGACGACATCGCGTGGAGCCCAGAGGCGCTGTCCATGACCGCCGCAATAGGCGAAGGCGCGCGCAACGCCGATCGCGCCGATGGCGTCGAGCTTGTCGGCGTCGAAAAGAACCTGGGCCTCCAGGGTCTGAGGGGCGGGGTCGGACCTGAAGCGGTGTGCAGCTATGGCGTGCACGATGGACTCAATGTGGTCAGCGGGAAGATACCGAGAAGCGAGGAGCTCGGCGGTTCGCTCGGCGGCCACGTCGGCGTGGTCACGCCCGAGTACCGGCGCGTCGGGCCGGCCCCAGTCGTGCAGGAGCGCGGCAGCCTGGACGATGGCCAGGTCGGCGCCCTCGGCTCGAGCGATGCGCTCGGCGAGGGCTAGGACGCGGAGGATGTGGTCGAAGTCGTGGACGCTGTCGGTACCCGTGTAGAGCGCGCGGGCTTCTTCGATGGTCAGATGCATTGGGGTTCCTCCTCGTCAGTCAGCAGAGCCAAGCTGGAGCCCGGCAATCGCAGGCGGGCAGGTGTACTGGGTCCTCCTCGTCAGTCAGCAGAGCCAAGCTGGAGCCCGGCAATCGCAGGCGGGCAGGTGTACTGGGTCCTCCTCGTTGGATGAACGTGGTCACACGGGAACGCTGCCGCATTGTCGGGTGTTTGCGTGCGAGGACTATGTCCCTCGGGGGACCTCGAGATGGCAGGCAAGAAGGTGTCCTTCCGGCCTGCAGCATGGGTCCGGCGTGCTGGTGTGGACAGCTCGGAAGGCATGGGGCTACGACGCTTGCTGAACAGCTCGCGCTGCCCGCTATGGCAGGTAGA